>Ga0070741_10000406_pt1 | contig 159687 bp, 115 predicted proteins | sample Coa_R1_4_FD_66440 | JGI IMG/M metagenome (GOLD analysis project Ga0070741, IMG submission 66440) | Surface soil microbial communities from Centralia Pennsylvania, which are recovering from an underground coalmine fire - Coalmine... | ecosystem: Environmental > Terrestrial > Soil >... | reverse complement strand
AAGCCCTATCGCGAGCGGCTGGAGTCTATGTGGCAGAGCACTTCGCTGCGCGACGCCTTAATCTCGGCAACCGGATCCCTCGATGGGCGCCCGGTACAGATTTGCGCCATGGAGCCGCGATTCATCGGCGGCAGCATGGGGTGCGTGGTTGGAGAGAAGATCACGCGGGCGATCGAGCGCTCGATTGAGCAGCGTCTGCCGCTGATTGTCGTCTCCGCTTCCGGCGGAGCGCGTATGCAGGAGGGAGCCATCAGCCTGATGCAGATGGCCAAGATTTCCGCCGCGCTGATGCGCCTGGATGAAATGCGGTTGCCGTACATCAGCGTTCTCACCGATCCCACTACCGGCGGCGTAACCGCCAGTTTCGCCATGCTGGGCGATCTCAACATCGCCGAACCGGGAGCGCTGATCGGGTTTGCCGGCCCGCGCGTGATCGAGCAGACCATCCGCCAGAAGCTGCCTGAAGGCTTCCAGCGCAGCGAGTTTCTGCTCAAGCATGGCATGCTTGACGCTGTGGTCCCACGTCTCGAGCTGAAGAGCTATTTGTCCAAGGCGCTGCGATTTTTCATGGACGGGCAGCCGCCGCGGGCGGCCGTGTGACCTACCCGGAGTCGGTCCAATTTCTATACACTCTCGGCAACGAGGTGAAGACCGCGAAGCTGGGTTTGGAGCGCATCCGTGCGGTACTCCATGCCCTTGGAGAGCCGCAGCGCAGCCTTCGGCTGGCGCATGTTGCCGGGACCAACGGAAAAGGGTCCACTTCCGCGATGATCGCCTCCGGTCTCACTACAGAGGGCCTGCGCACGGGATTGTTCACGTCGCCGCACCTGTTGGAGCCTACCGAGCGCATTCGCGTGGACGGAGTGCCGGTATCGGCCGAGCAGTTTACCTCGGCGTTTGCCACAGTTCACGGCACGGTCGAACGGCTGCTGCGTGCCGGAGAGTTGGACCTGCACACGACATACTTTGAAACAGTCACCGCCATGGCTTTGGTGCTCTTTCGGGAGCTGGGCGTGCAAATCGCTGTGGTCGAAGTCGGGCTGGGAGGGCGGCTCGATGCCACCAACGTCATCTCGCCGGAGGTGGCCGTCATTACGCCTGTTGATTTCGATCATGAAGCGTTTTTGGGAAAAAGCCTGGAAGCGATTGCCGGAGAGAAGGCCGGCATTCTGAAACCGGGCTCTCGCGCGGTGTTCGCGAGGCAGCGTCCGGCGGCGGATGCGGTCCTCACTGCCCGGGCGCGTGAACTCGGGGTGCCGGTCGCGCGTACCAGCGAATGGCGTCTGAGCGATCTGGCGCTCGATGCAGGCGGGAGCCGGTTTCGCGCTACAGGTCTGCGGCATCTCCACATCACTTGTCCGCTCGCCGGCGAGCACCAGGTAGAAAATGCCCTCACAGCGGCTTCGGCTCTGGTTCTATTGGGCGTGTCCGATCGGTCGATCGAGACCGGCATCGCCGCGGCGCGATGGCCCGGCCGGCTCGAGCGTGTGGCAGAGCGGCCGGACGTGATCCTTGACGGCGCTCATAATCCCGCCGGAACGCGGGCGCTAGCCGCATACATGGATCGTTTTCTTGCAGGCCGGCGCGTCTGGCTGATTTATGGAGCCATGCGCGATAAAGCGATCGCCGAAATGACGGGCATCCTGTTCCCCCGCGCCTGGCGCGTGATCGCCACCGCGCCCGGCCAGTCCCGTGCCGTGCTGCCGGAAACCATTCGCGAGCTGGCCGACCGTGACGACGTGCTTGTCGCTCCCCGGCTCCCTGATGCCCTCGCGCTCGCTCGAGACGCCGCGCCGGAAGACGTCATCCTGATCGCCGGCTCGCTTTTTCTGGTCGCCGAAGCGGAGGTGCTCTTTCGTACCTCGGCCGCGCTGGTATAATCCGGCTCTGCCGGCCATGTCGCTCAGCTATCTCCGGTCTATTCTGATCACTGATCCGCTGATCGTCCTTGCCACGATCATCATGGGGACGGTCTCGATGATTGCGTCCCTATTCGATAAAACCGGACGCACGCAACATTCGGTCGCTCGCGGCTGGGCGCGGATGCTCCTGGCCGTCAGCGGCGTGAAAGTCGAGATCAGCGGCGCCGAAAAGCTCGACCTCGAGGCGCCGTATGTTCTGGCTGCCAATCACCAGAGCCTGATGGACACGCCGCTCATTATCGCCCATGTGCCGCTCGAGTTCCGGTTTTTTGCCAAAGAAGGCCTTTTTCATATTCCGTTTCTAGGAACCCATCTTCGCCGCGCCGGACACTTTCCGGTTGTGCGCGGAAACGCCCGCGCATCGCTCAAAGTTCTGACCGATGCAGCCCGCGTTATCCGCGAACGGCGCCTTTCTGTCCTGTTGTTTCCCGAGGGCGGCCGCAGCCCTTTGGGAATGCGGGCCTTTAAAGAAGGAGCGGCCCACCTGGCCATCAAGGCGGAGGTGCCGCTCGTTCCCGTCGGAATCCGGGGCACCCGTGAAGTTCTTCCTATGGGTTCCTTCCACATACGCCCGCAGACGGTGCGGCTGCGGATCGGCGACCCGATTCCAACTGTTGGCCTGACGCCGCATGACCGCGGCGCCCTGAGCCGTCAGGTAGAGCAGCAAGTCGCCGAGCTGAGTGACCAGAGTCCTGCTCCGGCCGCCGTTTCGGAACCTATGTAGCCGCCCGCGCGTCTTGTGGAGCGTGCAAGGCGCGATTGCGTTTTCACGCGGAAGCGTTACAATAGTCGGTGGAGTGTCGAACTCATGAAGTGGGCGAAAGCCCACTTTTTTGTTGCATCAGTGGTTTGATGCTCGCGTTACGGAACGGAATGCGGCAGGCGGTTGTAGCCAAAATCGAAGAGATCGCTCAGCGGGTCACAGAATCCGAAGGGATGGAGCTCGTCGATGTGGAGTTGAAAGGCTCCGGCAACAATCAGTTCCTACGCATTTCGATCGATAAGCCTGAAGGCATCTCGCATGCCGACTGCGAGTTGATCTCGCAGCAAGTGGGCACCATACTCGATGTGGAAGATCTGGTGCCCGGCCATTACACACTGGAAGTCAGTTCTCCCGGCGTCGAACGTAAGCTCCGGAAGCTGCGGGACTACGAAAAGTTTCAGGGGAAAAAGGTTCGGATCAGCCTGCGGGAGCCGGTGGAAAACCAGCGCCATTGGGAAGGAGTGCTGGGCGGTTTGGAAGACGATCTGATCCGGCTCGAATCTAACGGGAAAACGGTCCGGTTCCGGTTCGACCAGATTGAAAAGGCAAATCTGAAGTTCGACTGGTAGTCTCCCCCAATAACAGCATCAATCGACAGCAAACGAGGAAGATCTTGGAAACCATTTTTCAGTCCATCGAAATCCTGAGCAAGGAAAAAGGCATCGATCCGCAAATCGTCCTGGATGCGGTGCGGGATGCAATGCTGATCGCAGCACGCAAACACTTCCGGACCAACGAGGACTATGTCGCGGAGTTCGATGAGAAAAGCGGCGCGATCCAATTGTTTGCCGTCAAGAAGGTAGTGGAGTCGGTGGAGGATCCGGCGCACGAGATGTCGCTCTCCGAAGCGTTGCGGATAAATCCGCAGGCCGAGATCGGTTCGGAGATACGCATCCAGAAGAACACCGAGGCGCTGGGCCGGATATCGGCCCAGACGGCCAAACAGGTGATTTTTCAAAAGGTCCGGGAAGCGGAGCGGGAGACGGTCTACCAGGAGTACTCGGGAAGGGCCGGCGAGCTGGTTAACTGTAGCGTGAAGCGCATTGAAGGACCGGACTATATCCTGGATCTCGGCAAGACGGAGGCGCGCTTGCCGAAAAAAGAGCAGTCGCGCCTGGAGAGCTACAGCGTGGGCGACCGCGTGCGGTGTGTGATCCGGATCGTGGATAAATCCAGTAAAGGCCCGGGCGTAGTCGTGTCGAGGGCGGCGCCGGAGCTGGTGATGCGTCTGTTCGAGCAGGAGGTGCCCGAGATCTACGACAGCACTGTGGTGATCAAGAGCTGCGCGCGCGAAGCCGGAGAGCGGACCAAGATTGCCGTGCAGAGCCGCGACCGTGATGTGGACAGTGTAGGCGCATGCGTGGGTATGAAAGGCATGCGGGTCCAGTCGATCATCCGGGAGCTTCGGGGCGAGAAGATCGACATCATCGAATATTCCGATGATCCGGTAGTGTATGCCACGCACGCTCTGAGCCCGGCCAAAATCAGCCGTGTGACGATCCTCGATCCCCAAGAGAAGCACATGGAAGTGATCGTGGACGACTCGCAGCTTTCGCTGGCCATCGGGAAAAAAGGTCAGAACGTGCGGCTCGCCGCCAAGCTGCTGGGGTGGAAGATCGACATTAAGAGCGAAGAGGAGAAGCGGCAGGAAGTGGAGTCGGCCATGGCTGCCCTGGTCGCGCCGGGAGCGCCCGTTTCCGTATTGATTGAATACGGCTTGGGCGAGAAGCTGGCGGAGAAGCTGGTCGAGGCGGGCGTCGGCACGGTGGAGAAGCTGGGCAGCATGACTCCGGAACAGCTTGAAGCGATTTCGGGAATTGGCCCCAAGGCTGTCGAGCGCATTCAAGAGGCCGTAAACTCCTACTACGGCCAATACGAGGAGAGCGTAACGGCTCTTGGCGAAGAAGCGCTCCCGCGTTCCGAACCTGCTGCTGCCGACATGGCTGTAAGCGCCGAAGATCTGGCGGAATTTGAAGGAGTCCCGGCGTCGAGCTTGGATGTGGAACCAGGCTCGGAGCCGGAGGAGTCGGCCTCAGACCGCGATATCGCCAACGACGAGCCGCTGACGTTTGATGCCGGGAGTTCGGAAGAGCGGTTTGAGCCGGGCGCGGTAGAAGCCGAGGAACAGCATGAACGCGAAGAGGTTCCGGTTTCACAGGGTTCCGGCGAGCCCGAGCTGATTGACTCTGATACGATGAAAAGTTCAGAGCCAGTAGGCCGCCGCGGGGGAGAAGGGACGGCCACCGAGTGACGGTGACTGATCCCGGGCTAATACAGGTAGTAGGTTTGATGATAAAAAAGATTCGGATTAACGAGCTGGCCCGTGAGCTTGAGGTCAAGGCCCACGAGATCCTGGACCGGCTCCCGGAGTTGGGCGTCACCGAGAAGAAGACCCACTCCAGTTCTATCGACGACGACGTCGCGGCCCGGCTGCGCGAGATATTCGGCCATCCCGAAAGCCGTCCGGATGGAGATCGCGGGCCGGAGGCTCCGGAGACCACCGAGACCGCGCCGCAGGCGGTTCCGGAGTTGACCGAGCAGCCGGCGATGGAAGTGCGGCCTCCGGCCGCTCCGGAGTCTTTGCCGGCGGAAGCGATTCCTCCTGCGCCTGCGCCGCCCGCAGCGGGAGAGAGCGGGGCGGAAAGTAAGAGCCGGGTCGCGCATCCGTTGAGGCCGCCATTGGCGAGCTCGCCCGGTGTTCCACCTCCACCGGCTCCGCGGATTCCGGTACAGGCGGCGAGCGGACCTGCGGCGACTCCGGCGGAGCGTCCACCGACTGTTGTGATTGCGCCGGGACGCCCGGCTGCGCCGCAGGTTCCCGGCAAGCCGGCCGCGCCCCCGCCGGCGGCTCCGAAGCCAGGCCAGATTCTGTCCGGTCCGCGCCAGCCGCTTCCCGCCGCTCCGATTGAACGAATCCAAACACCAGGCAGTCCTGTCCCGCGCCCACAGGTGGCGCCGCGAAGTGCGGCGCCGCGCCCGCCTGCCAGTGTCATAGCTCCGGGTCCGGCTGCGCCGTCTCCTGCCGCACCGGTTCCGGGCGCGCCGCGTCCCCCTGCGCGTCCGCTCGCGGGGCAGCCCACAGCTCGACCCGTGGTTCCGCCGCGACCAGACCTGGTGGCCAAATTACAACAGCGGCCCGCGCCTACGCCGGGCACACCAGCGCCGCCGCGGCCTGGCGCGCCGCTGCGTCCGCACGCGTCGCCGGTTCCCGGCCAGCCTATTTATCGCGGTCCTATCCGGCCCGGTCAGCCGCTTGTGGCGCGGCAGGGGCCTCGTCCGGCGCTTCCCGGACGGCCTTCCGGCCCCCGGCCGATGCATCCGACATCGCGGCGCCCCGGCGCGGAGCCGATTACTCCGCCTCCCGATCAGCAACGGCGCCCCGCCGACAAGCGTCCCGCGCGCCCGCAACGCGACCGCATTCTCGAGCAGGAAGAGAAGATCCTTCGGCCCGCGCAGAAGCGCGCCACGGTAAGCGGACCGCCGCCCATTAATCGCGAGATCACCATATCGGAAGGCATCACGGTCAAAGAGCTTTCCGAGAAGCTGGATGTCAAAGCCAGTCTGGTAATCAAGAAGCTGGTAGATCGGAACATTTTCGCCACCATTAACCAGACGCTGGATGCCAAGCTAGCCGACGAGATCTCGCGTGAATTCGGAGCCTCCACCAGTACGGTGACCTACGAAGAGGAGGCGATGCACGATGTCTCCGTCGCGGAAGAAGAAAAGGATCTTCAAAAGCGCGCGCCCGTGGTCACCATCATGGGGCATGTCGATCACGGAAAAACGTCGCTGCTGGACGCGATCCGCGAAGCCAATGTCGCGGCCAGAGAGGCCGGCGGAATTACCCAGCACATAGGCGCCTACTACGTCGAGAAAGACGGCCGCAAGATCGTTTTCATCGATACTCCGGGCCACGAAGCATTCACGCGCATGCGCGCGCGCGGCGCCAGAGTGACCGATATCGTGGTGCTGGTGGTGGCCGCCGATGATGGCGTGATGCCGCAGACGCTTGAAGCCATCGATCATGCGCGGGCCGCGAAGGTGCCGATCATTGTCGCCATTAATAAGATTGACAAGCCGGAAGCTCAGCCCGAGCGGATTAAACAGCAGCTTTCCGACCGCGGTCTGCTGGCCGAAGATTGGGGCGGGGACACGGTGATGGTGCCGGTTTCGGCCAAGCAAAAAACCAATCTCGATCTGCTGCTGGAGATGATTCTGCTGGTGGCGGACCTTCAGGACCTCAAGGCCAATCCGAACCGGCCGGCAACCGGAAGCGTGCTCGAGGCCAAGCTCGACCGCGGGCGCGGACCTGTCGCCACGGTTCTGGTGCGCAATGGCACGCTACGGGTAGGAGACTTTTTCATCTGCGGCGCCGTATTCGGGAAGGTCCGCGCGATGCTCAACGACCGCGGTGTCCAGGTGCGCGAAGCCGAGCCCTCTACACCGGTCGAGGTGCTCGGTCTGGAGTCGCTGCCTGAAGCCGGCGATGACTTCCAGGTGGTGACAGATACGGCGAAGGCCAAGCAGATTGTGCTGTATCGCGAAGCCAAGGCGCGGGAGGCCAGCATGGCCAAGAGCAGCCGCCTGACGCTCGAACAGCTTCAGAAACAGCTTGCAACCGGCGAGGTCAAGGAACTGCCCATCATTCTGAAAGCCGACGTGGGCGGCTCAGCCGACGTGTTGAGCGAAACCCTGCCGAAACTCTCGAACGAAAAGGTCAAAATTCGCGTGCTGCGCAGCGGTGTAGGCGCTATCAACGAGTCCGACGTGCTGCTGGCCTCCGCCTCCAACGCCATCATCATCGGCTTCAATGTGCGGCCCGAACGCAATGCCGCCGCGCTCGCCGAGCAGGAGAAGGTGGATATCCGGCTGCACACGGTGATTTACAACCTTACCGACGAGATCAAACGCGCGATGGCGGGTCTGCTCGAGCCGGTCTTCCGCGAGGTCTACCGCGGCAAAGCCGAAGTCCGCGAGACATTCCGCATCAGCAAAGTCGGAACGGTGGCGGGCTGCGTGGTGCAGGACGGCCATTTGACCCGCGATAGCGAGGTTCGCCTGCTGCGCGACAACGTTGTCGTCTACACCGGAAAAATCAGCTCCCTGCGGCGCTTTAAGGACGATGTCAGCGAGGTAAGGGCCGGCATGGAGTGCGGCATTACCATTGAGAATTTCGGAGATATTAAGCAAGGAGACGTTATCGAAGCCTTCGTCACAGAGCGGGTGGCGAACGAAGTCTTCGCATAGCCATTGATGCCGGCCATCGGGGTTCTGATCCTGGAGATCAGGCTCGAGCATTCTCATTCCCTGAAGGATAAGCGGCACGTAATCAAGAGTCTGAAAGACCGTCTCCGAAACAAGTTCAACGTGGCTGTTGCCGAGATTGAGTACCAGGATCTGTGGCAACGGGCGGCATTGGCCGCCGTAACCGTGTCTTCAGACCATAGCCATGCGGAGCGGATTCTGCAATCGGTGGAACAGGAAGCTGCGGCACTGCTCGGCGGCGGCTTGGCAAATGCCACGCTGGAATGGCTGAGCTGACGGTTTAGCCTAAGCACATGGACGAACGGCGCATACAGCGGGTCTCCGAAGCGGTCCGCGAGGAACTTTCCGAGATCGTCGGCTTCGAAATGGAGGATCCGCGCCTCCTCGAAGTAGCAGTCACGGAAGTGCACGTGAGCCCCGATGCGCGGCACGCGCGCGTTAAAGTCGCCCTCGGGGGCGCTGAGCAGGAGCAGCGCCGCGCCCTGGCGGCGCTTGATCACGCCCGCCATTATCTGCGCCGCGAACTAGCCCGGCGCCTCCAGCTTCGGGCCGTTCCCGAACTCCATTTCGAGGCGGATGCTTGGGCTGACGCCGATAGCCGTATCGAGCTGCTGCTAAAGCGGGCCAAAAAAAAGCGTGCATCCACGGAAAACCCGACCTAAAGTCAAACAATTCGTGGTACTTTTGTTTTTAGCGCCGGCTGCGGCGGTAATGGCACCCGGCGCGGATCTGCTTCGCCTGGAGCAGAGCGTGGATGCCATGGGCTCCACGTTTTCAGTGGCGGTCTACGGGTCGGAACGGGAGACCATGATGGCCGCCGTGGAGGCGGCATTCGGTGAAGTACAGCGGCTGGATAACCTGCTCTCCAACTACAAACCGGCGAGTGAATGGAGCCAGGTGAATCGCTACGCAGCGGAACGGCCGGTGGCTGTTTCACCCGAACTGTTCGGGCTGCTCTCGGAATGCCTGGAGTATAGCCGCGAAAGCCAAGGAGCATTCGATATCACGGTCGGCCCGCTGATGAAGGTCTGGGGCTTTTACAAGGGCACGGGACATCTGCCCCATCGAGCTGAGGTGCTAGCCGCGCTCACCCGCGTGGGCTACCGGCACGTCAGGCTGGACCCGCAGCACATGACGGTTTCCTTCGATCGCCCCGGGGTGGAATTGGATCCTGGCGGGATCGGCAAAGGATATGCCGTGGACCGCATGACGGCGGTGCTGCGAGCCAAGGGCATTACAAGCGCGCTCGTCTCAGGCTCCGGCAGCAGCATCTACGGCCTGGGCGCTCCACCGAACGAGCCGCGCGGCTGGAAAGTGAGCATTCGCGATCCAAAGGATGCGAACAAGACCGTCGCCGAAGCTTATCTGCGAAATGAATCGATGTCCACATCGGGCAGCTACGAAAAGTTTTTTCGGGCCGAAGGCAAAACTTGGGCGCACATCATGGATCCCCGCACCGGCTACCCCGCATCCGGGATGCTTTCAGTATCGGTGATCTCCCCCAGGACGCTCGACAGCGAAGCCTGGACGAAGCCATACTTCATCAATGGCCGCCAGTGGGCGGCTCAACACAAACCCAACCAGTTTCGAATCTTCCTCTGCGAGGACAGGACGGAAAAACCATGCGCCTGGCTCCCATGACCAGCCGTTTCTTAGACGCCTGCCGGCGCAGACCCACGGATGTACGGCCCGTGTGGTTCATGCGCCAGGCGGGACGTTATTTACGCCAGTACCGCGAGATCCGGGCCAAGCACGGCATTCTGGAGATCTGCAAGCGGCCCGACCTGGCGGCTACCGTGACCTTGCAGCCGGTAGAGATTCTGGATGTGGATGCAGCGATCATTTTTGCCGACCTGCTGCTGCCGGTCGAGCCGATGGGCTTGAAGCTGCGGTACGTGAGCGGCGAGGGACCAGTGATCGGGAATCCGGTGCGCACCTCGGCGGATATCGACAGCCTCTCGACCATAAACACGGACAGTCTGGGCTATGTTGGCGAGGCGATCCAGAACACGGTGCGCGCGCTGGCCGGTAAGGTGCCGGTCATCGGCTTTGTCGGGGCGCCGTTCACGCTGGCCAGCTACATGATCGAAGGCGGGGCGTCGCGCAACTATATACGAACCAAGCGCATGATGTACGGCGATGAAACGCTGTGGCGGCGGCTGATGGGAAAAATCGTAGACGTCCAGGCGCCGTTTGCCAGCCTGCAAGTGACCGCTGGCGCCCGCGCGATTCAAGTCTTCGACAGTTGGGCCGGCGCGCTCAGCCCGGACGACTACGTTCGCTTCGTGCAGCCGTACTCCCGCGCGCTCATCGAGCGGATTCGCTCCAACGGCGTCCCCGTGATCCACTTCGGAACTGGCACCTCCGGCTTTTTCCGCGAACTGCACGCTGCTGGAGGCGATGTGATGGGCTGCGACTGGCGCATCAATATCGACCAGGCCTGGATGGATATCAGCTACCGCTCGGCAATCCAAGGTAATCTCGACCCGGTGGCGTTGTTCGCACCCCTTCCTGAGCTGCGCGCCAAAATCTTCGAACTGCTGAAGCGGACGGGGACGCGGCCGGGTCACATCTTCAACGTAGGGCACGGCATTCTGCCAGAAACGCCGGTGGAAAATGTAAAGGCCGCCGTGGAACTCGTTCGCGAATTCCGCCCGTGACGCCGAGGGCCGTACCGTGGCTTCCGTAGCCATCATCGGCGGCGGGATCTCCGGGCTCTCGGCGGCGTACTACCTTGGCCAGACCGGCATTCCATCCACTCTGATCGAAGCGCGCTCGCGCCTGGGGGGCGTGATCCGCACGGAGACCGCCGAAGGATGCATCGTCGAAGGTGGTCCCGATAGTTTTCTCTCGGTCAAATCCGCAGCCATGGAACTGATCGAGGAGCTGGGGCTGGCCCAGGAGGTCATCGGATCCAATGACCACCTGCGAAAAACCTTCGTACTCAGGAACGGCAGGCTGGTTCCTCTGCCCGACGGGCTGCAACTCATGATCCCCACCCGCATCGTGCCTATGGCGACTACCGGCCTGGTGAGCTGGCACACGAAGCTTCGCATGGCCCTCGAGTGGTTTCGTTCACCGGCCAAAGAGACGCGCCCGGACCGTTCGGTCGCCGATTTTGTTGCGGACCACTACGGGCGCGAAGCAGTGGATTACCTGACCGAGCCCCTTCTGTCGGGAGTCTATGGAGGCGACCCGCAGCAGCTCAGCGCGGCCAGCGTCCTGCCGCGCTTGTTCGAGCTCGAAGGGCGCTATGGCAGCCTGACGCGCGGCGCTCTGGCCGAACGCCGGGCTGCCGCTGAAGCCGGCAGTTCCCTGCCCTTGTTTCGGAGCCTGCGGGGGGGAATGCAGCAGTTGGTCGATACACTTGTCTCGCGCATCGCCACAACGACTGAGATCGTCCGTGGGACAGCGGAACGGATCGAGCGCGGCGAGGAAGGTTATCGCGTGCGAGTGGCCGGTACGCCGCTCCCAGCTCAGGCTGTGGTGCTGGCGTGTGAAGCCCACCGCGCGGCGGCTCTTGCGGCCGGAATCGATGAACGCCTCGCCGATATGCTTGCCGGAGTGTCCTACAGCTCGTCGATGATCGTGTCGCTGATCTTTGACCGTAGCGCGTTTCCGCGGCCGCTTGCAGGCTTCGGTTTTCTCGTGCCCCGAAGAGAGCGCAGCCGGCTCGTGGCCTGCACTTCGGTCGGAACCAAATTCCCGCACCGCGTACCGGATGGTCTGGTCCTTCTGCGCTGTTTCCTCGGCGGAGTGGGCGATCCGGGAGTTCTTGATGAGACCGACGAGGCGGCGGTGAGGATGGCAACCGCGGAACTGGAGCGAATTGTTGGAGTGCGCGCCGGTCCGCGCTTTTGGCGCGTGTTTCGCTGGCCTTCGTCCATGGCGCAATATACGGTGGGACACCAGGCGCGTGTCGCCGAAATCGAAACACGGCTAGCCTCGCTCGCGGGATTGCACGTTGTGGGGAATGCATACCACGGCATTGGCATTCCGGACTGCATCCGGATGGCTAAGCAAGTAGCTTCACGCATTGCCGCCGAGCGTTCCGCGCAGACTCAGAATCGCCCGTAGCGTTCATAGGCCTCCACCGGATGAACGCCTTCCAGAATCGCCTTACGGACTAAGTTCTCGGTTTGAATCAGTTCTTCGGCGCGCGTGATGACGTCCTCGGCGACGCCTTGCGGGATCACCACGACGCCGTCTCGGTCGCCCACAACGTAATCGCCTGGCTGGATGCTGGTCTGGCCAATCACAATCGGGACATTGTAGTCTGTCAGCCTCCACCGGCCTACAATATCGAGCGGCGTCCGATACCGGGCAAAGACCGGGAAGCCCAGCTTGATCGCATAGTCCACGTCTCGCATGCCGCCGTTGAGAACAACGCCGCGGCCGCCGCGCAGCTTGGCCGTTTCGCAGGATAGTTCACCGAAGTGGGCGGTAGTCGAATCGTTGGGCTGGCTTACGATGACGTCTCCTGGTTGAATCGAGCCGAGCAATCGCAGGAATGGCAGAAAGTAATCGTCGCGGGAGCGGCCCAGGCTGCGCTCACCGGTCGCTGTTACGACCCTGCCTGCAATGGTCTGGCGGGGCTCGAGCGCCTGAATCTCCGGAGGCAGGACCTGTTCGGTGAAGCCCATCTCGTCCAGGATGTCGCTGATGGCTCCGGAATACGGTATGGCCGCGAGTCGTTCTACCAGTCCCATAGGAGCTTTCATTCTACGTCACAGGCCATACGTTAGTGCGAGAATAGACTCACTGCCAGCGAGATTACATGGTGCAGAAAGACTCCGGCGGAACGGGCATTCTGGTCCGCAAGCCCCTTCATCTGATCCTGAATGAAGCCCAGCAGGAGGGCGAGCATTGCCTGAGACGCGCGCTGGGCGCTGTAAACCTGGTGACACTCGGAATCGGGGCAATTATCGGCGCCGGTATTTTCGTGCTCACCGGCGCGGCGGCCGCACAGTACTCCGGGCCCGCTATCGTAATCTCGTTCCTACTGGCCGGAGTGGGCTGCCTGTTCGCGGGCCTGTGCTATGCCGAATTCGCTTCGCTCATTCCGATTGCGGGCTCCGCGTATACCTACGGATATGCCACGCTCGGCGAGATCTTCGCCTGGATTATCGGCTGGGACCTGATTCTCGAGTACGCCTTCGGAGCCGCCACCGTGGCTTCGGGCTGGAGCGCCAACGTGGTGCTGCTGCTGGAGCATCTCGGCATTCACCTCCCTCCCGCAATCATGGCGACTCCGGGCAGTCCGCTGGTCTTCTACAACAATTTCTGGATACCACTGAGCACGCTGCCGCCTGGCATTGATCCCGCGGTTCTGCCGCATGCCACCGGAGCGTTTAATCTGATCGCGTTCCTGGCCATTTCTGCGGTCACGACAATTCTCGTAATCGGCATCAAGGAATCGGCCAATCTCAACACGGTCATCGTTTTCGTCAAGGTGGGAACGGTGCTGGTGTTCATCGGCATCGCGGCGGTCTATGTGCTCGAGCACCCGGCGGAGGCCATTGCCAACTGGACGCCGTTCATTCCCCCGAATGCCGGCGAGTTCGGCAAATACGGCTGGTCAGGGATCGGCCGGGGTGCCGCTGTGATCTTTTTTGCCTATATCGGCTTCGATGCGGTCTCAACCGCGGCGCAGGAGGCCAAGAATCCGCAGCGGGATATGCCGATCGGCATTTTGGGATCGCTTGTGATCTGCACGGTTCTCTACGTCCTGACATCCGGCCTACTGACAGGAGTGGTGAAATACACGCGGTTGAACGTCGCGGCTCCGGTCGCTATCGGAATGGAGCGACGGGCGTGACATGGGGCCAGTACCTGGTGCTCATCGGAAGCATTATGGGCTTGAGCACGGTAATGCTTGTAATGCTGCTCGGGCAATCGCGAGTGTTCTACTCGATGTCGCGCGACGGTCTGCTGCCGGCATGGGCGGGCGCGGTGCATTCGCGTTTCCGTACTCCCTGGATCTCCACGATCCTGGTAGGAATCTTCGTGGCATTTTTTTCCGCGCTCATTCCGATCGGCATTCTAGGCGAGCTCGTCAGCATCGGAACTTTGCTGGCGTTCGTGATTGTTTGCGCCGGCGTGTGGCTGCTGCGAGTGCGCCGGCCCGAGCTAAACCGGCCTTTCCGCACGCCCATGGTGCCTCTGGTGCCCATCCTCGGCATCCTGATCTCGCTGCTGTTAATGGTGAGCCTGCCGCTGGACACGTGGCTGCGGCTCATCGTGTGGCTGGTGCTCGGTCTGACAATCTACTTTGGCTACGGCAGGAAGCACAGCCGTGTGCGCGCGTAATCCGCCGCGCTCGCGCACAGGCGCCCCGGTATTGTACGTGGTTACGGCTTTATCGCTGGCTAGCTTCTCCAGCGGAAACGCGCCGGTTGAAATCAGCCGACCTGCCGCGCGGGATGCTCAGCGATTTCCATCCCTGCTGCTGGTAGTGTTTGGCGAGAAACACGATCTGCCCGCAGTGGCAGGCGTAGTGAGCGACCTGACGGTTCACGGCCTGCATCACCGAGTGCGGCTCACCTCGAATCGTAACGGTGCGAGTAAGGGCATCCTCCGCAAGCGGCTCCAGAGCCGAAAACACCCGCCTCCAGCCATCTTCCCAGAGTGCCATCAGCGCCGCTCTGCCTTGCGGCGGATCAACGAATTCGCTGTCCCGATCGCGGTCCGGCTTCTCCCCATCGCTGGTCAGAAAGTCCGTCCATCGCGACCGCATATTGCCCGCCATATGTTTTACGATAATCGCGATCGAATTACTCTCCGGGTCGGGCGCCGCGAATAGATGCTCATCGGTCACCTGGCTCATGGCTCCTTCCGCGAGGCCTTTGTAGTAGCGGAACAGCGACAGCGAATCCTCCAGATAGGACGTAGTGAACTTGAGCGCCATCCTTTGATATTCCCACAGAATGCTTACAGCGGCGAGATCCGTAGCGCGCCGGCTAAGGACTTGCCTGCATCTCGACAATGACGAGTGCGTTCGCGCCCAGGTTGAGGTCGAGATGGTTTCCATCGAGCCGGCGCTGTTCCGGCGGCGAAAGCGCAGTGGCAGCATTCAAATTCCGTACCTGTTCTTCGGTCGGGTAGCGCGGACTACCGAGCGCCTTGTAGGCCGGCAGCACATTGCCGTGTTCAGTGTCCACGCGGCTGAGAGTTACTTCGGTGTTATCGCGAACGCCATCGAAAATCAACCGGACCGTGTTGGAGTTGTTCGCTACATCGGGGTCAACCAGGTTCCAAACCGCCAGGACGACGGTCCCGTCCTGGCGCTTGGTAACAATCAGGTTTGAAGCATCGTTCGGAATCCGCCGGTCGCCTAGCTTATGGAGAAGGCTGAAGGCGTAATAACTGGGCTTATTGATTCCGCCTTTGGCGCGCAGCCCGAAGTGCCCCTCAAAAGGCTCCGGTATCGGTCCGCCTTCTTCGAACACATCGGAAAAGGTCCAGAATGAAAGCATATCTACCATCCCGTCGCACTGCCGAACTGTATTCGCGACTGCCGGCCCCACGTACACGGTATCGCGCGCCTGCTTAAAACCGGGGACGTTCCACTCCGTCCACAAGAGCGGCAGATTGGGCATCCCGGAGCTCTGGATTTCCTTCCTCACCTTCGCGACGGCCCGGCACACCCGCTCATCCGTCGAAATTTGCTCGCGCGTTCCGAACAGATTCTCGACTGTGTCATCCGCGTAGCCGTGCGTGGAGATAAAATCGACGGGCGCGTTGCTCTCCGCGGCATATTTCAGAAAATCGCCGACCCAGGCAGCCGCGGCGGTCGCCGGTCCTCCCACGCGCAGCCGTGCACTAACGCTCTTCAGACTGCGTGCCGTGTGATCGTAGAGTTCGAAATAACTCTTCTTGCGGGGAATGCCGCCCCAGAAATCAATGTTCGGCTCGTTCCACACTTCGAAATACCACTTAGCCACTTCATCAATGCCGTAGCGTTCTACTAGATGCCGCCCGAACTGAGTGATGAGGCCGTCCCATTTCGCCCAGCTCTTGGGAGGAGAGACGTTGGGCTTGTACCAGAAAGGGTGCAGCGCATCGGGATTGAATGCGAGCTTCTTCGGCATGAAGCTGATTTCCACGACGGGCCGCACACCATTGTCCAAAAGACCGTCATAAATCTCGTCCACATAAGCGAAGTTATAGACGGGATTGCCGTGCTCATCTTCGTTATAGACGCCCACTTCATCGTGAAGGATGGCATGGAACCGCACATAGCGGAACTCGGTAATCTGCTTGACGGCGCGAAGGTCGTTCCGATAGCTCTCTCGCAGCGAGAGGATAGCGCGCCCCGACCCGAACATTTGTTCCCAGAAATGGGGAAACGGAAATGTCGGCGCGCGCGTGGAAATCGTCACCTGCTCCTGCGCGAGGCACCCGCCAGGCAGAGCTGCCGTCAGGAGCAGGCCAATGGCGGCAAGTTCGCGGGCACGGCAGGTGATACGGGCCGATCGAAGCAGCATCCTGGACCAGCGGCCTTTGCTATTTTTCGGCCGGAGACGTTTCTTTCGTCTTCTCCTCGGGCAGCGGCGGAAGATTGGCTTCATCGAATGTAATCGCGGACTCGGCGGAGTATTTGCGATAAAGACGGAATTCCTTATCGAGCCGCGATATGAAATCGCCGCCATTCATCAGGACCGCGGCCTTGAGCGGCAGCAGAAACCGGTGCCCGGAAAGCTCCGTGTAGTCGTAGTCCAGCGTATCCTTCGCGCTCTTAACAGGGAAATCCGGAGGAATATTGTCCGCTTCCACAGTAACCCGAAGCACGGCGTGGCTTTTGGGATCTACTTCAACGAGACCGTGATAGCCGGTGATGATGTCGAGCTTGCCGTTATCCACCGCGATGTGGTATTGCGACCTGGACTGATCTACGCGGTATGCGAACGCCATTACCCACTGGTTCCGCAGCAGTCCCCAGTGGTCCCACTCAAACCGAGCCTGCGTTGCCGGCTCGAAGATCTGCCGCAGCATCGATCCGAAATCTCCGAAGGACTGAGAACCTCCGGCGCTCCTCGGGTCCTGGCCGGCTACGGGGGTGCTGTTGTGCAGGATCAGCTTGTAATCTTCCTTCTGCTCGAAGTACGTGAGCCGTGTTGTTAATTCATCGATCTTCTGCCACCGGAGCCCGTCGTTTGCTTTGCCGGCGTATTTGGTGCCCGGCGCGGGCGCAGCAAATCTCCGGGTGACCTCGGTGCAAATGAAGTCGGGCAGGTTGCGGCTGTAGTTCAGGGCGTACTCGCGAACCTCATCAAGAATCGCCGCCTGTTCTTCCGAAGATGGCGGCGGGCGAACCGCTTTCGGGGCCGGAGCAGGAGCCGGTTTCGCCGCGGGAAGCGCCTGCGATTGATCCCGCAATGTCCGCAGCGCCGCCAGCGTTTTCGGTCCCACTCCCAAACCCTGGAGCTCTTCTACGGTGCGGTCATCCAGGCGCTCGGAAAGCTTCACCCTTCCGAGGAATCCTGCCACCTGCTTGTCGGGGTGCTTGAGTTCAGCTTCGGAGCGAAGAAATTCGCGAAGCTGATTCACGGACATAGTTTGGGCCGTCCCGGCGATCGAAACAGCAAACAAAAGGGCGAGAACGCGCCAAAGCATCTGTCCTCTTATTTTCTCACGTGGCCCGAAGTCCGGGCGGCGACGTTTATTCCGGCAAAAATTCTCAAGCGGCCTGAAAACCTGCAAATCCAATCTTGCGGCTTGTCCGTACCCCATGATAGTATTACGAACTTCATAATCGTGCTACCGCAACCCGGGGGCGCTGAAAGGTCTGCAATTGAAAACTCCTATACCGAAACTCCTCCTGCTGTGCTGGCTCATCATCTGCATGGGCATGGCACAACAGCAGAATGACCCACAGCCCAGCGCGGCTGAAGCGCCGGTCATTCCTCCAGTTCACACCAGCATCGTGATCACGGCTTCCCCGGTCGAGCCATCCATCGACCGGCGCAATAGCGAAGTTTTCAACCGCACGTTGTTTTCGCGCGACGACCAGATTTTCCATGTCCTCGATGCCGGAATCAATGCCGGGCAGCATGAAGGGGGCGGCAAGTCGCTTGAGATTCGCCGCTTCGGTTTCAACCTGGATCATGGCGGCGTCAGCGGCGGCCTCAAGGTGCTCGTGGACAACGTACAGCAGAACCAATCCACACAGGGCCACGGTCAAGGGTATCTGGGCTCGCTGAAGAGCGTGATTCCGGAACTGGTCGAGGAGGTGAATATCATCAACGGCCCGTTCAGCGCCGAGTACGGCGATTTCAGCGGACTGGGCGTGGTGCATATCCGCCTCCGCGAATCGCTGCCGGACCAGATCACGGCGCGCATTCAGGGTGGCTCCTTCGGCAGCGTCCGGACATTTCTCGGCTTCAGCCCGGACTGGAAAAATAACAGCGCCTTCCTGGCCTACGAGGGCTCGCGCACCGACGGGCCGTTTCAAGAGCCGTTGCGGTATGTCCGCCACAACTTCACTGGTAATGAGACACACAGTCTTTCAGAACACCGGAAACTGGGGTTCAAGTTCAATGCCGGAACGAATGATTTCTATTCGTCGGGCCAGGTTCCGCTGGATGAGGTAGCCGCGGGCCGCCTCGATCGATTCGGGTACATCGATCCTACCGATGGCGGGCGCGTACGCTCGGGCACGGTGGGGTTGTATTACCGGCAGGAAGGGGACCGAGGAGATGTTTTCAAAGCAGACGCATTCGTGGGCCGCTCCCTGTTCGACCTCTTTTCCAATTTCACGTTTTTCCTGAACGACCCCATCAATGGGGACGGCATCCAGCAGCACGACTCGCGGCTGCAGGATGGCGCCAACGTGCAGTACCTGCGGCCACAGCGCCTCGGAGGGGCAACCGCCCTGCTGACGATCGGCGGCAACTTTCACGATAATTTCATCAACGTAGGACTCTATCCCCGCATAGGCCGCGTACCGAATGGAGTTACCACGCAGGCGCACGCGCATGTGACGAATGGCGCCGGTTACTTGCAGGAGAGCCTGAGTCTGCTGCACGGCAGAGTTCAAGTCGGCGGCGGGCTACGGTTCGATGCATTTCGCTTCGATGTCCGCGACTTGGTAGAGCCCGCAGCGAGCGGCGTTCAACCGGCCACGCGCTTTCAGCCCAAGGCCAATTTTGCATTTACTCCATCTCATCGCCTGGCCGCGACCTTCTATCTGAATTATGGGCGAGGTATATCTACTGTGGACGCGCGAGCCGTTGTGCAGCGCCCGGAACAGCCTCGAGTCGCAACCACGGATTTCTACCAGGCCGGCGTGGCGCACCATCTCGGCCGGTTCTCCTGGAGCACAGACCTGTTCTGGATCGACCGGTCCAATGAGATGGTCTACATTCCCGATGATGGCAGCTTCGAATTCAAAGGCCCGAGCCGCGCATATGGATATGAGGCCAAAACATCGGTGGAACTTACGCGGCGCCTCTCCCTCAACGCCGGCCTCACGAAGGTGGCGAATGCGTTTTATCGGGGCACGGACCCGCGCGTTTACGTGGACAGCGCGCCGCATTTTGTCGCCAACGCCGGATTGACGCTGTCCTCCTGGCGCGGATGGAGCGGCTCGCTGCGCATGCGGGCAATCAATCACTACCGGCTGGATGGCGAGGACGCATCGATTGTGGCCTCGGGCCTGACCGTCTTCGATCTGGGGATTGCGCGGCGCGTACGGCGCGGCATGGAGTTCAACCTGACGCTCGACAATCTGCTGGACCGCTCCTACTACGAAACACAGAACTATTTCGAATCACGCTTGCCGGGGCAGCCGCCGCTCTACCGCATTCATGCCACACCCGGATATCCGATCACGGTCACGGCCGGATTGACGTTCCGGCTTCGCGGAAAGTAGCGCCGCTTAGTGCCTGGCGTAAAGGGGCGCGATCGAAACCAGGCCAAGGCCGCAGACAAACAACACCAGCATGACGGTGACAAGCGATTTGACTCGCGCGTCGGCCCCGGAGAACTCCTTCCAAACCAGGAGTCCCCACAGAGCGCTTACCATGGTGGCGCCCTGGCCGATCGCATAGCTGATAGCCGGGCCTACCTGCACTTCCTGCGGCGCGCTCGCAGCCACGAAATTCGCAATCGCTCCGGTTGCCCAGATCATGCCGCCGGCAATACCGAGCAGGTGCTTGCCGAGAGAGCCTTTGAAGTAATCGAAGATCTCTACCGGCTCGCCTTCGACCGGCAGATTCATGAAGAACAGGTTGAAAACGAAGGTCGAAAGAAACACGCCTAGCGAAAACACGAATCCGATGGCATATGGACCGAGACCGGCCTCCCCGGCTTTGCCCATTTCTACCAGGGGAAAAAAGGAGCCCATCAGGACACCACTGGCGAGACTGAGGATTACGCCTTTCAAGCTCACGCGCTTGGATGTGGTTTTCGATCTGCCCGAGCGGGCGTGCTCTTCCAGGCGCAGAGCGGAGAGGTGCCGATACGCCACCGCGTCCACAATGATCGCGGCCACGACGATCGCGCAGCCGCTGAACAGCAGAATCGGATTCCCCTGCGGATTGAGCAGGTAGTTCCAAGCCACCCCGATTACCAGCGCCAGGCCGATGCCGACCGGAAACGCAACTGCCATACCCGCAACCGAGATCGCCGCCACGAGCAGCATGTTCGCCAAATTAAATACGCCGCCGCCCAGGAAGCCATACATCCAACTGTGCTTGCTGGCGTGCATCAGGTCGTCACTGAACGAAAATCCGTCGAAACCGAGAGAGCCGAAGGTGAAGGCGTAGATCACGGAGGCCAGCAGCACGCCGAACGCATAATCGAAGTAGAACAACTCGAAACGCCATTTTCCGGCAAGCTTGTACGTGTTGGCCCACGAGCCCCAGCAGATCATGCTGAGCAACATCAGCAGAAGGGCAGCGGCGTAGCTTTGGGGGAGAATCATCGACTATTTCCGGTGCGAACAGTGAGCGTACAACGCAGAGGGCCGCAGGTCAAGAAGAGCCGGGCGCGACGCCCGCGGGCGCTCTTACGGCTTGACGAACGGCGGTTGGCCGGGCGACTGGTCCAAGTGGAACGGGCGGGGACTTACGGCACACTCGGGGATTGCAGCACGAGAGTAGTAGTTCAATCCATACCGCCAGTTTCGGTGCAGATAAGCGATGCAGACTCGATCGCGGACGGGCGCGATGCGAAGCCAGAGCGGACGCACGGAAGCAGCCCAGTCCAGCGCCGGCAAAACCTCGGCCTTCAAGTAACCGATACCGGCTGTGGCCGAAAACGCGGCCAGGGCGATAGCGGCCGTGCGGCGGCCTGTGCGGTCGAGTCCCCAGACCGCGGCCGCTACGATCAAAGGCGCAACACAAATCCATGAGAATGCGGGCAGCGGCGCGCGCGAAAGACCCGCTGCCAGGGCCTTCGGAAGAACAGAAGCGGCTGCCGGGATGAGTGCCAGCAACGCCGCCGATGCAGCCAGATGCCAGCCGCGGTGTTCAGCAGCGGCGAGGCCAATTCCCATCAACGCAGCCGCCGCGGGCAGCAAAGGCAGAATGTAGCCGGGCAGCTTATTGGCGGAGAGCGAGAAGAACACGAGGACGAAAACAAACCATGTAACCAGCAGTCTGCGGCGAGGGTCGCGCCATGTAGCGGAGGAGAACGAAACCAGCAGCAGCGGCGTCCACGGAGCAAGCGCCGCGGCGGTGATGGGAAGATAGTACCAAAACGGCTGTGGGTGGCCGAGCGAATCGCTCACGAACCGGCCAAAATGGTGCTCCACAAAAAATTTCTCCAGAAACACGCGGCCGTTTCGCAGATAGCAGAGAAGATACCAGGGGAGGCTTGCAGCCAGGAACGGCAGGATGACCCGCGGCGCGATGAGGTCGCGCCAGCGGCGGCGCCCCGCCCACACGAGCGGCAGTGCAAGCACCAGAGGCACAAGGCCCTTCGATAAGACGGAAAGGCCAAGCATCGCGGCGGCGGCAGGAAGCATCCTGACTTCGCCTTCCTTGACCCATCCGAGGCTGAAAAGCATGGCCGCGGCAAGCGTAGCCGACATCGGCAGATCCGTTACACCGCTTTGGCTATAGGCCAGCCATCCTGCTGACGTCCCTAATATCACCGTGGCGTACAGTGCGGCGCGCGTACCGAATTCGCGCGCAAGCAACCTCCAAAACAGCGCCAGGAAAAGCACGGACAACACGGCTACGGGCAGGCGCGGCGCCAATTCCGGACCCAGGCCCATCCGAAATGCGACAGCGGCCATCCAGTAAAACAGCGCGGGTTTTTCAAACCAAGGTTCGCCCCAGAGACGCGGTGTAACCCAGTCTCCGGAGTCAGCCATCTCGCGCGCGACGGAGGCGTAGCGCGGCTCGTCCGGGCCGACGAGACCCGTCTGATCAAGCGCAAAAAAGTAGAGAATCCAGACGGCAGGCGCCGCAAGCAGCAGGGCGCGCACCCCAGCTCGCGACCATCGACGGGGCATCTGGCCTCATTATAATAGCTGTATGCGGACAATCGGGCTTTTGTGCCTGGCGCTGGCGCCGGCGTGGGTGTTGTTTGCCGACGTGCGCGGCTGCCGGTGCGACCTCGCGCAGCCCGAGACGTTGGCAGCGCGCGAATGCGGCCTATGCCGCGAGGCGGAGAAGCAGCCGGCCGAGCCTCGGGTCTTTTTCCTGAAAGATATCAATCCGCGTAAACCGAATCGTCTCTTGGCTCTGCCCCGATACCACCTGGCCGGGTCTCATTCGTTGGCCGAGATGACTTCGCAGCAGCGTCTGGAACTGTGGTCGGCCGCAATCGAGAAGGCTCGCGAGCTTTGGGGAAATGGCTGGGGCCTTGCAATTAATGGCGAAGAGAGCCGGACGCAGTGCCACGCGCATATCCATATAGGCAAACTGCTCGATGGCATGGAGACCGCGAGCTTCATGGTCATCGACGGTCCATCCGAAATTCCCGTGCCCAAAAATGGCGGCGGCATCTGGGTTCATCCCGAGGGTTCCAAGCTGCACGTGCACCTGGGCGAAGAAATCACCGAAACGGTACTCTTGAGGTAAATTCAACCCAATGCTGCTTGAAATCGCAAAGCTTCCGACCGCCGAAAATTCGGCGATCCATTTGAATCCGCAGGACAACATCGCCGTAGCGCGTGTGCCGCTCTCACCCGGCATGGAACTGCGCGTCGACGGCCGCGTTGTTGCGGTTCTCGATCCGGTTCCGGCCGGCCACAAGATCGCCATCACCGCGATCCCCTCCGGCGAAGTGATTCGCCGCTACGGCCAGCGGATTGGGCGCGCCAAACTTCTGATCGATGCGGGGCGCCACGTACACACGCATAACGTCTCCTTTGAAGAACTGGAATTCGCGTACGAATTTCCCCAGGGCGAAGTGCCTTTTCCGAACCCTCCGGCCGACATGCCGACATTTCTGGGCTACGTGCGGGAGGACGGCCGCGTGGGCACACGCAATTACATTGCGGTGGTGGCGGCCAGCAACTGCGCCGCTCACACGGCGGAGCTGATCGCCCGCAGCTTTCATGGCGAAGAGCTGCCCTCGAACATTGACGGCGTTGTGGCGTTCCCTCACGGCGAAGGCTGTGGTCATTCGATCGGCCCGGACACGGAGCAGTTGCGGCGCACTTTGGCAGGTGTGCTCGTGAATCCGAATGTCTCGGCCGCGGTGATTCTGGGACTCGGCTGCGAGGTCAACCAGATCGATCACTATTTAGGGCCCAATGCTCCGAGAACAAGCCGCCTTGTGGGGATGACCCTGCAATCGAGCGGCGGCACAAGGGGAACGGTGGAAGCTGCGCATCGCGAGATTACGCGGCTGATGGAGCAGGCCGCCGGTGAGGAGCGTGTTCCCGCTCCGGCATCGAAGATTGTATTGGGTCTGAATTGCGGCGGCTCCGATTCCTTTTCCGGCATTACTGCAAATCCGGCGCTCGGCGTATGCTCTGACCTGCTTGCGGAAGTCGGCGGAACGGCAGTGCTGGCCGAGACCACCGAAATTTTTGGCGCCGAGCATCTGCTGGTTAAGCGGGCTCGCAACCAGCAGGTGGCCGAAAAGCTGCTCGGTTTCGTAAAGAGCTATAAGCAGTATCTCAGCCGCTTCGGCGGCAGTTTCGACGATAATCCATCGCCCGGAAACAAGGAAGGCGGTCTCACCAACATTTTGGAAAAATCGCTGGGCGCCGTCGCTAAGGCCGGTAGTTCCACTCTCACCGACGCTGTCGATTACGCCGAGCCGGTGAACACGCCTGGGTTTGTTTTCATGAATACACCCGGGTACGATCCGGTCTCTCTTACCGGCCTCGCTGCGGGGGGTTGCAATGTGATCGCCTTCACCACGGGCCGCGGCAGCGCCATCGGCTTTCCCAATGTTCCCGTGATCAAGATCGCGAGCAACACCAATACGTTCCGGCGTATGCAGGACAACATGGATGTGAATGCCGGCGCGATTGCCGATGGCGAGAAGAGCATCGCTGAAGTAGGCCGCGAAATTTTCGATCTGCTGCTGCGCGTGGCCTCCGGTGAGCGGACGCGCAGCGAAGCATTGGGGCATCAGGAATTCGTGCCGTGGCGGATCGGTCCGGTGTTGTGAAACGGAGAGGCCTGTTGGCTTCAGTACAATAGATGTAATGGTTCGAGTAACACTGTTTGCCCTTCTGGCAATGGGGGCGCTTTTGCTGTCCGCGCCCGGACCGGCTGTCAAAAAGACGGCGCTCGATAAGCCCACCATGGAGGCCTATGTACGGCATCTGTTTGTGTGGGGTCCGCAAATCGAAGTGAAAGTGAGCGATCCCAAGCCGTCCAACATTCCAGGTTTCCTCGAAGTGACGGTGCACGCGGCGATGGGCAATGCCAGCCAGGATTTTCCGTTCTACATTTCCAAAGATGGCCAGAAGATTCTGCAAGGCAACATCTTTGATGTGACCCAGAATCCTTTCAAGAAAGAGCTGGACAAACTGAAAACCGAATCTCAGCCAAACTTTGGAGCGCCCGGCGCGCCGGTGGTGCTGGTGGAGTTCACGGATTTTCAATGCCCTTACTGCCGGGAGGAGGCCAAGGTGCTGCGCGACAACATCGTGAGCGCGTACCCCAAGCAGGCACGCGTCTACTTCAAAGATTTTCCACTCGTGCAGGTGCACCCGTGGGCCAAAGATGCGGCCATTGCAGGCCGGTGTATATTCCGGCAAAGCCAGCCCGTATTTTGGCAATACCACGATTGGATGTTCGAGCACCAGGCTGATATCACGCCCGAGAACTTCAAAGACAAAGTGCTGGAATTCGCCAAGGGCAAGGAGATCGACACGTTACAGCTTACTCGTTGCATGGAGACTCGGGCGACGGAAGCCGAAGTCGATAAGTCCATAGCGGAAGGCCGTTCGCTTGGTGTGACTTCGACGCCGACCTTGTTCATCAACGGCCGGCGTATTGTGGGCCGCTCGGATTGGGCCAGCTTGCGAACGATCATCGACTACGAAATCGAGTACCAGAAGACGGCCAAGAACGCGGGAGAGGACTGCGGCTGCGAGCTGAAGATCCCGATCGCAGGCCAGAACTGACGCCGGGATCGCCGGCACCTAGGTAGGGAAAAAGATGAGGTTTCATTTGCGAGCCGGGTGCACCAGACTCGGCTTCGCGCCGTTTTTGCTGTGGGCCGCCCTTGCGTCCACGCCCGCAATCAGCCCCGAACAATTTATAGAAGACGTAAAGTTTCTGGCTTCGCCGGAGCTCAAAGGCCGGGGCACCGGCACGCCGGAACTGGAGAAAGCGGCGGAGTTCATCGCCCGCCGATTTCAGAGTTTCGGACTCCAGCCGATTGATGGCAAGAGCTATTACCAGGCCTTCTCCGTCACCACCAATGCGCGGCTGGGCAAAGGCAACCGCTTCGAATACACGGAAAACGGCCGCAAGACGACCGTGCGCTTCCAGCAGGAATTTATTCCGTTCAATTTTTCGACGCGCGCGAAGCTGGATGGTCCCGTTGTGTTCGCAGGATACGGGATCACGGCCAAAGAGTACAACTACGATGACTATGCAGGCCTCGATGTACGCGGCAAGCTTGTCCTGATTCTGCGCCATGAACCCCAGGAGTTCGACGAAAAGAGCGTCTTCGCCGGCAAGGTCTACACGGAACATGCCCAGTTTTTCAGCAAGGCAAGCAACGCCAAGATGCACGGCGCCAGCGGCGTGATTCTGATCAACGACCGCGCGAATCACCGCGGCGATGCGGATGAGCTGGAGAAATTTGCTTCCACGGTAGGGCCGGCAGACGCCGGTATTCCATTTGTGCAAATTAAGGCCGACGTTGCGGAACGCTGGTTTGCACTTGCTGGAAAGAAGCTCGATGACATTCAAGCAGCAATTGACCGGGATCTGGAGCCGCAGTCATTCGCTTTCCCGTCAGGTCTCGAGATCCATGCCAATCTCGATATCGAGCGGGCCGTGCGAACCGTTCACAACGTAGCCGGGTATCTGCCGGGTCTGACGGATGAATACATTGTCATTGGCGCACATTACGATCACCTGGGTCTCGGCGAACAGTTCTCGATGGCGCCCTCGATGGCGGGCACCGTGCATCCGGGTGCAGATGATAATGCTTCGGGCACCGCGGGGGTAATCGAGCTGGCCCGCTGGTTCTCGGGGCAGCCGAAGCAGAAGCGGGGCATTCTGTTTCTGGCGTTCGCCGGCGAGGAGCTTGGCCTGCTTGGCTCCAGCTACTTCGTCAATCATCCGGCATTCCCGCTCGAAAAAGCGACTGCCATGATCAACATGGACATGATCGGCCGCGTGCGGGAAGGCAAAGTTTATATCGGCGGCGTAGGTACCGGGACAACATTCAAGCCGATCGTCGAAAAGGCGGCCGCCAAATATAAGCTGAATGTCGACTACTCCGACACGACCGGGTACGGCTCGAGCGATCATACATCATTCACGACCAAGCAGGTTCCGGTGCTGTTCTTTTTCTCCGGCTTACATAGCGACTACCACAAGCCGAGCGATACCTGGGACAAGATCGACGCGCCGGATTCGGCACGCCTGCTCGATCTAGTGGCCGACGTGAGCGGCGCACTGCGTGAGGCCGCGGACCGTCCCATGTACGTCCGCGTGAAGGAGCCGGCGCATCACGGCGCCGCCGTCGCGGGCTCGTCCGGAGGCGGATCCGGTTATGGGCCATATTTCGGCAGCGTACCCGACTTCGGGCAGACCGAAAAGGGCGTAAAATTCGCCGACGTTCGCGACGGTTCGCCGGCCGCTCAAGCCGGCCTTCGCGCTGGTGACGTACTGTTCGAGTTTGACGGTAAGGCGATCGAAAACCTGTACGACTTTACTTATGCACTCCGCTCCAAGAAGCCGGGTGATATAGTCGCGGTGAAAGTGCGGCGGGGCGGCGAAATCGTGGCAGCGCGCGTCACACTTACACAACGCCGTTAATAAGCCCGGGCGAACTTCGCGATCCGGAGCCGCGCGCGGTAAGCGGGTTAACTTTTCGCGTTCGCGGCGATGCGGTCGCGGAAGATCTGCTCGCGGGAGTAGAATTGAAAGTCATGCAATTCCCCCGTCTATTGCTCGTGCGCCAGAACTTCCCGGACCGCCGCATCCCGGATATTCCAGGCGAGGTGCGCAAGCAGCTCTCGCTCGCCTCCTTCGCCTCGCGCCTCAAACCAGGGTCGCGCGTTGCCATCGGCATAGGCAGCCGGGGAATCGCGAATGTAGCCACAATCGCGCGAGCCACGGTGGAGTACTGGAAAGCCGAAGGAATGCGCCCGTTCATCTTTCCTGCAATGGGGAGCCATGGCGCGGCTACGGCCGAAGGCCAGGCGGACGTGCTGGCCCATTACGGCATTATCGAGGCGACGATGGGCTGTCCTGTCATCAGTTCGCTCGAGGTTGTTTCTTTGGGCAAGACCCCCGAAGGCATTCAGACCTACATGGACAGGAACGCCTACGAGAGCGACGGCGTAATGCTGCTCGGGCGCGTGAAGTGGCACACCGACTTCGCCGGAAAAATCGAGAGCGGGCTGTTCAAGATGATGGCCATCGGCCTCGGTAAGTTCGCCGGAGCGCAGCACTATCACACATACGCATACAAGATAGGCCTGGAACAGGTGATCCGCAGTATCGGACGACAGGTGCTGGCGTCGGGCAAGATTCTCGGAGGTCTGGCTATTCTGGAGGACGCGCATCACAACACGGCCAAGTTGGATGCCGTCCCGGTCGAGATCATGGAGCAGCGCGAAGAGGAGAACCTGGCGCTGGTGAAATCGTGGATGGGCAAGATCCCGATGGATCTGGACATTCTGATTCTTGATGAGATCGGCAAAAACATCAGCGGCGCGGGAATGGATACGAAAGTTGTGAACCGGAGCGTCCACGGTGCTTATAATCCGTGGCCGGACCTCCCGCGCATCGAGCGGATCTTCATCCGCGATCTGAGCAGCCTGACGTACAACAACGCAGTCGGGCTAGGCATGGCCGACGTAGTGACGGACCGGCTCGTGGAACGCATCGACTGGACGCCAACGCGCATCAACTCGCTTACCGCTTCAACACCGGCGGCAATCCGCACGCCCATTCATTTCCCAACCGATCGCGAGTGCCTCGAACAGATTTTTCCCACGGTCGGCAAGCTGGACCTGAGCGAAGTCACCGTAGGCTGGATCCGGAATACGATGGAGCTTACTCCCATCGTCCTCAGCGAAAACTTGCGGCCGCAGATTGAAAAAAACCCGCTGCTCGAAATTCTCGGTCCAGCGCGTGAAATGGAGTTCGACGCCATGGGAAACCTGACGCCGGTGCTCACGACTTCGGACGAAATGGTCTCGGCGCACTGAGCCGGTCCCGCGCTTCAGTTTGACAGAATACCGACGCGCTTCCCTGCCCGCCGAAACGCTTCGAGCGCGCGGTCAAGCTGCGGGCGTGTATGCGTCGCGGTGACGATGGTCCGCACGCGAGCCTTGCCTTGCGGCACGGTCGGGAACCCGATCCCGGTTGCCAATACACCTTCCGAGAACAGCGCGTTTGAAAGCTCGTGGGCCAGGCGCGCCTCTCCGACCATCACCGGCGTGATTGGCGTTTCACTCGCTCCCGTGTTGAACCCCATCGAGGTGAGGCCTTCTTTGAAATAGCGCGTATTCTCCCAGAGCGTTGCGATGCGCTCGGGCTCCTGTTCGAGCACATCGAAAGCCGCCAGGCACGCAGCCGCGACTGCGGGAGGATGCGAGGTGGAAAACAGGAATGGGCGCGCCCGATGATACAGAAATTCAATCAGGTCCCGGCTGCCGCATACATAACCCCCGAGCACACCGATTGCTTTTGACAATGTGCCGACTTGCACGTGTACGCGTCCGTGCAGATTGAAGTGGTCTACTGTGCCGCGGCCATTACGGCCCAATACGCCCGAGGCATGCGCATCGTCGACCATCATGATTGCGCCGTGCTGCTCGGCCACCCCGGTCAGGGCCGGAAGCGGGCCTATGTCACCGTCCATGGAGAAAACGCCGTCGGTGATCAGCAGCTTTCGGCCGGGCTGGGATGCAAGCTGTTCCAAGGTTTGCCGCGCCGCGGCAGCATCCTTATGCGGGAATACGTGAATCTTGGCCTTCGAGAGCCGGCAGCCATCAATAATGCTGGCATGATTCAGCTCGTCGCTGATGATGTGATCTTCGGGTCCGAGGATAGCGGCAACCGTGCCGGCGTTCGCTGCGAAGCCGGACTGAAACACGACTGCGGCCTCGGAATGTTTGAAGCGCGCAATCCGCTCTTCCAGTTCCATGTGCAGCGTCATGGTGCCCGAGATCGTGCGCACCGCGCCGGAGCCGACGCCGAACCGGCGTGTCGCTTCGAGCGCCGCTTCACGCAAGCGCGGATGCGTCGTCAATCCGAGATAGTTATTGGAGGCGAGGTTAATAACCTCTTTGCCGTCAAAACGGGATTCCGCGTCGCTGGGCGATTCGAGAACGCGCAGGCGCTGGTAGGTTCCCGCCCTGCGCCAGGCCTCTAATTGGTCGCTCAAATAGGCGAGCGGGTCGCTGCGATTCATGCCCATTCCAAAATGACTTTCACGGCCTCGCCGTTCCGAAGTAGATCAAATGCCTCTTGGTAGCGGCGGTAAGGCAGACGGTGTGTGATCAGAGGGCTGATATCGAGCTTGTGCTCCAGCAGAAAGCGCTCGCACTGATACCAGGTTTCGTACATCAGCCGGCCATTAATACCGCGCACGGTTACGCTCTTGAAGATGATCGAATCGGAGAGGTTCAGGCTGACGTCGCTGGACGGAATGCCGAGCAGCGCGACCTCGCCTCCGGGCCGCACCATCTGAAAGGCATTCCGGATACCTGCGACCGCGCCAGAAATCTCGAGTACCACGTCGACACCTACGCCGTCCGGAGTCTCTCGCAAGAAATCATCGAGCCAGCCATCGTGCCGTGGATCGAACGCTGCCTGCGCGCCCATATCGATGGCGAGCGCGCGCTTGTGCGCTTGCGGCTCCAGCACCAGCACGGAGAGAGCGCCCGCGGAACGCGCGATTTTGCAAGCCATCAAACCAATGGCCCCGGCGCCCACAATCGCAACGGACCGTCCCGCAACGGGCTGGGCCATAACCGTGTGCATGGCGTTGCCAAGGGGATCGAGAATCGCCGCGACCTCGTGCGGAATACCCGGTCTCAACTTCCAAACATTGGTTTCCGGCAGGCACACAAACTCGGCGAAGCAGCCATCCCGGTCGACTCCGATGATCTGCACGTCGCGGCAGATGTGCCCCTGGCCGGTCCGGCAGAAGTAACAATGGCCGCAGCCGATGTGCCCTTCGCCGGAAACCAGCTCACCGGGTTTGAAACCGGCCACGCCTTCGCCCACCGCTTCCACCATGCCCATGAACTCATGGCCTACGACAAGCGGCGGATGCACGCGGCCCCGAGCCCAGTCGTCCCAAGACCAGATGTGCACGTCGGTGCCGCAGATACCGGTCTTTTGTACGCGAATGAGAACGTCGCTCCGGCCGCACGCCGGCTTCGCCACACCATCGAGAGACATGCCGGCCGCCGCATGGCGCTTCACTAAGGCGGCCATCTGCTGGTTCATGTTCACCCGAGTGGGGCTCAGGCGATCTTCGGCACTACAAACGGCGCCCGATAGTTCCTGCTGAACATCCGGTTGGCCTCCGGATCATTCTTGCAGGTCAGTGTTTCGGCGTCGAAGTGCAGCGTTCGGCCCAGCCGGTAGGAAATATTGGCCAGGTGCACGAGTTGCGTCGAGAGATAGCCCTCTTCGATTTCGGCGTTCAGATCGGCGCGGTTCCGGCTGCGCACGGCCTGAATAAAGTTCGCCCAGTTGTTGCCGCCTTCCGAGCGTGAGGGCCCCGGCTCCTGATCTCGGCCGAGGAATGTCTTATAGGTGCCGTAACCGTCGATCGCCATGTATCCCTTCGAGCCGTAGAACAGGTTACCGATCGTGTTGGAGTCCTTCTTGCCGTTCTTTCCGACCCGCTCGCCGATACCGGCTTCATGGTTCGACATCCAATGGCGCACTTCGAACACCAGCATGCGCTTCTTGCTGCCCTCGTTGAATTCGAAGCTTGCCACAAGAGTGTTCGGCGTGTTCTGATCATCGTCGAACATGAAATGACCGCCGATGGCGCTGATCTTGCTCGGATACTTGACGCCGAGACCCCACCGGGCGATATCCATCTCGTGGATGCCCTGATTGCCCAGGTCGCCGTTGCCATAGTCCCAGTTCCAATGCCAGTTGTAGTGGAAACGATTGCGGGAGAACGGCCGCTTGGGCGCCGGGCCGAGCCACAAGTCATAATGCACGCCCGCGGGAACGGGCTCCTCGGGCGTGTGGCCGATCGTGTCTCGCCACTTGAAGCACAGGCCGCGTGCCATGTATATGTCGCCGATTATGCCTTCCTGAAGCTTTTGCATCGCCTCGCGGCAGGCGACCGTTGAGCGGCTGTTCGTTCCGTGCTGCACGATGCGGTTGTATTTGCGCGCAGCGGCCACCAGTTGCCGCGCTTCGAAAATGTTATGCGAGCACGGCTTTTCGACGTACACATCTTTACCTGCCTGGCACGCAGAGATGGCGATCAGAGAGTGGGTATGGTTCGGCGTGGCGATCGACACCGCGTCGATCGACTTGTCCTCGAGCAGCTTGCGGAAATCTGTAAAGCGGGCCGGACGTTTCTTGCCCGAATCTTCCACCTGCTTCAGCCGCATGTCCAGCACGCTCTCGTCGATGTCGCAGATCGCCGCAATTTCGACGTTCGGCATCGCCGAGTACGATTTGATGTGGCTGTTTCCCTGTCCCCGGACTCCGATGCAGGCCACCCGCACCGTATCGTTGGCGCTTGCCAGGCTTGGGCGAGAGGCCGCAAGGCCGGCCGCCGCCGAACTCATTACGAAATAACGTCGATCCATACACTCTCCATTTCTTGACAGTATACCTGCGCACCTGAGCGCCGGGTCATGGCCATTGTTCGCTTTCCTACTCCAGCTTCTTGTACTCACTTCCGAAAAAAATCAGCGGCTTGCCCTCACGAGCGTGCAACTCGATCACTTCGCCGATCAGAATATCGTGATCGCCCGCCGGAATGTGCTTGGTCAGCTCGCATTCGAGCGACGCCAGCACGCCGGCTAAAAGGGGTACGCCGGTTCTGCCGGCGTGCCATTCTACCCCTTGCAGCCGGTCGCGGTCGCTGCGCGCGAAACGCTGAGAGATCGCCTGCTGCTGCTCGGCCAGAATATTGATTCCGAAGTGCTTCGCCGCGCGGAAAAACCCCAGCAGCCGCGTTCGGTGGTCTACGCAGAACAGAACCAGCGGCGGCACCAGAGAGACCGAGGTGAAAGAATTCACAGTGATCCCGTGCGGCTCGCCATCGCCGTCAATCACTGTGGCCACTGTCACCCCGGTTGCGAACTTGGCGCACACCCGGCAGAACTGCTGCCGGTCCACATTCGGCGGCAACATAGATGCGGGATTGCTTGACATCGGAATAAACCTAATCTTATCATGTGGTTGACCCTTGCAGGGGACGGCCGTGCCAGGTTTGCCGATAACGGTTGCGAACAGGAGGTTTTCTTGATCAAGCTCGACATCATCAACGAAGTGGTTAACCGCACGGGAATCACTAAAACCAAGGCGGAGATGGCCGTAGAAACTGTTTTTGAGTCTATGAAGAAGGCTCTCGAACAGGGCGACCGTATCGAGCTGCGCGGCTTCGGGGTTTTCAATGTGAAACCGAGAAAAACCGGCATCGGCCGGAATCCGCGGACCGGCGCCGAGGTCTCGATTCCTCCCGGTAAAGCTGTGCGATTCAAACCCGGCAAGGAGCTGCAAACGTTGCAGTAGCCCCAACAAGGGACTGTTTGTAATTTGTGGCCTCTCAGGATTTTTCGGCGCCTTACAAGGCTGCCGCGACGAACGGTAGCTACGGCGCGATCAGGTTTCTGCGCTCGCAGGCTCGGGACCGCTACTGGCTCCATGCGCTTCTGTTTCTGACCACTCTAGCCAGCACCACCTTCGTGGGAGCTGCAATGCAGCTCGACTTCTCCCGCAACCAGCCGTTTGACATCGAGCACGAACTGGAAACTCTGACGGCGTTATGGCGCAACCCGTCGCTCCTGCTCGCCGGACTTCCGTTCTCCCTCACGCTGATGACGATTCTGCTGGCGCACGAGCTGGGTCATTATCTGACCTGCCGTTTTTATGGCGTGGACGCCAGCCTTCCGTACTTTCTCCCAGCTCCTACGGTCACCGGAACTTTCGGTGCCTTCATCCGGATTCGATCGCCGATCTGTTCGAAGCGCGTTTTGTTTGATATCGGAATTGCCGGTCCTTTGTTGGGCTTTGTCTTTCTGCTGCCGGCCCTGGCGATCGGCCTCGCTTACTCGAAGGTAATTCCGGGAATCGCGCACCAGGGCGTGATTCAATTTGGGACGCCGCCTTTGCAGTGGCTGCTCGAACGCGTGATTTTTCCAGGCGTGGCCGCATCGGACATCTACCTGCACCCGGTGGGGCGCGCCGCATGGATCGGGATTCTGGCAACCGCGCTTAATCTCCTGCCGATCGGCCAGCTTGATGGCGGGCATATTCTGTACTCGCTGGTGGGAGAAAAGCATCGCCATCTTTCGAAGCTGTTCATCGCCCTCCTGATTCCACTTGGCCTGTTCAAATGGTGGGCCTGGCTGTTCTGGGCGGTGGTTCTCTTTCTGCTGGGCCGCCGGCATCCGGTCATCTATGACGCTTCGACTTTGGAGACCGGACGGGTCCGCCTCGGCTATCTTGCTCTGGTTATCTTTCTATTGTGCTTCACTCTCGCGCCAGTGACGACGAGCGGCATCTGAGCTCTGGAAATGAAGATCACCGCCACGATCATCACCCTCAACGAGGAGCGCAACGTCGCCCGCGCTATCGAAAGCCTTAGGTGCTGTGACGAAATCGTGGTCGCCGACAGCGGCTCAGTTGATCGGACAGTAGAGCTTGCGGCAAATCTCGGCGCACGCGTACTGGAGACTCCCTGGCGCGGCTATGCCGGCCAAAAGAACTGGGTGTCGGAGCAGGCATCGCACGATTGGATTCTTTCGCTCGATGCCGACGAGGCGCTCAGTGAGGCGCTCGAAGGCGAAATATGGAATCTGAAAAAGAACGGTCCCAAGCACGATGCGTATACAGTTCCCAGACTGGCGCGCTATCTGGGCCGCTGGATCCTGCATGGCGGGTGGTACCCGGACCGGAAAGTGCGGCTATACCATCGGTCGAAAGCCAAGTGGGTGGGTGATTTTGTACATGAAAGCGTGCGCGTCGAAGGCCGTGTTGGCCATCTCGAATCGAACCTGCTGCACTTTACCTGCGATTCGCTTTCCGAGCACCTCAAGACCATGGACCGCTACACCACGCTGGCCGCCGAGGAGCTCGTGTCGCAGAAGGTAAGGGTCGGGCCGCGTCATCTGATCATTGATCCGATCTGGACCTTCGCACGCACGTATTTTCTTCGATGCGGATTCCTCGACGGAATGGAGGGCCTGACGATCGCCTACATGGCCGGCCTCTATACGTTCTTGAAGTACGCAAAGACGCGAAACATGAGCTGATGCTCGTCCTGCACTTGGATAGCGGAGAGGAAATGCGGGGCGGGCAGTGGCAGGCACTCCGTCTGCTTGAAGGAGAACGGGATGCCGGAGTGGAGATCATTCTGTTGACTCCCGGGGGATCTCCGCTCGGCGAGCGCGCCCGGGCGCTCGGGTTGCGTGTGCTGCCGTTCGGAGCCATTTCATTCGCGCGGCACGCGCGACACGCGGATCTGGTTCACGCTCACGACGCACGTTCCCATACGCTTGCCGCGTGCCTTCCCGGCCCGCCACTGCTGGTTTCACGGCGCGTCGGTTTTCCAATCCGCACCCGCTGGAAGTACGCGCGCGCGCGGCGGTACCTGGCGGTATCGCACTATGTCAAGAGCGTACTCGTAAGAGGCGGTGTTCCCGAGCACAAGGTTTCGGTGGTCTACGACGGCGTGCCCCTGCTGCCAATCGAGCCACCTGGCGACTGCGCGATTGCCCCGGCCAGCGACGATCCTCAGAAAGGATCCCAGCTTTCAGCGTGCGCGGCGCAGCGGGCGGGCATCAAACTGCGATTCTCTCAAAATCTGGCGCAGGATCTGCCCGGCTCGGGTCTTTGCGTTTACATCACGCACAGCGAAGGCCTGGGCTCGGGGGCGCTGCTCGCTATGGCGGCCGGCGTGCCTGTCGTGGCAAGCAATGTCGGCGGTCTACCCGAAGTGATCGTGCACGGCGAGAATGGTCTGCTTGCCGAAAACTCGGTAGAGGCGATCGCAGCCGCAATCCGCCGCGTTTGCGGAGATCCGGCGCTCGCCCGGCGCCTTGGAGCCGCAGGGCGCCGCACTGTCGAAGAACGTTTCTCGGTCGCTCGCATGGTGGAAGCGACACTCTCAGAGTACCGGCAGGTGCTCGCTTGTTAGAAGCCATACTGGCTTTCGTTTTCGGACTTCTTATTGGCAGCTTCTTAAACGTCTGCATCTACCGGCTGCCGCGCGATCTGTCGATCGTTCGCCCGCGCTCGCAGTGCGTGGTGTGCAGGCACATGATCGCATGGCACGACAATATTCCCGTCCTCAGCTATCTCTTGCTACGCGGCCGCTGCCGCCACTGCGGAGGGTCGATTGCCCTGCGCTATCCGTTGGTCGAGCTGCTTACTGGAGGCCTCTTCCTTCTGTATATTCAGATGCTCGGGCCGACGCTGGAAGGCGCGAAGTTCTGCCTGCTCGGCGCTTTGATGCTCGCGCTCATCGTGACCGACCTGGAGCAGCGAATCCTTCCGGATGAACTCACGCTTGGCGGTCTCGCAGCCGGATTGGTCCTGGCGTGGTTCGTCCCCGTGGATGATGTAACGGCGCGCGCGCTGCTTTGGGCCTTCGGCGCGGACCCCGGTCTGCGCTGGGGATCGCTGGCGGAAGCCGTCTTAGGAGCCCTGCTGCCGGCACTCAGCCTGTGGCTGGTTGGCGCGATATATTACCGGCTCCGGCGACGTGAAGGCCTAGGCTTGGGTGATGTAAAGCTGATGGCGCTCGTGGGGGCGTTTCTCGGATCGCGCAGCGCCCTGCTCACGCTCATCTGCGGGTCTGTGCTTGGCTCGATTGTTGGCCTGATCTATATCCGACTTACCGGGAAGGATTCGGCGACCTACGAGCTACCGCTGGGCACGTTTCTGGGCATAGCCGCGATTCTGGTGTCTTTCGCCGGCCAGCCTGTGATCGCGTGGTACCGGGGGCTCTTCTGATCAATTCCCGGCGTGGCGCATCTTTTCGCCGTTATTCCCTTCCAGCACTTCGCGCACCTTCCGCGCGAGAACCGCAGGCGTGAACGGCTTCTGAAGGAAGGACCGGTCGTTGGCCGCCGCCAATGCCTTGTCTGTGTAGCCGGACATGAAAAGGACTTTCATCTCGGGCCGGAGCGCCACCAGCCGCGACGCAAGCTCGCGGCCGCCCTCCTTCGGCAGCACCACGTCGGTAATCAACAGATGGATCGTACCCTGGTAGGATTCGCAGATGCGCATCGCCTCCACCGGATCAGCCGCGTCCAGCAGCTTGTAGCCGGACCTCTCAAGCGTCTCCCGGACCAGGCTGCGGACCATGTCCTCGTCCTCAACCAGCAGGATTGTCTCCGAGCCGCGCGCACTCGCAGGGATAGCCCGCTCCGCTTCAACCTGGGCCTGCTGCTGGATGCGCGGAAGATATACTTTGACGGAGGTGCCCTGGCCCGGCTCGCTGATCACCTCCAGATTTCCGCCGCTCTGTTTGACAATCCCGAAGACCGTCGAAAGCCCAAGGCCGGTCCCCTGCCCCTGGCCTTTGGTTGTAAAAAACGGCTCGAAGATGCGCGATTGCGTTTCGGCGTCCATGCCGTGGCCCGTATCGGTGACGGAAAGCATGACGTAAGCGCCGGGACGTACCGCCAGATGCGTGCCGCCGTAGCCCTCTTCCAGCTCCGTATTGGCGGTTTGAATGGTGAGCATACCGCCCTGCGGCATGGCGTCCCGCGCGTTCAACGCCAGGTTCATGATTACCTGCTCCACCTGGCCCGGATCCGCGCTCACCCGGCCAAGTTCCGGGCCCATGACCAGGCGCAGGTCGATGTCCTCACCGATGAGCCGGCGCAGCATCACCGCCAGTCCGGAGACCAGTACGTTGAGGTCCAGGATTTTCGGCTGCAGCACCTGGCGACGGCTGAAGGCCAGCAATTGACGCGTGAGAGCGGCCGCGCGATCTCCGGCTTTCATGATCTGCTCAACCGCCGTGCGATTGCTGTCGGTCTGAGGAATATTACCCAGCAAAAGCTGGCTATAGCCGGTGATGATCGTGAGCAGATTATTAAAATCGTGCGCGATCCCGCCAGCCAGCATGCCCACCGCTTCCATCTTCTGCGCCTGCCGCAACTGCTCCTCGAGCTGCTGGCGCTGGGTTACATCGAGCAGCACGGAAAGACGCGCCGGACGGCCGCGCCACGTCAGGTTCCGGCTCAGCACGTCGGCTTCAACGACGCGTCCGTTCTTCAAACGGTGCCACGACCGAGCCACTGACGGCGTCTCCTCGGCACCTTCCCGCGCTTGGTCTGACACCTCGCCTGCGACCTCCGGCGAGCGGATGTCGCTAAGACGCATCTTCGTAAACTCTTCTGCAGAATATCCGTAGCGCTCGACAGCGGCACGATTGACCAGCAGAAAGTCAAGGGTCTTCCGATCGAAAATCCACATCGGTTGAGGATGGTCCGAAAAAAGCTTGCGGAAATCCTCATCGCCCCGGGGTTTGGTTCGCTGGCCTGGCATTAACGTAACACCAATGGCGCAAGTTCCGGAAGTATGGAGGGCGGCCGGCCCTTCATAGTCTCGCGGCGGATCGATTCCCAATCTTCGCGGGGGATCATCAGAAAGTGGCGCACGATGTTGGGATCAAACTGGGAACCGGAGTTCTGAATGATTTCGGCTCTCGCCGCTGCATAGGAACGCCCTTTCTGGTAAGGACGGTCCGAAGTTATGGCATCCAGTGCGTCCACCACGGCGAAAATCCGGGCGCCAAGCGGTATCTCTTCTCCTTTCAGATTTCTTGGATAGCCGGATCCATCGAAGCGTTCGTGATGGGATAGGACAATATCGGCTGAAGTCTTCAGCGAATCTACGCCGCGCAGGATCCAGTACCCGATCAGCGGGTGGTCGCGCATCTTCTCCCACTCGTCTTCAGTGAGCTCTCCCGGCTTTAGCAGAATGTTGTCCGAAATCCCGATTTTGCCGATGTCGTGCAGAATGGCACCCCGGCGGAGGATCTCGACAGCTTTGGCGTCCATGCCGACTCGCCCCGCGAGAAGAACGGCATAGTCACTGACTCGCTTGGAATGCGCCTGGGTCTCATGCTCGCGGGCATCCAAGGCGGCTACGAGCGCCTCTAGCGTGTTGTTCGATGCATCCTGCAGATTGGCAAGCGTGTGCCGCAGTTCCACGCTTTGGCGCTCCACCAGATTCTCCAGCTCGAGCCGATAGCTGGCCTCTCGCATCTTTTCCCAGTGCCGCTCCAGCGCATTTCTTACACTCGTGCCGAGATCGTGCAAACGCACCGGCTTCACAACGTAATCGAGTGCGCCGGCTTTCATTGCGCTAACTGCGGTCGCGACATCTTCGCATGCGGTAAGCATCACTACGCTTGTCTGGGGAAACTTCGCGGCAATCGCCGAGAGCAGCGCCAGTCCGTCCATCTCAGGCATTCGAATATCGGACAGCACGAGATCGAATGCTGCGGCAGACAGCCTCTCCAGGGCCTCGCGGCCGTTAGCAGCGGTCATTACACCGAAACCCTGGGTTTCGAGATAACTTGTAAGAAGCCTGCGCAGAGAAACTTCGTCTTCGACGACTAAGATTCGTGCGCTGACGTCCCGCCAAGCTGACATCCCCACCCCAGAATACTTAATAAATCCAATATCTTCCAATAACTTAGCCGGGCAGGAAGTACGTTCCGTCACACTGCCATCAGTCTGCCCTCAGCCCGGAGGCGATCAAACGCTGCAAGAGTTCGATTTATGCCTTCAATCAAAGGCGTTTGTGGAAGGTCAGGCACTTTCGCACGCAGTTGCGTCCCATCCGGACGGCAAGCTACCGGAACCTGCGGACCCTCCGCCGAAACCAGCCGCAACGCACCCGCTCGCAAGCGTTCCAGGTTCTGGATGAATTCACTGATATCCACGACGCTGCCTTCGAGATTGAATACGTAGGCTCCCACCAGCGGCGAGAGCAGGCATCGAATGAATGCCTCGGCGACATCCTCCACGTACTGAAAATCCATTTTGCCGGTTAATCTGATGCGGAACGGTTCACCCAGGGCGAGAGCCTTAATGGCCAGCGTAGGGTCCGCAGTGAGGCCGCGATCTCGGCCGAGACCATACACGGTCCAGGGCCGCAGGCCGATGCTCGAGATACCATCAACGGCGAAAAAAACGCGCGCGCCGGCTTCATTGGCCTGCTTGAACACTCCGTAATGTGTTGTCGGCCTGGCAGGCTGCTCTTCATCTAGTTTGACGCCGGCGGCATACTCCTCCTCCGGCCCCCAAATCGCTGCCGAACTGGCGTACACAATACGGACGGGCCGTCCGGCATCCCGCGCGGCTTCAAATACGTTCAGCGTGCCGATGACGTTCACCATCGCGCCGGCCACGGGTCGGGCCTGACAGAAAGGCATCAGGACGGCGGCCAGATGCACGATGTGAGTGATCGCTCCATCGCGCACCACACGCTTGACGTGCTCAGTGTCTTCTATCGCTCCGGCCTCGCTGGCGGTGCGCGATAGCTCAGCGGGTGACAGGATCAGCGAGAGGCGCTCATGGCTCGGGTCGTTGTCATACAACAATACGTCAATGCCGCGGGCCACCAGATTTTTGACGACCCACGCCCCAATACATCCATTGGCTCCCGTGACGAGTACTCGCATAATTCCTCTGCCGGAGAACCCATTCCGACCAAAAATTAGTGAAGAAGATCAAGCATCTTAACACGGTTAAAATGAAATGCAGCTTTTTTTTCCCAATTTTCTGATGCGGGGCAAACCTCTGCTGCGAGTAGGGTTATGGTTTCACCAGGGAGCCATCCATGCCCCGGACGGTCGTCCACGTATCCCTGCCAGGCGGCGGTTCCAGCGGGTATTTCGCCGCCATTGTTTCATTAATATCTATCCCCAGGCCCGGAGCATCGTTGCCGTACAGATAGCCGCCCTTCAGCTCCGCCGTGCCTGGAAGCATTTCGTGAACGACTGGCGGAAAATGATTCTCCTCCTGAATTCCGAAGCTCGAAATTGAGAGATCCACATGATAGGCCGCCAGTTGATTGACGGGATCGTTATCGCCGCCCTCCTGCCAGGCCGTCCGTACACCGAACGCCTCGCATAGAGCCGCCACCTTCCGGGCGCTGGTGATCCCGCCGGTTTGCGAGACGCGGTTGCGCACAAAATCGATCAGGCGCTCGGAGATGAGCGGCACCCATTCCTGAGGACTCGTGAATAGCTCGCCCATAGCCATTGGCGTAGAAGTAAGCTTGCGGATCTGGCGAAACCACTCGATCTGCTCCGGCGGCAGAATGTCTTCAACAAAAAACATGCGATACGGCTCCATGCGCCGGGCGAACTCCAGTGCCATAGCAGGGGTCAGGTGCTCATGCACATCGTGCAGCAGCTTGACATCCTTGCCGAGTTTTACGCGCAGATGTTCGAACAGCTTCGGGATCGTGTCGACATACAGCTCCTCGTCAAAGGCCGGCCCGTTGAAACCGGAAGCCGGACGACTCCCCTTGCCGGGCGGGATCATGCCGCCGCCGCCGTAGCCGCCCATCTGGGCGCGCACATGGCGGTAGCCTTCGTCCATAAACTTGCGCACGTTGTTTTCGACTTCCTGCGGATCCCGCCCATCGGCATGGGCGTAGAGAGGCACCGCATCGCGGGCCTTGCCTCCCAGGAGATCGTACACGGGCATTCCGGCGCGCTTGCCCTTGATATCCCACAGCGCCATATCGAGCGCACTCAGAACGTTGTTCTGAATCGTGCTGTTGCGCCAGTAGGAGCGCACGTTGGTGCTTTGCCACAGATCCTCGATCCGGTCGGGGTCTTTGCCGATCCAGAACGGACCCAGATGCTTCTCAATTGCCGTTACTACACTGAGGGCTTGGTTGACATTGCTGGCCGAGCCGATGCCGTAGAGTCCAGGCTCGCTCGTCGCAATTTTGAGAAACACCCATTGATATCGGCGGCCGGCGCCGGTCGGAATCGCTTTGACTTCCTTAATGGTAAGGCGCGGCAACCCGCGCGTGCGGGCGCCATACTGCTGCGCCGCGGCGGCCGGCATCGCCACCAGCCCTTTCCAAAAATCTCGCCGTAACATCCTTCCTCCAGCCGCTGATTATATTGGAATTATGGATGTGCTACCGGAGCCGTGGCTGCGCGGTCCGATTCCTAACGTTGATCCTCTGATCGCTCCCGTGCTTTACGCATTCCAGCAAACACGCGAAGACCTGGCCAGACACACCGAAGGACTCAGCACCATACAGGTTTGGGCGCGGCCGTATGATCTTGCGCCGCTCGGATTTCAGCTTCGCCACATCGCAGGCAGCGTCGACCGTTTGACTTCTTATCTGGAGGGCCGCGAACTGGACGCCTCGCAAATGGCCGCGCTCGATAAGGAAATGGAGCCCGGCGCCGCGCTCGATGAGCTGCTCGCCGAAGTGGAGCACGCTCTTCGGCGAGCCGAGCGGGTGATAGCCGCACTCGATCCGGCAGCACTCGCAGAGCCGCGCACGGTTGGCCGCAAGCGGCTGCCGACCACAGTTATCGGGCTCATTACACATATCGCCGAGCACACGCAGCGGCATCTCGGGCAAGCAATTAGCGCGGCTAAGCTAGCGCGAGTTACCCTGTGACTTTACCGCACTCGCGTAATTAATCGGCAAAACTATTTCGGTCAGCTAGTTAGCTGTAACCAACTTATCCATCGGTGCGTCCCAAGCGGCGTGAAACCAATTCTCGGCATTGTCCTATTTAGCTCAATACTGGGGGCTCAAAGAATCACCGTCAGAGCAAAGGGAATCAGCAACAATTCCGTCCGGAGTTAATCTTGTCGAAGTATCTGGAGTTACTTCAATCAATCGAATCAAGGGCAATTCACGGGAATTTCCCATCCTGGGTAAATACTATTTTAGAAGTCGGGAGACAGTAAGGCCGTTTGTCTCGACCGGCTATGTGTTTCCCAAGATCGACATCACCGCGGAGGGCGTCGGCGTACGCACCGGGTCGGACCTTCGGCTAAGCCGTCAACCTTTTAAGCAAACCTATTGGTGTGATACAGGCGTGGGAGCAGTATTCGGAGGCGGGGTCATTTTCAAAGGGGACGAATTGGGATAGCACCGGAGTTCCGGTACACACGCTGGGGCGGGCAAAGTTTTCCCGCATCTAATCGGGATCAGGCACAGCTTCTGCTCAGCATACATTTCTAACTGTATGGCCAGGATATGGCTGTGCGAGGGTATGGCGGGCCGGGAAGCGCGGAAATACGCATTACCGGTGCCTGCAACAAGGGCCGCGCTCTGGTATCCCGCGGCGAGATCGGCGAGCGCCGGGACGCCGGCTCACGAATTTAGCCGGTGCGCCCTTGAACTCGCGGTGATCGGCTATTACCTATAAGTAACCCATCCAAAAAACAGGATGCAAACAAAATTGCAGCACAAACAGCTCCCGGCGTTGTAGGATAGTCCGAACGGAGGAACACGTTGAAGGTTCTTTTTGCGTCCACTGTCCTTGGCGTCCTGTTTGCGTCCGCTTCAGTCGCCCAGACACCGGCCATTAGCGCGGTAGTCAACAATTACAGCGGTGTAAAACCGGGCCTGCCTAACTATGGCATCGCTCAGGGCTCCATCTTTTCCATCTATGGCACGAATCTTGCGAACACGACAACCGGGCTGCAGAGTCCGCCGTTGCAGACAACGCTCAACGGCGTGTCAGTTACGGTAAGTGTAGGCGGTACTAGCAAACAGGCGCTTCTGTACTATGTTACTCCCAGTCAGATTGGAGCTATTCTGCCGTCCAGTGTTCCCGCAGGAACCGGCCAGATCACGGTGACAAACAATGGGGCAACCAGCGCGGCGGCCCAGATAGTTGTGGTGCAAGCGGCATTCGGAATTCTCACGCTGAACGGCTCTGGAACCGGCCCCGCGGCGGCATTTGACGCTCAGTATAATTTCCTGGGACTCTCGAACGCGGCCAACCCGGGAGACACCATCCTGTTATGGGGCACCGGGCTTGGTCCCGTCCCCGATGATACGCAGCAGTCCGCCACGAGCGCGCCCGTCGAAGTCCAGATTGGAGGCGTGACAGCGAACGTCGTCTACCACGGACGCTCGCAGTATGCAGGTCTGGACCAGATCAATGTGGTCGTGCCATCGGGTGTTTCGGGCTGCTACGTATCGCTTGTGGTCCGGTCAGGCAACTACGTAAGCAACTTCTCATCTATCCCGGTGGCCGCTGGCAGCCGAACGTGCTCCGATCAGGCCACGAGTCTTTATGGCGGCTTCACCAGCGCCCAGATTCAGGCTCTCAGCGGGAAATCCAGCTTTACCGTCGGAGTTCTCGGATTGAGCAAAACAAGCACCAGTGTTCCCGCGACTGTAGTCAACGGCATTACGATAACGCCCGCGAGTACATATAACTTCGATTTTGGCTATGCGGCTTTCAACCGAATCACGTTGCCTCCACAGGCAAATCCGCAGACGAGCCTGTATGTGGCCCAGGGATCGAGCTATGGCGTCGCATCGATTGGCAGTTGCACGGTGTACACCGTAATCACCAACACTTCGACTGGGCCGGCTCCGACAACTCCCACACCCATCAACCCTGGAACCACGGTCGCCCTTAATGCCGGCCCGGCAGTCAATGTCACTGGACCCAACGGCAAGAAGGCAATGCCCTTCCAGAACGGCGGGTACAGCGCCCAATTGGGCGGCGGCACAGGGCCGACCGCGCAGCCGGATTTCATTCCCGCGACGGGTGGCCCTTTTAGTTTTACGTTCGACAACGGACCCGGCGGACCGGACGTAGGCTCCTTCACGACCCAGCTTCCACTCAGCCCGGTAGTGTGGAACAACCAGAGCAGCGTTTCGACCATCAACCGATCCCAGGGAGTGACCGTCACCTGGACCGGCGGCGATGCCAGCACGTTCGTCAATATCGCCGGGACTTCTTACACCGTAAACGGAAATCAATTCCTATACGGCTATTTCAACTGCACGGCGCCGGCAACGGCGCATCAATTTGCAGTTCCCGCTGCCGTTCTGCTGGCTTTGCCGCCAAGTGGCAGCCAAACCATTGGCGGTGTCACGATTCCCTTGTCGGGGTCGCTGGCAGTCTACAGCTTTAATCTCGCAACAACGCTGACAATCCCCGGGATCGATCTGGCTTACGGCTATGCCTATAGCGGAAGCAGCGCGACAGCCACGTACAGATAAATCGCCGTTAGAGGAAGCGGCCGGGTTGCATTCGCGACCGCGGCCGCGAGCCCTATAAAGCAGCCTCCTATTCCGGCAATCCGCCGAGCTCGTCAGGATCGATGCCGGGCAGCACTTCCTGTGTGCCGGGCGCCGGCAGGGCTTCCACATCGCGCAGCCGCCGCTGGATCGCGCGCGTCCGCACGGCGGCTTCTTCCACGGCGGCACTGGCCTCCTGGAGTTTCTTATCCAACTTAACCAGCGTGTCGGAATATTTTGCGAACTGCGTTTTGACCTCGCCCAGCACCTTCCACACCTCGCTCGAGCGCCGCTCGATCGCCACGGTGCGAAAGCCCATCTGTAAGCTGTTCAGCAGCGCGCATAGCGTGGTTGGCCCGGCGACCATCACCCGGTATTCGCGCTGCAAATAGTCGGCGAGACCGGGCCGCCGCAGCACCTCCGCGTATAGGCCCTCGGTGGGCAGGAACAGGATGCCGAAATCGGTAGTGCGAGGCGGCGCCAGGTATTTGTCGCGCATCGTGCGCGCCGCGATCTTCAGCCGCTGCTCCAATTGCCGCGCGGCTTCTTCGACGGCTGCCGGCTCGGCGCGCTCGGCCGCTTCGACCAGCCGCTGATAATCGTCCTGCGGAAATTTGGCATCCACCGGCAGCCACACCGGTTCTCCTCCATCTTCCCGGCCCGGCATTCGGATCGCGAACTCGACCCGCTCGTTGGTTCCCGTTACCGCAACATTGCGGTCAAACTGGTCCGGCGCCAGCACCTGTTCGAGCAGACTGCCCAACTGTACCTCGCCCCAGTTGCCGCGCGTTTTTACATTGCTCAGAACCTTTTTGAGATCGCCTACGCCGGCCGCGAGCGTTTGCATCTCTCCCAGGCCTTTGTGCACCTGCTCCAGTCTTTCGCTCACCATCCGGAAGGACTGGCCCAGGCGCTGCTCCAGCGTGCCTTCGAGCTTTTCACCGACCGTCTGCCGCATCTGCTCCAGCTTGACTGCGTTCTCCTGCTGAAGATCGCGAAGCCGGCCGTCTACCGCGGTGCGCAGCGCTTCCAGACGCTGCTCGTTGCTGCTGCGGATCTCGCCCATTTGCCGCAGCACTTCCTCACGCAGATTGCGGTCCTGGGTAGCCGATTCCTCGCGATTGCGCGCGATCTCCTCGCGTGTCGCGCGCTCTAGCCGCTCTAGTCCCTTTTCGAGCGAGACATATTCGGCGTTCCGCGTATCTGTGAGCCGCAACAGCAGGACGAACAGGCCGAGGACGGCCAAGGCGACGATCAACACGGCGATTGAGAGCGCTATCACAGCCGCCTACCGGCTTACCTCCATGGGAGCCGGGCGCCACTCCCGCCAGCCGCCCAGCAGTGGGAAATAAAGGCCCAGCCGTATGGGGCGGTTCTCGAGACGTGAGAACAGCGCGGCATAGCGCTCTAGCTGATCGCGATAGCGCTCCAGCTCCGCATCGAGAAACGCTTCTCTCCCGGCGCCCTCGTGCGTACCTGTTTTGAAGTCGATAATCCAGCGCGCGCCGGCGGAGTCGATAAACGTCCGATCGATGATGCCGCGCACCAGCGAACCACCGACAGATCCCGTCACGGCGTATTCGCAGCGGTCCTCGCCGTGATTGTGCAGAATCCAGCGGCCGCGCTCGTGGTTAAGGGTTCCGACGAGCGCCCGCTCGACCGTTGCCACAGCGGCATCCAACTCCCCGGCCGCAACACCCAGAGTGGCAAGCGCCGCCCGATATAGCGAACGCTGGCCCGCGATCGCTTTCTTGTCCCATCGCGTAAGTCCTTCCTCCGCGATCCGCCGCAGCATGCGATGAACCACCGTTCCGATATGCCGCAATGTATCCCCGACCCACAAGAACGGGATGTCTGGCTCGGAAGCGCTCGCAGCAGGGCTGGCTGCACCTCCCCGCCACGGCGCCGGATCCGGCGGAGCGGGCAACGTCCAGCCAGCGGGAAGCCGCCGCAGTAAGGGCGAAAGCGTGGCCGGGTCTTTGCCAGCCGGCTCCGCGCTCGCGCGGTTAAGCCGCTCAACGAAAACGTGCTGGACAGCGGGCCACAAACGGCACAGCAGCGTATCGCTGTCCGGTTTGCCCAGAGTGCAGACCCCGTCTTCTTGTTTGAGGTTTACATGGCCGATCAAGTGGAGCGATTTGCGGGCGCGCGTGGCCGCTACATAGAGCAGCCGTGCTGATTCGTAGTCGGCCTTTTCGCGGTCGCGGCGCCGGATGTAGCGCGTGATCGGGTCGGGATTGCCGGAAACGTCGGCCATCGGCGCCAGCAGCAATTGCGACTCGCCACGGCTATCCGGCGCTTCGAGCCAGGTCAATAGCCCCGTGTCGTCGGACGGAAGGTTGCGGCCGAGCCCGGGCACAATGACGGTATCGAACTCGAGTCCCTTCGCCTTGTGAATGGTCATCACCTCGAGCGTTCCTTCAACGCCCGAATCCGGCGCGGCAAACAGCCGGGTCACCTCCCGGGCCAGCCGCCCGAAATCCGACAGCTCGCCTCCTTCCTCGATCCGTTCCAGAAGATCGAGATACGCTTGCGCATCATCCCAATCCGGAGCGTTGTCGAGGCAGGCCGGCCCGCCCAGAGCAATCCAGGCTCCCTCCACCCAGCGGCGCAGCGACACGCGGCGGGTTCGTGCAAAGCAGGCTTCGAACACCGCTCGTACGCGGCAGACCCGGGCGAGGCCATCGGCGCTGAGGGCCGCGAGCCGTTCCGGATCGCCCAGCAGCTGCCAGATGGTCTGATCCGGGGCGCCGCCCGCTATTGCGTGCAGGTCTGCGAGAGTCAGCCCGCACCATGGCGCGCGGAGAATGGCCAGCCACGAAACACGGTCTGCCGGATGTAATAGAGCCCGGGTCAAAGCCACCAAATCCTGCACGGCCGGGCGCTGCTCGAGCGCGTCGATCTCGATGGCGCGGTACCCCAGCCCGGCTTGCTGCAGGGACCGCAGAATGTGCGGCAGGTGCGCTCTAGCACGCACCAGGATTGCGATTGTGCCGGCCGGGTCGGCCGCGCGCGCCTGAAGCACCAGAGAGGAGACCAACTCCGCTTCACCGCGGTCGTCCTTGCTTAGAAACGGATGGATCGCAACGGCGCCTGCCTTTTCGGCCGATGCCGCTTCCGACGGCCGATACGCGATCGCTCCGCTTGCGATGTCGTCTCGCTCCGGAAATATTCGCTCAAACGACGCGTTCACCCAGTCCACAACGGCCTGCTCGGAGCGGAAATTGAGCGACAGCCGCAACGGCTCGAGCTGAACGCTGCCGATACCGGAGTTGCGCGCCCGCAGAAACAGCCCGACCTCAGCTTCGCGAAAACGGTAGATGGACTGCATCGGATCGCCCACCAAAAATAGCGTGCGGCCGTCGCCCGGCTGCCACCCCGCTGTCAGCTTTTCGATGAGCTCAAACTGGCTGAGCGACGTGTCCTGAAATTCATCCACGAGCAGGTGTTCGATCCGGCAATCGAGCGCCAGGGCCAGATCCGTGGGGTGCTCCGGGGCGCCCAGCGCGATAAGCGCCCGCTGCGAGACCTCGCTGAAATCGACGGTGCCCCGATCCCGAAATACCAGCTTTAAACGCGCAACGGCAACCGGAAGCAGACGGAACAGGGCTTCGAGCGTCCTCCACTGCGTGTCATCGAACCGCGGCGGCGGGAGATGGCGGATATCGCGCAGCGCGGTCCGCAGCTCCTCATCGCCGCGAAGCTGGGCCACCAGAGCCCTGGCCCGCTGTTTCAAGCGCTCCTGCTGCGGCGGGAACCCGCAGCGTACGTCGAAGCTGCTGCGCCAATCACCCCGTTGTGTGAGCAGCAATTCCGCGATCCCGCACCACGCCGGAACATCCTCGGGAACACAACGCGGGAAATTCGTGAGATCGCGGCATGCCAGCAGCCTGCCCTCTCTCCCCTCACGCTCCATGTGGCGGGCGGCGGCTCGCGCCACTGCGATGAGCTCGTCGTCCAGATCCTTAGGAAGAGCGTACCGAACTCTCTCCAGGATGTCGCGGATCACGCTCCGCAGCCCGCGCTCCACCGCATCCCTCGGCGACTCTAGGAGCATGTGACGCAGCCACTGCTCCCGCCGCTGGAGCATAGCGACCAGGAGATTCTCGAGCTCAGTGATATTGTTGTCCAGCAGCATGAGCAGCATTTCGAGGGCCTGCTGATCTTCCGGACAACGCGAGGCCGCGAAAAGAATCGTCTGGCGCGCCGCCTCCCGATAGAGCTCTTCAGGGCATTCCTCAACGTTTGGCTGCTCGCCAAAACCGGAGAGCAGCGGCATCTGCCGCGTGATAGCCGCGCACAGCGCATCGATGGTCTGGATGCGCAGGCGAAGCGGGCTGCGCAACAAGTCCCACCCGAGCCGCTGGTTGCTTTTGATTACGGCCGAAGCCAAGTCCCATGTAATCGCCTCGTGGGCCTTTTCCGGGCGCGGCTCGGTAAGCGCTCTCCGCAAGGCCATCACAACGCGCGACCGCATCTCCGATTCGGCTTTGCGCGTGAACGTGATCGCGACAACCGATTCGGGCTTGTCGACGCGTGCGAGCAAGCGCAAATAGCGCTGAATGAGCAGCTCCGTCTTTCCGGAGCCTGCCGGCGCGCTCACGATGAACGATTGCGTGGGATCGAGCGCCCGCTCGCGCGCAGCCGCGTCTATTGCGACCATTGCTCCTCCCGCTCGCGAATACGGCACAGGGCTGCCAGACGGCAGGTCGAGCACGTCTTGGCCGCCTTCGGATTTACGGCGGCGCTGCCCTGGCGGAACTCCTCCGCGAGCCGCTCCAGCACCGTCCGCCACTCGCGAATCTGATCGGTCATGGAGCCGGCCGGTTTCGCTCCCCTCAACATCGCCGCAACATCATCGCCTGAGGCGATACCTTTGAATTGCAGCGCTCCCCGCTTAAGCTGCGCAAACGCGACGGCAGCGAGCTCCGAGCCATGTGTAATGCAATAGAGCGGAAGTTGCGGCTCGTCGGGACGCTCGCCCGACCAGGCCTGTGTGTTGGGCTCGCCCGATTTGTAGTCGAGAATGATCTCGCGGCCATCGGGAAGCCGATCGACGCGGTCCACTTTGAGCCGAAGTTGCATTCCTCCGAGCTCCACGATGCGCTCCTGCTCCGGCGTGCCGACAACGAAGGGTGCCCGCTGTTTCTCAAGTTCCAGCCAATCCCGCAAAATCTGTTCGAGCCGCGCGCGCTCCAGAGCCAGATGCCACGCAGGCACCTCCATGCGCGCACATTTTTGACTAATTGCGGCCGAGACGGCATCCCGAATCACCCGGGCAATCTCTTCCGAAGCGCCCTCGCATAGAGCCGCGTGCGAACCGAGCGTCCGCCAAAGCTGTTCGAGAGCGACGTGCAGCAGAATGCCGCGCTGGCGGGGATTCAAACCGGCTTCAGGGGCCTCCAGCGCCTCCGCATTCAAGCGCAGCTCGGCAAAAGCGCGAAACGGGCACGCCGCCTGAAGCTGGATGAGCTTTGCGCCGCCGCGGCTCCAAAGCCCGGCGGTCAGAGGCGGAGCCGTTTCATCGTTGATCTGCTCCAGGGTGGCGGCGCCGCGCAAGCTTGCGCTGAAAGGCACGATGGCGGACAACGGCAGCCGCTCCGGAGGCATTTCCGCAAAGCTGGAAACCAGGGGGCTGGGCAGCAGGTCTCGGTCCTCGTCGCCCCGGCGAGGGTAACTGAAGATCACCTCCGGCGCGCTATCGAGCAAGCGGCTGGTTAGCAATTGCGCGAAAGCCAGCTCACGCTCGGCTGAGGCGTGCGGCAGCCCGTAGCGCCTTTGCACCGCGAGCGGCAGAAGTGGATTGGGCCGGGGAGCGGCCGGCCAAGCTTCGTGGTGCATGCCGGTGATCCACAGATGCTCAAACTGCATTCCGGAGGTCTCCAGAAGCCCGAGGATCTGAACCGGAAGCTCCTGCTGGCCTGGCTGGAACAGCGTCTCGGCGGCCATTTGCTGCAGGCGCTCAGCAGCCTGACCGCGACTCATGGGCGAACACGTGAGATCGAGCGCGGCAAAGTGGCTTAACAGGCTCCCCCACTCGTCGAGGGTTTGATATTCGGCGCTGTTCAGGACCCGCTCGCCGGGCCAGCCGGCGGCTCTCAGCAACTCCGAAAATATTCGTGCCCAGGCGCTCGGCCCCTGAAACAGGGGCGCAGCGGCAAGCGTTTCCTGCCAGGCGCGCAGCACCAAGGAAAACTCCAGGCAGCCGCGATTCTCCGCCAGTACCCTGAGCGCCTCTGCACGGATCTCGACCCCGCCGCGCGACGCGAGCCACGCCTCCAGGCGCGCGCGCGCCGCCAGCTCTCCGGCATATCCCTGAATGAACGGCGAGCGCAGCAGGCCGGCCACATCGCTTAGCGCGATCCTGTCGTCCACGGCCCGAATGATCAGGAGAGCGGTGTGAACCAGAGGGTATTCGGCAAGGGGTAGCCCAAAGGAGATGTTGAACACGGGCGAGGCACTCGGACCATCCGGCAGCACCGCGCCGGGATCAAGAATGTCTTCGACGATTCGCTCGACCTCGCGCCTGCGGCGCGCCAGGTCGGGTACGATAATACCGATCGTGCCCGGCGTTTCTTCTTCCAGAAGCCGGCGCGACCAGCGCGCAGCAGCTCGGATCTCCTCCTCAAAGCTCGGGAACGCGGCGTGCAGCGCGTTTTGGCGCCCCGGCTGAGCCGGAAACACAACGTCATCCACTTCGGATCCCGCTTCACGCAGCGCCTGCCAGAGGCCCGCCTGCTGCGGCGTGAACTCTTCGAAGCCGATCAGCAGCACTCGTTCCGGCAGCCGCACGGCGCGTTTCGGCAGCTCGGCGATCAGCACGTCAGCGAGCGCCGAATCCTCCACCCATCCAGCGGCCGCGCAGCGTGAGCGAAACTGGCATGCCCAACGCACAAAGGCCTCGACGTCCGCGCCGGCTTCCCACGATGAGTCCGGGAACGGAACCCGCCAGCTCTTCAAGAGATCCCAGGCGGCCATGGCGCGGCGGGCGGCGGGCGCCGGCTGGAGCAGGCTGTCTCCTTCCGGCGAGCCGGCGATGATCTCTTCCCAAACCGAGCGTTGCTGGTGCGCGCTGAGCCGCACCTTGGGAGCCACAAGTCCCCCAAATAGCAGTTCGTCCCAACAACGGCCGACCCAGGCCATCCACGGAAGCACGTCTGGACTCACCCAGGCCTCTCTCCCGGCGCGCTGCTGCCGCGCGGCATGCGAATGGGCAAGCGCGCGCGCCACGCGATTATTTGCTGTCAGCACCAGCGCCCCGGATTCGAGTGCCTGCAAGACCTGCTCGAGGGCAAGAACCATGAAACTAAAAAATGCTGTTGAGGACCCTTATAGCACACAGAACTGCGGCGGCACATGATCACGATGGATATCATGAGCTTTATGAAGGTCTGGGTTGCGCTGCTCGCATGGTCGCTCTGTGCGCAAACATTTCCGGCTTCATCGCTCATCGACGAGGCGGTTGAACAATCGATCAAGGGTGGTGAGATCCCGGGCGCGGTCGTGCTCATCGGCCACGAAGGTCGCATCCTTCACCGCAAGGCGTACGGCAATCGGGCGCTTGTTCCCTCGATCGAGCCCATGACGATCGATACGATCTTCGATTGCGCCTCGCTGACGAAGGTCGTGGCTACCACTGCCTCGCTGATGAAGCTTTTCGAACAGGGTAAGTTCCGGCTGAATGACCGGGTCACCACATATTTGCAGGGTTTCCAGGGCGGCCGAAGCGACATTACGATACGCAATCTGCTTACGCACTTTTCGGGGCTGCGGCCGGACCTCACGCTGCATCCACCCTGGAGCGGATACGAGACCGGCGTCCGTTTGGCCCTGATGGACAAGCCGGTCGCGCTACCCGGCGCGCGATTCATTTACAGCGACATCAATTTCATTTTGCTGGGCGAGCTGGTCCACAGACTGAGCGGCCAGTTGCTTTCCGATTACGCACGCGCACAGATCTTTCTCCCGCTCGGAATGAAGGAGACATTCTTTCTTCCTCCCGCTGCCCTGGTGGGAAGAATTGCGCCAACTGAGCGGTCCAACGGCGCAGGAATGGGCCTTCGCGGCACGGTGCACGATACCACGGCGCGGTACATGGGCGGAGTTGCCGGCCATGCCGGCTTGTTCTCGACCGCGGAGGATCTGGCCCGGTTCTGCCAGATGATGCTCAACGGCGGCAGCCTGGAAGGAGCCCGGCTCTTTAGCACACTGACGATCCGGAAATTCACGACGCCGCAGAGCCCGCCGGACCAGCCGATCCTGCGCGGGCTTGGCTGGGATATCGATTCACCCTACTCGGCCGAACGGGGCGATCTGTTTCCAATCGGTTCTTACGGCCATACCGGCTTTACAGGCACCTCCCTTTGGATCGATCCGGTGAGCCAGACTTACATTATTCTGCTGACCAACAGCCTTCATCCGTTTCCTCGGCCGGCAATCGTAGCGCTGCGAGGCAAAATTGGAACGATCGCGGCGGCGGCGCTCGGGCGTGAAGTACCTGGTATTCAGCTCACCGGCTACAACGAAACGCTGGCCGGCGCGGGCATCCATCGCCAGGTGGCTCGCAACGGCGACGTGCGCACCGGGCTGGACATGATGGAAGAATCGGGCTTCCGCGCTCTTAAAGCAAAGCGCGTGGGCCTTATTACGAACCACACAGGCCTTGACCGGCTGGGGCGCCGCAACGTCGATCAAATGGTAGCCGCCGGAATCCGTGTGGCTGCTCTGTTTTCACCCGAGCACGGCTTCACGGGCAGCCTGGACCGGCCCGAAATCGAAGACACACGCGACGCTGCTACTGGCATTCGCGTCTGGAGCCTATACGGAAAAACGACGCGACCCACTCCCGCCATGCTTCAAGGCCTTGACGCGCTTGTCTTCGACATCCAGGACATCGGCGCCCGTTTCTATACATATGTCTCCACGATGGCCTATGGAATGGAAGCCGCTACGAAAGCAGGTATCCCCTACTACGTGCTCGACCGCCCGAACCCGCTCACCGGCGTTCATGTAGAAGGGCCGATGCTCGATCGCGACAAGCTTTCATTCGTCGGCTACTATCCTTTGCCGCTCCGCCACGGCATGACGATCGGAGAACTGGCGCGCATGTTCAACTCTGAGCTGAAGCTCGGCGCCAATCTCACCGTAGTTCCGATGCAGGGCTGGGAGCGCGGCGACTGGTTCGATTCGACAAACCTTCCGTGGATCGATCCATCGCCCAATATCCGCAGCCTGTCGGCCGCGCTTCTCTATCCGGGCCTGGCGATGCTGGAGTATGATCGCAACTACTCGGTGGGTCGCGGTACGGACGCCCCGTTTGAACAGATAGGCGCGCCCTTCATCAACGCGCGCGAGTTCGCGGCCTATCTGAATAAGCGCCTCATTCCCGGTGTGCGCGTGTATCCCACACGTTTTCGACCGGCCGCGTCGAATTTGGCAGGCACGCTGGTAGAAGGCGTGCGGTTCGTGGTAACAGACCGCCAGTCGTTCGATTCGGGCCGCTTGGGAATCGAGATCGCGGCGGCCCTGGCGGCGCTCTATCCCGGAAAGATCTCGCTGGCTGCCAATGCCAAACTGATCGGCAGCGATGCCGTGATCACTGCGATCGAGGCCCGTGAAGATCCCAACGCCCTCATCGCGAGACTGCAGGATACCGTGGCAGCCTTCCTGCCGGTGCGTGAAAAGTATCTGCTCTATCGCTGAGAACGGTAGAATGGCGGCATGCAACCCGAGGAGTACCGCCGCACGAGTTACGAAGCGTGGGGTTCGGTAGCGCCAGGTTGGGATCGCTGGCAGGCACGGATCGAGGAGTCTACCGCTCCGGTGCAGGATTGGATAGTCCGCGAGCTCGCCCCACAGCCCGGCGACACCGTGCTCGAGCTCGCAGCCGGTCCTGGCGGCACGGGATTTGCGGCCGCTGCGTGCATTGGTGCGAGCGGCCGTCTGATCATGACCGATTTCTCGCCGGACATGATCGAGATCGCCCGCCGCCGCGGAAGTAAGCTCGGCCTCCGGAACGTGGCATATCGCGTAATGGACGCCGAGCGGATCGAGCTCGACAGCGCTTCGGTCGACGGCGTGCTGTGCCGGTTCGGATACATGCTGATGGCTGACCCCGCCGCGGCGCTCGCCGAAACGCGCCGTGTGCTGCGGCCGGGAGGGCGGCTGGCGCTCGCGGTCTGGGGTCCGCCCGAACGCAATCCCTGGATCGCGATCGGCGCCCGGCTGCTTGTGGAGAACGGCCGTATGCCGCCGCCCGAGCCCGGGGCGCCGGGCCCATTCAGCATGGCAAGCGAAGAGCGCACCCAGGCTTTGCTTCAGGGCGCGGGCTTCACACAGACTCGCCTCGAAGATGTTCCGGTACGCTTCGCGTATCGCGATCTGGATGACTTCATCGATTTCGGCGCCGATACAGGCGGCCCGTTCGCAGCGGCAATCCGCAGCATGTCTCAGGACGAACGCGAGGCAATGAAACAGCAGCTTACTCGAGCATTTGCCGGTTTCGCCTCAGCGGCGGGTTACGAGTTTCCCGGCGCTGCCCTCTGCGCGGTCGCGAGCTGAGCGCCAGCGCCCTTAGATCGTCAGACTGTTTTGTCCTTAGCGTAACAAAGGGGATCCAGCAGACACTCAGCGCATCGCGGTTTGCGCGCTACGCAGCGCGCCCGGCCATGATGAATAATCTGGTGTGAAAACAGAATCCAGCGGTCCTTGGGGATGACTTTCATCAAATCTTGTTCGATCTTAGCGGGCTCGGAGTGGCTGGTCAGGTCCAGCCGCGCCGATACCCGCTGGACATGTGTGTCCACGACGACTCCCGATGCGATTCCGTACGCGGTGCCCAGGACGACGTTCGCGGTCTTGCGCGCCGCGCCGGGTACTGTCAGCATCTCCTCCATCGTCCGCGGCACGCGCCCCTTGAACGCTTCTTTGATCCGCCGGGCCGCACCGATGATTGACCGCGCCTTGTTATTGAAGAACCCGGTGCTGCGGATATCGTTGGCCAGAACCTCCGGACGCGCGGCGGCGAAATCATCGATGGTGGGGTACTTCGTAAAGAGCCCCGGCGTGACTTCGTTGACCCGCTTATCCGTACACTGCGCGGAAAGAATGGTGGCTACCAGCAGCTCCCAGGGATTGCGGTGATGAAGAGCGCAGGTCGCATTGGGATACATCACATCGAGCAGCCGAAGAATCTCCTGGACGCGAGCTTTCCGCTCCGCTGCAGTCCTCGGCCGCTTTACCCGTGCGGGCTTGGTCGCGGTGGTCATCTATGGTGAAGTGAGCTGCACTTCAGACGTGACGTTCTGCCAATCCGGCAATTCGTAGACCTTCAGCTTAGTATCGACAGGCGCAGTCATCTCCCTGGATTCGTAAGCGCCCAGCGACGGCATCTTGAACGAAAACTTCCCGACGGCCTCTTCTTCAGATTTCGCCGTGCGGCCCCAGATCGAGACATTTCCCGCCAGATCGGCGATCTCGGCTCCGGAGTGATTCACTACCAGGAACCGGGCTTCGGTCTTCTTCTTCGAATCCTGAAGCAGGCGCACGCCAGTAACCTCGATATACTTCTGCAGAGGATGGGCCTGCGCGCCGCCTTTCGCCGAGGCATTCTCAACCGGCGGCGGCTGGCTGGCCGTCACCCGCCCTCCGGACTGAAAGTGCTGCAGCGCCCAATAGACGCCCAGCCCGAGTACCATAAATCCCAAAGCGAACAGGATGGTCAGGAGCCATGTCGGCAACCCACGCCCTCCGGGCGGTGGGACGAGATAGGTCTGTTGCTGCGGCGGTGGCGCGGCATAACCCTGCGGTGTGGCCGGCGCATAACTCGCAGCGGGCGGCACGTTCTGTGTCGAAGTATAGTTCTGTTGCGGGGGGTAGTTTTGTGGCGGGGCATAGTTGGATTGTGAGCCGTAGTTAGACGGCCGAGTAGGCGGCGGATGCCCGGACATTGGTGGCACCGCAGCGGGAGCCTGTGGGGCCGGTGAGGTTACGGTGCCGGTTGCCGCGGCTTTTTGTCTTTCGGCGCAGTCCGGACATTCGTCATAGGAAGGAGGTACTTCGCGCCCGCATTGCGGGCAGATCCAAGTGAACATCCACGTCTCTCTTCTTCCAATCTACCGCAAACGGAGCACATACTACGCTTAATCTATGTGTAAGTACAAGGCTGCGGAGCGGCTCGAACAATACTTCGATTTCCAGGCTCTCCACACCAATTGGAAGACCGAAGTCCTAGCCGGGATCACCACGTTCGTCACGATGGCCTACATCGTCTTTGTGAATCCGGCAATCCTGCATGAGGCCGGTTTGCCGCTCGCCGGGGCCACGGCGGCCACCTGCCTCTCCGCGGCATTTGGCAGTCTGTTCATGGGAGCTTGGGCCCGCTATCCGATCGCGCTCGCTCCGGGTATGGGATTAAATGCTTATTTCACTTACACCGTGGTTAAAGGCATGGGTATTGCATGGCCTGCAGCCCTGGGCGCGGTGTTCGTGTCGGGCGTCGTCTTTCTGCTTCTGACTCTGCTCGGATTGCGGCAGTTGATCCTGGCCGCAATCCCGTTCGAGCTTTATGCCGCGGTGGCCGGCGGCGTTGGGCTATTTATCGCTTTGATCGGCCTGCGCAACTCCGGTATTATCGTGCCGCATCCCGCTACCATGGTTGCGCTTGGAAACCTGTGCGGCTCGCATACCCTGCTCGCGCTGTTCGGTCTGGTGGCGACGTCCGCGCTTCTGGCCTGGCGCGTGCGCGCCGCTATGCTCCTCGGAATTCTCTGCACCGCCGCGCTGGCGCTGGCGACCGGCCTTGGTTCCTGGAACGCGCATGTTTATAGTCTCACTGAGCTGGCCTCGACGGCCTTCCGGCTGGATATCCGCTCCACGTTGCGCCTCGGCTTCTTCGAAATCGTGTTCGTGTTCCTGTTCATTGACATGTTCGACAGCATCGGCACGCTCGTGGCGGTGGGCAAAAGGGCCGAATTATTCGAGCAGGCCCGCCTTATTCCGCGCATCAACCGCATTCTGTTTTCCGACGCCTTCGCCACCATCGCCGGCTCGCTGAGCGGCACCTCGACGGTGGTGAGCTATATCGAAAGCGCCGCTGGAGTCGCGGCTGGTGGGCGGAGCGGCATGACCGCGGTGGTAACCGGATTATTGTTTCTGGCAGCGCTGTTTCTCGCGCCCCTGGCCGGCGCCATCCCCACTGCCGCAACGGCCCCGGCTCTGATTCTGGTCGGCAGTCTGATGACGACGGCAGTTTGTTTATGCGCTGACTGCGCTGTTCATCGCGCGCTTCGCGTATCTCGGGGGTTCATGAGCGGCGGAATGAGTATGTGACGCGGATGGGGCGCTGTGCCCGACGCCGGCTATATCCTGTCGGCAATCAATTGCGGCACTTCTTTGCCGCTCACCCGGGATGCGCGTGTGCGGAACTCGTAGCGCTCGATCGTTGCGGCCACCTGGCGATCCCGGCAACGCACGATGCGTCCATTGACCACCAGTTTCAGCGCGCAGGAGTTATTCAAGACGGCCGGCCAGTCGATAGCAAGCTCTATCTCGCGACCCACCGGCAAGCCCTCTTCGGCGATGAACAGCACGCCGGAGCTGCTCATGTTGAGGAGCCGGGCGGCGCCGCTGGCGATAGTTTGAAGCCCTCGCTGGATCTTGTACGAGGCATCCCTCTCCATTACGAATCGCTTTTTCGCCCTGCGCTCTTGCTCCGGACCCATTCCCATGCTGTTTTCGATGATAAGGACCCCACGCGTCCGTGTGCCAGATCTCTTTAGTTAGCCGCTTTCCTACTCTTTGGTTAATTTCGTGGAGCACGAGGCCACCGACGCACACCGCCCGGTTCCGAGGCCGCCTTTCGCCTTATACTGTTAGACGCGACGGCTTCCAGAGTTCGCCGCCAGTCCTTCCGGGCATGACGGCGTTATGAATATGCCAAACCTCCTCAACTGGCGTTCTGCTTTCACCCCGATCATCATCTTGCTGGGCAATCCGGTTTTGGCGGCCAATGCACCAGGCGTCGATTTTGGCCGGGATGTCCGGCCGATCCTGTCCGAGAATTGTTTTCCCTGTCATGGGCAGGATGCGAAGAAACGGATGGCGGGCTTGCGCCTGGATACGAGCGAAGGCGCTACAGCGGACCGGGGCGGCCATGCCGCGCTCGTGCCGGGCAGACCGGAAGCCAGTGTCTTATATCAGCGCATCACGGCGGAGCAGCCGTCCCGGCGAATGCCGCCGGTCTCTTCCAATCGCAGTCTGACTCAAGCGCAGATTGCGATCCTGAAGCGCTGGATCGAGCAGGGCGGCCAATACTCGAAGCACTGGGCTTTTGTGCCTCCGGTCCGCCCCGCAGTGCCCGAGACCTCGGACCGCGAATGGGTGAAACAGCCCATCGATGCATTCGTGCTCAAACGCCTGGAATCCGAAGGTCTGCGGCCAAGCCGGCCGGCAGCACCAAGCGTCTGGCTGCGGCGCGTTTCGCTGGACCTCACAGGGCTGCCGCCTTCTCCCTCCGAAATTGATTCCTTCGTAGCAGAGGTCAAAGCTCAAGGCGAAGCGGCGTACCAGTCCGCAGTGGACCGTCTGCTAGCGTCCCCGCGTTACGGAGAGCGCATGGCCATGGAATGGCTGGATGTAGCGCGATATGCCGACACTCACGGGTTCAACAACGATGCCGAGCGATCGATGTGGCGATGGCGCGACTGGGTGATCCAGAGCTTCAACGAGAATATGCCGTACGATCGCTTTCTGACCGAGCAATTGGCCGGAGACCTGCTTCCAAATCCAACGCTCGATCAGCGGATCGCCACCGGTTTCGGACGCAACCACGTCATCAATTCGGAAGGCGGGATCATTGACGAGGAGTACCGTGTCGAGTACGTGACCGACCGTGTTCGAACGCTGGGCATGGCCTGGTTGGGGCTGACACTGGAATGCGCGCACTGTCACGACCACAAGTACGACCCCATTACCCAACGCGACCACTATCGTTTCTTTGCATTCTTAACAACGTGCCGGAATTCGGCGAGGACGGCCGCGTGGCCAACGCCGCCCCGATTATTCCGGCGCCGACGAAGGAGCAGCAGCGCAAGATGCGGGAGCTGGAGTCGGCCATCACGCTGTTGAGCAGAGAGATCGAGAGCCGGGAGAAAGCCTGGAGCTGGCGCCGGTCCTACGCAGCGCAGGCTATGCGTCTCGCTGCGGAAGCCGCAGAACCAGCCGGCGCTGTGTTGCGCATCCGTTGCGATTCGAAGCAGGAGTTCGCGAACACACGCGAAAGCGGGCTTCTCCTTAAACCGGGTGTTGCGGGCCAAGCCTGCGCGCCTGCTGATGCGAACGCCAAACCAATGACAGCGCGGAGAACTGTACCGCTTTCGAAGCGAAGCCCGCTGACGTTCAGCCTGTGGGTGCAGCCCGAGGCGGCCGATACCGATGTGGCGCTGTTATCGACGATCAATTACGCCACCAACCGAGCCGCTACTACCTACGGCAAGGGAATCGAACTGCGCTTGGTGGGCGGCGAACTGGAGTTCCGCTATGCGGATCGGCTTCCGGCCTATTCCATTCGGGTACGCACGCAGGGTGCTCGTCTCGCGCCGGGGCAGTGGCGGCATTTGACGTTGGTTTATGGAGGGGCGGCAGGCAAGGACGACAATCGCGCATATGCGTCGCGGGTCCGTGTCTTCTGTGACGCGCAGGAGCTGGAGGTCCAGATTCTCAACGACGATCTCGGTGTTCCGGACCGAAAGCGCAATATGCCGCGGACAAGCGCGAAAGCGAAGGCGAAGGCGAAGCCGGAGCTGGTTCGCTTCCGCGTCGGCTGGGACAATGCACCTGGAGCCGCGCGCCTGGCCGGAGGATTGGACGAGATCGCTGTCTGGCCTCGGGCACTTACCCGCCCGGAGATCGTGCGCATTTTCGACAAGCAGGCGCTTCCGTACGCAGTAACCATGCAGCGCAAAGGGCAGGCTACCTCGTTAGAAACCGGCTGGCTGCGCGCGGCTCTTCTCAACAGAAGCGATCCCGTGCTGGCGCAAAAACAGAGAGAGCTGAAAAACCTGCGATCTGAGCTGCTCGCGCTCGAACGAAACGCTCCAACCGTGATGGTGATGCAGGATCTCGAGAAACCCCGCGAAACACACGTTCTGATTCGTGGCTCCTACAACGCGCCCGGCGAAAAAGTAGAACCCGGAGTGCCCGAGCAACTGCTTGGAGCCTGGCCCGCGGGCGCGCCGAAAAACCGGCTAGGACTTGCGCAATGGCTCACGAAACCGGATCATCCGCTCACTGGGCGGGTTGTCGTGAACCGGTTCTGGCAGCAGGTTTTCGGACAGGGGCTGGTCAAGACCAGCGAGAACTTTGGCCTGCAAGGGGAATGGCCCAGCCACCCCGACCTTCTGGATTGGCTTGCGCGCGAGTTTATTGACTCCGGGTGGAACGTAAAGGCCCTGATGAGACAGATTGTTCTCTCGGCGACCTACCGGCAGGATTCGGCGGCATCGAAAGAGCTGATCGCGCGGGATCCCGAGAACCGCCTTCTCGCCCGCGGGCCCCGCTTCCGTCTGCCTGCCGAGCTGATCCGCGACCAGGCGCTCAAAATATCAGGGCTGCTGAAAAACAGGCTGGGCGGACCGAGCGTATATCCTTACCAGCCGAAGGACCTGTATAAGGGATTAGTTGTCGCGGCAGATTACCCCGGCACGAAGTACGTACAAAGCACTGGAGACGATCTATACCGGCGCAGCCTGTATACGTTCTGGAAGCGCACGGTTCCGCACCCGACGATGATCGTTTTCGACGCCCCGGACCGCGAGTTCTGTGTCGTGCGGCGCTCCGTTACGAATACACCTCTACAGGCACTCACGCTTCTGAACGATCCGATTTTCGTTGAAGCCGCACGCAAACTGGCTGAGCGCTCCATTCTCGAAGGCGGCGCGGCCGCCGAAGCGCGCCTTTCGTTCGCATTTCGGCTCGCAACAGGCCGTCAGCCCGACGATCACGAATTGGGCATATTGAGCAAGACACTGAGCGCCATGCTGAATGCGTACCGGGCAGACAAGAACGGCGCGGAAGCGTTTGTGGCTGCCGGCTCGTCCCGGCGTGATCCTTCGATACCGGTAAGTGAGCTGGCCGCTTACACCGCGGTCGCCAACATGATTCTTAATATGGATGAAGTGATCACTAAAGGCTGAAGAACAGGAGATGGCGATGGATTGCGGACGATACTCCCGGGTAGCTTCTCGACGGGAATTTCTCACTCGAACCGGCTACGGTATTGGCGCCGCTGCCTTGCAGACGCTCCTGTGCGCGTCCGGTGCGCCTGCCGCCGAAAAATTTTTCCCGAACTTCGCGCCGCGCGCCAAACGCGTGATTTTTCTTTTCCAGTCGGGCGGGCCTTCGCACTTGGATCTGCTTGACTACAAGCCCCAAATGAAAGATCGATTCAACGAGGACATTCCTCCGTCGATCTTCGGAGGCCAGCGCGTGACCGGCATGGTAGCGCAGCAGGACCGGTTCCCGGTTGTGCCGACGATGTATGGCTTCAAGCAATACGGAGAGTGCGGACGATGGCTCAGCGAGCTGTTGCCGCATACCGGCAAAATCGCCGACGAGATTTGCGTGCTGCGGGCTGTGCACACCGAGGCAATCAATCACGATCCTGCGATCACCTTCATACAGACAGGAAGCCAGCTTCCCGGCCGGCCCTCTATGGGCTCCTGGGTGCATTACGGCCTGGGGAGTGAAAACGAAAACTTACCCGCATTCGTTGTACTGAATTCCCTTCCAAGCAACGGCATGCCCGACCAGGGCCTGTTGTCGCGGTTATGGGGCGCAGGATTCCTGCCGAGCCGCTACCAGGGTGTGCAGTTCCGGAGCGCCGGCGATCCTGTCTTGCACCTCTCGGATCCTCCGGGCATGAGCCGCGAACGGCGGCGGCAAATTCTCGACGGGCTGGCGGCGCTGAACGAACGGCTGCACGAGCGCGTAGGCGATCCCGAGATCGAGACTCGCATCGCACAATATGAAATGGCTTTCCGGATGCAAGCCAGTGTCCCGGAGTTGGTGGATACATCCAACGAGCCCGAGCATGTCTACGAACTCTACGGTCCGGAGGCCCGCAAACCCGGAACATTCGCCGCCAACTGTCTGCTCGCGCGCCGCCTGGCGGAACGCAACGTCCGCTTCATCCAGCTCTATCACCGCGGGTGGGATCACCATGACGGCCTCACCACCAAGCTGCCGGTGCTGGCGCGCGATACAGACCAACCGTCGGCGGCCCTGATCCTTGACTTGAAACGGCGAGGTTTGCTCGACGATACCCTCGTGATCTGGGGTGGTGAGTTCGGCCGCACTCCCTATGCGCAGGGTGCTCCGAAGCCCGATAGGTATGGCCGCGACCACCATGGCCGCGTTTTTTCAATTTGGATGGCGGGTGGCGGCGTGAAAAGGGGCTACGCGCACGGCAACTCGGACGATTATGGATTCAATGTCGTGGAAGGTGGCGTTCACATACACGATCTCCAGGCAACGATTCTGCACTTGTTAGGAATCGATCACGAGAAGCTGACCTTTCTGTTCCAGGGCCGCAGGTTCCGCCTTACCGATGTGTCCGGCCGTGTCGTGAAGGAGATTATCGCCTGAGCTACTTGAATTTCCTAGAGCAGTGCAACGGAACTGAGAAGCATCACAGCCTCACTGACTGCCTCATTTCGGAATCACCGGCAGCAGAATGTGCGACGGCCTGCTCGTGTCATGATAAATGGTCTGCCGGGCTGTCCTGATTTCGGCATCCTCGCCGAAGGCATGCCCTGTGTTGGGATTGCGATCATACTTTGGAAAATTGCTGCTGGAGATCTCCACCCTGATCTTATGGCCTTTTCGGAAAAGGTTGCTTGTCGACCACAAGTCGATGAAGTACTTTTGCACTTCTCCGGGCACAATGAGCTTGGCCTTCTCGAACGATTCCCGATAACGGGCCCGGATGACGCCCTCCAGCAATATCTGCGCGTACCCGTTTGGCCATACATCCACCAGCTTCCCCGTAAAGTCGGTGTCGCGAGCATCGGTAGCGGCGTACAACTCGACACTTACAGGACCGGTAACTTCTATATCTGCGGTCAATACCGGAGTTGTATATACGAGCACATCAGCCCGCAGCTCGATCGGCCGTTGATCGTAAGGTCCAGCGGAGGCCGGCTTCATAGAAACGTTGCCGCCTAAAGTAGGCACGGGATTTTCAGGATCGTAAATGAAATTGTCCGCCGGTTCAGACTGTGGCAGTGCCGTTGAGAGCGATCCATCACCGAGAACGCTGTTCGCCCGCCCGCTGCTGTGGAAGTAATATTTCGTATACGCAGTTCGCGCCAGCGGCCATTCCTTTTCCAGCCTCCATTGATCCGCGCCCATCACGTAGATCTCCACCGGCGGCTCCTCCAACATCCCGGTATCAATCCCTTTCAGCCAGTGATCCATCCACCGCTGCACTTTTAGCTTCATGTCCGGGGCCGCGTGTGGCGGAAACTCCAGATCGCCCTGCTTGCGGTTGATCCCGAAACTGATGCCGTGCGTCCAGGGCCCCATCATGAGCCTGTGCTTGGCCCGAAGAGTTTCCGGTCCGTACCGGACCATTCCCACGTAGTTATTGATCGTGGCCTGACTTACCTGGTCATACCATCCCGAGATGTTATACGAAGGCACGTTGATCCGGTGATACTCTCCGGGACCATTCTTTCCGGGGGCGATCCTGCGTCCGGGTCCCGGCCAGTAATCATCGCGCATCGGATGGCGCAGCCAGTCGGACCAGAACTGGGCCCGCAGACCCATCGCCTTAGTGTCCAGATCCTTCAACGGAAGATATCGGTAAATTTTCTGCCAATCGAGCACGGCATCGGGATTTTGGTTCGTGCGCTTGCCGAGGATCCAAGCCAGGTTCACACTGTTTGAGAGCTGGAAAGCGCCCGATGGATAGACGTTGTCGTAGTGATCGTCGGGGCTGACCATCGGCGTCATGCAGGTGTAGTGCGGATTGCCCTCCATGGCACCCTCAAGCTGCACAAAGCCGAGATAGGAACCACCTGTGGTCCCAATTTTTCCTGTTGACCACGCCTGAGCGGCTGCCCAGGACTGTATATCGTACAAGTCCGGTCCGTCATGGGGTCCATAAAGATAGTTCTCCCCCTCGGAATCGTAGCGGCCTCGCACATCGGCAATTACGGAGGCATAACCGCGCTCGGCAAAATACTGTGCCCAGCTTACGTAGTCGGGCCGCATTTTGTCGTAAGGAGTGTTGATCATCATCACGGGAAATTTCCCCTGCGCCTCAGGCCGGTAGATTAGTGCGCGAAGAATAATGCCGTCTCGCGCGCGGATTTCGGCGACCTCCATCTTGAGCTGTCCATGGAAAACCGGCTCGGATAGCATTTCTCGCCAGTCGCGCTTCCCCGCGGCGTTCAGCGGCAAAACCAGCAATGCTATCGATGCGAACACGAACGCAAGTCTAAGCATCAGTTCCCCCCTGATAGTATTCGCTCACATTCTCGGCTGTGAGAACCACATGGTTGGTATACGAGGCAAGGGAAACTTTTTCTCCTTCGAGCACCTGAATCGCGAGAAGCATCACCCGCTCGCCATAGGCTTCGGGGAAAAAAGCAACCGACGCGCGAAAGGGCCCTCCCCTTAGAATGCGAGCACGGGCATCCCGTGCGCCGCCCTGCCCGATGATTACAGCCTGATCCTCCATGCCGGCCTCCTTGATTGCCTTCTCCGCTCCGATGCCAAGCGGGTCGGTGAGCGCGGCGATTAATAGGCGCTTGGGATGGCCAAGATCACGCAAGATTTTTTTTGTAACGGCGTAGCCTTCGTTCACACTGAGAGCCGGCGGCGCGCTAAGCACCTCAAGAGGCCTCTGCCCGTGCTGTCCTCTCCTGAGCGCGTCCAGAAGCCCCGCTTTGCGTGCCTCCTGGGTGGATCCCAGACCTTTGGCAGGAAGTACCAGGCACAGGTCCGCGCGGCCATTCCACTTGCTTCTCGAAAACTGGCAGAGAAAGTCGCCCGCTAGTTCACCGGTGAGGTAATTGTTCCCGCCAAAATAGTAGGCGCCGGGTTGCGCGAAGTTGATGGCGATCGCGGGTATCCCGGCAGCATGGCATTTGGCCGCGATCAGGTGGCTCGCCGTCTCGTTATATTGATACTCGATCAAAAGGTCGATCTTCTCCGCCAGAAGCTCATCGGCATTCGCCAGAGCCTTCGCGACATTGAATTCCGCATTTTTCCGAATCAGCAGCACCATGGCAAGGCGGCGGGCCGCAGCGCCGATTTGCCACGTGACTTCCTGATGAAACCGCGATGTAGCGAGTGCAGCGTAGCCGATTCGAAAACGGCGGCGCGCCGGGGTCAGTACATAGCGCTTTTTCCCCGGCCGGCGCATGACGTAGCCACGCTTCTCGAGCGTGTACAGCAGCCGAAATGCCGAGCTGTATGTGGAGCCGGTCCTCCGCGCGACTTCTGTAATCGAGAGCTCCTCTTCCGGGCTGGTAAAGCTTTCGAGGACATCCAGAATTTTAGCGGCCGCCTCAACGAAGTAACGGGACTCGACCTCGCTTCGCATTCCGATCTGATGGTATAGCACGGGTTAGCAGCAAGCAGTCAGCACCGAAGGGAGCGGTTTCCACACCTTTAGCCGAACCAGCAGCCCGGTGGCGAGCAGCGGAAGAAACCCGGCAACCACCAATACCGGCGTGAAAGTATGGAACCGGTCGGCTACGATCCCCGTGATCTCGGTTACGAAGATACCGCCCAGCCCTCCTCCCATAGCGCTGATGCCATAGACCGACGCCACCAGATCCGGAGGTGTGATGTCGGATGGAATCGTGAGCATGTTCGAGAACCACGCGCCGTGCCCCATGGTCGCGCAACTGATGAACACCGTGAAACCTGCCACGCTGCCGGCAAAACCCGCGGGGATTGCAGCCAACATCAATACGGCCGCGGCCGCCATTACGGCCAGCTTTGCCGACTGCACGCTCCAGCCTCGCCTCACCAGGTCGCTGGAAATCCATCCGCCGGCGATGTAGCCGATATCGAGAGCGACGAAAGGCAACGTGAGCAGCCAGCCGGTGTGCAGGAGCGACAGCCCCCGCACATCCACAAAATACTTAGGCAGCCAGAATACCGACATCCAGATGATTGGCTCTTCCAGAAATCGGGCGAGCGGCAACGCCCACACCTGCCGGAAACGCAGGAGGTCCAGCCAGCGCAGATGAAGCGGACTCTCGATGGCCTGCTCGTGCGTGAGCACCACTGCGCGCTCTTCCTCTGTAAGCAGCGCGTGCTCCTGCGGGCGGCGATAGAGCAGCAGCCAGCCGATCAGCCAGATGAATCCCAGGGACCCGGTGACAATGAATGCCGCCCGCCACCCCCAATAATGCGTCACCGTGCCCACCAGCGGACCGGCCACAATAGCACCGGTGCTTGCGCCGCTATTGAACACGCCTCCGGCAAAGGCCCTTTCCTTGGCGGGGAACCATTCCGTCAAAACCTTCACTCCACCCGGAAAGTTGCCCGACTCGCCAATGCCAAGCAGAAATCGCAGGTACTGGAAACCCCAGGGCTTGGTAACCCACGCGGTCAGCGCATTTGCCGCCGACCACACGGCAATGCTGATCGCAAACCCCCTTCGGCTGCCGATCCAGTCAAAGAATCGGCCCGAAACAAGCTGGCCGAAAGTATAGGCGAAAAGAAACGCCGAAAGGATGCCCGCAAGCTGCTCGTTACTGAGAGAAAATTCTTTCGTGATCGCCGGGGCCGCAATGGAAATGGTCTGCCGATCGATGTAGCTGATCACTGATGCCAGAAACAAAAGAGCGCAAATCCACCAGCGCAGATTCCGTATCTTCATCGGGCCACCACGGCTCGGCTATCAGCCAAGGTGAAAGACCGCTCCCTGCACCTGCGGCTCCGGGCCCCGCTACGCACGGTTACCGCCGTAGGCGGCCTGGAACAGCTCTCCGCGTTGGAATCGTCTGAGGTTGAAGCGCGAGATATCTACCGTGTGAGCTTTGCCGTCGACCACTTCTTCGGCCATCAGCTCGCCGATGCAAGGGCCGAGCTTGAATCCGTGGCCGCTGAACCCGGCGCACATGTAAAAGCCCTCCAGCTCGTCCACCTTGCCTAATATCGGATACCAGTCCGGCGTCACGTCATAGAGACCCGCATAGGCGTTCATGAACAAAGCGTTCTCAAAAGCGGGAAACCTTTGTACCAGGCGGCCTGAGGCGTCTTCGATGAATTCGGGATCGGCTTCCTCCTTGTAGTTGTCAGGGTCCACGTACTCGTAGGGTTTAGGAAATCCTCTGCCCAGCAAGCTGCGTGCTTTACCGTCAGGCCTGTAGTAGATGGCTTTGGCCATATCGGAAAATGCCATCTTTGGAGGACCACCTACGTCGGCGCTGCCCAGAATGATCTCCGTCTCCCGGGTCACCTGAATCGGCACGTTGAGTCCCGCCCATTTCGCAACAAGATGCGCCCAGGGGCCGGCCGCATTCACCACCGTGCCGGTCGAAATGTCGCCTCGCGCCGTCTTGACGCCTTTTACCGCCCCATTCTCCACGATCAATCCCTGGACCGGAGTCATCTGGCGCAGCTCGCCTCCCATTTCGCGGAACCGCTGCACATAGCAGTAGGTAGAGTCATGCGGATCGGCATACCCTGTGGTCTTCTCATAGCAGGCCCGGTGAACGTCGGAAAGGTCCAGCCGCGGATCCATCTCCTTCAGCTCCTCTTTGCTGATCTCGCGCGTGTCCACTCCCAGGCGCTGCTGCATCGCCAAATTCGCGGAGAATGCTTCGGACACGTACTCGGGAATCAGGAACACCCAGCCGCACTGCACGAAACCGCAGTCTCCGCCAATCTCCTCGTCGAAGTTGCGAAATATGTCCACCGAACGCTTCACAATTCGGACCAGCTCTTCGTTCGAGTAGTGCTGCCGCAAGAACGCAGCCGATTTTCCGGTCCCGCCGGACGCGATCAGGTGCTTCTCCAGAACGATCACCTTCTTCAAACCACGCTTCATCAGGTTGTAGGCGACGCTCGCTCCGTTAATGCCCGCTCCGATGACAACCGCGTCTGCTGTGTCCATGAAATCCCAAAGGCTCCTTTTCTTGTTGTTGGATTAGTTCTCAATCGTTTCAATCACCCGGAATAACCAGTCATAGTCGGCATCGCCGGAATAATAAGCGGATTCCAATGCCTGCCGGGCAAGATACGAGGTGCGAATGGATGCTACTACCAGATCGAGATCCGGAACAACAGCGAGACGGGAGACAGCCTGCCAGTTGATGTTTCCGCCTCGCATCTCAAAAATGCCCCGGCCGGGCAGCCACCAATTCAAGTTGTAATCTGACCCGCCTGAAGCACCGTGGTAACGACTGCCGCCCTTCGGGATCTGATCTATCCACGCTTTGCTGATTAACTGCTGGCCTTTCCACTGGCCTCGCCGGAGATAGAGGTATCCGAATTTCGCGATGTCCATCGCATTCACAATTACCCAACCGGGACCGGCACGGACGACGTGCCCATCAATTTCCCACGGCGGATCAAGATACCTGCCGTACCCTGGCCAGAACGGGTACAGGAGGTTTTCGTAGATTACCTTGGCGGGAAGCCAGTCCCACCGGGAGGCTGCGATGCCGATGTGCGAAAAAACTCTTTCATCCAGCAGCTCTTTCAGATCTCTTCCCCAAAGCTTTGTTAGCGCCTGGCTGAATCGCCACATCCCACCATCGCTGTATTCAAACGCATCGCCCGGGGGCCGTTTGGCATAGTTGCTGGTAATGTCGCCCATTTCACCGTCCGCGGAGGCGAGGTCGATATCCGGAAATCCGGACGTCATCGTTGCGAAGTGCCGCCACGTGATCCGCCGGTGGTGTCCAACGTTCAGATACTTGTAAGGATGCGAAAGCTGGCCCTCTCCGGTCCATGTCTTCCAGACGGGATCATCGAGCCGGACTTTACCCGAATCCACACCCAGGGCCAGGCATGTACTTGTGAAAGACTTTCCGAGCGAAGCGGTATTGACAGCCGTATCCAGATTCCCCCAACTCGCGACCTGGTATCCGTGCCTGATGATCACGCCGCCTACGCCGACGATGGGCAGTAATTGCCGCAGCTTCCGCTCATTGAAGCCGGCTTCGGCAGGCTGCATTGTCTCCCAGTTCGCATCAGGGTAGCGGCTAAGGCATTCCGCCGTGCAGCCCTTTCCGGAATCCGCGTTTCCAAAGCGGCTGGCCAGCGCCGCGGAACCCAGCGAACTCAGAAGAAGCCGCCGCGTGACAGGCCAAGTCATGTCTTCCTCGCCCGGCTCATGCCTTGATGGCCTGGATAATCCGAAACAGCCAGTCGTAATCCGCCTGAAACGTGTATGCCGATTCCATCACCTGCCGGGACATGTAGTTGGTACGGATGGAGGCTACCACCAGGTCCCACTGCGGCGCCACCGAAATTCTCGATCCCGCTTGCCAGTTGATGTTCGCGCCGCCCGCAGTGATTGTTCCCTGGTCGTGCTGCCACTGGAAGCTGTAGCCTCTGCCGCCATTGCCGGAGTGCAGCCGGCTTTGCGGCGTGAAGATCTCATGCATCCATGCGTCGCTGATTAGCTGCTTGCCCTTCCAGCGGCCACGCCGGAGAATCAGGTACCCGAAACGCGCGAGATCCTTGGCATTGATCACAACCCATCCCTGCCCCGCCCGCACGATGTGGCCATCGATCTCCCAAGGCGGATCCAGATACCTCCCGTAACCCGGCCAAAATGGATAGAGCAGATTCTCGTACATCGTCTTCCCGGGGAGCCACTGCCAGCGGTCCGCGGGCACTCCGATCTGTGAAAATATTTTTTCATCGAGGAGCTGCTTCAGGTCCTTTCCCCAAAGCTTTGTCAAAGCCTGGGCGAGGCGCCACATTCCTCCGTCGCTATATTCGAATTCCCCTCCGGGCGGCCGCTTGGAGTAATTACTCAAGATGTCGCCCATCTCTCCGTCAGGGGAGGAGAGATCTATGTCAGGAAACCCGCCGGTCATGTTCGAGAGATGACGCCAGGTCATCTTACGATGATGGCCGACGTTCAAGTATTTGTGCTTGTGAGAAAGCTCGCCTTCACCCGTCCAGCTTTTCCAGACCAGATCATTCAGCTTTACCAGGCCAGCATCCACCGCGAGTGCCAGGCAAATTCCCGTAAACGATTTTCCAAGCGATGCAGTCTGAACTGAAGCTTCGAGATCACCCCAGCTTGCCGCGATATAACCATGACGGCTAATTACACCGCCCAGCCCAACGGTCGGTAATACTTCTTTCAGCAGCCGCTCGTCGAAGCCGGCATCCGAAGATTTCACGAACTCCCATTCCCCACCTGGATACCGGTTGAGGCAAGCGGGCGAACAGTCGCGAGAGGCCTGGAAGGCGAATGCCCCTCCACTGCAGAAAGCTGCAGCCCCACACTGCAGAAACCGGCGGCGGCTCGGAGGTCGGGTCATGGCCGCTCGTCTATCAGGACCCGCATCCCGCGCGTGCTCGTGCGCCCTTGCATTTCAATTTCAGCCCGGTACGACGGCCGGAACACATCTGGAGTGCTGATCCAGCTACCTCCACGCATCGTCCTGAGTTTCGCCGAATCGGCTCCGCGAGGATCGCGGCCGCTCGGGTTTTCACCCGCCCAGTCGAGCGTGTATTCCCAGACATTGCCGATGACATCGTAGAGTCCGAAAGGATTCGGATAAAACGATCCAACGGGCGCGGTGTACCGGTGACCGTCGCTTCTCTTCGCGGGTATAGGCGTTTTCATGACCAGCGCCTTATCCAGAAACAGATCCTCATCCCCAATCGAAGCCATGTCCGTGTCGGCGACGTTGGCCCAGAAGCCGAGCCCCAGCCGCTCTCCGCTCGGATTCTGCGAAAGCAGCGGAGCCGACGTAGCTTTGTTCCCCCAGTAGTACCGCGTGACCGTCCAGGCGCGGGCAGCGTCTTCCAGTTCCGCTTCGGTCGGCAGCCGCACGTTCCGTTTTGTTTGGCGGCTTGCCCATCGGCAGAATTCCATCGCGTCATTCCAACTGATGCAGGTGACAGGATGATTCGCCTCCTGCGGGAAACCGGGGTTTTTCCAGGATGCGTCGGCTTTCTTCGTCCATTTTCCGTCCACAACCGTGTAGGCTCCCGTGGTGAGATTTTTCCAGGGCCGCTTGCCGCTCTCCGCATCGGTCTGATATCCGGAGGCATCAATGAAGCGCCGAAACTGCTCCACTGTGATTTCGTATTTGCCCAAATAAAACGCCTTAGTCACGGCCACTTGCCGTGCCCGAAGCTCATGAGGAGCAAACAAGCCGATGAGATTGCGCGTCACCTCGGTTTCACCCATCTGAAAATCGCCTTCCGGGATGCGTACTAACTCCAGCCGTACTCCGCCGCCCAGATCGAGGGTGATCTCTTCCTCGTCCGCCGCAGCCAGCAGGCGGACCACGGCTGCAAGGGTCAAGAACAAGTGTCGAATTGTCTTCAATTCAACATCCTCGGTACCTGCACGGACCAGCTCTTATTGAAATGCCGCTTGCCGTCCAGCGACACCTCAACATCGACAAGATGGCGAAACGTTGTCTCGTCGCTTGTTGTGATCGACTGCGCGGTTACCTTCACCTGAAATCCCGGCCCGGGCGTCGTGTACGTGTACACGGTTTTGGCCACGGCTTCGCCCGGATTCTTGTTCGAAACCGTGAAGCTGGTGCTGAAGCCCTCTTCCATCGGTCTTTGCTCCTGGTAGGTGTAGCTGGTTGTTTGATTGACCAGGTCCTGCACAACGGCATGAAAAGGCTTCAACAAGGTGTTGGGATCGGGCAGCGGATGCGGAGATGCCGCGAAGTTCGGTAGCGGAAGATTCGGGCTCTGCTCCTGCACAACTGGGAGCATGATACGCGATAAATAGCGGTCGCTACGATGGACCGCGTTCATAGCGGCTTTTGCGGCGGGCCAGGCATTTTGAAAATCGGCGCTCGAAATACTCACCCGGACGCGATGCCCCGGCGCAAACCGGTACGCCACATACTTGAGCTCCACTTTGAGCTCGTACACCTCTTCCGGCTTCATCGGCTCCGGCTTGGCGTGCGAGCTCCGATGGCTGCCGAGCAGCCCTCCATCGGTTACTTTCTTCGATGTTCCGTCCGGCGCTACATCGCTGAGCGTGACATGAAAGTAAGGGCCCTCCGCGGTAGAAGAAACGTGTAGCACCGCGGCAGGATCGCCGGTCACCTCCATCGGCGATGTAAGAGGCGCGGTTGTGTAGTTTAAGGAATAGGCCTCATCGATGCGCTGATCGAGCGGCCGCGCCCAAGGACCATAGCCGTGCAGCCCCGCAGCGATTCCTACAGCCGGGTTGTACTGATATGTGGCCGGCTCGTCGTTTGCGAAACGATAAGTCTTTGGGCTTAGCGTACCGTCGTTCTGAAAGTACATCGGTGTGTACTGAGCCCGAGCGGGCGGCCACTCCTTCTCATTGCGCCAGAAGCCCGCGTCTTCCAGATAGAAAGGCGCCGGCTCTTTATATTCGCGGACAAACAGCGTCACCGGCGGCTCGTTCATAATTCCCGTGTCGATGCCCTTCAGCCACTGATCGAACCAGCGCAGATATTCACGGCGCGTATCGATTCTGGGCGCCGGCAGCGCCAGCTTTTCCTCCGCATAGTAATGTCCCCAGGGTCCGATTAATACCTTTTTCGGCACCTTCAGGTTGGCGAACGCCCGTAACAGGGATGTCGAATACCAGTCGCTCCAGCCGTCGATGACGAACACAGGACACTTCACGCGGTCATAGCCGGGCCGCAGCGAGCGCGCGCGCCAGTATGGCCCGTCCGTTTGGTGCTCGATGTAACCGATGCTCCACGGCTTGTTGTGTTCCAGACGCTGCTTCCAAATGTCGGACCACTTCTCACCCACAATGTCGATCTCCGGCGGAGCGAAGTTGGATGCCGTCATTAGGGGTCCGTAGAGATCAAACATGTAGGGCCGAAAGGCGCCGCCCGGATTGGTCCACTCCGTGTACACGTCATCGTTGGCCGATCGCACAATAATGGCCTTCAGGTGAGGAGGATTCTGCACGGCAACCTGCCATTGCACAACGGCGCTGTACGACTTTCCGAGCATGCCGACGTTCCCGTTCGACCACGGCTGCGCTGCGATCCACTCCACCATCTCGTAGCCGTCCTTGCGCTCATCGTCCGAGTAGATGTCCTGGCTGATGCCTCCCGAGTTCCCCGTGCCGCGAACGTCAAACTGCACGACTATGTAGCCGCGCTCCGCCAAATACGGGATCACCGGCGGGTATTCGTCGTGATAATCTGCGAGCGGCTTTTTGATCCTCCGGTAGGGGTTGTATTCCATGATGCAGGGGAACTTACCTTCAGCATCCGGGCGCGTAATCTTCAGGGCCAGTTCCACTCCGTCCCGCATGGGCACGCGGACATTCGAGATGATCTTAACCTTGTACTTCGGCTCGAAGTCGTATCCTGAAGCACCGGCGGCCAGCAACAAGCTCGCGAGAAAATACCGCGGCATAGCTTTCCTCAATTGAGCTTCCTGGGAACCGAAACCTTCCAGCTTTTGTTGAAGTGGCGCTTGCCGTCGACTTTCACGTCTACTGCTGTCAGATACCGGAATGACGTAATGTCGCTGGCCAGGACCTCGCTGGCCTCGACTTCATAATCGCCGTCCGGACGCTTGATGGAATACCTATGGATGGACTTCAGTGTGGCGTCAGCGGGATTCTTCTCCGACACCGTGTACGTCGAGCGGATATCCCTTGTACTCTCCGCCTGACCGAAGGCCGCCTTGCCGCTTGACGTTTTCACAAGATTGACAGTCACGGTCTGGTTCACCAAGTCATGTGTGATCTTGTGCTCCGCCCTGCCGAACTCATCGGGCTTCGGGGGCATCCGCGGCGATGGTGTGATGTCCGGAGGCGGCAACTTCGGGTGCTGCGCGGGCGCGACTGGGAAAACCACATACGATGCGTGCCGTCCTCCCCGGTATACAGTGTTGATCGCCGCCTTCGCCGTCGGCCACGCGTTCTGGAAATCCGCGCTGGCCACTTCAACCCGCACCCGGTGTCCTGCCGGAAATACGTATGCCATGTACTTCAGGTCAATTGGCAGCTCATAGACCGTCCCTGGTTCCAGCGGCTCCGGTTCCGCGTGTGACTTCCGGTGCGTCGCCAGAAGACCGCCGTCAGTCACCCATTTCGATATGCCGTCGGGCGCTACGTCGGTGAGCTTTACATGAAAATATGCCGTATCCGCCGTGGAAGAAATGTACAGCATGGCTTTCGGATCGCCTGTCAGTTCCAAAGCTTCTTTCAGCGGCTCCGTTGTGTAAGTGAGCGAGAGCGCCTCGTCATAGCGCTGATCCTGCGGCATGCCCCAGGGCACAATTCCACCGCCCCAGTAGATTCCCGCCATGATTCCGACGGTTGGATTATAACGGTACTCGTCCCGCTCTTCGCGGAAGTCCGCCGTCGATTGCGGAGTCAGCCTTCCCTGAGGGTGAAAAAACATTTTCGTGTACTCGGTCCGCGCCAGAGGCCATTCCTTCTCGTGCCGCCAGAACCCGGCGTCCTGGTCGTACATGCGCTCTTCGGGTTCCTTGTAGGTTTGCACGAACAATGTAACCGGTGGCTCGTTCATTACGCCTCTATCGATACCTTTGAGCCAGTGGTCGTACCATCGGAGCCATTCGTGCCGCTCATCCATGCGTGGTCCCGGAATCGCCATGCCCGGCCAATAATGGCCCCACGGCCCGATGTAGACCTTTTTCGGCATTTTGATCTTCGAGAACGCTCGCAGAATGGGCGTCGGGTAGCAGTCCGCCCAGCCGCTCCAGAGGAGCACTGGCACCTTGATCCGGCTGTAGTCAGGCTGCAGGGACCGGCTTGTCCAATACGGGCCGTGAAGCTGGTGGGAAATGAAGCCAATTCCCCACGGAACATTCTTTTCGAGCCGCTCATTCCACAGCTCACTCCATTTTTCACCGACGAGCTCAATGTCCGGCGGCGAAAAATTGTATGCCGTCATTAGCGGAGCGAAAGTATCGAAAATGTATGGACGCACCAAGCCGCCAGGATAAGTCCAATCCAGATACACATCATCGTTCGAGGAACCGACAATGAGCGTCTTCAGATGCGGCGGATTCTGCACTCCCACCTGCCACTGGACCACGCCGCCATACGAGAATCCCCACATCCCGACATTGCCGTTGCACCAGGGCTGCGTTCCGATCCACTCAATCATCTCGTAAGCGTCTTTGCGCTCCCGGTCCGAGTACATATCCTGAGTCGAACCGCCGGACTCGCCCGTGCCCCGGACGTCGTAGTAGACCACCGCGTAGCCGTTCTCCGCAAAGTAGGCAGGACCGTCGGTCGTGTTGTTGTACTCCTGCTCCGTGTATTTATCTTTGATTCCTGTAAGACCGCGGTACGGCGTGTAGTTCATGATTCCCGGGAACTTTCCTTCGACGGCCGGGCGCACCACAACGGCGCCGATCTCGACGCCATCGCTCATGCGAACGCGTACTTTTCGGTCTACCTGAATCTTGTACTTCGGATTCGCAGCACCGGCGCCATGGCAAAGAAAAACAATGGCGACGGCAGCCCGGAACACCACACGCTTGATATCCATAAGTCCTCCTGGCTCGATCGGCGCTTCGTGTCAGAACGAATACTTCAGCGAAAACTGAATGTCCCTTCCATCGAATGCTCCGCTGATGACTCCGAACGCAGCCGTGCCAAAGACGTTCCCGGGCTGGAAGAACGCAGGATGGTTGAAGATATTGAACAGCTCAGTCCGGAACTCCAGTCTCTGCCGTTCGGTGATTTGAAAATCTTTGTGCACCGAAAAGTCCACGCGCGCCGAGCCTGGGCCTATTACTACATTCCTGCCCGCGGCGCCGTAGGTGAAAGGCGCCGGGCTCTTGAAGGCGTTCACGTTGAACCACTGGCCTGGCGTTTTGGGCCCGTCGTTGGGGTTCTGGCCGGTTACATCCGGCGTATCCGTCCCCTGGCCGGTGTTGCTGTTGTCCGTTGGGACGAGCACGCTAAAGGGCTGGCCGTCCTGCAAGTCGATAATGGTAGTGACTTCCCAGCCCGCCAAAATGGTCTTCGGCGCTCCCTGCAATGCGCGGCCGAATGGTAGCCGGTAAATGGCATTCGCGACGAAACGCCGCCGTAGATCGGGCGCGCACAGACCTCGCTGCATGCTGCTGTCCCGTTGATTCCGGATCGTGCCTGGCGAGCCGTCGCCGATGATGGAATTACCCGGCCCATCGATGCACTTGGACCATACAAACGAAGTAAGAAATCCGAGATCCCGGGTGAAGCGGCGCTCCGCTTTCAGCTCCATTGCGTGATAGATCGATTTCCCGCTGTTGTGCCGCACGCTGACCGATGTGATGGCCGGTATTGGACGCCTTGAGGCGATCGGGCCAGGTCCGGCGGGCGGAGCGTTGTCCTCCTGGACATTGTGCAACCGTACGCCCTTGTTGCCGATATAAGAGATCGAGAACACTGTTTCTGCCAGCTCCCGCTGTATGCCGAAATTCCAGTTCTGGTTATAGGGATCCTTCAAATAGGGGTCAATGGCCGAGAACGAAAGGCTTGGTATGCCCAGACCCGTGGGAAATGCATTTGCGAGCGTAAGCTGCGGTGTCCGGACGCTAGAGACGAACGAATCACGATCGGTGAACGGCGGGTTCCCGCTCATGCCGAAGGTAGTCACGAGGTTGGCTGCGTTGAAGAAAATTCCGTACCCGCCGCGGACCACAGTCTTCCGGCTTGCTCCAAGCGAATATGCAAAGCCGAAACGCGGGCTGAAGTCTTTCCAGTGATCGGTAACGCGCAAACTGCGCGACACGCCGTTCTGGCCGGCTAGAAGAAGCCTGTACGCCGGAGCAGCGCTGAAATCGGGCTGGGCGTAGCGATTCGTCACCTCGTAAGGCAGACCGAAGTGCTCCCATCGTACTCCGAGATTTAACGTGAGATTCGGCTTTACTTTCCAGTCATCCTGGATATATAGGCCAATATCCGTCTTTCGGAAGTTACGAAACGCATCGCTGAGGAGGCAGCAGCGCGCGCTACTGAATGGAAATCCGAGAAGGAAATCGGCAACGGCATTGCCCGTGCCGGTCTGGGTTCCGCCTGCCGGTGTAAGTTGGGCCGTGAACGTTCCGTTGAAAGTGAACACGCCATGCGCATTGGGATTGGCGGCGCCGTTTTGCTGGATGCGCTCGACCAGCACGCCGGTCGAAAGATTGTGCGATCCCATGGTGTGCGAAACATTGTCGAGCCAGATGAACTGGTTGTCGGTGCGATTATTCGGCGCATTGGAGATGGCGCCCGTGGAGTTCAGGCCTGCAATGTTGATGGTGGGGTTGCCCTGAAACCGCGGGTCTTGCGTGAGGCCGCCGATGCCAAGTTGCTGGTTGATCCTTGCGGTTTGCTGCACGTCCTCGAGAACTTGGGTATGGCGGTTGGCTCCGAACCGAAACTCGTTCACGGTTCTCGGGCCGAACGCCCGGGTGTAGCCAATCACGCCGTTCGTCGCCGGCGAATTCCAGACGGAGGAAAAGTTTGGCAACTGGGAAAAGACCCACGGAAAGATCCGGTCTACGCGCACGCGCGTATAGCGGAAGAAGAGAGCGTCACTGGTCGTAGGACGGTAGTCAATGCGGCCCGTACCCTGATCGGTACCGATGCTCTGCTTGGCCTGGCCGACCAGGTTATTCGCGGTGCCGGCCTGAGTGGGAAGCGGATATAGAAGGTTTAGGGCTCTTAGCGCCACCGGGTCTTGCCGGCTGGCTGGAAGCTGGTTATTCGGGAACGGTGCGCGCATTCCGTTGGCATCAAGCTGCGATGGATCAAAGATGGGATTGAAACCAGCGAAGTTCCCGCCGCGCTGCGCCGGCGTCGGGACACTCGCAGCTCGCGTGATGCCCTTGCGCGAGCGAAACCCTTCATAGCTCGTAAAGAAAAACAGCTTGTCCTTAACTATTGCTCCGCCCCCGGCAGCCCCGAACTGATTCTGCCGGTAGGGTGGGCGCGTACTATCGAAGAAATTTCGAGCGTCGAGTTTATCATTCCGCAGGAACTCCCATACGGCGCCGTGGAAATTGTTCGAGCCGCTTCGCGAGACAATGTTGATCTGGCCTCCGGACGCACGGCCGAACGCCGCCGAGTAGTTCGTCGCCTGGAACTTGAATTCCTGTATGGCATCAACGGTCATCTGAAAGCCAACGCGCGTATCCACCCCGTCGCGCATATCGATGCCGTCAAGAAGATAGCTCGTTCCTTCGGATGGCGCCCCGTGCACGGAGTAGTTCCCGCCGAAGACACTGGTAATGAAGCTCAGCCCGCCTCCCTGGAGCTTGCCCGTGGGAACGCCGCCAGGCTGCAGCGCCACGAGCTGAATGAAATTCCGCCCATTCAGCGGCAGTTGCACGACGGTCTGGTGCTCCACTACACCGCCTATCTCTCCGGTTTCGGTCTGGAGAGCCGGCGGCGTGCCCGTTACTTCCACGATTTCCTGCACGGTGCCGGGCTGCAGCGTCACGTCTACACGCGTGATCTCGTTGACGCGAACTTGTATGTCGGAGCGAACCGTTGTCTGAAAGCCTTGCAGCTCGACTTTCAGACGGTATTCGCCCAGGGGAAGCAGGCTGAAGGTATATTCGCCTACCGCATTCGTCTCGGTTGTGCGCGCCGCCTGCGTTCCCACATCGGTCAGTTCTAATCTTGCGCTCGGAACCGCAGCCGACGAAGCATCGGTCACACGGCCGGTAATGGAGCCCGTTGTAATCTGTGCTGCGGCGGATGCCGCGCACGCCAGCACCAGAAGCCCTGGCGCCAACACTCTGTGGGGAACCATAAAGACCCTCCCACCGCAGACGTGGCAGTTGACCGCTCCATTGAGCCACCGAACGATGACTGTGTCAATAATTGCTTTCAGCGGCTGCGCTGTTTCTTCGACTGATGAAGAATCTGCTCGAACTCGTCGGCCCGTTTCAGGTGGCGTGAACGATGTGAATCGATCCGAACTCGTCGACTTTGGCCTTGTGACCGGGGTGAATCACGACAGTGGAGTCAAATTCCTCCACCACGGCCGGTCCGTCGATCTTCGTGCCCTTCGCAAGCTTGTAACGATCATAGATCGGCGTGGGTACGTATCCGTCTTTCGGCTGGAAGCAAACGTCGCGGTAACCCTTCAGCGGCGTTTCGGACGAGCCGTTGAGCCGCTTCATCTTCGGCCTGGCGATTTTTCCTTGCGCCGTGACCCGGAGGTTTACGATCTGCACCGGCTCTCCCGGCGCGCAGTGCCCGTATGCCCGCTCGTGAGACTTGTGGAATGCATCTTCCAGGAACGCCAGATGTTCGAGGTCAATTTTCCCTGCCGGCGCCGGGATTTTCAGCTCAAAAGACTGCCCGGCGTAGCGCATGTCGACCTCACGTGAAAATGATTGCCTCTCCTCGGAAATACCTTCGCGCGCCAGCACGTCCCGCCCTTGCCGCTCAAATTCGATAAAGGCCTGGTTCACGAATTCCAGGTCTGCCTGCGATGTCCGTTTGATATACGTCCGGACGAAATCATGCTTGATATCGGCGAGCAGTAATCCGAGCGCGGAACTCACTCCCGGGCTTAAAGGCGCGATCACCTCCGGAATATTCAGTTCATGGCCGATCGCGTTAGCGTGTACCGGGCCCGCTCCGCCGAACGCCACCAGCACGAACTCGCGAGGATCGAATCCGCGCTGGACCGAAATCAGCCGCAGCGCCTCAATCATGTTGGAGTTCGCAATCTCGATCATGCCGAATGCCGCTTCCGTTACGTTCAGGCCAAGTTTTCCGGCTACGTGTTTCTCTATCGCCTCTTTCGCCTTTTCCCGGGAAAGCGCCATCTTGCCACCCAGGAAAAAATCGGGATTAATACGGCCGAGAACCAGATTGGCATCGGTGAGCGTCGGCAATTGCCCGCCCCACCCGTAACAGGCAGGTCCCGGATCGGCTCCGGCGCTCTGCGGCCCGACGCGGAGCGCCCCACCCGAATCCACCCATCCGATGCTTCCACCACCGGCCCCGATCTCTACCAGGTCGATGACGCCGCTCTTGATCGGGTATCCGGTCGCCTTGGCGTGCAGCAAATGCCCTGTCGCCTTGCTGCCGACCTCGAACTCATTCGAGATCTTCGGCGTTCCGTCCTGAATCAACCCGGCCTTGGCAGTGGTGCCGCCGATATCGAGCGAGATCACATTGCGGCAGCCTGTCAATGACCCGATATGCGCCGCGACGATCACTCCCGCCGCGGGCCCCGATTCCACTACGTGCACCGGCTTCCTGCGCGCGATCTCCGACGTGTAGATTCCGCCGTTTGACTGCATGATGCATAGCTGCGTCCGGAAGCCCAACATCTGCAGCTTCTCTTCCATACGGTTCAGGTACACGCTGATGATCGGCGTAATCGCCGCGTTCACGACCGTGGTGCTGGCCCGGAAATACTCACGAAACTCGGGGCAGACGTCGGAGGAAAGCGAAAGGTGCACGCCCGGCAGTTCCCGCGCGAGAATTTCTTCCGCAAGCTTCTCGTGTGCCGGGTTGATATAAGAATGCAGAAAGCAGACGGCAATCGCCTCGACGCCTTCCCTCTCAAAGATCCTTGCAGCGGCCCTAACACCCTCTGCCGACACAGCCCGGATTACTTTGCCTTCATAGTCGAGGCGCTCCGGAACTTCTAGGCAGAGGTGCCGGGGAATCAGGGGTTTCGGCTTCTCAAAAAAGATGTTGAACGGCTCCGGCTTGATCTGGCGTGCGATCTCCAGAATGTCGCGGAAGCCTTCCGTGGTCAGCAGCCCGCATCGGGCTGTTTTGCCTTCGATAATGCTGTTGGTAGCAACCGTTGTGCCATGCACGAGGCCGGTCACATCGGCCGCTGTTCCCCCGACTGCCGCGAGCGCCTGCGTGATGATCTGGTGAAAGCTGACCGAGGGATCGGACGGCGTAGACGGAACCTTGTCGATCGTGAATTCGCCAGACAGCTCGTCCATGATCACCGCGTCGGTGAATGTTCCACCGGTATCAACGCCGAGCCGCAATTTCCGAGATCCCACTTTGGCCTCCGGTCTCACCGTTGTGTCCCGTGGGATCTAAGGCGCTGTGTTTCACCTTCGTCCACGTGTCGCTTTTCCGGATCAATCGCGACTTTGTAAAAAGTCCGAGCGCGCTCCACTGAAACCTTGCCCTCGATCACATCCTGTAAAACGCGTTGCGGATCGCGCGCTTCCGTTGGACCGTAGCCCCCGCCTCCGCAGGTCTGCATCGTCACGGAATATCCATGAGGAACCGTGAAGGTGCATTTTGAGCCGAGCGGCGTCTCCTGGCCTTCGGGGTCCACCAATCCGTAAAAAGCCAACTTCCCGGGCGAGCCGCCAAACAGGCCTTGCGCCGGAAACTTCAAACGGTCAGCAAGAATCGTAAATGTGGGTTCATGATTCGGAAAGAAGTAGTCTCGCCGCAGCCCCAGTCCACCCCGAAATTCCCCGGGGCCTTCTGAGTCGGGGACAAGCTGATAACGCAGAATTCGGACGGGATAATTCAGTTCCGTCTCCTCGACCGGAGCGTTTTCCGTATTTTGCGAATAGGTTTGCACCGCGTCCGGGCCGTCCTTGCCGAGCCTGCCGCCGTACCCGCCCGCAAGCGTCTCGAGGAAGCAGTAGTAGTATCGCGGATCCTTCTCGGGCCGTGGATCGAACCCGCCGAATCCCGCGTGACATTGCATCGCCTTCCCGCCCGCGCAAACGCGGTTTGGAATGGCATCCGAAACCGCTTTGAAGAACACATCGATCCAGCGAACGGAAACTTCCCAGCCTCCTACTACCGCTGCGGGATGAATTGCGTTGCAAACCGTGCCTTCGGGCGCGTTCATGTGAATTGCCTGGTAAAAACCCGCATTCACCGGCAGATCGGGATCTGCCAGGCATCGAAGAAAATATGCGCAGGAGGAAAACGTTTGGGCGTACGTAGAATTCATGGGGGCGCGACGCTGCGGGCTCGTTCCCGAAAGATCGAACAGAATGCTGCCGTTTTCAATTGTGATCTTCGCTGCCAGCCGTATAGGCTCGTCGGTGATCCCGTCGTCATCGAGGAAGCCTTCCGCCTGATACGTTCCCGCCGGTAGCGTCAGGATTTCCTGGCGCGTTCTGCGCGCCGTATAGTCAATCAGCTCGTCGATGTAGGCGTCCAGCGTTTCCATGCCGAACTTTTCAATCAGCTCGGTAATTCGCCGATGTCCCAGTTTGTTTGCAGCAAGCTGCGCTCGCAGGTCTCCGGAAGTCTCGTGTTTGGACCGGATGTTGGCCACCAGAAACTGGAACATATCGTCATCGATCACGCCGCCTTTCACCAGCTTCACGGGCGGTACAATGATGCCTTCCTGGTAAACCTCCTTGAATGCTCCGATACTTGCCGGAGCCCCGCCACCCACGTCCACATGATGTGCGAGGCTCGCCAGGTAGCCGACAATTTCGCCGCGATAGTGCAGCGGTGAAATCAGCGTGACGTCGTTGAGGTGAACTCCTCCCAGAAACGGATAATTCGTCAGGATGCCATCGCCCGGGGCAAGCTTTTCGCAGCCATACCTTCGAATGACGACGGGCACCATGTGAAACAGCCCGCCCAGATGCACCGGCTGCGTAAATGCCTGTGCTACCGCGCGCAGGTGGCGGTCGAAAAACATGCAAGAAAAATCGGCGCGCGTTTTGATGTTGCTCGAGTAGGCCGACCTCTGGAGCGCGACGCCCATCTCATCGACGGCGGCGATCAGCGAATTTTTGATGACCTCAAAACGTATGGGATCGACGCGGAGCTTGGCCGGCGCCTCGGATACTGTGTTGACACTCACCTCACAACCTCTTTCTGAATGAATCTGCCATTGTGCCATACGTGGCGGACATGCCGGATCACCATGCGTGTCCATTCACTGTCTCACGGTCCTGACTGTCCCGTTCGCGGGTTCTCCAGACCGGAAACAATTTATTCGCACATCGAAGTTTGGAACGTATTGGGAATCACGGGCTGGGCGGTCACTAGAAGGAGCGGCGTTTCGCTCGCGCCAGTTTTTCATAGATAGCGCGGCGCAGCGCCGGATAATCAGGTTTGCCGCCTCGGAGCATGCGATCTGCGAGCGTGACCAGGTCCGCGCGCGATGCTTTACCGCTTCGCTCCAGAAACCGCAGATACTCGTAGTCCTGGAAACCGCGCCGCATGGCCTTGAGGCGCACGCTCGGGATGGGACCGTCAAAGCCGAACTTCGAGCCGGGGTAGAAGATCATCGAGAAGCCCTGATACCGGCCTCCCGCGTTTGTATAGGGGTCTTCGGCCGGGGCATCGGTGTCCCAATCGCCCCAGTCCGTCGCGTTCCAGAAACAGATGCCATCGGCTTCGTACTTGAAGCCATTCCAGCCCCACATCACGGCCTTTACCAGATTTTCGCGAACTGCCGGCGTGCCGCTATAGAAATAGAGGGTCTTGTTTTGCGATTTGAGCGTGCGCACATGCTCCAGGTTTGCCCAATAGTGGGGAGCGCCGATATTCCAAAGCTTCACGAACGGATTGAGCGCATCGATCACCTGGCGGCTCGTCTCACGCGGATTTTTGCAGTCGCGGACGTTTTCGCAATGAAAGTGCCCCACGTCGAGGCGGTAAAGCACCTTGACCGGAGAATCGTCCGGGAAACTTTCCCGCAGGATGGAACCGAGATATCGCAGCGCATCGAGATCCTGATCGCGCGTGGGCTCGTCCAGGTTCCACGGGAAGAAATTGTAGTGCTCCTTGTGGTTGTAATAGATCTGATACGCTGAGCGCGTCCAGCCTTTGGCCGTGAAGTGCTCGCGGATCGCCTGGCTCACCCGCAGGTGCTCGATCCGGTACTCCGGTTTTTTCCAGTTGCGCATGTCCGACGGCCACATTAGGTTATAGGGCAGAAAGAAGTGCGCCACGGGCTGCCCGCTGCGAGGCAGATCGCGGAACGCCTCTCCGGAAAGCAGCGGCCCGAAACGCTCGTCCCACTGCCTCCAATCGGCCACCCGGATCTTGTCTCCGACCTCTGCGAGCGGCGGCTTTACGCCTTTCGGAACGCTCCCATCATGGTTGTACGGCACGATCGCGAAGGTCATGCGGTGCTCGTGCGCCATGCGGAAGAATTCGAGTTCGATCGCACGGTGGCGCGGGCTGTCGAGCACCATGTCCGGCCAGCCCCGCTCGACGTTCAGAAACCCGTAGTTCATCAGGTCGACATCGATGCCTAGCTCATCCGGCAAAGTGAAATCGCCAACCTCCAGCTCCAATCGGAGCAGAGCCTGCTTGTTGGTGTTCCGATGTACGACCGCGATCTGCCCGATGTACGTACCGGGCGGCTGTTCGTGCGGTACGTAGATATCCACCCAGACAGCCTGCGCCTTCAGGCCGGAGACGGGTCCGCGAGGGTCGGGAACTTCCAGAGGCGTTACTCCGGCGATGTCGAACGGCGCCAGCGCATCCGGGTACCATTCTCCGTTGAGCTTCACGTACAGTTCTTTAAAAAAGCGGATGTTGTGGTCGGCGCTGATCCGCGCCTCAGGGCTCAACAGATCGGTGGCATTGACGAATACCTTGTGCAGGGAATCGCGCCGGCGCTCAAGTACAAGTTGAAACGAGACGAACTCGTTCCGGCCGGCGTGTAGTTTGACGGTCTGAGCCGCCGCGTCCCAAACTGCGTTGCTCCGGCGGTAAGATCCCGCGCTGGCGGTGCGGCCCGCATACACCTCGGCGCCCTCTGAAAGCAGGTTGCCGCTGAGCGGATGCACCTTGTCGGTGTCATCCAGCGCCCAAACCACAGCATCTTTGGCCGGTTTTTCTTGCGCGGAGCCTGCGGGCGCCAAGCATGCAGCCATAGCGCCCGCAGCGAATACGATCGGGATCAGGCTCGGGCGATTACCACTCGACACGCAGTGAGAACTGAATGATGCGCGGATCGTTGCCCTGCCGGCTCAAGTCCTGCAGCCCGGTGGTGGTGTCCGGAGCCAGATCATTCGGATGGTTGAAGGCATTGAAGAAATCTGCGGTAAAGCGCGCCTTCACGCGTTCGGTGATCTGGAAGTTTTTAAAGAGAGACATGTCGACATTCCAGGCGCCCGGGCCGCGATAGAAATTGCGCGCATTCCAGTTCACCAGGTCGGTCATCGAAGTCAGGCGGACTGTTCCGTCGGCGAGCGTCTGCGGCACGCGATTGTCGTAATTGGGACCGAGCGGTCTGGAAATGCGCTGGCCGCGGTCGACCGGCACGAGCGCCTGGAGCTTGGAGGCGTCCACGCTGGTAGCCTGCGTCGGATCGAAGTCGCCGCGGAACCACAGCCGCTGATTCAACCCGAAGATGTTCATCGTGAGGCGCTGGTCGGCATCGATCGAGGGATCGCCGAACAGGAACCGCGACGAGTTGACGCCTTGCCACAGGCCGCCGCGCCAGTCGCCGATAAAAGCGATTTGCCATCCGCCAATCACATGGTTGAGAGCGCCGGAGACGTTCCGGCCCCAATGCCCGCCGCGCCCGAAAGGCAGATTGTAGATCCCGTTCCAGCGCACGTGATGAGCCGGGACCGCGCCGACGTTGAAATAGCACAGGCGCAGGCGCTGATCGAGCGTCAGACTCGGTTCGCCGAGTATGGTGTTGGCCTCCGGCACGGCGCAGGCCGTGCCGCCGCCCGTATTGCCCGGGCCGCCCGCCGAGGCATTGATGCTGCTCGAGCCGAAATTAAACGCATCAACGTCGGTGGTGCTCATCGAGTGGGTGTAGTTATAGAACGCCTGGAAGGCCAGGCCGCTCGCATACCGCCGCTCGACTTCGACCTGCGCCGAATGGCTGTTGGAATAGCCGATGTGTTCAATTGGCGCCTGGCAGCAGCCGCTGTTCCAGTTCGGGTTGAGCCGCCGCAGATCCGGATTCGTCTGCCGCGCCAGGCCCGTGCGCGCCTGGTAATTGTACTCGGCTTCAGACTCGTTCCACCGTACCCGCTGCTCCAAATTGGCTCCGTGATTGCCGATGTAGCTTAGCCGCAGCGCCGTATTCGACATCAACTGGCGCTCGATCGTAAAGTTCCAGTTTTCTACGCGGTCGTCATTCCAGTTGCGCACATCCCAGCCCATAAAAGCCTGCGACGCGGAGCTGATACCGGCGAGGCTGTTGGGGTCGACAGCCGCAACGCCTACGTAGTCGTTCGCCGCGGGGACGTGCCGGAGCGCATAGGTGAAGTCCTTTCCGTTTTGATCGGCGATGGAGTTTTCGAAGCGTAGATTCAGCGGCGGATTCGTGCGGCCGCTGGTCAGTATTTGAGTCAGCGGCATGGTCCAGTAATACATTCCAAAGCCGCCGCGCACCACCCATTTATCGGTAATGCGGTAAGCTGCGCCGAGCCTCGGCGAGAAATTGTTGTTGTCGGCCGGCAGCAGCGAGGAAGGAAAGCCCACCTGGTCCGCCGTTACCCACGTCAGTCCGCGCGCCCTCCAGGAGGCCAGGACTCCCGGAGGAATACCCGGCATCTGCTCCATCGTGGTGTTCCCAGGCGTGATGACCTCCATCTTACCAACGTAGTTATAGAGGTCGATATTGTCTAAGCGGTTGAATTTTTCCTTGTAAGGCGTCCACTTATCCCAGCGCAGCCCGAGATCGAGCGTCAACCGGTTCGATACTCTCCAGGAATCCTGCGCGTAAAGGCCAATCTCTTTTTGGCGGAAGTAGTAGTAGCCGCGGTTGTACTGGTTGGAAAGATAAGTGGGCAGCCCCAGAAGCACGCTGCCAAAACCGGAGCCGGTGAATGAAACCGCCTGGTCGCTGGCCGGATCGAACTGCGAGGTCCAGTCCGCGCCGAAGGTATGCGAGCCTTGCGCCTGCTGGAGCGCCTGCACGTTGTCGTACTCCTGGCGGCCGCGGAAGCCGAACTTGAATGTGTGCTTACCTTTAATCTTGGTGAGATTGTTCTCGATGATGAACGAGGTCAGGTTCTCATCGCCGCGGTTGTCCGCGTCCCAGCATTGATCAAAGAAAGGCATGTTATCGTCGCCGCAGATGGTGGGCCATCCGGTGGCGCCGAACGGATTCGGCAGGCCCAGCATGTCGGGCCAGTTGGTATTGTCGGCGAGCGTGCCGGAGCTGTTGTGCGAGCGGTGCGCGGAAAGCTGCAACTCGTTGAGCAGCGTCGGTGAAAATACGTGATTCCAGCGCGCGTACTGTGAATAGATATTCGAGTCCTGGCGGCCCGTACCGCCGGCATTGGTACTGCCCACTTTTGGATAGCCGTACCGGCCGCCATAGAGACCGTACTTATAGGTGGCTCGTGTAAAACGGCCGGAGATATTGTCTTTCTCCGAAAACACGTGGTCGCCTTTGAGCGTAAGTGAGCTGATATCGGTCGTGTTCGGGTAATAGGCCTCGAAGTTTGGTCCGGTCCAGGGGTTCTGCGATGCCGTGGGACCGGCGGGCCCGGGTGAGATTCCGTGCATGGTCTGGCTGAACTTGGAGATGCGGCTGGCGGGGATGATGTTGTTGTTGAACGGCAGCCTCCTGCCGTCCGTGCCCGTGGTGAGCGGATCGTAGAGGATATAGGGGTTGCCGGCCTGGTTGATGGCATTGGAAAGATCGCCATTCCACATCGCATCGGTCGGCACCGACGTGCGGGCGAAATTGCTCAAGCGCAGTTTTTGCCCCTCGTAAGCCGCAAACCAGAAGGTCTTGTTGCGAATGACGGGCCCGCCGGCCGAAACTCCATACTCATTACGGATATACTGCGGAGGCCGCGCGCCCGAATCCTGCCGCTGGCGCGCCCGCAGGCCGCCGAAGTTATTCCGGTGGGTTTCAAACGCCGAGCCGTGGAACTCGTTGGTCCCGCTCTTGGTGACCAGCGCCACGGTTGCGGGCCGTGAGAATTCGGCGCTCGAACCCGCGGTCTCAATGCGGTACTCCTGGATCGTATCCAATCCAGGCTGCACGCGCGCCATGCCGCCGCCGAACCGGTCCACTAGCGAGACGCCGTCGAGCAGCATTTCGGTCGAGCCCGATTTCAAGCCGTTGACCCGGAAGCCAACTCCACCCGGCGGATTTCCGCTGCTTTCGACGCCCGCCGTCAGGTTAAACAAATTTGTGATGTAGCGGCCGTTAAGCGGCAACTGGTGGATGCGGACAGCATCTTTGACGTCGCTTACCTGCATGCCCTCCGTGGTGATGACCGGGGCCACGTCGCTCACCTCGACCGTGGCCTCCAAGCTGCCCACTTCCATCCGGGAATCCAGCGTCACCGTCTGCCCCGCTTCTACCGTGAATGTGCCGGTCCATTTCTTAAACCCGGACGCTTCGACGGTTACCGAGTAAGGACCGATCGGGACGCTGTCGAAGTAGTAGTAACCCGCATTGTTGCTCTCGGTGGGCCGGGAGACGCCGGTATTCGTGTTGAGCAGGACAACCTTGGCGCGCGGGATGGCGGCCTGGCTCGCGTCGGTTACCGTGCCTTTCACCACGCCATTGCCTGTTTGTCCGAACAGGCCGCATGCGACACAGAGCAGCAGCGCCAAAACAAACGAAACTCTTCGAAGGCCGCGATTGGACGACGCACCGGGGCCCGCGCTGTAATAGACTGTCATGGATTACCCCCTTCGCACCCGCACCCACGCTCTCGTGCGCGAAAGCTGGCGCCTGGAAATTCGGAATTCAGATATGCAAGTTTTTTAACGTAGAGCGAACCACTTGTCAAGTTACAATTGGAGGTAATCGAAAGAAATCGTAAACTAACCATCCCTCAAGATTTCCCTCTGCTATGCTGTAACAACGCGTTCCGCCGTGACGCCTTTGTGGAAACGGAGATTTGGCGCAGGTAAGGTGTCTCAGGCGGCGCGGGATTTATGAGATCTTCCAGGGAAAGTGGCAAAGCCGCTTGCTTACAGGGGATTGGCACGGCGGGATTTGCGCTCGCCCTTCTGTTGGCAGGCTGTACGAGTAAGGGGTCGCAACCAGCGGCCCGGCGCATGGAAGGCGCTCCCGTCAGCGTGATCCGGGTCGCGCAGCGCAGCGTGCCGGTGGACATCCAAGTTGTCGGCAATGTCGAGGCATACTCGACCATTACAGTGAAAGCACGGGTCAGCGGCGAGTTGACGCGCGTCTACTTCCAGGAAGGGGACTACGTTAAGCAAGGGGACCTGCTGTTCGCCATCGATCCTCGTCCGTACGAAGCGCAAGTGGGCCAGGCGGAAGCCAATTTGGCGCGCGATGAAGCGCAGCTTGGCCAGGCGGAAGCCAACCTGAAGCGCGACATCGCGCAGGCTAATTACGCCAAGTCCCAATCCGAACGTTATTACAATCTCTTCCAGCAGGGAATCATCTCCAAGGACCAAGCCGAGCAGATCCGCGCCGGGGCTGATGCGATGGGCCAGGCGGTGAAGGCCGATGAGGCCGCGATCCGCAGCGCGCGCGCTGCCGTAGTCGCTGCCAAGGCTGCTCTAGACACGGCGCGGCTGATGTTGGGCTATACCAACATCCGCTCGCCAATCGAAGGGCGCACGGGAAATCTGGCGGTCAAGCAGGGAAACCTGGTTACGGCCACCACTTCCGACCTGATGACGATCAACCAGGTCCAGCCGATCTATGTCACCTTCTCGGTTCCAGAGCCGCACCTGCCAGCAATCAAGCGCTACATGGCGCAAGGCCAGCTTGCCGTAATCGCCACACCTCAGGAAGACCAGACGCCGGAGAGGGGAGTGTTGACGTTTGTGGATAACACGGTCGATCCGACTACAGGCACCATCCGTCTGAAGGGCACGTTCACGAATCCTGACCGTCGGCTATGGCCTGGCCAGTTTGTACGGGTAACGCTGCGGCTCACTACACAGCCCAATGCGCTGGTGGTGCCGAACCAAGCCGTGCAGACGGGGCAGGAAGGGCAGTATGTGTTCGTGGTAAAGTCGGACCGGACGGTGGAGTCCCGGCCGGTGGTGACCGGGCCGCGAGTGGATCAGGATATCGTGATTCAGCAGGGACTCCAGCCCGGCGAGACGATCGTGACCGAGGGCCACCTGCGGCTTGCGCCCGGCATTCGCGTCCAGATTCGCGAAGGACGCGGCGATACACTGCGCGTCAAGACGCCTTCCTAAGGCGAAGCCGCGAGGGAGCCGAGTCGTGAACCTCTCCGAAACCTTTATCCGAAGGCCCATCGCCACCAGCCTTTTGATGCTTGCTGTGGGGTTGTTCGGCGTGCTGGCTTATCGGGCGCTGCCAGTAAGCGATCTACCCAACGTTGACTTTCCAACCCTGGTCGTTTCAGCCACTCTGCCCGGGGCGAATCCAGACACCATGGCCTCAGCGGTGGCTACGCCGCTCGAACGGCAGTTTACCGGGATCGCGGGTCTGGATTCGATGATCTCAACGAACTCCATGGGCATGACCCAGATCACTCTCCAGTTCGACCTCAACCGCAATCTGGACGGCGCGGCGGTGGACGTGGAGACAGCCATCGCGGAAGCCATGCCGCTGCTGCCCCCCGGCATGCCGGCTCCCCCATCCTTCCGAAAATACAACCCGGCTGACTCGCCCATCATGTTCATGGGCCTCACTTCGACCACGCTTCCGATGTGGGAGCTCGATGAGTATGCCGAGACGCGAGTGGCGCAGCGGCTCTCGATGGTCAACGGCGTTGCCCAGGTTCTGGTCATGGGCGCGCAGAAGTATGCGGTACACGTGCAGCTTGACCCCGATAAGCTGGCAGCCAAACGGATCGGGATCAACGAAGTTGACAGCGCCATACAGAACTGGAACGTGAACATTCCGACGGGCACGCTCTACGGTCCTCATCATGCGTTTAACGTCCAGGCCACGGGCCAGCTCATGAATGCCGCCGGCTACCGCCCGGTGGTGGTCGCCTGGCGCAATGGTGCGCCGGTGCGGCTCGAGCAACTCGGCACCGTAATCGACAGCGTAGAGGACGATAAGACGGCTTCGTGGTCTTATACGTCCACCGGCGGCCAGCGCGCGATCAATCTGCTGGTGATGCGCCAGCCCGGGAGCAACACGATCGATGTGACCGATGCGGTCCGGGAACTGATGCCGAAATTCCAGGCTCAGCTGCCTCCATCTGTGAACCTGGTGATACGCGGGGACCGCTCCAAAAACATTCGCGAAGCATTTGAGGACATCCAGTTCACGATGGCGCTGACGTTGGGCCTGGTGATCTCGGTGATTTTTCTGTTTCTGCGGAATGCTTCGGCCACGCTGATTCCGAGCATGGCGCTGCCCTTTTCGATTCTCGGAACGTTCGCCGTCATGTACGTGCTGGATTACAGCCTGGACAATCTGTCGATGATGGCATTGATCCTGTCGATCGGCTTCGTGGTGGACGACGCGATCGTGATGCTGGAAAATATCGTGCGCCACATGGAAAAGGGCGAAAAGCCGTTCCAGGCCGCGCTTGCCGGCTCCAAGGAAATCGGCTTCACAATCCTGTCGATGACTCTGTCGCTTGCTGCCGTGTTCATTCCGGTGCTGTTCATGGGCGGCATTCTGGGTCGGCTGTTCCGGGAGTTTGCGGTGACAATCTGCGTTGCCATTTTGTTCTCCGGGATGGTTTCCATCACGCTGACGCCGATGCTTTGCAGCCGATTTCTGCGCCGGCCCGGATCAGGCAGGCAGAATCTGGTTTTTCGCGCCATCGAGCGGTTTTTCGACGGCATGCTGCGGCTTTACGGCGCAAGCCTCCGCTGGGTACTGTGTCACAGGCCGGTGATGCTCGCGGTCTTCGTAATCGTGCTGGCCGCAACCTCTTACCTGTTTCTCAAGGTGCCTAAGGGCTTCATACCGGACCAGGATAATGACCAGATGTTCGTGTCTACCGAAGCCATGCAAGGCACCTCTTTTTATGAAATGGCGCGGCTCCAGCAGCGCATGGCCGACATTCTGATCCGCGATCCCAATGTGGAGAGTTTCATGACCAGCGCGGGCGGCAGCACGTTCTCCGCGAGCGGCAGCAACACAGGCCGCACGTTCGTGCAATTGAAGCCTCGCAAGCAGCGTGCGTTGACCGTCAACCAGGTGATCGAGGAGCTGCGCCCGAAGGTCTCCGGGATTCCCGGGCTGCGCGTCTTCCTCACCGTGCCGCCGTCTATACGGATCGGCGGAAGGATGTCAAAGAGCCAGTACGATTTCACGCTCCAGAGTCCCGATACCGACCAGCTTTACCGCGAGGCGGAGCGCTTCGAGCGCGTTGTGGCGCGTCTGCCCGGCCTGCGGGATGTAACCACTGATCTGCAAATCAAGAATCCGCGCGTCAACCTTTGGATCGACCGCGACCGGGCGGCGGCTCTGGGACTGAACATGGCAGAGATTCAGTCGGGACTCTACGACGCGTACGGGCCGCGATGGGTCTCCACGATCTACGCACCTTCGAGCCAATATCGCGTGCTGCTGGAGCTGCTGCCGAAGTACCAGGAGCACTCCGACTCACTCTCACTGCTCTACTTCAAGTCGGCCGACGGGCAACTGGTCCCGCTGGCATCGGTTGCCAAATTGACCACAGACGCGGGGCCGCAGACCATCAATCATTCCGGCCAGCTTCCCGCAGTCACGATTTCATTCAACCTCACGCCGGGGACCGCTTTGGGCGATGCCGTATCCGCGATCGAAGGAGCGGCGGCCCGTAGTTTGCCGGCCACCTTCACTACGAGCTTTCAGGGAACCGCCAAAGCGTTTCAGGATTCGCTGCGGAACCTCGGGATTCTGCTCACTGTGGCGATCATGGTGGTGTACATCGTGCTCGGCGTGCTCTACGAGAGCTACGTTCATCCGCTTACGATCTTATCGGGTCTGCCTTCGGCGGGTTTCGGAGCATTGCTGACGCTGCTGCTCTTCAAGGTGGAACTGAGCATTTACGCGTTCGTCGGCCTGATGATGCTGATCGGGATCGTGAAGAAGAACGCGATCATGCAGATCGACTTCGCGCTGGAGGCTGAGCGCAAGGAGGGCAAGAGTCCGGCCGAAGCCATGTACGAAGGCTGCCTGATTCGTTTCCGCCCGATTATGATGACCACCATGGCCGCGCTGCTAGGCTCGCTGCCGATCTCGCTCGGATATGGAGCCGGCGGCGAGGCACGGCGTCCGCTGGGCTTAACCGTCGTCGGCGGGCTGTTGTTCTCGCAGCTTCTCACCCTATATTTGACACCGGTGGTGTACACCTACATGGCGGCGATTCTTGAGCGCTGGCGTCGCGGGCGGCGGCAGGAGCGCGAGAGCGTGCCCGCAATGGCCGGGGCAGGACTCGGCGGAGGGCGCCAGTGAACCTGTCCCAAACTTTTATCGAGCGGCCCATCGCCACCAGCCTGCTCATGCTCGCGATCGCGCTGTTCGGCATGGTGGCCTACCGCTCGCTGCCCGTGAGCGATCTGCCGAATGTCGATTTCCCGACGCTGCTGGTGACCGCGAGCCTGCCCGGTGCAAGCCCGGAGACCATGGCCTCGGCTGTGGCCACGCCGCTTGAAAATCAATTTTCGATGATTGCCGGCCTGGAGTCGATGACCTCGACCAATTCGCTCGGCTCCACGCAGGTTACGCTCGAGTTCGATTTGAGCCGAAACCTGGACGGCGCGGCGGTTGATGTACAGGCTGCTATTACTCAGGCTGCGCGCCTGCTGCCTGCCGGAATGCCGACGCCGCCGACTTTCACTAAGGTGAATCCGGCGGATCAGCCCATCCTTTATATCGCGCTCACCTCGTCCACTCTGCCTCTATGGACCGTCGACGAGTACGCGGAAACCCGCGTGGCGCAGCGCATCTCTATGGTCAGCGGCGTGGCGCAGGTGCAGGTGCTGGGAGCGCAGAAGTATGCCGTTCACGCCCAGATGGATCCGCACGCGATGGCCGCCCGGCAGATCGGAATTAACGAGGTCGAAACTGCGCTGCGCAACTGGAATGTAAACCTGCCGATCGGGTCCATTATCGGGCCTCACAGAGCCTTCACTCTGCAGGCGAGCGGCCAGTTGATGAGCGCCCACGCCTACCGGCCTCTGATCGTGGCCTACCGCAAAGGCTCGCCCGTGCGCCTGGAGGAACTCGGAGATGTGATCGACAGCGTCGAGGACGACAAGACGGCTTCCTGGTTCTACACACCCAACGGGGACCAGCGGGCGATCATGCTCGCCATCCAGCGCCAGCCGGGCACAAATACGATCGAAGTGACGAACGGCATCAAGCGCCTGCTGCCGCTTTTCCGGGCCGAGCTGCCGCCTTCCGTCAACATGCAGATCATGTACGACCGCTCCGAGACGATCCGCGAGTCCTACCGCGACGTGCAGTTCACCATGGTACTGACGCTCGGGCTGGTCGTGATGGTGATCTTTCTGTTTCTGCGCAATTTCTCCGCAACCATCATCCCGAGTCTCGCGCTGCCATTTTCAATCATCGGCACCTTCGCGGTGATGTACCTACTCGATTACAGTCTCGACAATCTTTCGATGATGGCGCTGATCCTCTCAATCGGCTTCGTTGTGGATGATGCCATCGTAATGCTCGAGAACATTGTGCGGCACATGGAAATGGGCGAGCGGCCGCTGGAGGCGGCGCTGCGAGGATCGAAAGAAATTGGCTTCACCATCGTTTCGATGACGTTGTCGCTCGCCGCCGTGTTTATTCCCGTGCTGTTCATGGGAGGCGTGCTCGGGCGGCTGTTTAAAGAGTTCGCGGTTACCATCTGCGTCGCCATTCTGATTTCGGGTGTTGTATCGATTACGCTCACTCCCATGCTGTGCAGCCGCTTTCTGCGGCCGCCGGCGGAGCATGCGCGCTCCTGGTTTTACCGCGTTACGGAGCGCTTTTTTGACTCCCTTCTTCACGTCTATGACCGCAGCCTCCGCTGGGTGCTGCGGCACCGCCTGCTTACGATGGCCACATTCGTCATCGTGCTGGCCGCGACGGTCCTGATGATGGCGGTGATCCCCAAGGGCTTCATCCCCGAGGAGGACACCGACCAGATGCTAATCATTACCGAGGCGGCGCAGGGCACGTCGTTTTACCAGATGGTCCGCGAGCAGCAACAGATTTCTGAGCTGGTACGCAACGACCCGAACGTGGATTCGTTTCTTTCGAGTGTGGGCGGCACAGGCGCTGCGGCGCTCGGCGGACCCAACTACGGTCAGCTAGTCGTGCATCTGAAACCTCGCAAGCAGCGGAGTGCGATGGTGACCGATGTGCTCGAGAGCCTACGTCCGAAGCTGGCGGGAATGCCCGGAATGAACGTCTTCCTGCAAAATCCACCGACGATCCGAATCGGCGGACAGGTGACCAAGAGCCTCTATCAGTATTCACTGCAATCGCCGGATAAGGAAGAGCTCTATGCGGCGGCGCGGGATTTAGAGCGGCGCATTGCGGAGCTGCCCGGGCTCCAGGACGTGACCAGCGACATTCAGATTCAGACTCCGCAGGTGAACGTGACGATCGATCGCGACAAGGCCGCCGCGCTACAGGTAAATGCGCAGCAGATCGAAAACGCGCTCTACGATGCTTACGGGCCGCGTTGGGTCTCGACGATCTACGCCGCGGTGAACGAGTACAAGGTGCTGCTGGAGCTCAAACCGCAGTACCAGGCCGACCCGCGCGCGCTTTCGATGCTGTACTTCAAATCCGGCACCGGGCAACTGATCCCGCTGGAAAGCCTTGCGCGCTTCCGTCAAGAGATCGGGCCGCAAACCATCAATCATTTCGGCCAACTTCCGGCAGCGACGATTTCGTTTAACCTCAGGCCGGGAGCATCGCTTGGCGATGCGGTAAGCAGGATTCAGGAGATCGCGCGCGAAGTGCTTCCGACCACAGTGAGCTCGACATTCCAAGGCGCCGCCAAAGCCTTCCAGAGCTCGCTGACGAACCTGTGGATTCTGCTCATCGTCGCAATCATGGTCGTTTATATCGTGCTCGGCATTCTGTACGAGAGCTACATTCATCCGCTGACGATTCTCTCGGGGCTGCCGTCCGCTGGCTTTGGCGCACTGCTCACGCTGTATGTCTTTCATATGGACCTGAACATTTACGCGTTCGTCGGTCTGATCATGCTGATCGGCATCGTGAAGAAGAATGCGATCATGCAGATCGATTTCGCGCTTGAAGCCGAGCGGGAGCAGGGGCTGACCCCGGGCGAGGCGATTTATCAGGGCTGCCTCATCCGCTTCCGGCCGATCATGATGACAACGATGGCTGCTCTGCTGGGCGCGGTGCCGATCGCGCTGGGCTATGGCGCAGGCGGCGAGGCGCGCCAGCCGCTCGGGTTGGTCGTTGTAGGCGGGCTGTTGTTCTCCCAGACAGTTACGCTTTACCTTACACCCGTCTTCTACACCTACATGTCGCGCCTGCAGCTTGCACTGGGCAAGAAGCGGACCAAGCGCGAGCTCGTCGCCACGCCGGTCGAAAGCTAATCCAAAATCAGCGTGCCGGAAGCTCGGCTAAGGTTTTTCGCGCCGACAGGTTGGTGGGCATGAATGCCAGGTACCGCTGGAAGATTCCGCGAACGCGTTCCAAATCGTTCTCCGCCATGTAGATCTCGCCTAATGCCCGATAGGCCGTCTCCAGAGACGGATCGAGCTGGATGGCGCGCTCGAATTCGGCCACTGCTTTCGCCGTCATGCCTGCCTCTTTGTAGGCAAGACCCAGGTTGGCGTGAGAGCCGCCCCGGTCCGGCTCAAGCTTCAGCACATATTCGAGAACTTCGACTGCATCGCCGGCCATCTGTTTGCGCAGAAGGACCAGCCCTAGTTTCGTAAGCACCACGGGATCGGGCGGCGTGACTTTCATCGCGGCAATCAACAGGCGCGCGCCTTCGTCCAGGAGTTCTGGAGACCGATCCCGCTCGCCAACCTCGACGCTCGCCAACCCCAGATTGCGCTCTTTTAACAGGTCGGCAGGCTCCCGCCATGCTACGAGTTTCCGCACTGGTTCGCGAGCCGGGGACTCCTGAGCAGCCCGGGCAGTTCTACTGATGCGATGGTCTGTGAATACGGTGTGGGCTCCATCTTTTGCTTTGCGCTTCGGCATGTGGCACGAGACACAATCATCCGCAGGCTTGCTGTGAGTGCGCATCACACTCTCGCCATGGCAACCGAGACAACGCGTCCGGTAACGCTGCAGCCGGTTCTGAGTGGCCTCGTGCGGATTGTGGCAAGTACCGCACCAGAGCTTACCTCCGCTCTTTCGGGCGCAGGTGCTCCATGCCAGTTGCTCCGCGTGGCTCACCACCTTAATCGGGGACGCCGGCGAGAAAGCGGAGCGGTCCCGAACGTATACAGTAAAGACCTCCTCGAGGTCCTTACCCGGGTGAAAGTCGCTGAACTGCCGGCCAGGATTCGGAACGCGGACCTCACCCGAAAGATGACATTGTTCGCACACGCTGTCGCGAGCGCGAGGGGGCAGCCTTCGTGGGTTGATGATATTATTCCTGCTCGGATTGCGCGCGTGCGCGCCGGCGTCGCCGTGGCAGCGGTCGCACGAGATCGCATCGTCGGCCGAGGGCAGAGGATCGTAGCGGTTCAGCGTCGCAGGCACGGCCTTGGGATGGCCGGCGTGGCACTGGAGGCACTCCGCGGAGACGGGACGTGAAAAGTCCGGCTGAGGATCATCCTCGTATCCGGGCGCCACGTCCCAAAGCCGTCGATTGGAATAATACGAAACCGGCGCTTGGAAGAGGTAGTTCCCCGCGCGGACGAGAAACCCGTATGCGTGTGCGCCGGAGCCGATGACGTACTCAGCGTTGTAAGTCGCGGAAAGCCCGTCGCGCGTCATGGTGAATCGGATGGCGCCCGGAGCGAGCTGAATCGTAAACTTGGCGCCGGAATGCGTGAAGGACCCGGCAGGCTGGCGCCCGGGCCGCGACATCGAGTGCGCCATGGCTGTATTTTGATACGCGGCGACTTCGGCAGGATGACAGCTAGAACAGGAGTCGGCGCCCCACAGCGCTGCGTACAGGCCTGATGAAGCAAATATGATTACGGCGAGTTGCCGCCCCCGCGACACCACCGCGTATTCTATCCCAACCCGGCGTTCCGGGCGCGCAGACGTCTGATAGCATATCTGCTTGCCGAGGCGCCGAATGTCCGGGATGAACCGCCGCACGTTTTACCGCAATCTATTTGCCGGACTCGCTCTGTTCCCACAAGGCGGGAACTCACAGATCAGACAGGGGCGCCAGCATTGTCCAACCGAATGGTCATTTTCTTCCGGCAAATCCTATCGCGACCCTTTTAACGAAATCGAGCTTGATGTCATTGTGAGCGGCCCGTCGGGACAGGACCGCGTGCCGGCATTCTGGGCGGGAGAGCAATCATGGCGAGTGCGGTACTCCGGGAAAGCGCCCGGCAAATATACTTGGAGGACCGAGTGCAGCGATCGGACCAATGCCGACCTGCATGAACGCACGGGCAGTCTCGAAATCGCACCGTACGAGGGCGGCAATGTTCTGCTGAGCCGCGGTCCGATACGCATCAGCGCAGACCGGCGCCACTTCGAACATACCGACGGTACGCCGTTCTTCTGGCTGGGTGATACGTGGTGGATGGGTTTGTGCCGGCGGATGAGCTGGCCGAAAGACATTCACACCCTTGCCGAAGACCGGGTGCGCAAGGGCTTCACGGTCATTCAGATCGTGGCGGGACTCTATCCCGACATGCCGCAGTTTGACCCGCGCGGAGCCAATGAAGCGGGTTATCCGTGGGAGCGCGATTATGCCCGGATCAATCCTGCGTACTTCGATATGGCCGATCTGCGAATCGAGTACCTCGTGAGCAAAGGTCTGGCCCCCTGTATTGTCGGCTGCTGGGGCTATTACCTGCCCATCCTTGGCCAGAAAAAGATCAGGCAGCACTGGCGATATCTTGTAGCGCGCTGGGGAGCGCTGCCGGTGTTCTGGTGTCTGGCAGGCGAGGGAAGCATGCCGTACTACCTTTCAAAGACGCGGGACCAGGACGCTGCGATGCAGAAGCACGGATGGACCGAGCTTGGCCGCTACGTGCGAAGCATCGACCCGTATCACCGGTTGATCACGATTCACCCCAGCACGGCCGCGCGCGCCACCGTGGATGATCCGTCCGTTCTGGATTTCGACATGCTTCAGACCGGACACAGCGACCGGAAGAGTATTCCCAATACGATCCGGCTGGTCACGCAGTCATACGCGCAGACCCCGGTCATGCCGGTTCTCGTCGGCGAGGTGAACTATGAGGGCATCATGGAAGCGAGCCGGCAGGAGGTGCAGCGGTTTATGTTTTGGTCGTGCATGCTAAGCGGCGCGGCCGGCCATACGTACGGTGCGAATGGAATTTGGCAGGTGAACCGCGCCGAGAAGCCGTTTGGTCCGTCGCCTCACGGGCGTTCCTGGGGCGATACGCCCTGGGAGACGGCCTATCAACTGCCCGGCTCGGGTCAGCTCGGACTCGCGAAAAAGCTGTTGAGCCGGTATGAATGGTGGCGGTTCACGCCCCATCCGGAGTGGGTCGCACCGCATTGGACACCGGAGAACTACGTCCAAGCCTACGCGGCGGGAATTCCGGAGCAGGTTCGCGTATTCTTCTTTCCCGATTGGGGATCGCCGGTGGTCAAAGCGCTGGAGCGCAACGCGAATTATCGCGCTTTTTTCTTCAGTCCTGTCGATGGGCGAGAGTTCGCCATCGGAACGATTGCCGGCGATGAGCATGGTGATTGGAAGCCGGCGCCTCCGCCGATTTTCCAGGATTGGATTCTCGTTCTCGAGCGGGCTTGAAAATTTGTAATCCGAAGCACAGGAACTCGACAAACCTATTGACGCAGCATTGTGTACAAAGATAATGTCTTTGTACTAGTACGGACGTTTGGCGGCCGGTTATCTCCGCTTGAGCCGGTATCCCGCCGCCTCCAAGCAGCTGAGGGCGAAACCAGGAGACGAATCCATGCGAAGGCGAATCAGTGCCACGATCTGCATGCAGCTTGTTACCGGCGTTCTTTTGTACGCGCAGTCCGAACGGGGAAGTATCCGCGGCACAGTTCAGGATGCAAGCGGCGCGGTGGTTCCAGGCGCGAATGTAACAGCAGTCAACGTGGCGACGAACGTCGAGTCGCCCACTGTTTCGACCGAAGCGGGGAACTACAATATCCCACAACTGCCGCCCGGACAATACCGCATCCAAGTGCAGAAACCCGGATTCCGCACCCTAATCCGGGAAAACGTGATTGTGCAGGTGGGGGGAGTCACCGCGCTCGACCTGACGCTGGACGTCGGCCAGGCAAGTGAAAGCGTGACGGTCACGTCGGCCGCACCATTGTTAAAAAGCGAAACTACCGACGTCAGCACGGATGTGAATCCGAAGGCTTACACCGATCTCCCTCTTACGTCGGCAGGCGGTCGAACATCGGAAAATTTCCTGTTTCTTTCTCCGGGGGTAAGTCCGGGCGGAAACAAGGCTACCGACACCTTCGACGCCCACATCAATGGAAGTCAGACGCTTTCGAAGGAAATGCAGATCGATGGAATGAGCACGCAGATCGCAGAGGTTCAGGGGGACCCCCGAACGCTGACGTTCCCGCCGGACGCCATTCAGGAAATGTCGGTAGTGACCAGCAGCTATCCGGCCGAGTTCGGCAATACCGGCGGAGGCGTGGAGCGCTTCGTCGTCAAATCGGGCACAAATGCGTTTCATGGAAACCTTTATGAGTTTCTCCGCAATACGAACTTCGACGCGCGCGGGTTTTTCAATAAGAGCACTGCAGTACACCATGAGAATGAATTTGGCGGCACGGTAGGGGGGCCGGTTCTGATTCCCAAGCTGTACAACGGCAGGAACCGTACGTTCTTTTTCGCAAACCTGAACTGGTACAAAAACCGAGCCGGCGTCCAGAATTCCATAGGTTCAGTGCCCAACCAGGCTTTCCGAAACGGTGATCTGTCCGGCTTAGTAAATGCCGATGGCGCGCCGATCCAGATTTATGATCCGGCAACCACACGATCTGATGGTCAGGGCGGATTTGCACGCGATCCGTTCCCGGGCAACATCATCCCGCAGAACCGGATTAGTACCGTATCAAAGAATATTCTGAGCTACGTTCCGAATCCTACGCTGCCGGGCATTTTAAATAACTATCCCGCTTCGGGAAATACCGTAACCAACAATCATAACTGGACGATTAAGCTGGACGAGTATTTCCGCCCTTCCCATCATCTGAGCGGCATGTACAACGATGGAACCAACCTGGACAATGGACCCTACTCCATCCTTCCTCACCCGGTCCAAAGCACACGCGACGGGACGAATACGCAGAAGACTGCTCGGTTGAATTATGACTGGACAATTACTCCAACTCTGCTGAATACATTCCGTGTGGGCTTTAACAGGCAACATCAACTGCTTGTGGCGCCGGAGACAACGGAGAACTGGGGACAGAGGCTGGGACTTTCCGGCATCAACAACGGTTTCCCCGCGGTCACCTGGGGGGCTTTCACGGCGCTTGCCCAGAATCAGGACCGGATTGAGCCGATCTCTAACACCTTTCTATTCGCCGACAGTGTCTCCTGGACGCGAAGTAAGCACAATCTGAAATTCGGAGTCGACTTTCGTAAGCTTCAGCATCAAGGTAGATATCCAAGCCGCGACGCTTACTTTTCTTTCAATCCGCTGGAGACGGCATTCCCAAGCGGATCGCTGCAAAGCAAAACCGGCAATGAGTTTGCCAGCTTTTTACTTGGACAGGTGCATCGGGCGACTGAATATATAAACGATGTGGTAATCGGACAGCGCCTGACCTATGCGGGATTGTATGCGCAGGACGATTGGAAGATCAGCCCGCGTTTGACTATCAACCTGGGGCTTCGCTGGGATGTATTCACTCCGTACCAGGAGGTAATCGACCGGTATTCTGTTATGGACCCGGCGGCGCCGAATCCCGCCGCCGGGGGGATCCGGGGCGCTTATGTATTCGCGGGCAAAGGACCTGCTCCACATACCGGCACGAGCCGCCTCACCACGAACAGAGATACCGATTGGCGTAACTTTGCCCCGCGCCTGGGCATGGCGTGGAAAGCCACCGACCGGTTCGTGATGCGTGCCGGATATGGAATCAGCTACTACCCGAACGGCGGCTTGGGCGGCGGCAACATCACCTCTGTAAGCGACGGATATTCAACGACGGCCACCTTCCAAAGTCCCGACAACGGCGTCCGCCCTGCCTTTGTTTGGGACAATGGCTTCCCTCAAAACTTTCCGCGTCCACCGACGATCGATGCCGGCCTGAATGTGGGCCAGTCCGCGAATATGTGGTGGGACAACGCTTCGAAGGCGATGTATAAGCAGGATTGGAACTTCACGACTGAGACGCAGCTCACATCGTCGACAGTGCTGAACCTTGCCTATGTCGGCTCGAAATCTACGCGTTTGAATACCGGCACACTCAATGTCAACCAGGTCAATCCCAGGTATTTAAGCTTGGGAGGTCTACTGCTCTCCGATATTACTGATAGTGCGGTGGCGGCTGCGGGCTTCAGACCGCCCTATCCGGGTTTCACAGGGACGCTGGCGCAGGCGCTCCGGCCATTTCCTCAATATCTGGATGTAGGCACGTATAACTCGGCCAACATAGGGAATGCAACTTATCACTCCTTACAGCTCAAACTGGAAAAGCGATTTTCGCATGGTTTGTGGCTCCTTACTTCTTACACCTGGCAAAAAACGCTCACGGATTCCAATTCTACATTAGGAAGCTTCTTTTCTCCGGCTGCACGCGACAGTTATAACCGGTCGCTGGAGAAAGCATTGGCGCTCTACGATGTGCCGTCCCGCCTTGTGGTGGCGTTTAACTACGAACTACCGATCGGTCCCGGAAAGCCGCTGCTGAGCAGCGGGGCCGCTGGTAAGATCTTGGGCGGATGGCAGGTGAACGGAATCTTGAGCTATCAGTCGGGTGTGCCGATCCAGGTTTCCGCGAATAACACTCTTCCCCTTTTCAATGGGGCAAATACTCCTAATTCAGTATTGGGTCAAAAGGTCCGGAATCCGACATCAGGTTTCGATCCGGCCAAAACCGTACTGCTGAATGCCGGCGCTTTCAGTATTCCAGGAACGAATCAGTTTGGTACGTCTGCGCAGGTATTGCCAAACGCACGCAACTTTCCTGTATATAACGAGGACTTGGGATTAATGAAGAAGTTCTTCGTCCACGAAAATATTTATTTCGAGCTGCGGTTTGAAATGTTCAATGCCTTTAATCGTGTGGTCTTTGGCGGCCCTGGAACAAACATAAACAATGCGAACTTCGGGCAGGTGACCAGTCAGGCCAATGGGCCCAGGAATGGCCAGGTAGCGGCCAAGTTTTATTTTTAGCCCTATGGTTATGGCGTTCTGGTGACATGGCCGTTGTGCCGAGTAGCAAGCGCAGTAAGTTTTGGGGCTTGATAGTGCTTGCCCTGCCGCTCCAAGCCCAATCGCCTTCCGAGCCTCTACAACAGGCTCTCGCCTTGTTTAATTCGGGCAAATATCGCGAGTGCTATCAAGTCATATCACCGTATGTTCAGCAGAACCCGCAAAGCGCGGCAGGACACAAGCTGCTCGGAATGGATGAGTACATGCTTGGCAATCCTGCCCGCGCAATCGAGGAAGTGCGGCGGGCTGCCGAGCTGAACCCGAAAGATGCCGAAGCTTATTACTATCTTGGCCGATTGCATTTCAGCACCAACAACGCGCCGGCCGCTCTTAAAGCGTTTCAAAAAGCGATTGAGCTCGATTCATCCAGTGTCCGTTCCTGGAACCATATCGGCCAGACTTACGAAGCTCTGGGGCGGCCGCGGGATGCGGAGCAGGCTTACTTAAAGGCGATGGAACTCGAGCAGAAACAGACGAAAAAATCAGAGTGGCCTTATTACAATTTGGGAGTTCTGTGTCTGGGCGCAGGGCGTGTAGATGAGTCGGCCAGTTACTTTCGCCAGGCGCTGGCGCGAAATCCGAATTTCTCCGAGGCGAAGACGAAGCTCGCCGTGGCAGCATCTAAGCAAAGGAATATCGACGAAGCGCTGAAGCTATTGAAAGAAGCCGTTCAGGATGATCCCCGAAGCGCCGAGGCGCATTATCGGCTTGCTCAGCTACTGTGGAGATCCGGCAGGCAGGAAGAAGCCCGGCAGCATTTCGCTCTCTTCGAGAAATACCGCACACCGTGATGGCACGTGCGTACTGCCGTTGCGCAATAATGGCAGGAGCGGCTGCCCTCGTCGTCCGAACGCTTTCATCGGATGTTCCCGCTGGGGGGATTCGTTTTGCAGATGTCGCAGCTCGTAGTGGAATCACCGCGATTATGCGCTGTGGCGGACCAGAGAAGCGGTGGATCCCTGAAGCAAACGGTTCCGGCGCGGCATGGCTGGACTATGATCGCGACGGCCGCATGGATCTGCTCATTGTCAACGGGTCCACCATGGACAAGCTTCGTCAAATCGCAACCGGACAGGTGCCGCAAGTCCGCGACGGTAGCATTTATCTGTATCACAATTTGGGTAAAGGGCGATTTGAAGACGTAGCCGCGGGCGCGGGACTCTCCAATCCATATTGGGGGACCGGTGTAGCTGTAGCCGATCTTGATGACGATGGATATCCAGACGTACTGATCACTAATATCGGCGTGGACCTGCTCTTCCGAAACAATCGTGACGGCACGTTCACGGAGGTCGGACGCCAAGCCGGGCTTAGCCGAAAAATCGCGTGGCATACCGGTGCTGCGTTCGGCGACTACGACGGAGACGGACTTCTGGACCTCTATGTTGCCGGGTATGTCGACCTGGGCGCGCTTAACTTAGACAAGCCTGCGCCAGTCTGTAATTACCGCGGCGTTCCGGGCTTCTGCGGTCCTAAAGGCCTTCGGGGAGAAGGCGACGTGCTGTATCACAATGCCGGGGACGGGAAGTTCGTGGACGTAACCGAGCATGCCGGCGTGAAAGATACGGCCCTATATCATGGGTTCACTGCAGTCTTCGACGACTTCAACCAAGACGGTAAGCTCGACATATTTGTCGCGAATGATTCAGATCCCAACTACTTATATCTGAACCAGGGAAACGGACGATTCAAGGAAGCCGGCCTCCCTGCCGGAGTCGCGTACAGCGGTGACGGAAGGATGCAATCCAATATGGGCGTGGCCGTGGGCGATCTCAATAACGACGGGCTTCTCGATATATTGACCACCACCTTTTCAGAAGATTATTTTCCGGTCTTTCAGCAGCAGTCTCCCGGACTGTTCGAGGAAGTATCGGCTCAAGCCGGGCTCGGAATCGCAACCGTCCCCTTTGTCGGCTGGGCGTGCGGATTTAACGATCTGGATAATGACGGGGCAAGGGACCTGTGGACTGCCAACGGACACGTTTACCCGAAGGCCGACATACTGTCGGGGACGAGTTACTACCAGCCGGTTGCAGTTTTCAAAAATGGCGCGGGCAAGTTTGTAAAGTCATTCGAATTTCCTGCACGCGAACGGACGAAGTCGTACCGCGGTGGCTGTGCGGGAGATTTCAATGACGACGGCAAGATAGATCTCGCCGTGCTGCCCGTTGCCGGCCCACCCCTGTTGCTCGAAAACCAAACCGATGCGCAATCTCACTGGATTGGCTTTGACCTGCGTGGCCGCCCCGGCCACCGCGACGCAATCGGCGCTAAAGTGCGTCTCCGCGCTTGCGGCACGGTGCAGTTTGAGACCGTTCGCAACGGTGGAAGCTATCTGTCGGTAAACGATCCCCGCCTGCACTTCGGCCTTGGAGCTTGCGCGAGTATTGATCGTGTCGAGATCGACTGGCCGGGCGGTCGCAGCCAGGTCGTCGAGCATATTGCGCCCGATCGCTACGTTACCGTTCGGGAATCTTACTGAGCCGAGCGGGCCGCAGACTTCTGTTTAAAGATTGCGAGCTCCCGATCCGCGTCTTGGTTGCGGCCCATTTTGCGATACACGGCTGCAAAGCGGTAGTGGAGTCCGGGATCGGAGGAGTCGATCTCACGGGCTCTGCGCAGGTGCTCCAGAGACTTCTCGTAACGACCGCTCTGTGTGTAAATCTTCTCTAGAGCAAGGTGTGCCTCCGGGAGATTCGGATCGATGCTGAGAGCCGCCAGGAAATACTTCTCGGCTCGCTGCGCATCTCCGGTGAAAGCCGCAATATCACCAAGCTCATAAAGGGCCTGCGGGTGGCTCGGGTTGATGGCCAGCTCCCTCTGGAGCTCGGCGCGCGCCTCATCGAAACGCTGCTCTTTCCAGTGCAGTGAACCGATCGCGAAATGGATATTCTGCAGGTCCGGCTTGCGCTCCAGTGCTTTCCGGTACTCCTCGATCGCTTCGCGGTCCTGGTTCGAGGATTCGAGCAGTTGTGCCCGGAGCTGGTGAGCACGATAGGAATCCGGACCGGCTTCCATCACGCGCAAGGAGGCCAGAAAGGAAAGGGCTTGGTAGCCTTCTGCAATCAGATAGAGCCGCTGATCATTCGGAGCGTCCCTCTCGAGAGCGTGTACGCTGGCCTGCTGGCGCTGAAGTTCTTCAGCAAGCTTGGGCCCAGATGGAGGCAGGTCCCGGTAGGCCAGCGAGCCATCTACCATTCCGTCGCGCTTGCGATCGTCAGCCGATGCAGCAGCATTCGCGGACCTGGCTGCAATCCAGCGAACTTTCTCTTCCAGACGGGCGTTCCGTGGCATCTTTTCCAACGCGAGTCTGTATTGTTCTCCGGCGGCGTTCCATTTTTCTTCCGTTTCATAGATGTGCGCGAGCGAAATATTCAGGTAGACGGAGCCCGGAAACTGCTTCCGCAGCCGGCCGAACGCATCCTTCGCCAGATGGCCGTATGATTTGCTCAAGTGATATAGCACGTCGATATCGTTTGGGTCCGAAGCAGCCGCTGTCTCGAGTTCGCGAGCCGCTTCCCGGTATGCCGATCGTGCATAGTGCGTATAGCCCAAATATGCGTGAATGAGTGCGTTCGATGCTTGTAACGACTCGGCCCGCTCCAGGTGGCGAAGCGCGGACGCATAGCGATGCCGGCCGAATTCAATCACGCCCAGAAAAAAATGTGGTCCGGCCAAATCCGCCTTGATCTCGATGGCCTTCTGGTAGACTCGAACGGCGCGGTCCGGCTGCCCCTGCTGGTAATACAGGTTGCCAAGATTCGCATATGCTTCAGCCATTTCTGGCCGCAAGCGAATGATGGCCTCGTATTTGCGGGCCGCTGCCGCCAGGTCGCCGGCAGCTTGGGCCTGTTGGGCCTCCTGATAGAGCCGCGCGACATCCTGAGCTCGAATAACGCTCGATGGGATCAACATCGTCAGCAGTGCGAAGGCAGTGAGAGAGGCCTTCATTGATCGTCCTTCTCAAATCAATGCTTGCCGCCTTTGTCCAGTTCAACCGGCTGGCCGTGCGGAGTCCGGCGATACGCTTCCGTCCACGCTTCTTTTCGCTCAAGCAGGGCCGAGAAATCGGTCAAACCTTTAGCTGTCACAATGCGCTCTAAAGCGGCCACCCAGTGCTCGTAATAGCGCGAACCGTCGTCAGGCTCGCCGCGCATTTGCGCAGCTTTGAGCTCGTCTGCCAGCGCATCTGCGAACTCTTTCCACCTGAAATATCCCTGCTCGGAGAGCTTCACCGCGAGCGCGAACGCCTGTGCCTGCCAAGGCTCCGCAAACACCGGTCCTTCGGCATCGCGCGGCAGCGGTGGCAAGGCTTCCATGCGCTGGGCTTCGAATGCCGGGTCACGCTGGCTCAAGATAGTCCTCCCACATGTCGAGGTAAACGGCATCGCGCGGCGAAGCCTCATCGCCCCAAAGCTCGCGCGCCTGGAAGCGTACCGAGTACAGGTGCTGCGGCTTCTCCCCCAGAAACTCCGCATTGGTATCCGGGAAAACGTAAACGCCGTGGTCTTTATCGATGTTGCCCAGCTTGCCTCGGGCATATCGTGGCAGCCGTGTATGGCCGGTAGGATGTATGTTGCGCGCTCGTACCACGTCCCCCGCCTTGAAACGCGGGGTAAGCGGCAGGTCCCGCTTTGCGAGCGCGCTCGAGGACGGGAGCGACATTACATTCCCGGCGCTAACGGGCGGGGTCTTCCGGGGTACATCCTCGGAAGGCTTGCCGCGCGCGATCTCGGAGCGCGTGACCAGCCCACTTTGAGCGAGCAGTTCGATTAACGCCGCGAACCACCGCTCGTAGTAGCTCATGCGCAGATAATCGGCCGCCGGTATCAGCTCGATCTGGCGGCGGAAAGTGTCCACGTTCCACTTGTCCCAGGCGCGCATGGCGCGGATCAGCGCGAACACACGGGATTCCCATGCCGCGTGAAACACGGGCTCGTTGTGCTCATAGGGAACGGGACCCATGCCCTGCATACCGCCCATATCGTGGATGCCATTCATGCGCGCTCTCCGTGCTTAGGCAGCTCGACTTTGGCAACGCCTATCATGGCATCGCGCGTGACCAAAGCGGCAAGCGCTTCCTCGCTGAGGTTCTCGCTTCCGGCCGGGCGCTCGGGAAGTACAAGGTAGCGCAGCTCCGCCGTGCTGTCCCAAACCCGCACCTCGACGTCGTCGGCGAGCTGGAGTCCGAACTCGCGCAGTACTCCGCGAGGATCAATCACGGCCCGCGATCGATATGCCGCCGACTTATACCAGACCGGCGGCAATCCTAGAAGCGACCACGGGTAACAAGAACACAGCGTACATACGACAAGGTTCTGTACCTTGGGCGCATTCTCAACCACCCGCAGATGCAAGTCCTGCGGTCCGCCGTAACCGAGCTCTGCAATCGCAGCGGTACCGTCGGTAAGAAGGCGCTTCTTGAAATCCAGGTCCACCCATGCGCGCGCCACGACACGAGCCCCGTTACGCGGCCCGACCTTGTGCTCATACGTATCGATCAGGACGTCGAGTGCAGCGGGATCTACCAATCCTTTTTCGACCAGTAGCGATTCGAGCGATTTGACCCTCAGTGAAATATCCGAAGGAACCGCCTGATGCTCATGATCATGATCGTGATGATGATGTTGCATCTGAGACTGAGTATACTCGCGAACGCTGGGATCCGAGTCCGGGCTGCCCACCGCACTGTTGCAGCAGTTTCGCAACGAGCCCTGTCCAGCCTGTTTGGTGATTAGCGCCGATGCCCGCTCCAGTTTCGCCGTGAAAATATTCATAGAAGAGCACGAGATCCTGCCAGTGAGGATCATGCTCGAAAAACCGGCTGCGGCCATTTACAGGCCGGGGCCCGTCCGCTCCTTTGAGAAAAATAGACGTTAGCCGGCGCGAAAGCTCGATCGAAACCTCCCAGAGCGTTATCATCCGGCCGGAGCCGGTGGGGCATTCGACCTTAAAATCGTCACCCAGGTAGTGATGAAACTTTTGCAGCGCTTCGATCAGTAGAAAATTGAGTGGAAACCAGATGGGGCCCCGCCAATTGGAGTTGCCGCCAAACAGGCCTGTCGACGATTCGGCCGGTTCATAATCCACGCGGTACTCCACGCCGTTCTCGCGCAGGATATACGGCTGCTCCTGATGAATCCGGGAAAGCGCCCTGAGACCGAACGGCGAAAGGAATTCGCGTTCATCCAGCATCAGGCGCAGCACGCGCCGCAGTTGCCCTTCATCGACGATTGAAAGCAGGAGCCGCTGGCCTTTGCCCGGCGCGCACATGCTCGCAACGTTGCTCGTCAGATCTCTGCGGTTCGCGATGAACCAATCCATCCGGCGCTTGAACCCTTCAAATTTGCGGCACAGCCGGGGTTCCAGCGTCTCGACTGCCAGCAAGGGAATCAAGCCGACCATCGAGCGGACCCTCAGCGGCATCACGCCGCCGTCCTGCATCAGCATCACGTCGTAGTAGAAGCCGTCTTCCGCGTCCCACATTCCCGCGCCATCGCTTCCCAGGTGGTTAATCGCGTGAGCGATGTAAAGAAAATGCTCCCAGAACTTGCTGGCCACGTCTTCGTACGCGGAGTCTTCGTCGGCCAGTTCCATGGCTATGGCCAGCATGTTGAGGCAATACATCGCCATCCACCCGGTTCCATCGGCCTGCTCAATCCATCCGCCCGTGGGCAGTGGAGCGCTGCGATCGAAGACGCCGATATTGTCGAGCCCGAGAAAACCGCCCTGAAAGACATTTCGGCCTTCGCTGTCCTTGCGGTTGACCCACCACGTGAAGTTGAGCAGCAGCTTGTGAAACACGCGCTCCAGGAACGCGCGGTCGCCTGTGCCGCGGCGCTTCTTCTCAATTTTGTAGACGCGCCATGCGGCCCACGCATGCACCGGCGGATTCACGTCGCTCAATGCCCACTCGTAGGCGGGAAGCTGCCCGTTCGGATGCATATACCACTCGCGCGTCATCAAGACGAGCTGCTGCTTGGCGAACTCGCAGTCCACCAGCGCCAATGCCACACAATGAAATGTAAGATCCCATGCGGCGTACCAAGGGTATTCCCACTTATCCGGCATCGAGATCACGTCGGCATTGTAGAGATGGCCCCACTCGTGATTGCGTCCTTTCAGGCGCTCCGGTGGCGGCGGCGGAAAGGCAGGGTCTCCTTGCAGCCAGTCCTGGACTACATAGTGATAAAACTGCTTGGACCAGAGCATTCCGGCCAGCGCCTGCCGCATCACGCTCCGTGCGTCTGCGGAAAGTTGAGCAGGGATTACCGCCGCGTAAAATTCATCGGCTTCCCGCACCCGCTCATCGAATATCGTTTCGAAAGCCTCGCCGAAGACTTCCGGCAGCTCCGTGAAGTCGCTTCGCGGCAAAAACCGCAGACGCACGGAATGACTCTGTCCCGGCTCGAGGCGCAGGATATGGTGGGCAGCCGCCTTCGTGCCCGCCTGTTCCGGGTTGACCGTATTGCGCATGCCGCTTACGACGTAATCATTGATTCCATCTTTGACGTAAGGCGACATATTCGGAGTGCCGAAAAGCCGCTCAAAATTCGTTTCGTTCTCTGTGAACAGCAGCTCGGAGTAGCCCTCACAGGCGAGTACCCGCCGCCCTAGATAATCGTGCTGCAGCTCGATCGCGCCGCCCGAAGCCCACAGCGCGGGACGCGTACTGTCGCCGCTCCACGTCCACGTATTGCGGAACCAAATCGTGGGCAGCAGCCGCAATTCCGCGCGCTCCGGGCCGCGATTCGTCACGCTGATTCGAATCAGCACATCTTCCGGCGTGTTCTTCGCGTACTCCACCAGCACATCGAAATACCGGCTATCATCGAAGACCCCGGTATCGATCAACTCGAATTCCGGCGCGCGTCTATCTCTCCGGCGATTTTCTTCAATAAGTTCTGCGTAGGGAAAGGCGGCCTGCGGGTACTTGTAGAGATATTTCATGTAGCAGTGCGTAGGAGTGTTGTCCAGATAGAAATAGCACTCCTTCACATCTTCGCCGTGGTTGCCTTCAATGCCGGAGAGACCGAAAAGCCGCTCCTTCAGAATGCGATCGCGGCCATTCCATAGCGCAATCGAAAAACAGATGAACTGGTGGCGATCGCAGATTCCCGCAATACCGTCTTCATTCCAACGATACGCTCGCGAGCGCGCATGCTCGTGCGGAAAGTAGGTCCAGACGTCGCCATCGGCGCTGTAGTCCTCGCGCACCGTTCCCCATGCACGCTCGCTCACGTATGGCCCCCAGCGCTGCCAGTGCGCATGCCTTAGACGCGCTTCCTCGAGTCGAAGCTCTTCTCTGGTCATTGGTTCCCAGCCGCTTTACCCGCCCGACGACCACGTAGTGCGGAAGTCGGGATACAGCGTCAAGCCGCCGCAGGCATAGATCGTCTGTCCGGTGATGTAGGAGGAGTCCTCGGAGGCTAGGAACGCGAATACGGCGGCGATCTCCTCGGGGCTGGCGGCGCGGCCTAAGGGGATATGGCTCTCTACTTCCGCTCGCGCCTTCGAGTCGTTAACCCAAGCCTTGTTGATCGGTGTGACAACGGCGCCTGGGCCGACGGCGTTCACCCGGATACCATGGTCTGCGTACTCGAGCGCCAGCGTTCGCGTGAGATTATCAAGGCCGCCTTTGGCGATCGAGTAGCTGACATATTTCGGTTTCGGAATGGTCTCGTGGACGCTGGAATTATTCACAATCACACCTGGCCGCCCCCGCGATAAAAAATGCCGGATTGCTTCGCGGGCGCATAGGAAGGGCCCCCGAAGGTCAACCGCAAGGACGCGGTCGAAGTCCGCCATCGCAACTTCGTGACTGGGTGACGCCTTCTGGATTCCGGCGTTGTTGATGAGTATGTCAAGCGATCCGAAAGACTCGATCACCTGCTGGAACATTGCCTGTACCTGCTCTTCACTTGCAACATCAGCGCGAACAATCACGCTCTTACGCTGCGGCACGCCGGCGGTAGCATATTCTTGCAGAACCAGCTTGCGCGTCTCCTCCGCATCGTCAGCGTTGCCAATGTAATTGATTGCGACGTTGGCGCCTTCGCGCGCGAACCGGACCGCGATGGCACGGCCGATGCCCGAAGATGCTCCAGTCACCAATGCATTTTTTCCGTCCAGTTTGAACATCTGATTTTCCGATTCCCGATCAGTCTCAAAAGGCTCAAAACTATTTCACCAAAAGCGGCCGTACAGCGCGGGGTGCTTGACATGCCGGGCGCAATCAGTATACAAATTGTATCCATCGGCAGCAGGGGAGGCTTTCTATGCGCGCTAGAAATTTTTGTCAATTCGCAACGGCTCTTCTGGTTCTCGTAATACTCGGCTTTGCGCATCCACGGGCATTGGCCCAAAGCATAACAGGCACCATTCTTGGAACGGTGAGAGACCCGTCGCAGGCTGTAATTGCGGGTGCAAAAGTTACCGTCACAAATGTTTTGCAAGGATGGAATCAGACGGCCAACACGGATGCCGCAGGCGATTACATTTTCACGCATCTGCCGCCGGGAAAGTATTCGGTGACCGTAAGCGCTGCCGGGTTCCAGCAGTTCACTGCTGCCGATATCGAACTGCGAGTCGATCAGCGGGCCCGTGTGGATGCGAACCTGTCGCCCGGCACAATCACGGAGCAGGTTACCGTCACAGCCGGCGCGCCGCTGCTCGAAACTGATAGCAACGTGATCGGGCACGTGGTCAACGAGCGCGACATTCGCACGCTGCCTCTCAACGGCCGGAGGTTCTTCGATCTGGCGCTGCTTTCCGCCGGCGCGGCGCCCCAGGGGACAACGTTCTCGTCGGTCGTATGGGGCCGTACGACGGGCATCTCGCTCGCCGGTACGCGCGATATCAACGTCAGCTTCCTGGTAGACGGCGCTGAGACGCGCGATGAACGCTATGGCGGCACGTTTATGTTCTCGTCGGTGGAAAGCATTCAGGAGTTCAAGGTGCAGCAGAACTTCGTGGATGCGCAGTACGGACAGGCGAGCGCCATGGTCTCAGCCGTCACGGCGTCTGGAACGAACCAGTTCCACGGAGCTCTATACGAGTTCCTCCGCAATAATAAGCTGGACGCGCGCAATTTCTTCGATCAGAGATCAGTGCCGCCGCTGCGCTTCAACCAATTTGGCGGCAGCCTCGGCGGCCCGGTGATGCTCCCGCGCTACAGCGGCAAAGATAAGACGTTCTTCTTCTTCAACTACGAAGGGCAAAGGACGCGGCGCACGACCACGACTATTGCAACGGTTCCCACGCTTGAGGAGCGGCAGGGCAACTTGAGCGCGATTCGCAACCAGATCTACGATCCGCTCTCCGGGAACCCGGCTACCGGACGCCGCACACCATTTCCCGGTAACATCATCCCGACCAACCGGCTGGATCCGATCTCGGTGAACCTGCTGCCATATTGGCCGACGCCGAACCTTCCCGGTACCGCCGCGAACTACATTGCGACAGTGCCGCAGCGCGTCGATTACGACCAGGTCACAACGCGAATCGATCACAACCTGAGCAGCAACGACCGGCTGATGGGTCGATTCAGCTATATTGACCAGCCGTATTTCCAGGGCGATTACGCACCGCTAGCCGGCCGCGTCTCTCCGCTGCGCGACACCAGCGCCCTGGTTCAATACACGCGCATTCTTTCCTCCCGCGCCGTGAACGAATTCCGTTTCTCCTATACGCGGTCGGCTGCAACCTACGCTCAGGAGCCGGTCAGCGAAAACCTGGCGGCCAAGATCGGCTTGAAGAATACCTCTACTTCGCCAAGCGAGTTCGGTCTTCCAAGCGTGTCGGTAACCGGCTACAACGGCTTCGGATCGTTTTCTCCCACGATCGGCAACATCACCGACCGCTTTCAATGGGCCGACGATTTCACCTATACCCGGGGCAAGCACAATCTGAAAGCCGGTGTAGATTTCCGCCGCCTCCGCTACAAACAGCGCTCCGCGCAGGATCCCCGCGGCTTCATGCAGTATCAAGCCAACTTCTCGAATCCGGGGCCGGGCGTAGCAGGTGGCGATGCGCTGGCTGACTTCCTGCTCGGTACGCCGGGATTCTGGCAGGTGCAACTCGAGGAGTTGGGATTCGATGGCCGCATGATTCAGCCCGGCCTCTACTTTCAAGACGACTACAAGGTGACTTCCAGGCTGAGCCTGACTCTGGGAGTCCGCTGGGAATACAACAGTCCCTGGGTGCAGCCGCGCAACAACATGGGCGTGTTTAATTTCCAGACGCAGAAGATCGAGTACGCGCTCAAGGATCCGTTCGCGTTCCGCGCCAGCACCGAAACCGGAGATACCGTCCGGCGCTCAATCATCAATCCGCAATACAACAACTGGGCGGACCGCGTCGGACTTGTCTACCGGCTCACAGCGAAGACTGTGATTCGCGCCGGTCATGGCCTGTACTGGAACAACGTGAACAATAATCAGCTCACGCAAAGCATGAGCCTGATGTATCCGTTCGTCTTCCAGCCGCAGGCCACGGAATCTAATTCGCAGCTTGTCCCCACGATGTTCAATACGAATCTGTATCCGGCGCGCCCAGCGGGCACGGACCTGCCGTCCGGCCCGTCGTTCTCCTTCTTCACCGTGCAGAAGACATTCCGGCGTCCGTACACTTCGCAGTGGAATTTCAATATCCAGCGCACACTCGGGAACAATTACCTGCTGCAGATCGGGTACATGGGGAATCAGTCGCACAAAATGCCGTCTTTCACCAATTACAACCAGGCGCGCTTGCCCGATCCGAACATTCCATTCCAGAACCAGCCACTACAGAGCCGGCGGCCATATCCGAATTTCGGAACGATCAACATGTTCGACCGGATGGGCAACGCCTCGTATCACGGGCTGACGGCGTCTCTCGAGAAGCGATTTTCTTCCGGGCTCAGCTTCCTGACTTCCTACACGTGGAGCAAGGCGCTCGACACCGGCACCGATATCAACAGCGACCCGATCAAGCAGCCCGGAGACGCGCATTCGTATCGCAGCCTGGCGGCTATCGACACCGGGCACCGCTTTGTCGCGAGCTATTCGTACGAACTGCCGTTCGGAAAGGGCAAGAAATATCTGACGAACTCCGGCGGGCTCGTCAACGCGGTGCTGGGGGGATGGCAGGTGAATGGAATCACAACATTCTCCCTTGGCGTTCCGTTTGGGGTTTCAGCGCCGACAGCTACTCCGGACGTTGACGCGAAGTTCGTAACCGCCAACCGCCTGTGCGACGGCACACTCCCGCGCGATCAGCGCACACGGTTGCGCTATTTCGATACAAGCTGTTTCGCGATTCCCAGCCCCGGCACATTCGGCAACTCAGCCCGAAACTTGTGGCACGGGCCGGGTTTGAACAACTGGGATATGTCGTTCTTCAAGATTTTCCCGCTGCCTGGCGAAGGGCGGCAGATCCAGTTCCGGTTTGAATCCTTCAATATCTTCAACCACACGCAGTTTAATAATCCGGGCAGCAGCCTGCCGAGCGGCACCTTCGGCGTAATTACCAGCGCGAAAACTCCGCGGCAGAACCAGGTGGCGCTGCGGCTATCGTTCTGAGGTTCCACCGGAGGATGCGTCTGTGCAGCTTATTAAGTCTGGCCGCGGCCGTTGCTCTCCCGGCGGCAGCGGCGGGCGTGAGCGCGGCCGAGTTTGCCGCCAAAGCCTATGCCGAACTGCCGGTGGAAGAGCCGTATACGTTCCACAAAGCTTTGAGCGCATGGGTGGAGCCGCTGCGGAGAGACCCGGCGGCTAAACGCTCTTCCGATGAGATGGAGATTGCGAACGGCTGGAGTATCGTGATCGCCTCCCGCCCCGGCGAGGTGATCCGCACAGCGGCAGCAGAGTTCCGCGACTATCTCGCGCGCTCGATGCAAGTGAACGTGGCGATCCGCGAAGAAAAGTCGCTTGCAGAATGGCGCAAGTATTCTCGCGCCATTGTGGCCGGCACGCGCGATCAGCTCACCGGCTGCAGTTCCGGCCTGCAAGGCCGCAAGGACTACCAGATTGTGACTGCGCCGGGGCTCGTCGCCGTGTGCGGCTTCGACGAGCGCGGTGCGATGTATGGGCTTTACAATCTGGAAGCCCGCATGAATTTACGCGAAGCCCCATTCCTGCCGGCCAAGCTGGACACAACGCGGCGCAGCCTCTACCGCGCCCGCATGACGCTTTCTGGCCTGGGCTGGGAGGAGTGGCCGGATCGCTATCTCGCCCTTCTGGCCCGCTACGGCTTCGATTCAATCTATGCGTCTGTATACGTGAACCCCAACGGCGTGAACGGGCCTCCACCATACTGGGACCGGATGAAGAAGCAGGACCCGGCCCGTGTCCACGATCTGATTCGCCGTGCCGCCCGCTACGGCATCGACCTCTACTGCCCCATCGTCTATCTCTATACCGGCGAGCCGCAGAATGAAGTGGGACTGCGGGAGCTCGTACGGAACATCGTGACCGAGTTTCCGGAGATCCGCGGCTACATCCTGCTCACCGAAGGCTTCTTTTACAAAACATTCTTTGGCGCCGGTGGACAGGGAAAGATCGATCTGCGCGATTGGGTAAAGCATTGGGCGCACGGAGTCGGTATCGTGGCGGAGGAATGCCACAAGATCAATCCCAATATTGAAGTGCTGCCGTGGGAGTACAACATCGACTTCCGGCCATCAATGGTGGAGGTGAAGCGCTACGGCACGTCGCAGTTGCCCGCCGACACAATTCCACTGCTGACGTTTGAAAACGGCAAGGGCTTCGAGCGCGATGGAGAGCGCGGCTCCCTCAAAGACTATGCCATCAACGAAACAGGCCCTGCCGAGGTAACTGAAGCACAAATCGCCGAGGCCAAGCGGCGCAACATGCGTGTCTATGCGAAGGCTGACACCTGGGCAAGCTGGCAATACGGCACGTTTCCCTATCTGCCGTTTCCGCATCAATGGTATGCGCGATATCAGGCGCTCGAGAAATCGGGAGTGGATGGCGCTCTTGAAAGCTGGAGCTACGGGTTCAAACCGAACTACATCGCCGAAATGCGGGCCTGGTACAGCTGGAGCGAAGCTCCGCCTTTCAATGAACTCCTCCGGGCCATTGCCCGCCGCGAGTTCGGCGCCGGGTCCGAGGAGACCATATTGGGCGCCTGGGAGCACTTCAGCAAAGCCATACGGCTGGTTCCGGACACGGGGCCCAACATGGGAACGAACAATGCGGTGGCAACGCCGCTGTTCCTCCATAAGCCCAAGCCTCGCGCCATGACGCTTGAGCACTCCTGGGAAGATCCGGAGATGTGGACGCGCACGTCCCAGATCTCTCCATACTGGCCGTACGCGCCGCGGAGGCTGATCCTGCTGCCCGATTTCACGAACCGCGTCAATGCCGCGGCACGGTATGCGAATCCCTTCTCCATTCCGGTCTTCACGAAATATCTAAGACTTGCAGCCGACGAGATGGAACGGGGGCTGGCCGGCTATCGAACCGCCGCGCTCGCCGCTCCGGTAGCGAAGCGGCGGAGCGCTTACCACGAGGTTCTGCTCGCCGAACAACTCCAGCGCATGATGCGCAGCGATGCCGCGGTTGTCGAGTTCGAAGATCTGCGATTCCGGCTGGCCCACGGTCCGGCGAAGCCCGAAGGCCTGCAGCTGCTCGACCGAATGGAAGTCCTGGCAAAAGAGGAGCTCACGCGCACGGCGGATTCGCTAGAGACTGCTCGCCGCGATTCGCGCCTCGGCTATGAATGGGAACAGGATTATATTTATACGCCCTTCACGATCGAAGAGAAGCTGAAGCTTCTACGTAAGACAGTCGATAACGAAATTCCCGAGTACCGCCGAACTCTGACCGGCAACTGAGCCGAGTCTAGAAAAGGCTTGCGCCGCCCGCTGCGAGCCGGGGTATACTAGACCCCTCAATCCGTGTTTTGCTTTACAAAACGGCGCACGCTGGTGATTATGCTCATTGCAAGTCTTGCCGCTAGTGTGCTTTGGCCTGAGGATCGTGTTCACATCACTCCCCGCCCGCGCCCGGTGGTTTCCCACGCGAATCTGCGGCTCGACGTGCAGCTCTTGGAAATTCCGGTCACCGTCACCGATCTTCGTGGGCAACCACTAATTGATTTGCGTCAGGATGCGTTTCATGTATTTGAGGATGAAGTGGAGCGGCCCATTAGCGCGTTCTCGATTGTAGATGCTCCGATTTCAGCCACGCTCGTTTTCGATAGCAGCCGCAGTATGAAAGGACGGATCGGCGATGCCCGCGCTGCGGTTGAGCAGTTTTTAAAAATGAGCGCGCCTGGTGATGAGTTTTCGCTGATACGGTTCAGCGACCGGGCCCAGCTACTCACTCCCTTCACTCAGAACTGGGAAACGATCTCCCGCGATTTGAGCGCCGTCCAGCCGGGAGGGTGGACTGCGCTATTCGATGCGGTTGGCCTCGCCATGCACCAGGCACGTAAAGGCCGCAATCAACGGAAGGTGCTCGTCGTCCTTTCCGACGGTGAAGACAATAACAGCCGCTACTCGCTGACGGAACTCATTTCCATGCTGCGCGAAGCGGATGTTCAGGTCTATGCGGTCACCATGTTCGAACGTCCGCGGTCCCTGGAGCGAATGGCGGAAGAGACGGGCGGCCGCACGCTCTGGCTCCGGAAGCTTGATGATCTGCCAAGCGCCGTGGAAACACTGAACCGGCAGATTCGCAGCGAATACCTGATCGGCTGCGTTCCCGGGGCGATAGAGAACGACGGCAAATACCACCGCCTCCGCGTCGAGGTGCAGCCGCCGCCTGGCATGGAGCGCATTCGTACGTCCTGGAGACGCGGCTACACCTCGCCGCTGGAGTGAGGCTGTTCGTGCTTACCAGCGGATTCCGAAGGTTACCGGAATGATATCGGTGCCAACGTTACGAGTAAAAATGTGATGGTACCGGGCCTCAGCGAACAGCCTCACATTGCTCTGACCCAGCTTTACGGATAACCCGGCGCCGCCGTTAATGCCTCCCTTGTACTGCCCGAACGAACCAATTACCTCATTGGTCGTAAACGCAGCCGGATAGAAGCCAAACCAGGGATCGAAGAATGTTCCGGTCGCGATGGTTGGCCTTGTGTATTCTACGGTGCGGTGATAAATGCCGCCGCCGCCGGTCACATAGAAATCAACCGGACCCTCTTGCGTGACGTGGAAGACAGGATCGAGCGTAAAACCCCAGATCCGGACGCTGCCATCCGGAGCCTGCGCCTGGTTAAGGGCCGTACGATTAATCGCCAGATCATTAAACATGAAGTCAAGCATCAGCCCGAAATGATGGTTGACGTTTACGCCGGCGCCTGCCGAGACGTTCCATCCGGTGTCGAGGCGCGAGGCGATCGGGTTAACAGCCGGGGTGACACCACCACCGACAAACCCGGTAAAGCGGGAGAACTGGGCGCACGCAGGTAGCGCGGCCAAGCAACAAAGCGAGAGAAAGGATGCAAACTTCTTCATGCATCGAGCACGTGCAATCGGTTGACCAATGGCAACAAATATTCATTTACATTCGTTAGATACCCACAGCAGCGCGAATTATTCCGTTTCCCATACAAGAGGCTCCGCGCTTTCATGTGGAACGGCGACATAAGGCGGGCAGGCAATGAATTTCTTTCCAGCCGGCTTCAGCGGGAGGCGGCAAGGGCATTACGGGCTTCGGGGTAATCGGGTCTGATCGCCAGTGCGCGCTCGAACTCCTCAGCGGCGCGCCTGCGGTCGCGCAGGCCGACCAGAAAGGCTACACCTAAATTGTAATGCAACGCGGCATTGTTCGGATCGAGCAGCGCGCATTCGGAAAGCTCGCGGATCACTGCGTGATGATCTCCGGTCTGCTGAAGAGCTTCGACCAGGCGATAGCGCAGGTCGAGGCGCCCTGGCCGCAGCTCCACAGCATTCCTGAGCTGTTCGGCCGCTGCCTGCCACTGGTCCGCTTCCGCCAGCATCGCGGCCAGCTCGCTGCGCGCGTCGACAAAATCGCCGGCGAGTTCGATAGCGCGTTCAAACTCGCTCTTCGCGCGCACCGAATCGCCGGACTTCAGGAGCACGCCTGCGAGATTGTAGTGTGCTTCTGCAAGCGATGGGTTCAGTTTGATGGCGCGCCCGAAGCCGGCAGCGGCTTCCTGTAGTTTGCCTTGCCTGGCGAGTGCGATAGCCGCGGCATTTTCCGCGCCGGCTTGCTCTGCCGAGCGCGCCCGGGCGGTGATCTCTCGAATCCTGGCGAACTCAGCGCGTGCTGCCTCTTGTTTCCCTGTGGCCTGGAGACCCCGGGCTAGCGCATAGCGATAGGATGCGTTCTCTGATTCGAGTTCAACTGCCCGGCGAAACTCCGCTATTGATTCGGCGGCTTGCGAATTGCGCGCCAGGAGTTCGCCGAGATGAAAATGCCCCGATGCGGACCGGGGCTCCAGGCGCAGAGCCGTGCGAAAGCTCTCGATTGCCGCCCTGGTATTACCCAGCCGCTCATGGGCGCGCGCCAGCGTGAAGTATGGCGCCGCCCAACCCTGCTTGGCCCGCACGACGCGCTGCAATTCGTTTACGGCACGCCGGCTGTTGCCGGAGGCGATGAGCGCGACCGCCAGGTTGTGCCTTGCCTCCAGATAGTCCGGCCTTTGCTCGAGGACGCGTTCGAGCAGCCGCGCGGCTTCGGCGGGGTGCCTCCGCTGCTCCTCAACGAGCCCGAGGGCATTCATTGCCTCCGTGTGGCCGGGCTTCGCGCTCAGCGCTTTCAGCAGAGCGTCGCGCGCGCTTTCCAGTTCGCCGCTGGCCTGATACAGGGCGCCAAGATTAAGCCAGGCGTCGGCAAACCCGGGTCGCAGCCTCGTGGCCATCTCAAACTGTCCAATCGCAGCGCTCGTGTGGCCTGTGCTAGCCATGCGAAGGCCTCGCTCGAAATAAGCATCGGCCGGGTCGGGTGCGGGAGCCTGAAGCAGACAGAATGCTGCGGCGACGGCGAACAGCATGAATACCTGAGTATACTCATTCCGTGGGACAACGAGTCTGCGTCCTCGTGTGGCTCTCATGCATGGGTTTAGCCCTGCCCGGCGCTAATGATGCCGCGGCCCTGTTTCGCCAAGGCGTCGAGCTCCGCGGCCGCGGCGATTTACCCGGCGCCTTGGAGCGATTCCGTCGGGCAGCGAGCATAAATCCGGCCATTCCCAACATCTACCGTGAGATCGGGCTGATTCTGATCGAGCTGCGTGATTTCAGCGCTGCCGCCGATGCCTTGCGCCGCGCGGTGAGAGAGAATGCCAGCGATTTCGACTCGCGCTATAACCTGGCGTTGTCACTTGCTAACGGCGGGCGGCTCGAAGAGGCAGTGCGCGAAGCACGCAAACTGGCGAATGACAAGCCGCGCTGGGCCACGGCGTTCTACGGGCTTGGACATATCTATGCAATGCGTGGAGATCGCGAAGCGGCTGCTCAGGCGCTGCGCACGGCGGCCACGCTCGATTCCAGCCTGTTCCGTGCCTGGTTCGAACTGGGGAAGGTCCTGGCCGAAGCCGGAGACCGGGAAGGCGCGATTGAAGCGTTTCGGAATGCAACCCGTGCGGACCCTCGATCCTCGGCCGCGCGATACCGCCTGGGTGTTTTGCTGCGAGAAGCCGGAGAGCAGAGCGCGGCATCGGCGGAGCTCAGCAGGGCTCGCGAGCTGCGCGATAAGCGTGCGAAAGGCGAGCAGGCCGCAAGCGCTTACCGGGAAGGCGCGGAGCGTCTGGACCATGGCGACTTTGCGGGCGCGGTAGAAGCGCTCCGCCGCGCTGCGAATCTGCGTCCGGACTTCGGCGAGCTTCGCACTGCCCTCGCCGACGCGGAGGAACAGTGGGGATGGAAACTCGAGCAATCGGGCGATCTGTCATCCGCGCTCAGCCATTATCAAGCGGCCGTGGCCCTCGCGCCGTCAGCGCGTCTGCACAATCATGTCGGCGTGCTGTTGGCGCAGACCACGCAGCTCGACGCGGCGATTGAGAGCTTCCGGGCGGCGCTGGCGCTTGAACCCGGTTTCGCCAATGCCGAAAAGAACCTCAGGCAAGCTCTGGAGCTACAGAGCGCTCATAGTGCACAAGGCCGGCGCTAACGGCCGAACGGCGCGGCTGTAGTACACTCCTCACATGAAACGACGTGATTTTCTGGTCCAAGGTGGAACCATCGGCTTGCCTCTTGCCTCGCAGTCGACGCCAGAACCGCGCTATACGGGTAAACCAGCGCTCAAGATCACCGACATTCAAACGTCCCTCGTGGGAGTGGGCGGAAGGAATTTCTGCTACGTGAAGGTGCTGACGGACCAGGGCATTCACGGTTGGGGTGAAGCTTACTCCGTGGGTCCTGATGAAGCCACCGTAGCCACGATCCGCGACTTCAAAAGCTGGCTCGTGGGAAAAGATCCGCGCAACATCGAGTATCTCTGGGCCACGATGTATAACTTCACGCGGTTTCCCGGCGGCGCGGTCATTGATGCGGCGATCAGTGGAATCGAGCATGCGCTGTGGGACATCTCCGGAAAATCGGCGGGTCTGCCCGTATATATGCTCCTCGGAGGCAAATGCCGTGATAAAGTCCGCGTGTACCAGAGCGCAGGCGGAGGCACACCCCGGGAATTAGCGGCGAGCGCGCGAGGGCTCGTCGAAAAATATGGCTATACGGCGCTCAAGATGGCGCCGCATCCGCCGCGCGCGCAATCGATGCCGTACAATGCCGTAACGCGTGCCGCCGGCCAGCGCGCCGAGGCAGTCCGCGCGGCGGTCGGGCCCGATATCGATCTCGGCTTCGATGCGCACGCCACACTGTTTGAGCCGGTGCGCGCTTTACAGATGGCGGAAGCGCTCAAGCCCGTGCGGCCGTTCTTTCTCGAAGAACCGATCCGTATGGAGAACATGGACGCCCTTCAGGCGCTGAAGCACAAGTTTGAGATTCCGCTCGCCACCGGTGAATGCCTCTACACCAAGCACGACTTCCGGCAGCTTCTGTCGAAGCAGGCGGCCGACATCGTGCAGCCGGACATCTGTCTGGCGGGCGGAGTGCTAGAGCTCAAAAAGATCGCCTCCATGGCTGAAGCGCACTACGTGGTTATCGCGCCGCACAACCCGATGGGTCCGCTGGCTACCATGATCAATGTTCACTTCGCCGCGTCGACGCCGAACTTTTTGATCCTCGAGTATCATCCGGACGATCAATCGCCGCGCAAAGATCTTGTAAAGGATCCGATCCTGGTAAAGGACGGCTATCTTCCGATTCCCGATAAGCCGGGCTGGGGATACGAGATGAACGAGGAAGCGTTCCGCCATTATCCGGCGCAGCCGTGGCACCGGGGGTTCGCGTTCCGGGCGGACGGCGCGCCCGATTTCATTTGAGCCGCCGGGCCTTCAGCCGCTTTTCTTGCCGCGCGATCGGGCCGGCTTCATCTTGGCCCCCTCTTCGGCGACTGCTTCGGCCGGCTGCGAATCCGACGCCCCTGCCACATTGGCCAAGACCTCGTTGAACAGCGCCTGTTTGCGGAGCTCGCTTTTGGAGGGAGGAGCCTGCTCATGCCGGTAGTCGTGGTCGCTGTGACACGTGCGGCAGCGCACCTTGGCCGGCTCGCCATCTACCAGCGAAACTACGGAGTGGTTCATAATGCGTTTGCACTTGACGCAGTAATCATCGATCACATCGCCCAAACGATAATCCGGCATAAACGTCCTCCCTGGCCTCAAGCTCCAATTTCAGTTGGCCGGTGCGGCCTGTTGTTCCACTCCGGCCGCTTCCATGGCCGGCTTTTCGGTATCGGCAGCGGGCTTCGCCTCCGGGATATTCCATTGCGCGGCTTCAAAGCCCACGTACTTGCATATGCGCAATGCGCCGGAATCCGATTCGAGCAGATCGCCGATTTCGAGCGGCTGATCGTTGTCTCTTGCAGCGCGCCAGGCTGCGTATTCATTGGGCGCTTCGATCTCGCCCCCCTGCTCGTAGTCTTTCGGCTTCACGCTGGCGGCTCCGGAAACATGGGGAGCCCAGCGGAACTGCTGGCGGACCTGGTCCTTCATCCGGTGGATCCGATACCGCGGCATAGGTCTCATTTTAGACGAAAGCCTCGGGCAGCGCCGACCGCTCGAAGGTGCGCAGGAGAGACTCGGCATCGCGCTGCCCGCGTTCAATCCAGCGGCGGGCGTTTTCGGTGCTCCAGATGACCGAATCGCGCACCGAGCCGAGCGCCTGGCCTGGTGAAACCATCCAGACATGCAGCGGTATGATCCGATCCGCCCTGCGGCTGAACCAGCGAATCGTCCCCACGGCGGCGCGAACCGTCCTGGACGGCATTTCCGGTAACGCATTGACCGCAATCACGTGTGAATAGCCGAGCTCGGCCGCCGCCCAGAGCGGCAGGACCGAGAGCAGACCGCCATCAACATACCACCTGGCTTGCAGCTTCACGGGCGCCGATCCGCCGAGGATGGAGCACATCGCCAGCAGGTGCCTCCATGTCATTTCTTCGCCGCGGAACAGCACTTCACGCAGACGCAGCAGATCGACAGCCGTACCGGCGAAGGGTATTTGCGGATTGTAGGAGGAGAAGAGCAGCCGGACGGCTTCGGCCAGGGACTCGGCGCAGAACAAGCCACGCCATGGCGGACACGGCACTTGCATCTTCAGAATGGCGCCGGTAGCCGGGTCCAGCCACTGCTCAACAAGCTGACGGCCGGAAGCTCCTCCGGCGATCGCCCATCCGTTCAGCGCGCCAACCGATGCGCCCACTACCGCCGCAGGCCGGAATGCTGTCTCGAGCGCTCTCCATGCGCCGGCCTGATACGCGCCGAACATGCCCCCGGCGGATAGCACAAGTGCGGCGCCCACGTTTTCATGTTAGACAATAGGAGTGCCTTTCGATGCGCACGCCTATGGCGAAGAAGTGGCTTCTATTCTAGCGCTCGACGGCGGGGGCGAGCGCCTGATGCCGCTAGCCGAAGGCCGCTGTTCATCAGAGGCCGCGCGCACTAAGCTGCGCGGAGTTGATGCCCGCACTCTGTTCCCGCGCGCCAGCGCTGCTGAAGCAGCGTTGGCCGGTCTGTACCTGTATTTCTCCTGTCTCGATGAGGCGCACAAAGTTGCACAGGAAATTGCCACGCCGGAGGGCAGCTATTGGCACGGGATCATGCATCGCCAGGAACCTGACGCGGGCAATGCGGCATATTGGTTCCGGCGTGTAGGCAGGCACGCGATCTTTCCAGCGCTTCGCGAGAGGGCAATGGCGATCGGACTTCCACTCGAGCCGGGCGAATGGGATCCATTCGCCTTCATCACATTGTGCGAGCGCGCGCGCTGCCAGTCCGGCACAATGCTTGAGCAGCAGGCGCTCGAGACCCAGCGCGCTGAGTGGCAGTTACTGTTCGATTACTGCGCGAGGCCGGCCCGATGAGCGCTGTCCGCGCGGCTGTGCTGGCCGCATACCGCGAGCCGCTCCACATTCGGGAGTTTCCGGCCGTTTCGGATCTCGCGCCGGGCGAAGCGCTGGTTTCCGTGGAGATGGCAGGAATTTGCGGCACCGATGTGCATCTCTGGCTGGGACAGTTGCCCATTCCTCTGCCGGTGATCCTGGGCCACGAGACGGCGGGCCGAATCGAGCGCCTGGGCAGTGGTTTGGAAAAGGACTGGCGCGGCCAACCGCTGCGCGAAGGCGATCGCATCACCTGGGCCAGCTCGCTCACGTGCGGCGAGTGCTTCTACTGCCGTCTCAAACGCCAGCCGACGCGCTGCGTGGCCCGCAAAGCATACGGGATATCGTATTGCGCCGATCAGCCGCCGCATCTCCGCGGCGGATACGCCGAGAAAATATTGCTGCGCGCGGGCACAGCGATTTTTCGTATCCCTGATGAGCTTTCAACCGACGCCGTGGTGGGCGCCGGATGTGCGCTGGTGACCGCGATTCACGGCCTGGAGCGGGTGCCGGTAACGTGGGGAGACACTGTCGTGGTGCAGGGATCGGGTCCGGTTGGCCTGGCCGCGCTGGCAATCAGCCGCGAAGCAGGCGCGGCGCGTGTCGTGGTGATTGGCGGGCCGGCCCATCGCCTGGAACTGGCGCGGTCCTTCGGGGCCGACGCGGTGATCGATATCGAGCAGGCGCCCGAAGCCGCGGAGCGGCGCCGTCTGGTTCTCGAACAGACAGGGCCCTACGGCGCCGACGTAGTGATCGAGTGCGTTGGTCATCCGGCCGCAGTCAATGAGGGCGTCGAGCTGTGCCGCGACGGCGGCCAGTATCTTGTCCTGGGCCAGTACGCCGATGCGGGTAATATCCCGTTCAATCCTCATACAATTACGCGGAAGCAACTCCGCGTGATCGGATCCTGGGGGTTCGAGCCCAGGCACGTGGATGCGGCGCTCTCGCTGTTGGCGCGCACGCCGCTCAAGCAGCGGTTCGCGGCCGAAATCACTCATCGCTTTCGGCTGCATGAGGCGGCCGACGCGCTTGAGACCGTGCGCGAGTGGCGCTCCGGAAAAGCAGTAATCGTGCCATGAGCAACGGGCCGGTGTATTGGGTCGAATAACGTTCAAGTGGACTAACGTTCAAGAGGTAAACGATTGAGGAAGCTGTTTCTGGCGCTATTGGTCCCGCTGGCTGCATTGGGGGCGTGGTGGTTTTACCGAAGCCAGAATGACATTCTGAGGATCCCCTTTGCGCGCGCAACACGAGAAACGCTGGTCAGCACACTCACGACCAACGGTAAGGTCGAACCGGTGGAATGGGCGGCAGTGCACGTGGAAAAAGCGGGACTGGTGCAGGAGGTGTTGGTGCAACAGGGCCAGGCGATATCTAAGGACGAGCCCATTGCGACCATGACCACAACCGGACTTCAGGCAGATGTGGATGCGGCCCAGGCCCGGGTGGCGCAGGCCCGCGCCGATCTCGCTACGATCCGCGGCGGCGGAAAACAGGCGCAGCTCACCGAAATTCAAAACAGCCTGGAGAAAGCGCGGCTGGAGCGCGACCAGGCTTCGCGCGAGTATGGCTCGCTCCAGCGGCTGGCCGAGAAGCAGGCGGCCACCGCGATGGAGGTGGCCGCGGCGCGCGGCAAGCTGCGGCAGGCCGAGCTCGATATCGAGGCGCTCGAACGAAAGCGCGCCGCGCTGGTCAATCAGAATGATCGCACGGTGGCCGAGGCTCGGCTGCGAGAGGCCGAGGCCGCGCTTGATCTGGCTCGCAGCCGCCTGGCTCAAACGGTGATTCGGTCGCCGCTCGCCGGTACGGCTTACGAAGTGACGGCCCGGCCGGGAGCGTATCTTCAGCCGGGCGATCTGGTGGCGCGTGTGGGACGGCTGGACCATATCCACGTTCGGATCTATGTGGATGAGCCGGAAGTGGGGCGCGTAGCCGTTGGACAGCCGGTAACAATCACTTGGGATGCTTTGCCCGGCAAAAAATGGAGCGGCACTGTGCAGCGTCTGCCTACTGAAATCATCGCCCTCGGAACGCGCCAGGTCGGAGAAGTGCTGACCACCGTCGAGAATCCGGGCCGTGAGCTGGTCCCGGGTACGAGCGTGACTGTCGAAATCCGCACTGCGGTGGCCGAGAACGCCCTGACGATTCCGAAGGAGGCATTGCGCCGCGGACCGGGAGGGGTCGGGCTCTTCGTGCTCGATAAAGGGACAATCGCTTGGCGCAACGTCGAAACCGGGGTCTCCAGCATTACGCGGGTGCAGATTACGCGAGGTATTTCCGAAGGCCAAAGTGTGGCGCTGCCCACGGAGACTCCTCTGCGCGAAGGTCAGCGGGTGGAGCCGATCTACCCGTAGCGGGCAACCGATGAGACATTTCGTATACAAGACGCTGGATGAGCTGCGGCAAGCGGCTGACGAACTTGGCGCCAGGAACGTGCGGTTCTTAGCTGACCCTGAGGCAGTGCGCCGCGTGCTGGCGAATCCCGTGCGTGTTGGCAATGTTACGGTTGGCAACTCGCTCGCGATCCATCCGATGGAGGGCTGCGATGGCACGCTGGACGGCCGCCCAGGCGAACTGACCTGGCGCCGATATGAGCGTTTTGCGCGCGGCGGAGCCAAGCTCATCTGGTTCGAGGCCACGGCGGTTCGAGAGGACGGCCGCGCAAACACACGCCAGCTTTGGATCACGCGCGAGAATGTGTCGGATTTTGCGCGGCTGCTCGAGACGGTCCGAAACCTTCACCGCCAGTGCTGGGGCAATGCCGACGACGTGCTCATCCCAATCCAGCTCACGCACTCGGGCCGGTATAGCGTTCCGAAGCGGATCATCGCTTATCACAATCCGCACATCGATCGGAAAACGGGGACCCCGCCTGACCAGCCGCCAATCAGCGATGAGGAGCTAGAGCGGCTCGAAGACCAGTACGTAGAGGCAGCGCGTCTGGCCCTCGAAGCAGGGTTTTCGGCCATCGACATCAAAGTCGTGCACGGCTATCTGCTCAGTGAGCTGACGGGTGCCAAGACTCGCGAAGGGCGGTACGGCGGCGCGCTCGAAAACCGTGTGCGGTTCATTCGCAATGTGATCGGTAAGATCCGGGCGGCGTTCGGCAGCCGTCTACTGATCGCTATGCGTTTGGGCTGCTTTGATAGCGTGCCATATTTGAGAGATCCCCAGACCGGGCTGGGTGAGCCATGCAATTACGAGATTCCTTATCCTTACGGATTTGGAGTCGATCCGATGGATCCCCTGCGCGAGGATCTCACCGAGGTGAAGCAGGCGATCGGCTGGTTTCGCGACTGGGGTGTGGAGTTGCTGAACATCTCGCTCGGCTGCCCCTATTACAACCCGCACGTTGGCCGGCCGTTCGAAAAGCCCGATGATGGCAACTATGAACAGCCCGAACACCCGCTCCTGGGAGTCGACCGCCACTTCCGGATCGCGGGCGAGCTGCAACGGGCTTTTCCGGACCTACCCATGACGGCCGCCGGCTACAGTTGGCTGCAAAGATACGCCATCAACGCCGGCGCGCAAAACATACTCGACGGGAACATCCGTTTTCTGGGCCTGGGGCGCGGCGTTCTGGCCTATCCGGATTTTGCCGCCGATGCGCTTGAAAAGGGAGAGCTCGATGAACGGCGAGTCTGCAAAACTCTGACGTACTGCACCTTCCTGATGCGTCAAAAGAATCATCCATTGGGCCAATTCCCGACCGGCTGCCCTCCATTTGACAAGGAAGTGTATGGCGAGATCGTGAAGCAGGCGCGGCATGCAAAGCGTGCCGTCGAAGACCCCATCCGGCGCGGCTGAGCGAAATCCGGCTTGTTACACTGAGTGACATGGCGGCGAACCCCTTGTCTCCGGCGACGTTGGTGGGCGAAGTCGCCGAGCTGCACGGGGTCCGAGAGTGTTTGCAGTGGTTCACACGCGAGAAACAGTGGATTAACGATATCCACCTGCAGTTGTGCCGCGTGCCGGCGCCTACTTTCCTGGAGCAGCAGCGCGCCGAGTGGATGGCGTCGCAGTTGCGAGCCCTCGGATGGGAAACCACAATCGACCGCGCCGGGAATGTGATTGCTTCCTTAGAACCACTCGGTGTGGGACCTTACGTTACATTGAGCGCGCACCTTGATACCGTGCTCGCGCCGCGAAGCAAAGAAGAGATCACGGTGGAGCCGGACGGCCGTTTTCGCGGACCAGGCGTATCGGATAACGGCGCCGGTTTGGCGGGACTGCTGGCGGTTGCGCGGGCCTTGAAATCCTGCCCGTCGCTCGAGGATTTGCATGCCGACGTGCTGCTCGTGGCCAATGTCGGCGAGGAGGGCGAAGGGAACCTCAGCGGCATGCGGCACCTCTGCAAATCGCTCGGCCGACGGATCGCCGCGTTCGTCGTGCTGGACGGGGCTACGACGGAGCACATTACCACTCGCGCGCTTGGAAGCCGCCGGCTGGAGGTCACCTTCAGCGGTCCTGGCGGCCATAGTTGGAACGACTACGGCGTAGGCAACCCGGTGCACGCGTTATGCAGAGCAGTGGCGCTGTTTTCCGAGACCCGCCTCAACGGAGCGCCGAAATCTTCTTTCAGCGTAGGGATTATCGAGGGCGGAACCAGCATCAATGCGATACCGCCGCTGGCGCGCGCGAAGGTGGACATTCGCTCCGAATCCAACGAGAAGATGGAGGAACTGGTCGATCTGCTGACGTGCGCGATTGAGCGATCGCAGGAAGTGGAAAACCAGCGCGCGGTCGGAGGCAAGGTGACCTCTAAGATCCGGGAGATCGGGTCTCGCCCGGCCGCGAGCCTGCCCGGTGAATCGCCGCTGCTGGGCTACATCCGGGCCGTGGACGCGCATCTGGGCATCCGCTCCCACTTTGATTGCGCTTCCACGGATGCGAATATTCCGATGTCGCTAGGAATTCCCGCTATTTCGATCGGCGCCGGCGGTCAGGGCGGTGGAGCGCATACGGCTCAGGAGTGGTTTAAACCGGAGGGCCGCGACCTGGGATTGAAGCGCATTCTGCTGACGCTCTGTCTGCTTTTGCGCGACGCTTCGCTTCAGGCTTCCGATCCGCGTCAATTGTCAGAAACGCGCCAGCAATGACGCGCCCGGTCCCTGTCTGGCGCGCCGATGCGGCCCTGGTGCTGAACACGCTCATCTGGGGCGCGACATTCGTCCTGGTGAAGGAAGCGCTCCGGGGAATATCGCCTTTTCTGTTTTTAGCACTGCGCTTCTCGATCGCCGCGCTTATGCTTGCGGTGCTCTTCCGGCGCTCCTGGAGCCGACCAGGCGCCGGACCTGCGAATCTTCGCGGTGGGGCGATCGCGGGCGTGTTCCTGTTTCTCGGCTATGCGATGCAAACAACGGGTCTCCAGTTCACCAGCGCATCCAAGTCTGCCTTCCTGACCGGCCTTTCCACGGTGATGGTACCTTTGCTCGGGGCGCTCGTCTATCAAAACAGGCCCCGTTTGGCGGAATGGCTCGGCGTCACGATCGCGACCGGCGGGATGGGTTTGATGACTTTGGAGAGCGGGAAATTTGGAGCGGTGAATCCCGGTGATCTGCTGACATTGGGCTGCGCCGTGGCATTTGCCGCACACATCGTCACGCTCGGACATTACTCGCGAGAGGCCCGGTTCGAAGTGATATCTCTGGCACAGTTAATGATGGCGGCGCTCTTGGGACTGGCCCTTTTCTGGTGGGTGGAAACACCCCGAATTGTGCCGGGACCGCTGGTCTGGGGCGCGCTTGCGGTGACGAGCCTGCTTGCGACTGCAATGGCTTTCACCATTCAGTCGTGGGCCCAACGGTACACCTCGGCTACGCGCGCTGCGTTAATCTTCACGCTCGAGCCCGTGTTTGCCTGGATCACATCGTTCTTGGTCATGGGGGAGAGCCTAGCGCCGAGAGTGGCCGCTGGGGCCGGCATGATTTTGGCAGGTGTTTTGCTTGTAGAAGTGAAACCCTTTACAAAGCAGCAACATCCATCGAATTAGCGCTGCAGCTCCGGAGTTATAATCGAAGGGCCGCTGCAGAGAGCGGAGGAGCAAGGCAAGTTCATGAGTTTCTTTGACAATATTCGCAGACAGAAGCTTCTGTCCTTCACGCTGATACTCTTCACGCTGTCTATCGGTGTCGTGATCGGCACCTTGATTAACACCGGCGTGAAAGCAGCAAAGGAAAACACGGTAGCACCCGGAGCGGCGCCTCTGGCCATTCCGGATCCCGTTCAACTCTCCACTGCGTTTTCGCAGATTGCCAAACAGGTGGAGCCATCGGTTGTGAACATCTCCACCACGTACCTGCCGAAAGCGCCAACTCAATCGCGGAATCGCCGCCGCGCACCCGCGCCGGATGACGAGGACAACGACGGCAACGGTATGGAGGATTTCTTTTTCCGGTTCTTCGGCAATCCGTTCGGCGGCACGATGCCGGAGATGCCGCAGCGCAAGGGATATGCGCTGGGCTCCGGAGTGGTAGTGGATCGCAACGGCTACATTCTGACCAATAATCACGTAGTCGACAAAGCGGACCGGATCCAAGTAAAGTTCACCGGCGATCCTACCGAATACGATGCCAAGGTAGTGGGCGTTGATCCCCCTACGGACCTGGCAGTAATTCGCGTCGAGGGCAAGAGTAGTTTGCCTCCCGCCAAGATCGGCAATTCCGATTCCGTTCAAGTCGGAGACTGGGCCATCGCCATCGGTTCACCATTCGGCTTTCAAGCGACCGTTACCGCCGGCATCATCAGCGCCAAAGAGCGCGACGTAGATCCGCAGCAGCAGTTCCAGCATTTTCTGCAGACCGATGCGTCAATTAATCCCGGCAATAGCGGAGGCCCGCTGCTGAACATCCGCGGCGAGGTGATTGGCATTAACACGGCCATCGCGTCGCGTACCGGTGGGAATCAAGGCATCGGGTTTGCCCTGCCGATCAACACCGCCGTCAAGGTGTACAACCAGATCATTCAGACAGGTAAAGTGGTGCGCGGTTCGATCGGCGTGCGGTTCACTCCTTCCGACACGAACTCTGCGCGCAGTTTACTGAAGGCCTACGGAGCCGAACATGGAGTGTTCGTGCAGGATGTGGCGCCCGGCGGTCCCGCGGAAAAGGCGGGCGTGAAGGCCGGCGATATCATCCTGGCGATCAACGGCGTTCCGGTGAAGAACGGCGGCGACCTGGTGGAGCGGGTTACTGCCACACCGGTCGGTACCGCGGTCAAGTTGACGGTCCTGCGCGAAGGCAAGAAGCAGGACTATCAAGTGGTCGTCGCGGATCTGGCGAGGGTCTTCCCCGATCAATTTGGAAGCGGACGCTCTGAGGAAAATCCGCGTTCGGAAGGTACCCAGGCCAAGTTCGGTATCACGATCGAGAATCTCACCGCTGCGAAGCGCGACAACATGGGGCTGAAGCAGTCAGGCGGGGTTCTGATCAGCGACGTAGAAGCGAGTTCGTTCGCCGATGACATCGGTATACAGAAGGGCGATGTTCTGGTTGAGATCAATCGCCAGCCGGTGAACTCGGTAGACGACGTGAAGCGGATTCAGGAATCGCTGAGACCGGGTCAGGCGGTGGCGTTCCGCATCATGCGGCCCACCCGCAATGGCCAGTGGGTATCAACTTTCCTGGGCGGCACGCTTCCCGCGCACAAAGAGTAGCCGGCATTACTTGCACGCAAAGGGCGGCTCGATTCAGCCGCCCTTCATCTTTCTTGTCAGGCAGGAGAGATTTGCGACTTTCGAATCTTATCGCGCCAGCAACGATTCTGTGTGTTTTACCAGCGGCTTTCATCTTCGCCGCGACGGCGAAAAGCAAGCCTAAGAGCACGGCAGCCACAAACTCATCCAAAACCAAATCTTCAAAAACGAAGGCCTCGCGCCGCTCATCCAAGCGCCGGCAGCAAGCCTGGCGCAGCCGGCAGCTCGAGCCAACTCCCGAGCGCTATCGTGAGATCCAACAGGCCCTTTCCGCCAGAGGCTACTTGAAAGAAGAGCCTAGCGGAAAATGGGATCAGGCTTCGGTGGAGGCATTGCGGCGGTTCCAGCAGGATCAGAATCTGGAGCCAAGCGGCAAAGTCGATGCGCTCTCGCTCATCGCACTTGGCCTTGGACCCAAATACGAAAGCTCGGCCGAAACACGTTCACCGGCGGTGAAAGCTCAACCGTAGCGCTCGGGGCCACAGATGGTGATCGGCGTACCGAGGGAAATCAAAGATCACGAGACGCGTGTAGCTCTGGTGCCGGCTGGAGTGACGGCGCTTCGCGAAGCCGGACACGAGGTTCTGGTTGAAACCCATGCGGGCAATGGAAGCGCGCTTGTTGACACCGAGTACGCGCAGGCCGGGGCCGAGATCGTCAGCGAAGCCGCGGACGTGTGGCGTAGAGCGGAGGTTGTCGTCAAAGTCAAAGAGCCGCAGCCTTCCGAATACGTCCATTTTCGCCCAGGCTTGATACTGTTTACCTATCTCCACCTGGCCCCTCTGCCCGAGCTTACGGCGCGGCTGATGGAGGCGCGGGTGACCGCAATCGGCTATGAAACCATTCAGGAGCCGGACGGCTCGCTGCCTCTGCTCACGCCGATGAGCGAAGTGGCCGGCCGGATGGCAGTGCAGGTAGGCGCCGTGTATCTGGAGGCCCCGAATGGAGGCCGCGGACTGTTGCTCGGTGGAGTGCCGGGTGTAGCCCCCGCCAATACCGTGATCTTGGGAGGCGGCGTGGTCGGCACAAACGCTGCCAAGATCGCGCTGGGCATGGGGTCTCATGTAACGATGATCGACAAGAACCTGAACCGCCTTCGGGAACTGGACGACATCTTCAACGGACAATTAGTGACGCTGGCATCGAATCAATGGACGATCAGCGAAACGCTGAGGTCCGCGGACCTGGTGATCGGGGCGGTGCTGATTCCCGGCGCCTCAGCCCCCAAGCTGGTCCGGCGCTCCACGATCGCCGGCATGCGGCGCGGCGCGGTGGTGGTGGATGTGGCCATCGACCAGGGAGGGTGCCTGGAAACGTCGCGGCCCACCACGCATACCGAGCCTGTCTATTACGTGGACGGCATTCTGCACTATTGCGTATCCAACATGCCGGCTGCCGTTCCGCATACCTCGACTTTCGCTCTCACCAATGCGACGTTCCCTTATCTGCTTGAACTGGCAAATAACGGACTTGAAGCCGCATGCAAGCGCAGGCCGGCGTTGCGGGAAGGCGTGAATACGTACAATGGCTACATTACTCACGCCGGAGTGGCGGAGTCACAAGGCCGGCCTTCGAAGGATCTGGCCGAAGTGGTGTAGCTGCGCTCTTCGAGTGCGGATCGGCGATATCGCGCATTTCACCGAAAGCCACGAGCAGCGGTGTGGTCATGAACGTGGTAATCAAGGCCATCAGGACCATCATCGAGAACAACACCGGCGAGATTACGCCGAGGTCGAGGCCGAGGTTGAGAACGACAAGCTCCATGAGGCCTCGCGTATTCATGAAGGCGCCGATTGATAGCGCCTCGCGCCAGCGGAGTCCCGCGACGCGAGCTGCAATGGCCGACCCTCCAAGTTTTCCCACAACCGCCACGGCGACAATCAGGGAACAGAAAAACCACATTTCGAAGCCGCGGACCAGACCGATGCTGGTTCGCAAACCGGTAAACGCAAAGAAGACCGGCAGCAGCAGCACCAACGTGATCGATTGGACCCTCTCGGTCACTCGGTCAGTAAAATCCTGCTGTTTCGGCATAACAGCCCCGAACAAAAACGCGCCGAACAGCAAATGCACGCCGAGATATTCGGTCAGCGTGGCGGACGCCAGGAGGAGAAGAAGGATGAGGGCCACCAGGTCGTCCGTCAACTTCCCACGCCGCCGGAAGCTGACTTCGAGCCGCCGGAGAAGATAGCGTCCGGCGGTGATCATCACCAGAACGAATGCGCTAAGCGCGAGCAAGGTCTTCCAGAGTGGTAAGGCATGGCCGGAGGAGCGGACCAGGGCCACGATGTACGCCAGGATGCACCATGCGGTCACATCATCCACAGCTGCACAGGCGATCACGATCGAGCCAAGACGTGTTTTCAGCAGATCGCGCTCGGTCAGAATTCGCGCCAGCACGGGAAAGGCTGTGATGCTCATCGCCACGCCGATGAAAAGCGTAAATTCGCGGAACGGCACGCTGGAGTCGGAGAGCTTCGGGTAAAGGAACAGAGCCAAAAGCGAACCCAGCAGAAACGGAGCCGTGATGCTTGCGTGCGATGTCAGCACCGCAGCGTGACCCTGGTTGCGCAAATATGCCGGGTTGAACTCCAGGCCCACGAGAAACATGAACAACAGCAGTCCGATCTGGCTCAGCGTCTGCAAATATCCGAGGCTGCCGGCAGGAAACAGCGCGGATGACAGCGAGGGCGCCAGCCATCCAAGGAACGACGGGCCAAGCAGGATGCCTGCCACCATCTCACCCATGACCTGAGGCTGGCCGAAGCGGCGGAATATCGCGCCAAGAAACCGGGCCGAGACGACGATAGCGGCGATCTGGAGCAGAAGCGTAAGAACGTCAGGCATTGCTTCGTTTTCTCATCGTCCTTGGTGCGCCCGCTTCGGCGAGAGTGTTGCGACGAAGAGAGCAGAGGCGCACTCCGTCCGCCGAGGCGCTGTGATCGAACCGCGTAAAGTCGTCTGCCCATCTTCGCGCGAGAGAGTTGCCGAGATTCGCAGCAAGTCAAAATTCTCTCTGCCAAAGAAAGGGGGGCTGGTCTCGGCTACGAGTTGATCTCCCTCCAGCCGGCCGAGCAGGTGACCGCCAGATGCATTCAGCACGGTGATGTCCAGGAAAATTCCAGATTGCGAGATATCAATCGTCGGTTCGCGGGAATTGACAAGGCCGTACAGGCACGAAGCTTGCGGGTTCAAATCATCTGCGGTTTTCAGCAGCCAGCGACCCTGAACGGAAGCCGGTGGCGAGACCCGGCCGCCGAGATTCAGAACACCCACTACTCCGAGGAAAGGCAGCCCTACAAGTATGAAGTAGTCGAGTATAAGTCGGCGGGCAGGCATATTCTATTGCGCGCAGCTTCAATGTATCCTCCATTTCAGCAGGTCTTGATATCTGGTGGGAATAATATTTGAGGCCGCTCATCCATATCGCAGCTGGCAGCCTGCGGGATAATGCGAACTGTGGCCGGCAGCAGCGAAGAGGGTATCGAGATTCTGGTGTATGATCCTCGCCGGCGGCCTGCGCAATGGAGCGATGGGATTCAGCCAACGCAATGCGCCGTTTTCCTGGAGGACGTGCGATCGGCGGCGCCTGTTTCTCGCGACGGAACCATCTGCGCCCGGGGCCGCGAGACGTGTGTCCTGTTCGACAGCATTGAGCGCGCGCAGCAGTTTTGCGAGCAGATGGTGGCCCGCATGCCTTATATACAATGCGAAGTATTGGATGCGGGCGGCCGTGCAAACCCTCCGTTGCTTGTTGTCGCTCATCCCTGTCACCGCCGTGATGATCACGCGCAAGGCTGGTGGACGAGATACCGCAACTGTATCGCGGCGCTCTTCATTGCTGCCGCGATTCCATTGTTTTATCTGGATCTGCGGCATCACGGCCGGCTCGTTCTGCCTACGTTTTTGGGTATCAATCTAATCGTGGCCGCACTGCGAATCCTGCTTTGGCATGCCGGCGCAAAACGCGCCGAGCAGGATCGGCTCAAACGTTTGGAGGCGTACCGAAGAGGACGAGAATTTTCCTGAGCCGGTCCCCGCTGGTTTTCCGCGTAGATATATGTCAGGAGGTATGGCATGAATGCGCAGCCGGACGTGATCGAGGAATTGGGGGATACAGTTCCGGAATCGCTTCCATCCCCTACGGCCTTCGTGCCATCACCCTCTGACGGCGTCCTTGGTGAATACGCGCTTGCAACGGGCGCAGCCGCGGTGCGGCGCCTGCATCTGCTACATAACGTTTATTCACCTGCCGGAAAACGAGTTCTATTGCAGGCCGGTTTGACACCGGGAATGCGGGTTGCGGATTTCGGTTGTGGTGTCGGCGCCGTCACTCGGATGCTCGCCGAAATGGTCGGTCCGTCGGGGCACGTTGCCGGAGTTGATGTCAATGCAGCGCAACTCGTACAGGCCAGTAAGCTCTGTGCCAGCATGCATTTTACGAATGTGTCGTTCCTGCAAGCCGATGCCTGTGCCACCGGCCTGCCTGAGGAATGGTTTGATTTGGTGTATTGCCGTTTTCTGCTGCTCCATCTCCCGGACCCGGTTGCCTGCCTTCGGGAAATGAAGAGAGTTCTCCGCCCGGGGGGGATCCTGGTGGTTGAGGATGGAGATCTCGCAACCACCGGAAGCGTTCCTCCTACCGCGTTGAACGCTGTTGCGGACCTGTTCACTCGTCTTGGACCTACGCGCGGACTTAACTATTCTCTGGGCCGCGATCTGTATCATCTGGTGAAAGCCGCGGGCTTCCCCGATCCCGAAATCGAAATTCACCAACCGGCGATCCGCCGCGGAGAAGACCGCCTTCTTCCCAAGTGGAGCGTTGAAGAAGCCGCACCGGCGTTCATAAGTGCAGGCCTCATCACGCCTGACGAGCTCGAGCAAACCTTGGCTGCGATGCAGGCCGCAATCGACGATGCCGATGTGCTGATTCTTGCGCCGCTCATGTCGCAGGTGTGGGCTCGCAAGAGTCTCTAGCTCAGCCCCACCAACTTTCGCCGGGCGCCAGATGCGCCTTGGCTACATCCGGATTCAATTCGATGCCGTACCCGGGCTTGTCCTGAATTGTGAAGTAGCCATTCTCCCAGAATGGACCCTCGCGCAGTACCAGCTCCGGCCACCAGGAGATCCATTTCGCCAGCTCGTGTATGCGGAATTCGCGCATCGCGGAGGCAGCGTGGCAGGACGCGATCGTGCCCACGGGGCTGGCGGGATTGTGGCACGCGGTCCAGATATAGTACAGATCGGCGTGATCGGAGATCTTTTTCGATTCCAGCAGTCCTCCGGATTTCGGAATGTCGATATGCACGCCGGAACAAGCCTGCATTTCAATTAATCTGCGGAAGCCCTGACGGCCATAGAGATTCTCTCCCGTGCAGACCGGCACCGGGATCGAATGTGTGACCCGCGCCATGGCTTCGACGTTGTCCGGAGGCACCGGATCCTCCAGCCACATGGGCTTTACCGGCTCCAGCTCCCGCCCCAGGCGGATGACGTCCTCGGTGTCGTATCGCCAGTGGCATTCGATTGCGAAATCGGCGTCCGGGCCGAGTGTTTCCCGCACAGTCTCCATGCCTTTCACGATCCGGCGGTAGTCCTTGTGAGTGAGATTGCGGGCATACGGATCGTGGCCCGGCTCCTTGAATTCGGGATCGGCTTTGACCGGAACTCCGTCGCCCTGGAACTTGAATGCCGTCCAACCCCACTTTTCCGCGCGCGCTTCCTGGATCTGCTCCCGCCACGCCGACTGATCCTCGACGCGATCGACAGCCTGGAGCGTGCGATAGAACCGGATGCGATCGCGAAACCGGCCGCCGAGCAGATTACAGACGGGCGTCTGAAGGATGCGGCCGCAGAGATCCCACAATGCGATTTCGATGCCGCTGGCGGCCGTTACGGTAACACCTGCAATTGCTCCAGCCCCAGCGCTCTGCATCAACATCTTGGTGTAGAGCTTGTCGACGTTCAGCGGATCTTCGCCAACAACGATCGGCCTCAGCTTGTTGAGGACCAAGTCCTTCACACCCCAGCCCCAATAAGCCTCTCCTATCCCATACAAGCCCGAATCGGTTTCAATCTTGATGAGATTCCAGTCCCAGGTGCCGCGCACGATCATGCACTTGACGTCGGTGATCTTCACTTTTTTCGCGAGTGCCGCGGCGAGCTTTTGGTAGGGGCCGGCGAAGGCGGAGCCAGAGGCCGCTGCTGCACACAGAAATCGACGGCGCGTCATGACTTTGGGCCTTACTATAGCAGATCTGCCGATGATCCATAGAGTATTCTGGTCGGATGCAGTCTCGCGCGCCTCGAGGTCTGGCTTTGGCGACTATCTGCTGTTCGCTCTGCGTTCCGGTCTCCACGCGCGCGCAGGAATGGCGGTTCTATGGCGGTGATCCGGGGGGCGCAAAGTACTCCGCGCTGAAGGACATTAACCGCGCGAACGTTGCACGGTTGCGGCCGGCCTGGATCTTTCATACGGGCGACCTGAGCGATGGAACGCGCTGGCCTACCCGGAGCGCATTTGAATCGACGCCGATTGTCGTGGATGGCGTGATGTACGTGACAACGCCATTCTCCCGCCTGATCGCGCTTGATCCGGAAACAGGCAGGGAGATCTGGAGCTTCGATCCCGGACTCGACCGCTCGGAATCGGCCAACCTGTTCATCAACCGGGGCGCTGCTTTCTGGTCCGAGGGCGCGAAGCGCCGCATCTTTCTGGGCACACTTGACGGCCGGCTCTTCTCGATCGTCGCTGAAACGGGTAAGCCGGATAATTCCTTCGGCGACGGGGGCTGGGTGGACTTGCGGCAGGGCATTGCTGAGGGCTATCCGGACCGGCGAGTCGGCATGACGTCTCCGCCGGCGGTTTACAAAAACCTGGTGATCTGCGGAGCCCTGGTACCCGATGGCGAACCGCGCGGTCCTTCCGGCGATGTGCGGGCATTTGACGCGCACTCGGGCAGGCTTGTCTGGCGATTCCATACCGTACCGCACGCCGGCGAGTTCGGTAATGGGACCTGGGCTTCCGATGCCTGGGAGAAGCGCGGCGGAGTAAACGCATGGGCGCCGCTCAGCGTGGACGTGGCCCGCGGGATCGTCTTTCTGCCGTTGACCTCGCCGGCTACGGATTACTATGGCGGCGACCGCAAAGGCGCGAACCTGTTCGGCGACTCGCTGGTGGCGCTGGCTGCCGCAACGGGAGAGCGCCTCTGGCATTTTCAGACGGTGCATCACAACTTGTGGGACTACGATCTTCCGGCGCAGCCGACGCTGGTGCAGGTGCGCAAAAACGGCAGAGTGCTCGATGCTGTGGCGCAGGTGACCAAAACGGGATTCACATTTGTGTTTAACCGCGCGAGCGGCGAGCCCGTGTTTCCGGTTGAAGAGGTTCCCGTGCCAAAGAGCGAAGTGCCCGGTGAGGCAGCCTGGCCGACACAACCTCGCCCGGTCAAACCGCCACCCTACACACGGCAGAAGATGACTGCAGACGAGCTCACGGACGTGACCCTCGAATCACGAGCCTATTGCAGCAACCTGATCGAGGGCGCCGTATTCGGCGAGATCTTCACACCCATCGGACTCACGCCGACGGTGCTGTTCCCCGGCACCAATGGCGGCGCAAACTGGGGAGGCGCTTCGTTCGATCCGGAAACGCACACGCTGTATGTGAATTCGATGGATGTCGGCATGCTGCTGCGCATGACGAAGCGCCCGGAGGGATCGGCGATCCCGTACCGCGCGCAAGGTTCCGGCTCGATGAACTCGCGGTTCTGGGACCCGGACCTGAATCCCTGCCAGCGCCCGCCCTGGGGCTTTCTGACAGCAATCGACCTGGACAACGGCACGTTCCGGTGGCGCTCTGTTCTTGGCGTAGTGGACAAGCTGCTTGAGCGCGGGCTCCCGCCTACCGGCACGAGCAATATCGGCGGTTCCCTGGTGACGGCCGGAGGCTTGGTGTTCATCGGGGCCACGAACGACAGCCGTTTCCGCGCGTTTGATAAAGATACGGGCAAGGAGCTTTGGGTTACGCGCCTTCCGGCAAGCGGCCATGCCACGCCGATGACATTTCGCGGCCCCAAAACGGGACGGCAGTTCGTGGTGATTGCCGCAGGCGGTGGTAACAAGTACAACAAGACCTATTCGGATTCGCTGGTCGCGTTTGCGTTAGCCGAAAGCGCGGCCGACCGGCCGCCGCTGGTTTCCTATTCGCGCGCCGTGTCGCGCCCGGCTGCGGCGTTCAAGAAGGTTTCCACGGCCGCCGGCACTCCCGGGCTGTTCAGCCATCCGCGCCACTCTGGCCTGAAGATCGAATGCGGCTATTGCCACAAGACGGCCGCCTCCGGAGAGCGGGCCGGCTTTCCGAGTGCATCCGCGTGCATGACCTGCCACCGTACCGCCGCTGCGGACCAGCCGGAGATCCAGCATCTGGCCGCCCTTGCTCCGGACGAGAAGATCGTCCCGAAGGCCGCGGTCTACCTGCTGCCCGATTTTGTTTTCTTTCGGCACGACCGGCACGCCTCGCGCGGTATACGCTGCACCACATGCCACGGAGACGTCTGGGTGCAGGAACGAATCCAGCCGGTGCTTGAGATGAAGATGAAGGCGTGTGTAAGCTGTCATCAGGCCGGCCATGCAACGGTTACGTGCACCGCGTGCCATGAGCTGAGCCAGTGAACCGGTGAGAATATGCGTTCCGGCGGACAAATAGCGCGCTACCGCGCGTAAGTCATGGCGAATGAACTGGAAGATCGGCGCGCGGCCTTCATCAAGGCCTCGGTGTGGCACGGCTCCCTTGAACGCGCCGAAGCGATCCTCGCCGTGCATCCCGAAATTGCAAGCAGCGATATTTATACGGCTGCTCTACTGGGCGATGATGTTGCGGTTCGCCAATTCCTAGCGCTCGACCCCGAGGCTGCTACGGCGAGAGGAGCTCCGTTGGGCTGGGATGCGCTCACGTACTTGTGCTTCTCGAAATACCTCCGGCTGGATCGCAGCCGAACCCGTGGTTTTGTGCGCGCCGCAACAGCGCTGCTCGATTCGGGAGCGAGCGCCAATACCGGGTTTTGGGAGAAGAACCATCAGCCCGAGCCCGAGTGGGAGAGCGCGATCTACGGTGCTGCCGGAGTTGCGCACAATCCGGAGCTAACGCGGCTGCTGCTGGAACGCGGCGCGGATCCGAATGACGAAGAGACGCCATATCATACGCCGGAAAGCACGGACAACGCCGCTCTTGAGGTCATTGTGGACAGCGGTAAGCTAAGCGCCGATAACCTTGCAACCATGCTGCTTCGGAAAGCGGACTGGCATGACACCCAGGGCATTCGGCTTCTTCTCGAGCGGGGCGCCGAACCGAATCGAATGACCCGCTGGCAGTACACAGCTCTCCATCAGGCATTGAGGCGGGACAACGCTCTCGCGAATGTCAGGCTGATGCTGGACCACGGCGCCGATCCAATGCTCCCCAACCACCGGGATGGCAGATCCGGGGTTGCGATTGCGGCTCGCAGAGGACGCAGCGACGTCCTGGAGCTGTTCGCCGGGCAAGGCATCCCGATTGAGCTTGAAGGCGTGGACCGGTTGATTGCGGCTTGCGCCCGCAACAATGCCGAGTGCGTGCGCGCCATTGCCGGCACGGAGCCCGATCTCGTCGGCGAGCTGCTCGCCCAAGGCGGGACGCTGCTGGCGGAGTTTGCAGGAAATGCAAATACGAGTGGCGTCGGGCAGCTCCTCGGCTTGGGTGTCAAAGTCGATGCGCTGTATGAGGAAGGCGATCCGTACTTCGATATTGCGAAAAGCAGCACTGCCCTGCATGTTGCGGCGTGGCGCGCCTCGCACGCAGCCGTAAGGCTTCTCCTTAGGAATGGAGCCTCGGTCAATGCGAAGGACGGAAGAGGCCGTACACCGCTGGCTCTTGCAATTCGAGCGTGCGTGGATTCCTATTGGACATACCGGCGGTCACCTGAATCCGTTCAGGCTCTCCTGGATGCCGGGGCGTCGGTCAATGGCGTGGCGTACCCTTCGGGTTACGCAGAAGTAGACGAGCTGCTCAGAGCGCACTACGCCTGACGCGGCCGCCCCGGGCCTGTGCCGTGCGGCCTATAATAAAAGCAATCATGCCAGCCGGCGCTACCGTTGAAGTTCGCTCGCACCCGCTTACTGTCCTCAATGAAGAGGAGAAGCTGTTCCAAAGCTCGGTGCGGCAGTTCGCTCGCGAGCAGGTCGGCCCGCGGGTCCGCGAGATGGACGAAGCGGGAGTGTTCGAAAAGGAGCTGATCCGGCAATTTTTCGAGCTGGGCCTGATGGGCATTGAGATCCCGGAAGAATATGGAGGGCAGGCCGGCACCTTCTTTCAATGTGTTCTGGCGGTGGAAGAGCTCTCGGCCGTCGACCCTTCGGCCGGTGTTGTCGTTGATGTGCAGAATACCATCGTCAACAATGCGCTGCTGCGCTGGGCCAATGCCGCGCAGAAGAGCCGCTATCTGCCTCGCCTCGCCTCCGACACCGTGGCCTCATACGCGCTCTCGGAAGCCGGTTCCGGATCCGATGCGTTCGCGCTCGCAACCAAGGCTGTGGATCGAGGCGACCACTTCCTGCTTACCGGGCGCAAGCTGTGGATCACCAACGCCGTGGAGGCCGGATTTTTTCTGCTGTTCGCCAACGCGAACCCTGAGGCGGGATATCGAGGTATTACGGCGTTTCTGATCGAGCGTGATTTTCCGGGCTTCCGCGTCGGAAAGAAAGAAGACAAGCTCGGTCTTCGTGCTTCGTCCACCTGTGAGCTGATCCTCGACAATTGCCGCGTTCCGAAAGAGAACGTGATGGGCGACGTTGGCCAGGGCTACAAGATCGCGATTGAAACGCTGAACGAAGGGCGAATCGCCATTGGTGCGCAGATGATAGGACTGGCGCGGGGAGCGCTGGAACACGCCATCACCTATGCCAGGGAGCGAAAGCAGTTTGGAAAAACGATCGGCGAGTTCCAGGGTGTGCAGTTCGAGCTTGCAAAGATGGCTACGGAGCTCGAGGCCGCGAGGCTCCTTGTTTATAACGCCGCCCGGCTGCGTGACGCCGGCTTGCCGTTTCAGACCGAAGCCGCCATGGCCAAGTACTACGGGTCCGAGATCGCGGAGAAAGTGGCCTCCAAAGCGATCGAAATCTTCGGAGGCGTCGGCATCACGAAGGACTATCCCGTGGAGAAGCTGTACCGGGACGCCAAGATCGGCCGTATCTACGAAGGTACGAGCAATATTCAACTGCTTACGATCGCCAAGAAACTCTTGGCGAAGTGAAAACGTCACACGTGTGAGGGGAAGATGCGTCCAGTTGTATTTTCCGGCTTAATGGCCTTGTTATCACTGCCCATACAGGCGGCCGACTCCTCCGCCAAGACCGATGTCAATCCGCAGGAGATTATCCAAAAGTTCGCTGCCAAAGAGGCGGAATTTGCCGCGGCGCGAGGCAACTATACCTACCGCCAGACGGTGAAGATCCAGGAGCTTGATGCTGCGGGCAACCCTGGCGGCAAGTACGAACTGGTGGAGGACATTATCTTCTCGCCAGAAGGAAAGCGAACCGAAAAAGTCGTATTTGCTCCCGTTTCGAGTTTGCGGAATCTGATCCTGACACCCGAAGACGAGCAGGACCTGCGCAATGTTCAGCCGTTTGTTTTGACCACGGCCGAAATCCCGGACTATGACGTAAATTTTCTGGGGCGCGAAAAAATCGATGAGATCGGCTGTTATGTGTTCTCGGTCAAGCCCAAGAAGATGGTACCGGGCAAGCGATACTTCGAGGGCCAGATCTGGGTGGACGATCGCGATTTGCAAATCGTGAAGACGTATGGCAAAGGCGTCGGCATTCTAAAGAAGGGCTCCGACAATCAGTTCCCGAAATTCGAAACCTACCGCGAACAAGTAGACGGCAAATACTGGTTTCCAACCTACACGCGAGCCGATGACACACTGCACTTTCAAACCGGACCGCAGCGGATCCGAATGATCGTGAAATACGAGAACTACAAGCGGTTCGCCGGCAAGTCTTCGATCACGTTCGGCGAGGTCGTGGACGAAAAGAACAACGACAATCAGTCTAAGCCGAACGAGCCTCCGAAAAAATAACGGACAGCTAAACAGCGTGTGCTACGATCCCAGGGATGGGAAGCACGAAGATTATCGTCCTCAATAACGGGCCGATCCGTATCGAAGGGGAATTCGTTATCTGTGATCCTGAGGGCAAGGAGTTTGGGCTTGCGGGCCGCACTGTCATTTCGTTATGCCGGTGCGGCTTTTCGGAGAACAAACCATTCTGCGATGGCTCTCACGGACGCAAGGGTTTTTCGGATCCTGTGACAGCCCGCGATCTACCTCCTCCGAAACCGAAGCTATAACAGAGAAGCGCAGTGCTGTTTTGCCGGTAGGCTGATCTGGCCGCCAATGCTTTGCGAGGCGCCCGCCGGCACCGGTTCTTTCCGCGCTCCCGCTGCTCTGGCCTTCGAAAACATCGAGATAACGATTCATAGCCGGATGCGCAATGCGGTCAATCCGGCGGCTCGGCGAGGGCCAGTGCACTTCCACCCAGTCGATTGAATGCCTGCTGGCACCTAAAATTTCGCGGGGATCATGGCTTGAGAGATAGCTGCCTCCAGCGTTTTTTAGCCGCGTAAAGATTTTGCCGCCAATGCTCCACTTAATCATTGCACCGATGGCCGCCGGGTTTGCGGTTTTGCCTCGCAAGCGCAGTCCCAGCCACCGATTTCCCGCCGCCGCATTATTTATCAGGACGTGTACAGGACCGCCGTTCTCGCTGAATACGATATCTGGATATCCATCGTTATTCAAATCGCCGACAGCCAATCCTCGTGCTGAATACTTTCTCGCGAAAGCCGGTCCGGCCGAAGGGCCGAGATTCAGCATTCGCCCATCAGGTTGATGGCGCAGCAAGAGTAATGGCTGCTTGTAAGTGATGCCGCGAGTGCGCTGCTCTACCAGATCATCAGGATGTCCGTTCGAAAGGATCAAGTCGAGCAGGCCGTCATTGTTGTAATCGAAGAAACGCAGCCCCCAGCCGCTCATGAATCGTGTCGCCGCCGCGACTGCAGTCTGCACATTAATATCTTCAAACGCCTCATCGCCAGTGTTCCGGTATAAAGACGTCATCTGCGTGTCAATGTTGGCCACGATGAGGTCAGACCGGCCATCTCCATCGAAATCAGCAGCGTCTACTCCCATACCTGAGCGGGCCTGTCCGTCCGGACCGTAAGCTACACCGGCTTCCAATCCGACTTCGTCAAACCGTTCTCCACGGCGGTTCAGCCACAGAAAATTGGGGGCGGTGTCGTTGGCGACAAATATATCGAGGTAGCCGTCGCCGTTGATATCGGTGGCCACTGCGCCCCATGCCTTTCCTGGTTTCGAAAACAACCCCGTGGTCCCGCTGACATCGGAAAAGCGGCCATGGCCTAAATTTCGATACAGATGGCTCGGAATGGGCCGCAGGATTCTGGGATTGCAGTAGTAAGACTGTTCTGCCGGAGCAGAACCACCGGCGCCGCCGTAGGAATCTGCCAGCGTGCACGTCTTTAATTCCGAATAATCGGCGAATTCGCCCACGAACAGATCAAGCTTGCCATCGTTGTCATAGTCGAACCAAACAGCGCTCGTTCCCCAACTGCAAGGACCTAGTCCGCTCTCGGATGTGACGTCGCTAAATGTACCGTTGCCGTTGTTATGGTAGAGGAGACACTTTTCGAAGCCGGAGAGAAACAGGTCGATAAAGCCGTCGCCGTCATAGTCTCCCGAAGCGACGCCCATTCCAAATAGATTTGAGCTAATTCCCGCCTTTTGCGCGACTTCGGAAAATGTCCCGTCGTGGTTGTTTCGATACAGCGCGTGCCCGATCGGTGATGCCGACGTAAAAAAGCGGGATCGCCCGGAATTCACCAGCAGAATATCCATCCAACCGTCATTATCAAAATCAAAGATAGCGACGCCCGCGCCTGTGGTCTCCGGCAGATAGCGTTTGTCTGACCGGCCGTTCACATGAACCCAGGTGACACCCGTTTCCCTAGCCGGCGCCTCGCGGAAAGGAACGATCGAAGGCGCATCCGGGAGCGCAACCATCGAGGCGGCTATCCAGGTTAAAAAGCGCCTTCCGATCACGTCAGTTGATTATATTCGGAACGAATTCCGATTTCTATTGACAGCCGGAAGATGCAATGTTACGTTGGTGCGCGACCGTTCTGCTACTGCGCGAGGCTGCATGTCTGCGAAATCGACCGCTGTGAGCAATCTCATGGGAGTGATTCCCCCAATGATTACTCCGTTCGCACACGACGACTCTGTGGACCGGAAGCTTCTGCGAGAAGAGGTACAGGTCCTGCTCAATGCCGGGGTGCATGGCATTGTAGTGGGAGGTAGCACGGGGGAGGGCGCAGGCCTCTCCGCGGAAGAATTGTATGAGGCAGTTTCGACTGTGGTCGAAACTGTCGAAGGATCCATTCCGGTTCTTAGCGGCGTCATCGCGGACCGCTCCGATGAAGCGATCCGGTTAGGCCGTGCCGCTCGCCAGGCCGGGGCCGTGGGACTTCAGGTGCCGCCGCCGAATCTAGAATTTGTAACTTCTCCCGCAATTCTCGACCGCTACTACCGCGCCATTACCGATGGCACTGAGCTGCCAATTATCATTTATAACGTCATTCCCTGGGCCCAGGTCTCCATCGAGTCGCTCCGCGAAATTGTGACGGCGAATTCGCTCATTTACGGAATTAAACAAAGCGGCGGCAATATTCATGGGTTGGCAAAGCTGCTCGCTTATATGAAGGGACAGATTCGGATATACACAGCGATCGACGATCTGGTTTATCCCTCTCTTTTGCTGGGAGCAGATGGAACGATATCGGGCACTTCCAGCATTTTTCCGCATGAGACGGTGGAGCTGTGGAATTGCGTCAAGGACGGCGATCACGAACGCGCAATGGAATTACACCGCAGTTTTATCGCGGTCTGGCGAGCGTTGGAAGGCCCGGATTTCCCGAGCCGAATGAAATATGCCTTGGGGCTGATGGGACGGCCGGCGGGCAAAGCGCGTCATCCGTTCTCGCCACCGGCCCACGATGCCATCATTCGGATCGAGGAGGCATTGCAACGCAGTGGACTTCATTCTGGCGAAACCGGGCGTCAAGCCCGCCAAAATGTAGGATGATAAAATTTCCGTTGGAACTGCCGCGCGGCCTCTGTTAGCTTTGATCAGCAAGCGATGGCGCACCTGTATCAGCTTCGCCGGCGTATAGCTGCTCTGGCCGCTATAGCCCTGCAAGCTTCGGGAACTATAGCTGGCGCGATCGCGGCCCCGGCGGAAAGTCGTGACCGTCGAAGCAATGCCCCGCGAACCGAGCAGGCGCTCCGGTCGGCGATTGCCGCCGGCGGCGATACCGCCGAATTGCATGGCGAATTGGGCTTGCTCCTCTATGGGACCGGGCGTTTTCACGACGCGATTCCGGAGCTCGGACGAGCCGCGCAGTTGGATCCTGCTTTTCCGGATTATTCACTGAAACTTGCCGCCGCAATCCTGGCCGAGCGGCGGTATGGAGTGGCGCTCGAGTTCCTGCGAGCGGTTGGCCCGCGCTTTGAGAATCTCGCTGAGTATCAATACAACGTTGGCTTAGCTCATTATGGAATGAGAAGGTTCGACGGCGCGCTCGCCGCGTTTCAAAGAGCCATTAAAATCGACCCGAAAATGGATTTGGCGCATTTCTTCCTCGCCAACTGCCTGGTGGCCAATGCCAATCTCGCCGGCGCAGTTCCGTTTTACCGCAACGCCCTCCAGTTGAATCCCAACAAGTCCGGTTACTATTACGCACTTGGAAAGACGCTGGGAGACATGGGTCCCAAGCATTTTCGGGAAGCGGTATCGCTGCTGCGAACAGCGCTCAAACTTCAGCCCGACGATGCTGCCAGCCAGTTTGCACTAGGCAAGCTTTATGAACGTGCCGGCGATGCGGTCTCTGCTCGTCCTTTACTGGAGTCAGCGGTCAGCCGTTACCCTGACGAAATTGCGCCGCGCGTAGTCTTGGCAAAGGTCTACTCCCGTCTTAAACAACCTGAAAAAGCGAAAGCACAATTCGCAGCGATCCGGCGTCTTGAAGCCTCCCGCCGTGAAACGGATTCACAACTGGAACCTAGCGGCCATTCGGGTAGCCCGGCAACATCGCCGGAGCCGCTACCGCGGTAGCCCGGTCGGAAGCGGAACTCATTCCGAAAACCTATTGACACGCCCATCTACACGTGATTAAATGCCACACCACAGGAGGGACGATGCCGCCAAGTACGCGATGGAGCACATTTCCACAACTGCTGGCGATCTCGCTAAGCTTGTTCGTTTCCGCCGCTCTGTATGCCCAGGGAGGCCGAGCCTCGATTTCCGGAGTAGTTACGGACTCGTCAGGATCCGTGGTGCCCGAGGTAACTATTGTCGCCACGAATACAGGAACCGGAGTCGCTCTCACGGCAACCAGCAATGAGGTCGGCGCGTACGTTCTTCCGCTGCTGCCAGTTGGCAGTTATTCAATCACATTTAAGAAAGACGGCTTTCGAGCGGAAACCCGCACCGGTATCATTCTGACAGCCGATCAAGTCGCGACCATAAACACATCGCTTTCGCTTGGTGCTGTTACAGAGGAAATCCGCGTTGCGGCAGATGCAGAGATGATTACCACGCAGACGGCCGCCTTGGGTCAGGTGATTCAGGAGCGATCTATCGTCGAGCTGCCCTTGAATGGGCGAAATCCAGCTAGCCTGGTATTGCTAACTCCCGGTATGATCAACGTACTCCAAACCGGTGGAGGAGTGCGGCAAGGTTATACTACGTTTCCCACCGAAGAGGGAGCGTCCGCGAATGGAGGCCGGCAAGGCAGCACGCTTTATATTCTCGACGGTGCCTTGAATATGGACAATTATCATCTGCTGGCCGGGCCTTTTCCGAATGCGGATGCAACTCAGGAGTTCCGGGTGCTTGGGAACAACTTTGAAGCGCAGTATGGCTTCGCACCCGGGGCGGTGGTCAGCATTGTAACAAAATCGGGAACAAATGAATTCCACGGGAATGCCTTTGAATTCCTGCGCAACGGCGTGTTGAATGCGCGTGACTTCTTTCAGCCAATCCGCGACGAGCTCAAACGGAATCAGTTCGGCGCATCGTTTGGAGGGCCAATCAAGAAGGATAAGTTGTTTTTCTTCGGCAACTATCAAGGCACGCGAGAACGGCGGGCGGTGGGCGGTTCCACCGTTTTCGTCCCATCGGACGCCATGTTGCGGGGGGATTTCAGCGCATTCAATGCCGCCGGAATCACAGTGCGGGATCCCGACACGGGCCAGCCCGCGCCCAATGGCTTTATCTCACCAACTCGATTCAGTCCGGGCGCGCTCAAGATCGCCGAGTCTTTGCCCAGGACGCAGGACCCGCTGGGCAAGGTGACGGTAAGCGGTTTCACGAATGTGCAGGATTATAACGAATTCACGGTGAAGGGCGACTGGTACCAGAGCACCAAGCATCGGCTTTCGGGGCGGGCCTTCTTCAACGATTTCTCGCAACCGGAGCAGACGCACAGTCTTCTCAACTCAGACCGGTCCTGGCTTGCGCGATGGCAAAACTACGCAGCCAATTACACCTGGACCCTGAGCCCCACTCTGCTGAACAATCTGGTGGCATCCTACACGCGCCTGAACTCGAACAGCATCAGCGGACTTCGCGACAAGGATGGCAAGCGCATCTGTTATTCGCAGATTATCGAGGTGGCCGATCCTCCAAACTCACCGTGTACGATCGAGTCGCTGGGTGTTGGTGGATCGTTCAACTTCGGTCAGAACTTTAACGGGCTGAACCGTTGGACTTGGGGAGTATCGGATTCCATTACCAAGACGGCGGGGCGGCATCTGATTGTCGGTGGGGTAGACGTCCTGAGGCAGTCCTGGGACCTCGCTACCGACTGGCTTGCGCTGCCGATCATCTCGTTTGATGGCGGCGTAACAGGCCACGAGCTTGCCGACTACCTGCTTGGCCAGGTTTCCAGCTATATGCAGGGTGGCGGCGAATACCAAAGGATCCACGCTACACAATTTGGCGCTTATATACAGGATCAAATTCGCCTATCGCCGAACTTCAACTTGAGCCTGGGCGTTCGTTGGGAACCGTTTTTCGCGCCGGTGCCCGAGAGCGGCCGGATTCCGGTTTTTGCGCCGGGCCAGAAGAGCCAGCGCTACAGAAACGCTCCCGCCGGAGTGCTCTATCCCGGTGATCCCGGCGTGCCCGAAGCAGGCACCCCAAGCACCTATGGCTATGTAAACCCTCGTCTTGGGCTGGCATGGCAGCCGGGCTTCCTTAGCAGGACCTCGATCCGCGCCGCTTTTGGGATATTCACCGCGCCTGTGGATTATTCCTCTTGGAACCACACGGCCGACAGCTCGCCCTTCAGCACAACCTATTCCTTGTCGCGTTATGATCCGGCCGTAGGGAAAATTAGCTTTGACCGCCCTTGGGCCGGCTACGCGCCTACAGGCGGCAAAAGTCCTTTTCCTCCGTTTCCCGATCCAGGCTCATCCCCGCCGGGAGATACGCCATTCACCCTGCCCATGTTCTTCCAGGGTGGGTTTAACCAAAATTTTAAGTTGGCGCGCAACCTCAGTTGGAACTTATCGATCGAACGGCAATTCGGCTCCAACTGGCTCGTGCGGGCGGCCTACGTTGCCAGCGAAGCCTATAACCTGATCAATGCCGTCGACCAGAACCCCGGGTTTTTCTCCGCGAATGGCGCGCGGCTCAAATATCCGCAGTTCACGCAGATCCTGGAGATGGTTTCGTGGGCAACGTCGAACTATCAATCGGGTCAGTTGACGGTTGAGAAACGCTTTTCGCACGGGTTCCAATTTCAATCTAACTATACATACTCCAAGTCGTTGGATTCCGCTTCGATCGGAACCCTAGCTTTCACTGGTAGTGTGCCTGATCCGAATAATATGCGGAACAACCGTGGCTGGTCGTCGTTCTATTTCCCACATGTCTTCATCAACAACTTTGTTTGGGAGTTGCCAAAGCTGAACGGGTGGAATGCTCTCGCGCGGGGGATTCTCGGGAACTGGCAGTTGAGTGGAATCTGGCGGATGCAGTCCGGACCGCCCTTCGGTGTAAGGCCTGGCTCTGGAAATAACAACTCACTATTGCAGACCGGTGGTGATCGGGCCGACTATGTACCTGGCCAGGCGATAACAGTGAAAGAAGGCGATAAAAAGGACTGGCTGAATCGATATTTCAACACGAGCGCTTTCAAACAGAATGCTCCAGGCACCATTGGAAATACACCGCGCGCCCTCTTCCACGCACCCCGCATTCACAGTTGGGATGCAGGCATCTCAAAAAACTGGCCGTTTAAGGATCGATACCGGTTTCAGTTTCGCTGGGAATTGTTCAATGCGTTCAATACTCCCAGCTTCGCTGCACCCAACAATAGCGTCAGCAGCTCGCAGTTTGGGCGGATTCTTGCCACCGGAAGCGTTCCTCCGCGAGTCATGCAGGGAGCGTTGAAATTCCATTTCTGATCAGACCTGCCTGAGCCCTGAGCTGCCGGAACCAACTGCCGTCAGGCTTTGCTAAGTCGCGATGCATCTTACCGCTATCGATTTTGCCGTTCTGTTCACTTATGTAGCGTTTGTTATTGGAATCGGCATATGGTTCCAGGGTCGGATGAAAACCTCAGAAGATTTTCTTCTTGCAGGGCGCTCCCTGCCGGGCTGGATTACGGGGCTGGCTTTCATGGCGGCCAATCTGGGGTCGCTCGAAATTGTCGGCATGATTGCCATGGGCGCAAAATACGGCATGATGACGAACCACTGGTACTGGATCGGCGCGATCCCGCCCATGGTCTTTCTCGGCCTTTTCATGATACGTTTCTATTATTCGGCCAAGATCCGCAGTGTACCGGAGTATCTGAAGTTACGGTTCGACCACCGTTCGCATCTTCTGAACGCCTTCACGTTCGTGGTGGTCACGGTGCTGATGTCCGGCATCAACATGTACGCTTTGGCGATTGTGTGCCAACAGATGCTCGGATGGAACTTCAATTTCAGTGTCCTTTTTTCCGCGGGTGTTGTCGTCATATATACGTTTCTTGGTGGTCTCAACTCGTCAATTTACAATGAAGTGCTGCAATTCTTCCTGATTGTCTTCGGGTTTGTGCCCCTCGCCATACTTGGCCTCATCGATGTCGGAGGGTGGGACGGCTTAGTTGCCAAGCTGCCGGACGGATATGCGCATACATGGATCGGGCTTGGCAGCGCGCAAACCAATCCGCTTGGCGTACAGTGGTACCACGTGGTTTTTCCCTTGATGTTTCTGATGGGCCCGTCCTACTGGTGCACCGATTTCCTGCTGGTGCAGCGGGCGCTGGCGGCGCGCAGCCTGGAGGCGGCTCAAAAGACGCCTCTGATCGCGGCATTTCCCAAGATGTTTTTCCCGCTTTTGGTGACGCTGCCGGGCATGATTGCGCTGGCCGTTTTGCCGGAGACTCTGGAGGGCAATTTCAATGTTGCTTTACCCGCGCTCATGAATCGGTATTACCCACACGGACTGCTGGGACTCGGATTTACCGCCCTGATGGCTAGTTTCATGTCTGGAATGGCAGGTAATATCACGGCATTCAATACGGTGTGGACATACGATCTTTACCAGACCTACATACGCAGAAATGCGGGAGACTCCCACTACTTGAGCGTTGGGCGATGGGCGACAGTTGCCGGGACGGCCTTGAGCGTAAGTTCAGCCTACATTTTGCTTGCATTCGATAATCTGATGGATTACATGCAACTAATCGGAGCGGTGTTCATCTCGCCGTTCTTTGTGATCTTCTTTCTCGGAATGTTTTGGAAGCGGGCCACGGCCGCCGGTGCCTTCTGGGGAACACTGGCCGGTATCTCAGGCAGCGCGGGTCAGTACGTTGCGTATCGATGTGGCTTTCTGGAATATCCCACTCCCATGGCCGCAACACTAAGTTTGGCCGTATGGGGCGGTGCCGCAGGACTCATTACAACGGCAAGCGTCAGTATGTTCACGCCGCCCCCCTCGCCGGAGAAACTCATGGGCCTGGTTTACGGCGCCGCGACCAAAGTTGCGTCCGGCCGGCCCGACTGGTATTCCCGGCCCAGATTCCTCGCAGTGCTCGCGTTGCTGCTCTTTGTCGCTCTGAACGTGTTGTTTCGCTAAAGCTTCCCTTCAGCCGCGAGCGCCTTCTGTACCTCCGCCGCGCTGTGCGCCGAAAGGAGGTCGAATGGGCCGCGGGCGACTCCAACAGGCATGTTTCGTTCCGAAGCGGCAAACTTGATGCGCGCGAGGAATTCTCCAGGATGATCCAGGGCGCGCCAGATCCGCAGCAGCCGCTCGTGAATGGCACGAGCTTGCTTGAAATCGCGCCGCCGTACGGCGTCGTGAAGTTCCAGGCACTCGTTGGGAAGCAAGCTGGCAAGGCTGACAATTGCGCCCTCTGCGCCGAGCGCAAAAGCGACAAACATCAGCTCTTCGATCCCTGTGAACACCGGGACGTGCGGTTCCATGGCCAGGAAATCGGCAAGTAAATGCATGTCGGAAGGACCCTGGCAGATCGCATCGGCCGCCTTCTCCCGAACGAGCAGGCGAACCTGGTCCAGAGAAAGCTGCGCAAACGGCAGTGTATTCGCAATGATGACGGGCGCTGCGAAATTTTTCCGAATTGCCTGAAAAAGCGCGAGCAGGCCGTCAGTGGCCGGCTGAAACAGATAATGTGGCTGGGCGACAAGAAGGGCCGAGGCGCCCGCCGACAAAGCCGCCTCCACCAAACCGAGCGTCTCGGGCGTGCTGTCGCCATATATGCCCGCGATGACGGGCCTCTTCGTGGTAGCCGTTACAGCCGTGCAGATTTCCCGATACTCGGCTGCCGTAGATCCGGCAATCTCTCCTGCTGCGCCGCCGACGCAAACGGCAGGCACTCCGGAAGCGTCCAGCAGCCGGACTTCAGACTGAAGCAGGTCGAGGTCCGGATTGCCATGGGCGTCGAATGGAGTGAGCAGCGATGGTATAACTCCGTGCGGGGGGAAGTCGTCCATTGGGAAATACGCTAACATACTAATCGAGGCGTGGCAATCAGTATCGGAATGCATTCCGATTCAGGATGCGGCGCCTTGAAGGACGGTAATCTTTTCTGAGTGCAATGGACCTTCGCGGCCCGATCGGCGTCTTGTTTCTGATTCTGGGCTCTTTGCTTATCGTATACGGGCTAATGACAGGCGATGCGCCGCGGTCGGATCCAGGCTTCAATGTGAATCTCTGGTGGGGACTTGGAATGTCCCTGTTTGGCGGCTTGATGACGGGCACAGCGAGAAGAACTCGCCGGCGCAACCTGGAGACAAAAAGTGAATCGCTGGACGCCGGCTTTGACAAGTCGGAGCGGAACTAAGCCGGAGGAGTATATCCGAGCATCGCCGAGATTCGGGACGCAACGCTTTTGACTTCCTGTTTAGCGGCATCTTGCATGAGTTGCATCCGGATGGCCGGTCCGGACACGCTCACTGCCGCAATCGGATGAGAGGTGGTCGCATCCCAGATCGGCGCTGCGCAGCAGATTACACCGTCAATATTTTCCTCGTTATTGACCGCCACACCCTCTGCCCGGACCTTCTCGAATTCTCTGAAGAGTTGGCTCCCGCTCGTGATTGTGTTCCGCGCAAGCTTTGGCAGCCCGTGTTCCCGGATAATGTTTTCGACATCGGCCTCCGAGAGGTATGCGAGCAAGCATTTTCCCAGGGCTGTCGAGTGCGCGTAATCGCACCCGCCCTGGCTGGCTGCGCATCGATATGGGTTATGGCTCTCAAGCACCGCAATGTAGCTGAGTAAGCCGTTATCCAGGACGGCTACGTGGACCGACTCTCCACAGCGAATCCGTAAGCTCTCCAGCAAGGGTTTCGCCATGGCCACAATACGTTGATAAGGCAGCACCGCCCGCCCTAGCTCAAAGAACTTCGGCGACAGCATATATAAGCCCGTGGTGTCGTCCTGCTCGATGTAGCCAATCTTCTTCATGGAATAAAGCAGGCGGTGCGTTGTCGTCTTCGCAAGACCCACCGCTCGGGTAATCTCTTCCAGGGACAATGACGACTGTGGTTTAGAACTGAAGGCCTCGAGAATTCCGAATACCTTCTCGGTCAGTGCGATGAAGTTCTTGTCACGGGATGACGGCTCCAGCGAGCGGCCGCGAGCGGCCAATCGCGGCTGCCGGCCGGACGGCATTTTCAGACGTTGCAGGGCCAAGCCCACCTCCCAAGGCTCCATTATCAGCGACAAGCGGCGGAGGCGCAAATCGGATCGGAATGCAATTCCAGTTCTGCAAGTGCGAAGTGTGAGAATCTCCCCGTATATGGCGTTGGAGGCAAGCTCATGCGCGCTCGCTGGAGTTTCTTGCGCGGCGCCGCGGAATTCGGAATGGATTCCGCTTGACGGTCGGCGCCGAGTTGAAATATAGTCATCCCTGTTGTTCTTGCGGCGATCGGCATGCGCATCTCGCACATTGAAACATTTCTGGTAGGCAATCCCTGGAAGAACTGGGTTTTCGTCAGACTTTCGACAGACGAAGGCATTTACGGGATGGGCGAAGGCTCGCTCGGACATCTGTCGAAAACGGTCGAGACCGCGATTCATGAAATCAAGCCGTTCATTTTGGGGATGGAAATCTTCCAAACGGAACTGCTCTTCACGACGCTAAACCGTCACATCTATGCGGATGGCGGGCAGATCAAGATGTGCGCAATCTCAGCCATCGAGATTGCCTGCTGGGACGCAATCGGGAAAGCTCTTGGGCAGCCTATCTATAACCTGGTCGGCGGCCGCTGTCGGGAGCGGATCCGCGCATATGCCAACGGCTGGTACCGCAATCGCCGAACGCCGGAAGCGTTCGCTGAAGCGGCGCGCAAAGTTGTCGGCATGGGATACTCGGCGATGAAGTTCGACCCGTTCGGTACGGCCATGGGAATCATCTCGCCGAGGGAGGAGGCGTTGTCGATCGACATCGTCGCCGCAGTTCGAGAGGCTGTCGGGCCGCATGTCGAGCTGGCAATCGAATGTCATTCGCGTTTTACTGTTTCGACTGCGATTCGCATAGGACAAAAGCTCGCTCCCTATGCGCCGGCATGGTATGAAGAACCGGTTCCACACAATAATGTTCCGGCCATCATCGAAGTAGCGCGGCATGTCGAAATCCCGGTCTGCGCCGGCGAAAGCATCTCCTCGAAGCAGCAGCTTGCCGAGCTGCTCTCGTATAACGAAATTGACATCATCAATATCGAGCCGCTCCATATGGGCGGTATTCTCGGATCGCGCAAAGCCGCGGATATGGTCGATGCCCACTACGGACAAGTCATTCCCCACGCCGCGCAAGGCCCGATATGTACAATCGCTTGCCTTCACATCGATGCAGCAACACCGAATGCCTGGCTTCAAGAAACATTCGAAGACTTTAACGAGCCTTGGGAGCTAAACGTTGTAACAAATTTTCCTGTGGTCCGCGGTGGTCATTTTGAACTGCCTGGCGGTCCGGGTCTCGGCATAGATCTGAACCTGGATGAAATTTACCGGCACCCTTATCACGACAACCCGGATATTTCATTGTTTGAGGAGGATTGGCAGTTTCGGCGGGCCACGCAATTAGAGAGCTGAAGCTATGTTGCGACTCAACGGAATTACACCGGTGATGGTCATGCCGCTACTGGACAACGATGAGCTTGACGAGAACAGCTTGCGGACCCAGATCGAATTTGCCGTGACTAACGGCGCCGCGGCAATAGCGGGTCCGGGCTTCGCATCGGAGTTCTACAAGATGAGCGACGGCGAACGGTACCGGTTTGCGGAGATTCTGGTGGATCAAGCCAACAAGCGAGTTCCCGTTATTGTGGCAACCAGTAGCGACTCTACTTACCAAACCATCGCATTTTCAAAGTTCGCCGAAAAGATTTCAGCGGATTGCCTCATGGTGACGCCGCCGCGCACTGCCGCCTTGCCGGCATCCGAAATTACCGCCTACTACAGCCGGCTCTGTGATGCGGT
>Ga0070741_10000405_pt1 | contig 160856 bp, 179 predicted proteins | sample Coa_R1_4_FD_66440 | JGI IMG/M metagenome (GOLD analysis project Ga0070741, IMG submission 66440) | Surface soil microbial communities from Centralia Pennsylvania, which are recovering from an underground coalmine fire - Coalmine... | ecosystem: Environmental > Terrestrial > Soil >... | reverse complement strand
GGGCGACGCCCCGCCTTCGGCGGGGATCCCCCTGCCTTGATGATCGGGCGGCTTGAGCGCGATCATCAGCGTCCGTCGCGACGGGTTTCAGGATGAGCATTGGAAGATGCTGCTTGGACCTCCGGTCGGCGCGCAGGGGAGGCGCCAGGTGTCGGTCACCAGCCAGTCGGAGACGCCGGGGACGGTGGTGGGCAGCTCGTCGCGGCCCGCGTGGATGCCCCCGTCGTCAGAGGAGAAGGGCGACCGGACCCTCACCATGGCCGCGACCAGGGGCTCCCGCGTGCCGTTGGGACCCAGGTTGCAGGACTCCCGCCTCGACTCGCCCGCCCGGATTTCGCCCGGCGCGGGGCGGCTCTGGTGGATCACGGCGGAGGAGGAGATGGTCCCCGTGACGGGGTCCACCGTCTCGTTCTGGACCTCGGCCCCCCAGAGGCAGACGAACTGCATGACCACGCTGGGGCCCGGGTTCAGGACCGTGAAGCTGAGGTTGTGCCTGACCCCGATGACCTCAGGCGTCTCCGCCAGGAACGGCGTCGAGCGGACGACGTCCACGTGGCCGGGGATGACGACGTCCACCTCGCCCCAGAACGTCCTCGTGGTGCTCCCCGTGAAGAGGGTCAGATTGGCCGGCCCGAACAGCGCCACGCGATACGGCCCCACGGGGACGCCGTTCCATGCGCACTCGTGGGTCGGATCGACCTCCCGGGAGTCGCGGAACGCCTCCAGGGGCGCGCCCGCCTGCCAGACCGAGGCCTTCTCCAGGAGACAGGACCCTTGGCTTGGCTGGACGTGGCCCTGCGTCTGAAGGGTGACGACCAGGTCGCCCACCGCGGGCGCGGTCAGGCGGGCGTAGGCCGCCGTCCCGAGGGGGCTTGCGGCGGCCCCCAGGACGGCCCCGAGGAACGCGCTCAGCAGCGCGACCTTGACCTCCCTCCGGGTGAGACGATCCACGGACGGAGCGGGGGCGCGACGTCGTCGAGGGCTTTTTCGAGGGGGGCGCAACGCGCGGGGAGCGGAGCGGCGCGCAAAAGTGTTACCGGGCTTGGGCGGGGGTTCCAGGGCGGGGCCGGCGCCGGACGCCCGTGCCCGCCTGGGCGTACCCGTGCACGCCCGTGCACGGGCGTGCACGGGTACGCCCAGGCGGGCACGGGCGTGAAAAACCGACGCCCCGTCAGCGTTGTATAGGGGGTGTGCAGAGGCGGGGCCGCTCAAGCGTGCGCCGCCGGGCCCCCGGCGGCCCTGCCCCCAGCGGCCAGCCCGACGCTCCGTTGGTTGTCCGCCCGGATCGAACAAGGCATGATCTCCCCACTGTCCACCGACAGCGCTGGAAGCATTGCCATGATGATCCGCGACCCCCCCAAGCAGGACCGCATGAAGGAGCTCAAGGTCCACGTCCCGGTGAAGTACCACCTCCAGCTGCACAGCCTGAAGGTCCTGGAGGGCCGCCAGATCCACTCCATGGTCCAGGAAGCCCTCGACCAGTACTTCGCGACCCTCAAGCCCGAGGGGCGCCACGACGAGTAGGCCGGAGGCCCTTGGTTGTCCAGCCTTGGCAAACAACGTGCTTTCCCGCCTGCCTGCGGGTCTTTGCCGGGTACCAGCGCATGATGATCCGCGAACGCCCGAAGAAGCCCGGCATGAAGGAGCTCAAGGTCAACATCCCGGTGAAGTACCACCTGCAGCTCCACAGCCTGAAGGTCATGGAAGGGCGCCAGATCCACGGCGTCGTCCAGGAAGCCCTGGACCAGTACTTCGCGACCCTCAAGGCCAACGGGACCCTCAAGGGCGACTGATCAGCGGCCTTCGGCCCACGCCTGCTCGAACACCTTCTGCACCAGCTCGAGCGACGGGGCCAGGCTGACCCAGACGCCGTATTCTGCGGGGTCCGTCACCTCTTCCGTCGCCCCCTTGCCCGTGAAGATGAGAAGCACCTCCGAGGCGTCCACCAGGATGCGCGGCTGGGGCAGGGGCGTCGTCTTCACCTCGGCCCCCGGCAGGTCGAGCTTCACACCCGGGCCCACCAGGGCGCGCACGCGCACGCCGTCGCGCATGCGGGACGCCAGCGCCCGGCCCACGCCGCTGGTGGCGAGGCGCGAGGCCTCCGAGGCGGAGAGGACGATGCAGATCTCCCGCGCGGCGCGCAGGATCATCTCCTTCTCCTTCTCGTAGCGCGTGAGGCGCCCCTTCACCACCTGCACCTGCTCGCTGGCGCGCCCGCTCTCCAGCTCCTCGCGGCGCGCGTCGGCGCTCATGGCCGGCGCCCAGAGGTCGTCGAAGAAGGCGCGCTGCGCCTGCACGTGGTCGCGGGCCCCGATCCAGAGCGCCGTCTCCTTGGAGCCGGTGACCAGGGGGTCCGCCGTGACGTACTGCACGATCTCCCGCTCGTCCGCGATGACGAAGCGCAGCGGGCGGGGCACCATCATGTGGCGCACCGAGGCGAAGCCCGCCATGCGGCCCACGATCTCCTCGGAGCCGGGCAGGATCTCGGTGAGGATGCGGATCTCCACGCCGCGCTTCTTGGCGGCGAGGAACTCGGCCTCCAGACCTTCGTCGAGCAGAAGGCGGAAGAGGCTGCGGCTGCTGGCGACGACGCACAGCTCCTTCTGCGCGCCGCGCACGGTGCGGCCCAACTGCCCCGTGATTTGGTTGCGGTCGTGGAGGATGCGGAAGCTCTCGCCGGGCCGCTCGGTGGCGGGCGTGCCCGAGAGGCGCGCGAGGCGCTCCTGGAGGTCGTCCTTCATCCCCTCGATGGCCTTCAGCTGCGTCGCGCGCTCCTCGACGAGGATGGCGACCGCGCGCTCGGGGGCGACGGCGGTGAAGTTGCGGGGCCGGGAGAGCGTGCCCTCCACGAGGCCGCGCCCCTGGAGGCGCTCCAGCACCTGGTAGGTCTCCGCGCGCTTCAGCCCCGAGGCCTTGGCGAGGTCCGTGACCTTGGAGGTGCCCAGGCGCGTGAGGTGCGCCAGCGCGCGGGCCTCCTTCTCGGCGAGGCCGATGGAGGTCAGCCGCAGCACGACGTCATCGACCTTCAGAGGGGATCACTCCTTCCCGCGCGTCGCGATCCACTCGCGGACCTCGTAGGCGAGGCGCTTGCCGAAGTCCGCGTTCTTGACGACGTACCCCGCGGCGCCGGCCTTGAGCGCCTGCATGGCGACCTCCTCGGAGCCCTGCGCGCTCATGAGGATGACCGCGGGCGCGTCCTTGCGCGCCTTCAGCTGCGCCAGCACGTCGAGCCCGCTCATGTCGGGGAGGCGGTAATCGAGAAGGACGAGGTCGTAGCGCTCCTCGCCGGCCCGCTCCAGGGCCTCGCCGCCCAGCCGCGCGGCGTCGACGCGCGCGTCGCCGCGCAACGCGCGGAGGGCAATCTGGGCGTGGTCCAGGTTGTCGTCCACGAGAAGGATGCGGATGCCCTTGGCGTCCTCGGGGGACACAGCGCGGCCTCTCGCTTCTTCCGACCCTGCCCGCCGGCTTAAGGATTGCTTTTGTGCGCAAGAAGCGGGGGGTTCGGGGGGCGTAGCCCCCGAAGGAGGCGTTGTCGCCATGTCGTCGTGATCGTCGTCCGGCGGCGATCAGCCAAACGTCGCAGGGCCCGCGACGATGATCCACGAGGCCTGGATCTCCGCGGTGGACGGGTCGCCGACGCCGCAGACCGCATAGCCGCAGCGGGTCCACCGGTCGGGCCGGGGCTCGTAGACCGTGACGGTCACCCTGCAGTCCGCCCCTTGGCTGGCGATCACGGCCCGTTGCGGGTCGCGCGGGCCCGGCGAGAGGGACACCGAGTGGAGCCCTCCCGAGCACCGCTGGGCGGTCTTGCCCACGGAGCCGTCCACGTGGGCGGAGCCGACCCACGCCGCGAAGGTCGTCTCCCTGCTCTTGGGCGGGGCGGTGGAGAGGACGGTGGGCAGGCTCGCCGCGAGCACGGCCACCAGCACGACGACGAGCCCAGCGCGCATGCCGAATTCCTCCCTACCCCTTGCAGCTCACCACGGACGTGTCGGGCACTCCCGGGCTGCAATCGCAGCGCAGCGAGTGGGAGCCGTCCGCGTTGGTGTAGCGCGTGATGGAAGCCGTGGTGACCTTAGACTCTCCGTTTCCGTCCGTGAACGATGCATCTCCGCGACCCAGCGTCGAGGGCGCCGACGTCACGGCCGCGGCGGAGAGGGTGGCCAACGCGGCGAGGCCCGCCGCAACGACCGGGAAGACAGCGGCCCTTTTCATTCCCCTTTCGAGTCGCACAATGGCAAAGTAACAGAACGGATCCTATCAATGTTACTTCGGCTTAGGTGGACGGCTTCGGCGGCAGCTAAGGGGCCCTTCTCAACCGCCGCGCCCGCGCCAGGAAGAACGGCAGCGTGGCGACCGCGAGCATGACCAGCGTGAAGGCGCCGCGCAGGACGCCGGGCTGCCCCTCGGGGAAGAAGAGGATGACGCCGATGGTGACCAGCGCGACGAGCACCATGACGAGGGCGAGGGCGGTGGCGCGGCCGCGGCTCTTGGGGTACGCGACGTTGCTCATCATGAGGAAGGCGAGCACGACGACGATGGGCAGCGCGTAGAGGTAGCTCACGCCGGCCATGATGAGGAGCGCGATGGTGATGGCGCACCAGGGCGTGGGGAGCCCCTGGAACGTGGTCGTGCTGCTCTCGGCGGGGTTGCTGTTGAAGCGCGCCAGGCGCAGCACGCCCATGATGAAGACGAGGCCCGCGGCGAGGAGCGCCTGGTAGGGGTGGGCCTCGCCGTACTTGGTGAGCACCATGAACGCGGGCGTCACGACGAAGGTCACGGTGTCGCTCAGCGTGTCCAGGTCCGCGCCCAGGCGGCTGCCGCCGAAGCGGCGCGCGACGATGCCGTCCAGCGCGTCGAAGACGAGGCCCAGCGCGATGAGGATGGCCGCCAGGAGGAAGCGGTCGTCCTGGAGGCCGCGGAAGGTGTCCGCGAGGCGCGGGAAGAACGGCTTCTCGTAGAGGTTCACCGTCTGCGTGACCACCGCGATGGCGAGCAGGCCCGCCATGCCGTTGGCCAGCGTGAGCACGTCCGCGGGGCTGATGACGCTGCGGATGCGGGGCAGCTTCGGGATGCGGCCGCGGATGGCGTGCCCGAAGCGGCGCACGCGCGGGTGCACCGGCACGCGGAAGGCGGGCAGCCGCGGCAGGTTCATGCGCGTGAGGCGCACGCCACGCGTGAGGCGAAGGCTGCCGTCGCGTGCGCGCTTGCGCGGGGGCTCAGGTCCGGGCAAGGGTGGTCTCTCCGGCCACGACGATATCGCCGACGGCCACCGCCGGCGAAATCCCAGGAGGCAGATAAACGTCGACCCTCGATCCCAGGCGGATCATGCCGAACCGCTCCCCCTTGCGCACCTTGGAGCCGGCCGCCAGGTAGGGCACGATGCGGCGCGCGACGGCGCCCGCGATCTGCACGACCTCCAGGTCGCCCACCTCCGTCTCGAAGCGCCACACGACGCGCTCGTTGCGGTCGCTCTCCTTGTCGAACGCGGGGACGAAGCCGCCCGGCTTGTGCTCCACCGACGCGACGCGCGCGTCGAGCGGCGCGCGGTTCACGTGCACGTTGAACGGGTTCATGAACGTCGCCACGCGAGTGCGCCCGTCGGGCCACGCGTCGATGCTCTGCACGACGCCGTCGGCGGGCGCCACGAGCCCCGCGCCGGGCGTGCGCTCAGGGTCGCGGAAGAAGTTCAGCATGAGCACGGCGAGGATGAAGACGGGGACGAACGGGAGGAGGAACCAGCCCGACGCCCACGCGGTCAGCGCGGCGAGGGCCAGGGCGAGCGCCCACGCGACGAAGAACCACGTCGACGTGCCCCTCGCGAGCTTGTAGCCCATCGGGAGCGCCCACGATGCGTCGGGCGGATAAGCGTTCGCACCTGGCGCGCCCGGATCGCGGGGGCCAAACCATTAAGGACCCCGAGCAAATCGGCGCCCCATGCAGGTCCGGAAGATCGGCGTTCTCGGCGCGGGGCAGATGGGGCACGGCATCGCGCAGGTCGCGGCCCAGGCGGGCCACGAGGTGGTCCTGCGCGACGTGGAGAGCCGCTTCGTCGACAAGGGCCTCCAGGGCATCCAGAAGAACCTCGCGCGGCAGGTGGAGAAGGGCAAGCTCTCGGCGACCGACCGCGACGCGGCCCTCGCGCGCGTGCACGGCACCACCGACCTCAAGGCGCTGGCGGAGTGCGACCTCGTGGTGGAGGCCATCGTCGAGAGCCTGGACGTGAAGAAGAAGGTCTGGACCGAGCTTGACGCCATCGTGAAGCCCTCCGCGGTGTTCGCCAGCAACACCAGCAGCATCCCCATCACGCTCCTCGCGGCGCAGACGAAGCGCGCGAAGCAGTTCATCGGCATGCACTTCTTCAACCCGGTGCCGGTGATGAAGCTCGTCGAGCTGATCCGCGGCGTCGAGACCTCCCCCGAGACGGTCGCGCTGGTGAAGGCCACCGGCGAGAAGCTGGGGAAGACCGTGGTGGAGGTCAACGACTACCCGGGCTTCGTCTCCAACCGCGTGCTCATGCCCATGATCAACGAGGCCATCTTCTGCGTCTACGAGGGCGTCGCGACGCCGCAGGCGGTGGACGAGGTCATGAAGCTGGGCATGAACCACCCCATGGGGCCGCTGGAGCTGGCCGACTTCATCGGGCTCGACACGTGCCTCGCCATCATGGACGTGCTCTACGAGGGGTTCAAGGACCCGAAGTACCGCCCCTGCCCCCTCCTCGTGAAGAAGGTGCAGGCGGGGCACTTCGGCCGCAAGAGCGGGCAGGGCTTCTACTCCTACGGCGAAGGGAAGATCGGCGTCTGAGCGCCGAGCCCCCGCGCGCCCTCACCCTTCCTGGAACGCGCTCGTCGCGACGTCGTCATACAGGGGCGCGTACTCGCTGGGGTGGAAGCCTTGGACGCGCGGCTCCCACGCGCCGCCGGTGAGGTTGTAGGCCATGGAGCCGCCGCCTCCCAGCGGGGCGGTGCCCACGAGCGGGATGTCCCACGCGAAGGTGGACCCGTCGCGCCCGCCGGCTCCGAAGCACTGCGAGTGGATTTCGGTCACGGAGTCGAAGATCGTCGTGCAGGGGAAATCGGGGTTGTAGCTCGCGAACGACATGGAGACCCGGTATCGGGTCGCCCCCGTCTCGAACAGGTCGATGGAGAGGATGGCGGAGCCGTCATGCTCGATCCCGTCGCAGCGGGCGACCCCCGCCCAATCGACGACGCCCATTCCCCCGTGCAGGTGGCCATCGTGGGTGTCCAGGGAGTAGGACGTGACGTCCATGCGCGGGTCCTGGCAGCTCAGCGGCAAGGGGGGAGGCACGGTGCCGGGGCAGACGAGGGTGGCCGGGCAGACGTAGGACGACAGGGAAGGGCTTCCGACGCGCAGGTCGCCCGCCGGGTCGCTCCCGGATTGGGTCTGGGCGCTCCCGGGCGCTCCGAGAGAAAGGGTCGCGCTGATCAGGCAAATTGCGAAAACGACGAGCCGGCCTCGCACCCGGCTCCATCCGCAGGCGGCGACAATAACCTTTGGGAGACGGCCACCGGCGGCGCGGCCGATCACGGCGCGTAGGTCTTCCAGAAGAAGTACGCGGTGAGCCCCGCCCCCACGCAGATGACCACCCCGCGGAGCACCTTCGCGTCGACGCGCTTGGAGAGCCGCGCCCCTCCGTACCCGCCCAGGATGGAGCCCGCGACCATGAGGAGCGCCAGGGGCAAGTCCACGATGCGGTGGGCGAGGAACGTCACCACCGCGACGCCGTTGATCAGCGCGCCCAGCACGGCCTTGAGGCCGTTCATGGCGTGGAGGTCCTCCATGCCCATGGCGCTGAACGCCGCGAGCATCATGATCCCGATGCCGCCGCCGAAGTAGCCGCCGTACACCGCGACGACGAGCTGCACGAGGGCGAAGGGCCACAGGGACCTCGAGGGGCGCGCGTGGCCGCGGAGGCGCCGCGTGACCAGGGGCCCGAAGGCGAAGACGAGCGTCGCCGCCAGGAGCAGCCACGGGATCAGGGCGTCGAAGGCGCGCTGCGGCGTGTGGAGCAGGAGCAGGGCGCCCGCGAGGCCGCCCGCGAGGCTGGCCGCGCCCAGGACAAGGAAGAGGCGCCGCTCGTGGCGCAGCTCGCCGCGGAAGGCCACCGCGCTGGCGACGCTGCCGGGCCAGAGCGCCACGGTGCTGGTGGCGTTGGCGGAGATGGAGCCGACGCCCGCGAAGAGGAGCGTGGGAAACGTGAAGAAGCTCCCTCCGCCCGCCACGGCGTTCTGCGCGCCCCCGATCACGGCGACCAGGAAGAGGGCCAGCACGACGAGCAGCGGGGGCATGGGTGGCAACGGGCGAGCCCGGGGGCGCGCTATCTCCTTTGCGGCCCGCGGCGGCGCGTTTGAGCTTTTCCCCTTCTTGCCGGGACGTCGGCGGGGGCGAGGTTAAGTATGGCCGCGGCCCTCGAACGCCGCCGGAGGGCCTCGATGCGCCGCACCGTCTGGACGCTCTGGATCGCCGGGCTCGCCCTGAAGCTGGTCAGCTCCGCCTGGGACGTCTCCTGGCACTTCCGCCTCCTGCGCGAGACCATCTCGCCCCCCCACGTCGTCAACATGGTGGGCTTCGTCCTCATCTCCGTGGCGCTGCTCCTCTCGTGGCGCGCGCGCACCGAGGCAACGCAGCCCGCGCTCAACGTCATCCTGGCGGGCTTCGCCGTCTTCCTGGCGGCCATCCCCTTCGACCAGGCGTGGCACCAGATCTTCGGGCTGGACCTCACCACGTGGAGCCCCAGCCACCTCATGCTCTTCTACGGCACCACCATCACCGTGGCGGGCATCGTCCTCCTCTTCCTGGCAGAGGCCGGCTGGCGCCCCGGCACGCGCGTCCGCGAGGCGCGCCTCACCCCCGCCCGGTGGGGCGTCTTCGGGCTGCTCCTCCTCTTCCTCTTCGAGGCCCTGGCCTTCCCCCTGGGCTACAACGAGTACACCGTCGTGGGCGCGTGGAACCACTTCCACGGCAACAGCCTCTACGTCGTGGGCTTGGAGATCCAGGGCTACGCGGACATGGTGAAGGACCCGTACTACGGCGGCCTGCCCCACGTGCTCTACCCGGCCTACGCCCTGGCCATCGGCATCCTCTTCGCCGTGCTGGTGCGCCAGGTGACCGGCGTCCGCGGCGTCGCCCTGGGCGTGCTCGCCGCCTTCGCGGTGGAGCGCTTCGCCGCCAACGCGGTGCTCGCCGCCACCGGCTGGCCCATCAGCGCGGTCCCCTGGCACGTCGTCGCCATCGGCGCCGCGGTGGAGGTCGCCTGGATCGTGGCCGAAGGCTCCGCGCAGCGCCTCCTCGTCACCCTCGCGCTGGCCGTGGGCGGCTCCTACGCCTACTGGGCCCTCGCGCCGCGCCTCGTCTTCACCGTGCCCCTGGACTGGGCCACCATCCCGTGGGCCGTCCTCGCGGGCGGCGTCGGCTTCCTGGCCGCCAACGCCATGGCGGAGCGCCTCGGCCCCATGGTGGAGTTCGTGAACCGCGACCCCACGCGCTACGCGGGCGAGCGCGCCGAGGCCTGGCTCACGGCGCGGCGCTGATCACATCGCGTAGGCCCGCATGAGGCCGCACCTGCAGCGCATCTCCCCCAGCACGGCCGTGGGGAGCTCGGCGGGTTTCCCGCATCGTCGACAACGGGCGTTACGGATGGGCGGGGTGTCCGGCATCGCGCCACCTTGGGAGCGGCCAGCGGCAGGGGTGGGCTTAATCGCATCGATTTCGCCCCGCCGTTGATAACAACGAATGGACGAGAGATGACGGGTTCGGCCTCACGCGGCGTGCGCCATGGCGTCCATCTGCGCGGTGAGGGGCGGCACGGGCGTCCCGCCCAGGCCCACGCGCGCGACGCTGACGCCCAGGTCGGGGTGGTGCGCCGTGACGACGAGGACGCCCGTCGCGGGGAGGTCCGCGCCCACGCGGTACGCGCCGCCGCCCAGGGGCGTCACCTGCGCGGGGAGCGGCTTGCCGTCCACTTGCACCATGAGGTGCGCTCCGTCCACGGGGACGCCCAGGCGGTCCAGATGCACGTCGAAGGCGCCGCCGCGCTGCGGCCCGGGCAGGATGGGCGGGATCACCGAGCGGTACGGGTAGACGCGGAAGATGCCCCACATGCCGGAGGCCGCGTGCGTGGCGAGGTGGCAGTGGAACATCCAGTCGCCGGCGTTGCCGTCGATGCCGCCCGCGACGACGCTGAAGGAGTGCACGTCGCCGGGGTGCAGGAGCCAGGTGTCCACCATGCGGCCCACGGTGGGCGCGAACCACGGGTGCCCGTGCAGGTGGAAGGTGTGCGGCTCCGCGGTGGCGGGCACGGCGACGGTGAACTGCACGCGGTCCCCCAGGTACGCCTCCAGCACGAGGCCGGCGCCCGCGGGCAGTCCGTCGCCCGGGTAGCCCTGGAGGTTGATGGTGTGCCCCTGCATGACCAGGTCGAACACGCGGTCGGGCGCGCCGTCGAGGTAGACGTCGGTGCCCGGGACCTGCATGGGGAACTGCCCCACGGCGGGCGCTGCGAGAGCGGGCGCCAGGAGCAGGGCCGCGATCACGACGCTGGCCTTCATTGGACGACCACCGTCCCGTGGTACGCGTCGCCGCGGATGTCGTCGGAGACGCTCCAGCGATAGCTTCCCGCCGCGGCGCCCGTGACGACGACGTGCTCCGCCTGCCCGGGGCCCAGATCCAGGGTGCGCACCACGGCGCCCGCGGGGTCCGTGAGCGTGAACGTCCACGTCCAGTCGCCCAGGACCGTCTCAAGAAGCTCGAAGCTGCCGCCCGGGTGGACCGTGCCGTTCTGGAGGACAAAGGGGCCCGCGTCCATGGCGTGCACGTCCACGATGGCGTCAGGGCGCACCTCGCCCCCCGAGCGGATCGCCAGCGTGCCCGCGAGGCCGCGCGCGTCGCCCTCCATGCCGTCGAGGCCCAGCACGTGGTCGTGGTACTGCCAGGTGCCGTTGTAGACCGCGCGGAAGTGGTAGGTGAACGAGCCGTTGGGCGGCGCGTAGGAGTCGAAGAACGTCGCCCCCATGGCGGAGGAGAGCCCGTCCTCCTTCACCGAGAGCGCCGTGCCGTGCAGGTGGAAGCTGACGCCCGACGCCGCGAGGCGCGCCTTCACGTCGTCGTGCCCCGGCGGCAGGCTCCACACCGTCTGCGGGACGTGGTTGACGAGCGTCAGCGTCACGTTGTCCAGGAGATTGATATCAAGCGTGGGGCCGGGGATCTGGCCGTTGTAGGCGAGGCAGATGCCGTCGCCGTAGGGGTCGCGGCCCGCGGGGCAGGGCACTGCGGTCGCCTCCAGCGTGAAGCTGCGCGCCTGCGGCGGCGCGGGCGGCGCGGAGAGCCCGCTGGAGGAGGCCAGAAGGAGGAGCGCCAGCGCGCCGAGGACCCACCGCGAGCGCATGGCCTACGCACCGTCCCCGGTGGGCTTCGTCGCGGGCGCGTCCTGCGACGGGTCGAGGTCCCAGTACGAGCGCCATGCGAGGCCCGCGTCCTTGGCCGCCGAGGGCGCCCGCGCGTCGTTGGCGCGGCACGCGGCGTAATCTGAGAGCGCGGCGGGGCAGGGCAGATCGCCCGCGGGGCCCGGGCACGAGGGGAGGACCGCCGGGTCGCTGGCGACGCGGACGTCGGTGATGGCGTTGTTGGCGAAGCAGTGGTCCTCGCCCTGCTCGTCCCACCAGATGCCGTACCGGCCGCCGCTGATCTGGTTGTCGTGGACGAAGTTGCCGCGGGGCGGCGTCGTGAGCCAGAAGATGCCGACGCCCCAGAGGTGGTTGTCCTCGACGAGGTTGTCGTGCACGTCGTCGTTCCAGCCGCCGGAGATGACGATGCCCTCGCCCACCGGCGGGTGGACCGTCGCGAAGAGGCCCGTCGCGCGGGTGTGGTTGTTGTTGTCGTGCACGTGGTTGCCGTAGACCTCCGTGCGCGTCTGGAGGCCGTAGGGCGTGACGCCGGGGCACGCGTCGCCGGGAGCGGGGGACCCGCCCGCGGGGTCGGGGCAGACGTCCGCGCCCATCTCGTCGGGCAGCACGGAAAGCAGGATGCCCGCGCGGTTCCAGAAGAAGTCGTTGCCGTGGATGCGGATGTGGGAGTTGGCCGTGCCCGAGTAGCCCAGCATGTTGTTCCAGCCCACGTTGTCCTGCACGTCGCAGTCGCAGTCCACCGTCTCGCCCAGGTAGAAGCCCGAGTCGCCGTGCCCCTCCGCGAGGCTGTTCTCCATGACGCAGTGGCGCGAGTGCACCGCGTAGAGGCCGTACTCGCCGTTGTCCTTGGCGTGCAGGTCGTCGAAGCGGCAGCCATCGACGCGGGTGAACACGAAGCCGTTGCTGGCGTAGTGCTGCGCCGTCATGCTCGCCAGCGTCACGCCGTCCGCAGTCACGGTGAACGCATTGCCCAGCGCCTCGCCCCCGTCGAGCACGACGCCCTCGCGGTCCTCGCCGCGGATGGTGACGTCCGGCGTCGAGACCGACACCGCCTCCTGGTACACGCCCGGCGCCACGAGCACCGTGTCCCCCGGGCTCGCCGCATCCACCGCAGCCTGGATGGTGTGGTAATCCCCCGTGGGCGACACGGTGAGCGTGCGCGGCCCGGCGGCCGAGGCGTGGAGGCCCAGGGGCAGGAGGAGCAGCGCGGCGGCGAGGGCGAGGAGGGCGCGGGTCATGGGGAGGCCTCGGGGCGGACGAGGAGGAAGCCGACCATCTGCGAGTGGTAGAGGCAGTGGTATTCCAGGAGCCACGAGCCGTCGCGCTGGAGGCTCGCGGTGGAGCAGCGCTTCTCCAATTGAAGGGGCTGCTGCGCCCAGAGCGATCCGTTGTGGATGGCGAACCGGGCGTGGCCGGGCGCGGGGCCGTAGAGGACGTTCACGCACGCCTGCGACGCCGGGACGCCCGGCTCGGTGGCCGTGTGCGCGCGGTCCAGCGAGGACCACGTCACGTTGGAGCCCGAGGGCACGACGGTCGCGGGCGGGACGTAGCCGCTCTCCGCGCTGGGCACCTCGCACTGGGGCACGCAGCCGGAGGGCGCAGCCGCCAGCGCGGGGACGCCAAGGAAGACGAGGACGACGAGGACTGCCAGCGTGCGCAAGGGCGCGCCTCCCGGCCGCACGGACCCGCGCCGCAGGCTAAATCCCTTTTCGGGACGCCGCGTGCGGGTTCCCGCCGGCCTTGCGGAGCCCGGCCAAGCGGATCCGGGTCGCTGGCGCTCCCGCGTGGGGGGCCCTGCGGCGGGCGGCGGGGAGCGGCATTCCCGGGAGAACCCTAGCTCAGGCTCCACACGAGAAAAATCCCCGCCTGGATCGCCCCCCGGCGGCTCGTATCGGTCAAGGCTGGCGCGCAAATCGTTAAGCCCCCCGGGGGCCGCTCGCGCCTCGGAGGCTTCTCCCTGAGAGCCATCGTCCTCGCTGCCCTCCTTGCGTCGGCCGCCCTCGCGGGCTGCGTCTCCCAGGCCCCCGCCGGCACCGTGTCGCCCGCCAGCGTCGCGGCGCCGGTGCTGCCCACGGCCAACGTGACGCCCGCGCTCAAGGCGCTGGACTTCGCGGCCAAGGACGGCACGCACGTCCGCGGCACGGTCTACCTGCCCCACGACCCGCAGCCCGGCGAGCGCTTCGGCGTCGTCGCGCAGATCAGCCCCTACTTCCACGAGTCCTACGGCATCGGGACGGGGGACCTCTACGGCTTCGCGGGCGACTTCTTCGGCGTCGGCATGCTGCTGGGGCACGGCTTCGCCTACGTCGCCGCCAACGTGCCCGGCACGGGGGACAGCAGCGGGTGCTTCGAGATCGGAGGAGCGGACGAGCAGCGCGAATTGGCCGAGTTCGTCGACTGGATCGGCGAGCAGCCCTGGAGCAACGGCAACGTGGGCGTCATGGGCGTCTCCTACGACGGCACGACGCCCTGGGAGGTCGCCATCGGAGCCCCCAAGCACCTCAAGACCATCGTGCCCATCGAGGGCATCTCCGACTTCTACCGCTACGAGTACCAGGACGGAGCCCCCTACTACCTCCAGGGGCCGACGTTCTACCCGCGCTACTGGGTGGACGAGAGCTTCGGCTACGACCCCCTCCTCGAGCAGCAGGCGCCCGTCGTCGACCCCACGCACGTCTGCGCGCTGGAGGCCACGCACCTCGCGGAGTCGCTCACGACCACGGAGAAGGGCGTCTACGACTCGTTCTGGCAGGAGCGCAACCTCAGCGCGAAGTTCTCGAAGATCAACGCCAGCGTCTTCCTCGTCCACGGCCTCGCCGACTGGAACGTGAAGCCCGACAACGGCGCGGTCCTCGACCTCATCCCCGGCGAGAAGATGCAGTGGTGGGGCCAGTGGGAGCACAACATCCCGTGGTCCAACACCCACAACAAGGACTGGAGCCGCCCCGACTGGAACAGCACCATCGTCGCGTGGTTCGACCACTACCTCGACGGCAAGGCCAACGGCATCCCCGGCTCGCTGCCCGCCGTCCAGGTGCAGGACACCGACGGGCGCTGGCGCAACGAGACGGACTGGCCCCCTCGCGGGACGACGAACCTCACGCTCCACCTCGCCCCGGGCAAGCTCCAGGACGCGCCCGGCTCGGGCTCGGTCACCGTCTACGCCATGCCCACCAACGGCCTGGGGCTCCCGGTGGAGGGCGCCCTCGCGGCCTCGCCCGCGCAGCCCAGCGCGACGTTCGTGAGCGAGCCCCTGGCGCAGGACGTCCGCGTCGCGGGCATGCCGCGCCTCGTGCTGGGCCTCTCGGCGGACCGGCCCGGCGACGGGCACGTCGTGGTCCAGCTCTACAACGTCACCGACAAGGGCGCCTGGTGGTGGGTGGACGAGGGCGGCCGCGGCCTGGAGCAGCGCAACGGGCGCGCGCAGAGCGACGCGGTCGCCCCCGGCGAGGCCATGACGGTCCCCGTGGACCTCTACCCCTCCGAGGCCGTGTTCCACAAGGGCGAGCGCATCGCGCTGGTGGTCCTCGGCGAGGACGCCTCGTGGTACAACGCCAACGGCAACGAGCCCGCGCTCACCCTGGACCTGGCGAAGAGCGCCCTCACGCTGCCGCTGCTCCCCGCGGGCGCGCCCGCAGGCGTGGACACGAAGGCCATCGCGGCCTCCAACCCGTACTACACGCCGGGGACGCTTGATCGGTAACACAACCCTTCGAGGTTTGCCCCGGAAGGACCATCCACGCCCCCGCGAACGCCGCCGCCCGGTCCCCATGACCGAGGCTGTCCGCATCCCGACCACGTCAGACCCGAAGCGCCTCGCGTCCCGCGCCGGGGAGTTCGCGCGCATCGCCAGCATCCTCGCCGACGAGGCCAGCGCCCTTGCCCTCCTCCACTCCGGCCCGGGCCGCGAGACCCACGTCGCCACGCGCGCGGCCGAGCAGGCGCGCGAAGCCGCCGACTCGCTGCGCCACATGGCCGAGACGGGCGCCGACTTCGAGAGCACGGTGCGCGCCGCCACCTGGGCGCTCTCCGCCGCCGCGGTCGCCATGTCGCAGGCGAAGGCCAACACGCCGCTGTCGGCGCCGTGACGCGGCGGTCACGCCAGGGCCGGCCAGCCCGCGGGCGGCCCCGCGAGCGCCTCGTTGGGCTCCCACGCGACGCGCTCGCCCGCGGCGTCCAGCTCGATCCTCGCCGAGCGGATGCGCGAGCGGAAGAGGTCGCAGATGCGCCCCTCCGGCGTGAACGCGCGCCGCTCCACGACGAGGACCCCCCGCTCCACCAGGCGGCCCACCTGCCGGTAGGCCGTGGCGAGCGGCAGGTCCGCCTCCTGGCTGATCTGCTTCACGGACTTCGCGCACGGCACGCAGGCGGCCACGACGCGGCGCGCGTGGGCGTCGGAGAGGGCTTCGTAGACGCGCTCGGATCGGAGGGGGGAGGAGGGGCCGACCATGGTCTCAGGCCTGAGAACGGCGTCTGATCGGGGTGAAGCTCGCGCCGCACCCGTTCGGTCAGGCGCCCACCAGGAGGCCTCCACCGAGCTTCCGGCCACAACGAGCTAACCCCCCGCGAGGGCAGCCAAGGGCATGCAAACGCTCGGACTTGGCATCACCCTGCTCGTCATCGGCCTCATCCTCAGCATCCTGCCGTTCTTCGGCGTGCTGGCGGGCCCCCTGATGTACATCGGCTGGATCCTCGTGGTCGTCGGCATCATCCTGGGCATCTACCACCTCGTCACCGGGCGCACCGGCCCCGGCCGCACGGTGTAGGTCTCCGGACTCCGGAAACGGTCCCGACGACACCTTGAAGAGCGCCGCGCCGAGAGAGCGGCCCGAATGTCGGCGCCCCTCGCTCGACGTCCCGCCTGGCGGGCGCGCCTGGACCGGCTCATCGAGCCGGCCCGGAGCGTCGAGGGGGCCGAGGCGCGGCGACGCTCCCGTTACACCGCTCTTTTTCTCACCATCCTCATCCCCCTGGGCGCGCTCGCCGCCGCGCTCACCGTCCTTCTTCCGGGCGCCGCGCCCCCTCCCCTGGGCCCCCAGTTGTGGATCATGACGGGCACGGTCGCGCTCCTGGTGGGCCTCTACCCCGTGAGCCTGAGCCGTCGCTATGTCGTGGCCTCCTACCTCGCGATCCTCGTGACCTCGGCCGCCATCTGGGGCGCGTGGCTCCTCGCGCTCCCCTCCACGGGCGGCGGCATGACGCTCTTTTTCCTCGCCCTCCCCATCTTCATGGCGAGCCTGCTCCTGGGCTCCTGGGGCGCCGCGCTCATCGCGGGCGTCAATGTCCTAGGCGCGAGCGCCGTGGCCGTCCTCCTGGCCCCCGCGGCCGGCGGCCTGGGCAACGCCCTCACGCTCCCCTTCTTCCTCTTCCTCGCCTCGGGCCTCATCGTGAACTCGGCCCTCCTGCGCGAGCGCGACCTGGAGGAGCTGGAGCGCATGGCGGCGCGCCTGCGCGAGCAGGAGGCCCTGCGCGTGCAGATGCTCAACACCCTGGCGCACGACCTCGCGACGCCGCTCACGCCGCTGAAGCTCCAGATGAGCCTCATCCCCGCGGACCGCGCCGTGCCCCCCGAGCGCGTGGTCCTCCTGCGCCGCAACCTCGCCCAGATGGAGCGCTTGGTCGCCGACATCAAGGACCTCGCGCGCCTGGAGGCGGGCGCCCTGCGCTGCGACCCGCAGCCCGTGGACCTGCGCGCGCTGGCCCAGTCCGCGGTGGACGCCTTCCGCGCCGACGCCGAGGCGCGCGGGCTCACCCTCCTTGCGCGCCTCGACGCGGGCCTGCCCGTCCAGGCGGACCCCGAGCGCGTGACGCAGGTCCTCTACAACCTCCTCACCAACGCGCTGAAGTTCACGCCCTCCGGAGGCACCGTCACGCTGGAGGGCTGCGCCGAGGAGGGCGAGGCGCGCCTGCGCGTGCGCGACACCGGACGCGGCCTCACGCCGGACGAGATGGGCCGCCTCTTCCACCCGTTCACGCAGGTCCACGAGCGCGGCGAGGTCAAGGAGCGCGGCTCCGGGCTGGGCCTCTACATCTCCCGCGGCCTCGCCGAGGCGCACGGCGGCCGCGTCTGGGTGGAGAGCGAAGGGCGCGGCAAGGGCGCCGCGTTCACGCTCGCGCTGCCGCAACGCGAGGGGTGACGCCCCCGGGAGCGGCGGAGAGGATAAGAGGAGGAAGCGACCACACCCTCTGAGAACGGAGGACGGACGACCGGATGCCCTCGCGACGAGCCCGGATCGAAGCCGCCGCAGGGATCAGCATGGGAACGGGCCTCGTCGTGCCCGTCCTCCCGCTGACGTCCCACGTGGGCGACGCGGCGGCCCTGAACGCCTTCCTCACCGGCGGCGCCCTCGTGGCCCTGGGCGCCCTCGGAGCGCGCCAGGCGCCGCGGGCCCTCGCGCGGCAGGCCTCGTGGCCGTGGCTCGCGGGATTTGCCGCCGCCGCGTGGATCGTGGGCTTCGCGCTCCTCGCCGACGCGACGCCAGCCTACCGCGCCACCAGCGCGGTCCTCGCCTTCGTCGCGTGCGGCGCCAACGCCTACGCCATGTGGATCACGGACCCGTCCACGCAGAAGGAGCCGGCCGCGACCACCTGATCGCAGCCGAACGGCTGCAGCCCGCGCCGCGCGGAAGAGGCTATGACGCCGCGCGGCGCTCGCCGGGGCGCAGGAGTCCCCACCATGAAGCTCAGCATCACGGCCATCCTCGTCCTCGCCGTCACCGGCAGCGCCATCGGCATCCTCGCCCCCGCCGCGGACGCCATCCCGCAGCTCGCATGCACGGACCAGACCCAATCGACGTGCCCCGGCCTCGTCTGCGCCGGCACGCCCAGCGCCCCCGCGCCCGTCTGCGTGCAGGACCCCTGCCGCATCACCACCCTCTGCCAGCCGCCCAACCCCACCGTCCCCGTCTGCCTGGGCTACGCGGAGTGCGGCCCCGTCTGCCACGACGGCTGGGCTTACATCGGCGTCGAGATCGACCCGCTCCACGGAGAATGGCTCTGCGGCGAGTGCGAAGCCTGCGGCAACCCGATCTGGTAGCCGCTGTTGTGAATAGCCCCGCACGGATTCGAACCGCGGTCGCAGGATCCAGAGTCCCGAATCATTGGCCACTAGACCACGGGGCTGTTGTGGTGCTTCTCCCGGGCATGACCCCGGGGGGCGCGCCTCGATTGCGGTTCCCCTTTATGGGGTTTGCGGCCCCCGGTGGCGGCGTTCCCGGGCGGCGCCGCGCGCGGGGAAGGTCTTTTGTGGCACCCCTTCCGATGGCGCGGCGCGGGCCCATCGTTCAGGGGTTAGGACGTCGCTCTTACAAGGCGAATGCCGCAGGTTCGAATCCTGCTGGGCCCATCTCAGGCGGGCGCCTGGTGCGCCTCGGCGGCGGCGAAGTGGCGCGCGCCGTGGACGACCTCCCGGCCCAGCATGTGGAGCTGCGTCTCGATGCGCGGGTCGGTGGGCTGGCCTTCGGCGTCGAACGCGTCGGCGGCGCGCGCGATGGGGATGACCATGGGGACGGCCCAGCCGCGCAGCGCGCGGACGACGAACTCCATGGTGTTCACCGCCTGGAGGCCCTGCACGCCGCCCGCGGTGCTGATGAGCCCCACGACCTTCTCGGCGAGGTAGGGCGGGTCGCGCGTCGATAGCAATTCCAGCCAGTCGAGGGCGTTCTTGAAGGACCCGCTGATGGTGCCGTGGTAGAGGGGGCTCGACCAGAGGAGGCCCTGCGCGCGGAAGGTCGCGTCGGCGAGGCGCTGCGCGTCGCGGGGCGGCGTCTCCAGGTCGGGCGAGTAGAGGGGCAGGTCGAGCTCGCGCACGTCGAGGAGCTCGACCTGCGCGCCCGCCGCTTGGGCGCCTTCCAGGGCGACGCGGAGGGCGGCGAGGCTGGCGCTTGGCCTGGCGAGGCTTCCGCCCAGGCCCAGGACGCGGACGGGCATGGCCTCGTCCCGGGCGTGCGCGCGCTTGTGGGTTCTAGCCCCGTCCTCGCTGGCGGGGCGAACGGGGAAGAGGGCGGGCCGCCGGTGGTCATGGCGATGCGCGCGCCCGAGAGGATCCGCTTCGACGTGGACCGCCGCGAGGCGCACGCGCTCCTGGACGCGCTCAGCGCCGCGCTGGCGCGGGAGGGGCGCGCGCCGTGGGCCCACGACGCGGAGGCGTTGCGCGCGTACCTGCGCGAGCGGATGCGGCAGCGGCGCTTCCTCTGACCTCAGCCGTCCGTGGCGACGATGCCGCCGTTGGTCGTGCCCAGCGTCATCGTGGTCTGGATGGCGGCGCCGTCGAAGCCGTCGCTGCGGAAGTGCTTGTGCGCGCGCTCGTTGGTCGTCAGCTGGCCGCCCGAGAGGTTGAGCGTGACCGCGCCGTTGGTGCTCTTGGCGTCGAGGTCGACGCCGAGCCCCAACGCGCGGTGGATCGTGGCGGTGACGCCGCCGTTGGTGGTCGTGACGCTCACGGAGCCCGTGGCGGTGGGCGTAAGGTCCAGCGTCGCGCCGCCGTTGGTGGTGCTCAGGGAGACGGCCTCGGCGGAGCCCAGGAAGGAGACGCCCCCGTTGGTGGTGGAGAGGTCGGCCTTGCCGGCGCGGAAGCCGGTGACGAGGACGCCGCCGTTGTCGCCCTGCGCGCTCACGGAGTCGAGGACGACCCACGCGGGGAGGACCAGCTCGTAGCGCGTGCTGACCACCTGCGCGGCGCCCACCGGCGCGCCCACCGGGAGGGGCGCGGGCGTGGCGACGGGGGCCTGCGCGGGCCCGGCGCGGAAGGCGTGCCTGCCGTCCGACTCGTGGCTCCACGTCCACGCGGTGTCCAGCGCCTGGTTGGCCATGTCCTGCGTGGGCGCCGAGACGCGCACCACCGCGTGGAAGCTCCACGCGTCGCCCTCGCCGGCGCGCACGGTGATGCCGCCGTTGGTCCCGGTGAGGGAGACGGGCAGCGAGGCGACGCCGATGCGCCCCGTGACGGTGAGGTTCCGCTCGGCGCAGTACCTCGGCGGGACCTCCGTGCCGCCGTTGCTGCAGTCGACGGCCTTGTCGGTCTTCTGGGCTTCCGCGGTCATGCCGTCGATGCGGTCCGCGGGGGTGGGCGCCGCGGGCGTCGCGCTGCCGTTGGTCGGGGCCTGGTCGGGCGAGATGCATCCCGCGGCGAGCAGGGCCGCGAGGGAGAGGAGTGCCGCGAGCGTTCGCATGGTGGTTGCCTCCGGATGCCGCCCCAACGCCGCCTTCCAGGTCGTCCTTGTTGGCGCATTCGTTGAACGGAGTGGAAGCTTCCAGGCCTTGCCCCTCTTCAAGGCAGGCAGCCGAGGTGTTGCCTCCTTCTGGGTTCGGGTCCAAAGAACGCGACGAGCGCGAAGAGCGCCAAGGTTGCGATGGCGTCTTTCGTCGTCGCGTCCTTCGCGCTCGTGGCGCTCATCGCGTTCTTTGGACCCCTGACCCGAGGACCAGCCCCTACTCCATGAAGACGGCGGGCTTGCGCACATTGGCGAAGCGCGCCTTGCCGCCGAGGTCCTGCAAGTCGGGAGCGTCCGCGCTCTGGACGAGCACCTCGCAGCCGAACTCCGCCTGGAGGAAGGGCACGCTCTCGCGCAGGATGGCCGTCTCGTCCAGCGCGAGGGAGCGCGCGGCAAGCTCAGCCTCGCCCAGGTTGGCCAGGGCCTTCACGGCGTCGGCGGCGAGCTTGGGCGCGTCCTTGGAGCCCTTGGCGCGCACGTCGGGGTCCGCCATGCTGGCCTTCATGAGCGCGGGCACGGTCAGCTCCTTGCGCCGCGCGAGGTCGAGGGCGATCTCGTGGAACCTGCGCTTCCACGACGGCGCGGTGGTGAGCGCCATGCGCTTGGGCGCGATCTTCGTGACCTTGAGGATGTTGCGCACGTCATCCAGGAGGTCGCGCACGAACCGCTCGCTCTCCTCCAGCGCGGGGTCCGCAGACCCGGCGGGCGCGGGGTACTCCACGTCCAGCGCGTGGCCGGGCCACCCGCGGGCCTCGTGGACCTCGCAGGCGATGGCGGGCACGAAGGGGGTGAGCATGGCGTTCTGCACGCGGCAGAAGCGGTCCCACACCTGCTTGTGGGGCGTGCCTCCGGCGCGGCGCACGTACCAGCTCCACTCGCGCTGCGCGTCGTGGAAGCCGGTCTTGATGGCGCTGCGGAAGTTCGTCTCCTCCATGTTCTGGCGCGTCTCGGCGACGAGGCGGTCCAGGGCGCCCAGGAGCCATCGGTCCACGGTGGTGAGGGGCCCGTCGCGCGTCTCCTGCGGGCCGGTGGCGAGCTCCACCCACGCGCGCAGCTTGCGGCCGCTCTGCGCGGCGACGTCTCGGTCGAAGTTGGCGTCGTCCACGCCCTCGCCCGCGAAGGCCAGGGCGAAGCGCGTGGCGCTGGCGCCGTACTGGTCGAGGGCCTGCCGCAGCGTGATGAAGTTGCCGCGGCTCTTGCTCATCTTCTCGCCGTCCACCATGACCCAGCCGTTGACGCCGATGGAGCGCGGCCACCACTTGGGGTCGTCCCAGATGGCGGCGTGGTTGAACACCATGAACGTGAGGTGGTTCTGCACCAGGTCCTTGCCCGAGTTGCGGAAGTCCAGCGGATACCAGTAGGCGAACTCCGCCCGCGCCTTCTCCACCAGGTCCACCGTGACGGTGCCCCTGGCCGCGTCCTTCGCGGAGCCCTTGCCCAGGAGGACGTGGTCGAAGAACGCGTCGGAGAGGTCCTTGGCGTCGACGCCGTAGCGCGCGGGGCCGCCGCTGGGGCTCTGCTTCTCCAGCAGGTGCGCGACGGTGTAGTACGCCATGTAGATGGTGCTGTCGGAGAGCGACTCGATGAGCCAGCGCGGGTCCTGGGGCAGGTGCGAGCCCAGGCCGTGCTCGCGCGTGCAGGCCCAGCCGCGCAGCCAGTCGACGACGTGCTCGAACTGCTTGCGCGCAAGCGGCGGGTAGAACGCCATGCGGTCCAGCGCGTCGTGCGCCTCCTTCTTCCACGCGTCGTCGCCGTACTGGATGAACCACTGGTCGCTGACGATCTTCACGACGCTGGGCGTGAGGCAGCGGCAGACGACGGGCGCGGAGGGCCAGTAGCCCACGACGGCCTCGTGGCGCGAGACGAGCCACGCCTTGATCTTCTCCTTGGCGTCGCTGACCTTCATGCCGGCGAACGCCTTGGCGTTGGGCAGCATGACGCCCTCGTAGAAGCCCGCCTGGTACGCCTTCTCGGTGGCCTCGGCGATCTTGGCGGCGTCCTTGTGGTCGCGGGCGCCGGTCTCCTCGACGGCCCTGGCGGCGCTCTCCGCGCCGTACTTCGCGGTCTCGATGACGGGGATGGGAGTGATGTCACGCGCGATCGCGCCGATGGCCCCCTCCTCGGCCTGCGCGGCGCGCAGCGAGAGGAGGTCCTGGGGCGAGTCGCTGGGGACGCTCGTGACGATGCCCGTGCCCTTCTCGTGGCGGATGAACGCGGCGGGAAGGACGGGGATGGACGCGCCGGTGCCGGGAGCCTGGACGCGGTGGCCCAGGAGCTTCGCCCCTTCGACCGTGGCGCCGGTGTCGCGCAGGTCGTCGAACTGGAAGGGCAGGTCGCGCGCGCTCGTGGCGTTGACGATCCAGCGCTCCGCGCCCTTCTCCATGACGTGATAGCGATGCGCGGGGTCGACCCAGACGTTGGTCTGCCCGAACGCGGTGTCGGGGCGCAGGGTCGCCGCGACGAGGTGGACCTTGCCGTGGAGGCCCAGCGCCTCGGGCGCCTCCAGGGGCATCTTGTAGAGCGTCCACTCCTGGGGCGTCTCGCCCTCGCCGCTGTAGCGGTCGTGGTCCGCCACCACCGCGTTGTCCTTGGGGCACCAGATGACGGCGTGGCGCCCCTTGGCGACGCGCCGCTTCTCGCCCAGCTTGCGGAACTGCCACTGGATGAACGCGTCGTAGTGCGGGTTGAGGTCGGTGGTGATGAACTCGCGGCGCCAGTCGACGTGCGCCCCCAGGCGCGTGACGTCCTCGCGCCACTTGGGCGGGAAGTAGCGCACCCAGTGGACCGGGTCCGCGAACCTCGGCACGTCGGAGGCGGGGATGCCCTGGTCCTGGAGGATCTTGATCTGCTGGGCGTCCCCTTCGCGCACGCGGTTGGCGGCCGCCACGATGGGCGTGCCCGTGACGTGGAACGCGAAGGGGAAGAGGACGTTGTGCCCCAGCATGCGGTGATAGCGCACCAGGAGGTCGCTGCGCAGCATGGTGAACGCGTGCCCTACGTGGGCGAAGGCGTTCATGTACGAGTACGGGTAGGTGGCGAAGAACTTCGGCCGGCCCGGCTGCGGGTGCGGCTCGTGGGCATGCGACTCCGCCCAGCGCCTCTGCCACTTCTCCTCGATGGCGGCCACGTCGGCGCGCGTCTCGCTCGTCACGGCCGCCGCGAACGGCTCGACCCTATTTATCTGGTTCCGGCGGCTGAAGCGCCCCTCGCCGCGAAAAAGGCTGGTAGCTTGACGCACAAATCAAAAACCCTTAACCGAGGATCGGCTATCGCAACGGCATGCCCTTCGAGCTGGTGGTCGTCAACAACACGCCGCTCACCCCGGTCGCGGACCTCGACCAGGTGGCGCTCACCATGCTCAAGCAGGTGGGCTACCTCGACCGCGGCGCGGACGACGAGGCCTCCACGCGCAAGGGCGTCGCGTTCCGCCTCGTGCGCGACGCGTTCCTGCTGCGGCCCGACAAGGCGTGGACCGCCGAGGAATTGATCACGCTCCTGGACACCAGCCGGCCCACGCTCTACCGCCATCTCAACAAGCTGAAGGCCATGGACCTGCTGGAGGAGTCGAGCCTCGACGAGACGGACGGCGGCGGCCGCAAGGCGTACCGCATCCGCTACGGCAACCTCGCGAAGGCGTGGAACTTCGTCGAGGCCAACGTGAAGATCGCCATGGAGAACTACCGCAAGAGCGTCGACCACCTCCAGGCGCTCGCGGAGAAGGCCGCGCGAGAGGGCGCGAAGCCCGCCAAGGGAGTGAAGGCATGAGCCCGACGACGAAGAAGAAGGACGAGACCCCGCCCACGCTCACCATGGGCAGCAAGTACCACATCCGCAGCCTGGCCAGCCGCGAGGCCGTGCTGGACACCCACGGGACGTTCAAGGGCGTGGTCAGCGTCGGCACCATCGACGCGCTGGCCATCGAGCTTGACGGCGAGCACCACAAGGACCTCAAGGGCAAGATCCGCGTCATCCCCTCCCACATGGTGACGAGCATCGACATCGTCGAGGCCGTCGCCAAGGACAAGGAGCCCGAAGAGCTCAACGACCTGCACTACACCTGACGCGCGAGCGCCGCCACCTCGTCCGCGCATCCCCACGAGAGCGTCATGCCGCTGCCGCCGTGGCCGTAGCAGTGCACGAGGTTGGGGGCGTCGGCGTCGCGCTCCAGCCGCACCGCGGGCCGCCCGGGGCGCAGGCCGACCGCGCGGCCCGTGACGCGCGCGCCCGCGAGGCGGGGCTCCAGGAGCGCGCACTTGCGCAGGATGTCCTCCTCGGTCTTGGGGTCGGGCGCGAGGCTCCAGTCCCCCTCCTGCGCGGTGCCGCCCAGCACGACGTCGCGCGAGCGCGGGACGACGTAGGCCACCGCCAGGGGCCCGTCGGGATCGCTGACCACGTCCAGGAGGCCCGGGTTCTCCACGCGCGCGACCTGCCCGCGGATGGGGTACGTGCTGGCGTCGCCCGCGCACTCCCGCGCGCCCAGGCCGGTCGCGTTCACGACGACGCCCTGCGCCTGCCGGGCCAGCGCGCGCACGTCCGCGACGCGGCCCGCCTCGAACGCCCCGCCCGCGCGCTCGAAGCGCGCCTCCAGCGCGCGGAGGTAGACGGGCATCTCGGCGACGAAGGTGTCGACCACCCAGCCGGCCTCTTGGCCCGCTGGCAGCTCGTCGCGGCGCGCGGCGCGGAAGCCGGGCATCGCGTCGGCCCACCAGGGGCGCTCCGCGCCGGGGCGCGCGAGGTGGATCGCCTTCGCGGCGCGCACGCCCGTCGCGGGGTCCTCCGCCAGGCGGGCAAGCTCGCGCAGCGTGCCGCGGCCCCAGCGGAGGATGCGCGGGTCGGCCGCCATGCGAGAGGGGTAGTAGTACGCCGCGGCCACGTCGCTGGTCGTCCCCGGCGTGCGCGCCAGCGCGCGGACGCGCACCCGCGCCCCGGCCTCCTGGAGCCGGATCGCGCACGAGAGCCCCACGACCCCGGCGCCCACCACCCGCGCGTCCACGCGGGGGCATCGGAGGGCCCCTTCTTCATCCTCGCGACGGCATTCCATCCACGGCCTTGCGAAAACGAAAAAGCCGGGGCAGGCTCCTCGGTGGGTCTCGTGAAGCCCGTCCTGCTCTTCGACCTCGTCGGGACGCTCGTCGACGAGGCGAGCGACTACGAGTCGCTGGACGCGGCGTTCGAGGCCACGCGCTCGCGCTTCCGCCTCGCGGACGAGGCCGCGGCCCTCTCGGGGGACTTCAGCCTCGCGCTCATGGAGATCCTCCGCGGCGAGGAGGATGCCGAGGGTGGCGGGCAGCCAGCCGAGTTCGTCCCCTTCGAGGAGGCCGCGAAGGAGATCTTCCGCGCGGTGCTGGAGGTGCGCGACGTCGACGCGTCGCACGAGGACGCGGAGTGGTTCTGGGCCACCTTCGTCGCGACGCAGAAGCGCACCCTCCGCCTCCACCCCGACGCGCCCCAGGCGCTTGCGTGGGCCCGCGCGCACGGCTACCGCGTCTGGGTCCTCACCGACGCCGACCCCTACCTCGTGGAGGACGTGCTCCCCGCGACGAGCCTCCCCACGCTCTGGGACGGCGTCGTCACCGCGTCCGAGGCGGGCTTCCCCAAGCCCGACCCGCGCCTCTTCCGCGCGGCGCTGGCCCGCGTCGGCGTCTCCCCCGTGGAGGCCGTCATGGTGGGCGACTCCTACGAGCGCGACGTGCTGGGCGCGCGCGCCGCCGGCATCCACCGCGCCGTGCTGGTGGACCGCCACCGCGCGCGCACCGTGGACGACGTGCCCGTCATCACGAGCCTCTCCGCGCTCCCCAGCGCCCTCGCGCGCCTCGCGCCCAGCCTCAACTGAGCGAACACGGCTCCACGAGAGCCTTGATGGCGCGCGCCGGCCTGCGGGTCCGCATGCGCGCCGCGCCCCTGGCACTCGCGATCGCCCTCGTCCTCCCCCTCGTCCCGTCGGCCTCGGCGGACATGGCCTGCGCGCCGGTCGACTCCACCACCGACGCCCTCGTCGCCTCCGTGCACCAGACGGGCTCGCGCTGCTTCGAGCACGACGCGTCCGCGGGCTTCGAGGGCTTCGTGTGGGTCAACCAGACCTCCACGGAGGTCGCGACGGCGGCCGGCCACGTCGCGTGGCTCGACGAGTCGCAGGTCAACTCCACCACGATCTACCCGGACGGGAGCATGACGTACGTGACCCAGACGTACCAGACGCTCCGCCTGGGCGCGCAGGACGCCACCTTCGGGCACGGCCGCGAGGACGCGGGCTCCGGGTGCGACGCCGCCTGGGGCGTCAGCGGCCATGGCCAGGTGAGCACCGGCGCCGGGCTCCCCTTCCCCTCGTGCGGGACGGACCGCGCCCTCGACGCGCTGCCGTAGGGCGCCGCCGGGTGGAGCAAGGCCCAAGCACCCCCTCGCGATGGAGCGGCCATGGCGAAGCCCCAGGTCTTCGAGACGCGCTTCGACGTCCCCGTCGACTACGCGTTCGCGTGGCTCACCGACTTCCGGCCCGACGACATGAAGATGGCCGACCCCAAGCGCGCGCCCGCCATCCGCGTCACGCACCGCGGCGGCCTCATCATCCGCGAGTGGTCCATGATGGGCATGGACTTCCACACCGAGACGACGCTGGAGGGCACGACGCGCTGGGTCACCGCCTCCACCATCACGCGCAAGGGCAAGCCCTTCGCCCGGGGCGGCGTCGTCGAGACCCTACGGCAGACGCCCACCGGCGCGCTCCACCGGGCCGAGATCACCAGCGAGCCCCTCACCCTGGGCGCCAAGCTCATGGCCCCCGCGTTCAACGTCGCCAACAAGGCGAACCTCGACAAGCTCTTCCGCGAGGCGAAGCGCCGCATGGAGACGCAGCACCGCGAAGGGAAGCCGCCCACGGCGTGACTACCGGCGGCGCCACGCGTCGACCATCTCGACGAACCGCTCGTGCACGCGCGTGTCGCCCGTGAGCTCCGGATGGAACGCGATGCCCAGCCGGTTGCCCTGGCGCGCCGCGACGATGGGGTCGTGCCCGATGCCGGGAATGGCCTCCGCGACGTAGAGGGTGCCCAGCGGCTCGCACGCGCCCCAGGTACGGATCACCGCGGGCGCGCGGATGAAGACGCCCGGCACGGGCGCGTCGAACCCCTTGAGGTCCAGCATGGCCTCGAAGCTCTCCCGCTGCCGGCCGAACGCGTTGCGGTTCACCGCCATGTCCATGAGGCCAAGGAGACGCGTCTCCGTCTTCTCCACCTGGCCATCCCCCTCCCGGGAGAGGAGGATCATGCCGGCGCACGTGCCCAAGATGGGGAAGTCTTCCTGGGTGGCGCGCTCCACAAGCAGGTCGTGCAGGTCGAACTTCCTCAGGAGCTTGGAGATGGTCGTGCTCTCGCCGCCGGGCATCACGAGCCCGTCCAGGGAGGCCAGCTCCTCGCGGCGACGCACCGTGCCCACCTCGCCCGCGACGCCCCTCCGCTGGAACGCCGCGCGCACCGCGTCGACGTGCTCCGTGAACGCGCCCTGCAAGCCCAGGACGCCGATCTTGAGGCCCACGCCGCGCGATTCCGCCTCCCCGGCTTGAGCGTATGCCCTCCCCGGCCGGCCGATCGACTCCCCTATGCCGATGGTTTCTGGAGAATTGCTGTGGAACCACACCACGGGACGGACACGGCTAAGTTATCCGTCGCCCTCAGGACGAAGGCATGTCCGACGTCATCGTCCTGGATCGCAGGCGGCGGGAGACGGCGCATCACCAGCGATGCACGGTCTGCGGGGCCACAAGCCTCGCCAGGACCTACGGGAGCAGCGCCACCTTCCGGTCGAAGCACCGGAAAGCCTGCCCCGAGGCGGGGTTCGAGAGCCTCGGATGACCCTTTTCCCCCCTCGCGGGACCGAACGAGCCAAAAGGCATTTGGACCCCCAGGGGACCTCCGGAGCGATGTCGACCCGCCTGTGCGCCCGCTGCGGCCGGGAGAAGACCATCCGGGGCGTGTGGTACCTCACCCCTGCGAGGGGGGGTTCGACTCCGTTCGTGTGCGAGGCCTGCTTCTCGTCCGTCGCCTCGCTCCTCAACGCCCGCGCCTGAAGAGGGCGACGCCCGCGGCCACGGCCCAGATGACCTCCAGGGGCAGGAACACCCAGGACTGCTTCAGGTAGGCGTAGACGGCGAGGATGCCGCTGCCCCCTGCGTTGAGCGCGCTGTAGAGGCGCGACGAGGCGGGGACGCGGCCGGCGAGGTTGCCCAGGAAGCCGGCCAGGAGCGTGACGAGCCCCACGATGCCGAACAGGTCCACGGGGTCCAGGGTGAAGGCCATCTCACACCGGGCCGATGCAGCCGGTGCCACCCTCGGCGATCAGCCGCCCGTCGTAGTAGAGCGACGCCTCGATCCAGCCCGCGCCGGGCAGGACGTAGTCCACGAAGGCCGAGACCTGGTCCGCGTCCCAGTGGCGCTCGTTGTGGTAGGTCTCGCCGGAGAAGGTGCCCGAGTCCACGACGAGGAGCCAGTCTCCCGGGCCCACGGTGGCGGACTCCCCCGCCGCGGCGACGACGGCGTGGCCCAGGCAGTCCACGGTGGCCACGACGCGCCCGCACTCGGTGAAGGGGCAGGGGGGCCGCTCCACGGCGATGGCCGAAGGGAGGGGCAGCAGGGCGAGCAGGAGCAGCGAGAGCAGCCAAAGCCTCATGCGCGCCCGGCAGCGCGCCTCGGGTGCTTCTGCCTGTCCCTTCACTCCAGCATGCGCGCCCGCATCTCGGGGGTGGGCACGCCGCACGCGTCGCCCGCGAGCCGGTGCCGGTTGCGCGCGACCCAGCGGTAGGCCGCGTCGCGGAGGGGGCGCGGGACCAGGAAGCCCAGCGCGGCGAGCCACGACCAGGGCCACCGCAGGCCGCGCCCGATGCGCAGCGCGGCGTCCGAGCGCACGTGGACGCGCCCGTCCTCCACGAGGACCATGGTGTCCATGGGGCCCCCGGCCAGCCCGTGCTCGGCCAGGAGCCTGCGCGCCGTGGGGCCCTGGAGCGGCGCAAAACGATATCGCCCCTTCCGGTCGTGGCGCGCGATGAACCGCACGCCGCGGTCGCAGAACCCGCAGTCTCCGTCGAAGAGGACGATCGCTCCGATGCGGACGCATCGGCCCCGGGGCGCATCAGGGTTGGCAAAAGGGGGGCGCGGCGGCGCGCGCCGCCGCAGGAGGCCGCGCTACAGGCGGCTGAGGGTGTCGTCGCTCGCCGTGGCCAGCACGAAGACGCCGCCGCTGGCGGGCGCGACCTCCGTCACGCCGGGCGCCAGCGCGGTCGCGGTCCCGGTGATGTTGGCCAGCACGTCGTGCACGGTGGTGTTGTTGGCCACGAGCACGGGGACCGAGACGCCCGTCACGCCGTAGGCCGCGAGGAACTGGGCGGCCGTGCGCGTCGGCAGCATGAAGACCGTCTGGTTGCCGGCGGTGACCGAGGTGACCGACGCGACGCCGGAGGCGCCCGCGCCCGCGCTGCACCACCAGGGGGACGACATGGCCCACGAGGGCGTCGTCGTCATCCAGGCGCCCCAGGCGAGGGGCGCGCAGGAGGAGCCGAAGGTGCCCGAGGTCCCGAAGGTCCCCAGGCTGTTCAGGCTGCCGCCCCAGCCGCCGCCGTAGAAGCCGCCGGAGCCCAGGGCGCCGTTGCTGCCCAGCGCGATGAAGCCCAGGACGTCGTTGAGGTCCAGGGCCGTGCTGCGCGAGGCGCTGGACTGCATGCTCGACGTGGACGATCCGCTGGAGATCGCCTGGAGCGCGCCGGGCCCGGTGGCGCCCAGGGCCAAGGCGCCCAGCACGTTCTCCGTCGGGATGTTCACGTTCTGGCTGGCGCTCGAGGACGAGGCGCTGTTCGACGTGGAGCTGCTGGCGGCGATGGCGCCTGGCAGCGCGGCGACCAGCAGGACCCCGAGCGCGATGGCGAGGATGCTGCGCTTCCGGATCATGGTGGATCGCGCGGCGCTGTGGCTCGCCTCGGGTGTAACCCTGATGGCTGGACCATGGGAGAGTTACCAGCCGCGCGTGGCGAGCTGCTGCTCCAGCGGGAGCGAGGCGTTGCTGATGCCGCGCATCGCGTCGCCCAGCCCCTTGCTGACCTCGGCGACGGTCTTGGGGTCGTCCCAGTGCGTGGTGGCCTCGACGATGGCCTTCGCGCGCGCCGCGGGGTTCGTGCTCTTGAAGATGCCCGAGCCGACGAAGACGCCGTCGTTGCCCAGCGTCATCATGAGCGCGGCGTCCGCGGGCGTCGCGATGCCGCCCGCCGCGAAGTCGACGACGGGCAGGCGGTGCAGGCTCTTGATCTCCAGGAGGACGCCCAGGAGGCCGCTCTCGATCTCCTCGATGCTCTTGCCCGGCGGGAAGACCTCCTCCTTGCGGCCGCGCTTGCCGCCGTCGAAGCCGTGCTCCTTGCGGATGACCTGGGGCAGGCTCTCGTACGAGGTGGCGTAGTTGCGCGCGACCTGGAGGAGCTCGTCCTTGTCCATGTGGCCGACCTCCTGGATGGCGTGGAGGATCTGGCGGCGGTGGCGGACGGCCTCGACGATGTCGCCCGTGCCGGCCTCGCCCTTGGTGCGGATCATGGCGGCGCCCTCCCAGACGCGGCGGGTCGCCTCGCCCAGCGTGCGCGCGCCGCAGACGAAGGGCACGGTGTAGCCGTGCTTGTCGATGTGGAAGTACGGGTCCGCGGGGGTGAGGACCTCGCTCTCGTCGATCATGTCGACGCCCAGCGTCTCCAGCACGCGCGCCTCCACGACGTGGCCGATGCGCGCCTTGGCCATGACGGGGATGGTGACCGCGTCGATGATCTCCTCGATGACCTTGGGGTCGCTCATGCGCGAGACGCCCCCCTCCTTCCGGATGTCGGCGGGCACGCGCTCGAGCGCCATGACGGCGACCGCGCCGGCCTCCTCCGCGATGCGCGCCTGCTCGGCGGTCGTCACGTCCATCACGACGCCGCCCTTCTGCATCTTGGCGAAGCCGCGCTTGATGAGCGTGGTGCCGTGGCGGAGCGTCTCGAGGTTGACTTCGCGGGCCATCGTGGGTCCTCGGTTTTCCCATGGGGCTCCCGTTTATAAAACTGAGGGGTGATCGGGCCGACAGATGACTCTCCAAGCCGACCTCGCCGCGCGCTTCGCGGAGGGGGACCGCAGGTCCGGCGCCTCCTTCCTCGCCCTCGTGCTCATGGAGGAGGTGGGGGAGCTGGCCGAGGCGATCCGGCGCGGCGAGAAGGCGGAGGCGCAGGCGGAGGTCGCGGACGTGGCGTTCATGGCCTTCGCGCTGGCGAACGTCCTGGACGTGGACCTGGAGGCGGCCATCCGCGCGAAGTTCCTGAAGCGGAAGGTCGAGGACGTCACCAAGAGCTGGGACGACGTGCCGCGGGGTCAGTGAGGGTAGACGGAGATCTCCACGCTTCCGTCGGCGTGCTGCCTGATGCCGAAGAGGAGCGTCGAGCTTCCCCAGCCCGCGAGCTGCGAGTCCCACGTGTAGTCCGTGAAGACCCAGAGGGACCCCTCGCTCCCGCCGCGGGGGGCCGGCACCGTCACGGTCACCCTGCCGGCGCAGGAGGCGCTGGCCGAGACGTTGGTCGCGCTGCAGAGGGCCTTGCAGGGGGCGACGAGGTCGTAGACGCGCTGCACGGCCTCGGTGCTGGAGCAGAGCCCGCTGCCGTCCCCGCCCGCGACCGTGGAGAGGATCTGATTGAGGCCCGGCAGGGTGGTCTCGCCCAGGGCGGTCCCTTGCACCTCCACCGTGCAGTTCGTCTCGTCGCAGGCGAGGATGCGGAGGTCCACGTGGATGGCGAGCTGGCAGGGCAGCGCCAGCGCGGCGGGCCCGTAGCAGGGCTGCCAGTCGTCGTCCGAGGCGGACTCGCCCGTCGCGCCCGAGAGGGGGAGGAGGACGAGGAGGACCGCGCCCCACGCCGCCAGCCACCGGCCGTCCATGGCCGGGCGCTCGCCGGAGAGGGCGATGAGGGTTTGCGTGTCCCCGCGAGGGGCGCCTCAGCGCCGGCCCTTCTTCGCCTTCTTGGGCGCCTTCTTCACGGCCTTCTTCGGCGGCGCCTTCTTGGACGCCGTCTTCTTCGCGGCCTTCTTCGCGGGCTTTGCCTTCGGAGCGCTCGCCTTCTTCGCGGGCGCCTTCTTGGCGGCCTTCTTCGGAGGCGCGGCCTTGCGCGGGGCCTTCTTCGCGGGGGCCGCCCTGGGGGCCTTCGTTGCGGGCGGGGCGGCCGGCGCGGGGGCGGGCGCGCGCGCCGCGTCGCCGATCCCGATGGTGAGCGTCGTCCCTTCGAGGTCCCAGTCGCGCACCAGCGAGCCCGAGGGCTTGTCCACGAAGGAGAGCGCGCTGGAGCGCGTGGCCTCCGCCACCTCCGCGAGGCGCGGCGCCACCATGGCGGCGAACTCCGGGGGCGCCGCGACCTCGGTCACGATGCTGGCGTCCATGGCGAGGCCCATGAGCTTGCGCATCTCCTGGACGCGGCGCGTGAGGTCGCGCGCGGCGCCCTCGGCCTCAAGCTCGGGCGTGACGACGGTGTCGACGTACACGCTGCCGCCGGGGAAGTCCGCGCCGCTCGTGTGCTCGGGGAGGCGCGTCTCGAAGGCGACGAGGTCGGGTGATAGCACGACGGCGAGGCCTTCGGCGTCGAGGCCGGGCCGCTCGCCGCGGGCCAGCGCGGCGCGCACCTCGCGAAGCTGCTTCTGGTCCAGCGCGGAGAGCGCGCGGAGCACCTTGGGCCCGTCGGCGCGGAAGGTCTTGCCGATGACGTTCTTGTTGGGCGTGGCCGCGAGCTGAAGCTCGCCCCACTCGCCGCCCACGACCTCCACGTCCTTGGCGTTGGCCTGCTCCAGGAGGATGGGCCGGAAGCGCGCCAGCGCGCTGCGCACGTCGGGGTCGTCGGTGGCGAAGACGAGCTTGGCCACAGGCCAGCGCAGCTTCATGTTGGCCTTCTGGCGCGCGTAGGCGGCCGCCTCGGTCGCTGCGCGCAGCGTGGCCATGTCGCGCTCCAGGTCGTAGTCGGTCCACTCGGCGCGGGCGACGGGCCAGTCCTCCATGTGGACGGAGAGGCGGCCGCCGGGCGCCTTGAGGTCCTGGTGCATCGCCTCGGCGACGTGCGGCGCGAAGGGCGCCAGCAGGCGCGCGACGGTCTGGAGCGACTCGTGGAGCGCCATGTAGGCGTGCGACTTGTCGTCGCTTGGGCGCTCGTCCCAGACGCGCTCGCGCACGAGGCGCACGTACCATCGCGAGAGGTCCTCCAGGACGAACTGCTCGACGGCGCGCGCGGCCTTGTGGAACTCGCTGGCGTCCAGGGCGTGCGTCGTCTCCGCGATGGTCGTCTGGAGACGGCTCAGGAGCCAGCGGTCCTCGGCGCGGAACCGGCTGGGGTCCTGGAGCGAGACGAGGCTGAAGCCGTCGGCGGCCATGTACTGCGTCGCGAAGACGTGGACGTTCCAGAGGATGTTGAGCGTGCGCTGCGCGGCGCGCACCGTCTCCTCGCCGAAGCTGATGTCCTCCCAGGGCGCGGCGCCGGCCATGAGGGCGAAGCGCAGCGCGTCGGCGCCGAACTTCTGCATGACGTCGGCGGGCTTCACGATGTTGCCCAGGCTCTTGGACATGGGGCGGCCCTGCGCGTCGTGGACCCAGCCGTGCATGACCACGCGCTCGTAGGGCACGCGGTCCAGCGCCGCGACGCCCGCGCCAAGCTGGCTGTAGAACCAGCCGCGCGTCTGGTCAAGGCCTTCGCAGATCCACTTGGCGGGGAACGCGCTCTCGAAGGGCTCCTTGTGGGAGGGGAAGTTCAGCGAGGCCCACGCGGCGACCGCGCTGTCGAACCAGACGTCCAGCACGTCGGGCACGCGCTTCATGATGCCGCCGCAGCCGCGGCGCGGGCAGACGACGCGCACCTTGTCGATCCACGGGCGGTGCAGATCGCCGTGCTGGTAGTCCGAGATGTGGTGAAGCTCCTTGCGCGAGCCCACGACCACCTGCTCGCCGCAGTGGCCGCACTTCCACACCGGCATGGGGATGCCCCAGTAGCGCTGGCGCGAGATGCACCAGTCGCGGGCGTTCTGCACCCAGTCGCGCTGTCGCGCGCTGCCGGCCCACTCGGGCGTCCACTGGACGCGGTCGACCTCGGCGAGCATGCGCTCCTGGATCTTGGGCACCTCGATGAACCACTGCATCGTGGCGCGGAAGACGATGGGGTTCTTGCAGCGCCAGCAGTGGCCGTAGCTGTGCTTCTCGGGGCGCGAGGCGACCAGCAGGCCCTTCTCGCGCAGGCTGTCGAGGACGATCTCGTCGGCCTCGCTCACGGGGCCCGCGCTCTTGACCTGGAGGCCCTGGAGCGTGCCGGCGGCCGCGGTGTAGCGGCCGTCCTCGCCCACGGGGCTGAAGACGGGGATGCCGTACTGCTTGCCCACCTCGAAGTCCTCCACGCCGTGGCCGGTGGCCGTGTGGACGAGCCCCGTGCGGTCGGCCGCGACGTGCTTGCCCAGGATCACGCGGTTGTTCCATTCCGAGGCGGGGCTCTGGTGGTAGGGCACCTCGACGCGGAAGGGGTGCTGATAGCGCAGCCCTTCCAGCGCGCTGCCCGGGATGCGCTCCAGCACGTCGACGTGCTCGTAGCGCCCGATGCGCGCGACGCTCTCGGCCTGGTCTGCGGCGACCACGAGCACCTCGTCGCGCCCGTCCTTGCGCGCGCGGACGCGGGCGTAGGTGAGCGCGGGGTTGACGGCGATGGCGACGTTGGCGGGGAGCGTCCAGGGCGTCGTCGTCCAGATGACGAGGAATTCGCCAGGCTTCCCTTCCACGGGGAACTTCACATACGCGGAAGGGTCCTCGCGCTCCTCGAACTCGATCTCGGCGTTGGCCAGCGGCGTCTCGCAGCGCCAGCACCAGGTGAGCACGCGCTCGCTCTGGAAGAGGAGGCCGCGCTCGTGCGCCTTCTCGATGGCCCACCACGCGCCCTCGATGTACTCGTTGGTGAGCGTCATATACGGCTTGTCCCAGTCGAGCCAGATGGCCAGCTCGCGGAACTCCTCCGTCATGACCTTCATGTGCTCCACGGCGAAGTGCTTGCACGCCTCCACGAAGCGGTCGATGCCGTAGGCCTCGATCTCCTTCTTGCCGTTGAAGCCCAGCTCCTTCTCGACCTTGACCTCGATGGGGAGGCCGTGCATGTCGTAGCCGGGCTGGTCGCGCACGGCGAAGCCCTTCATCCTCGTGTGGCGCACGAAGACGTCCTTGAGCACCTTGTTGCGCGCCGTGCCGATGTGGATGTGCCCCGTGGCGTAGGGCGGACCGTCCAGGAAGTAGAAGGGGGGTCCGCTGGCGCGGAAGGCCTTGGTCTGGCGATAGGCGTCGTGCTCCTTCCACCAGGCGGCGACGCGGGCTTCCAGCGCCCGCGGGTCGTGGCTCTTCTCGGCAGCGCGGACCATGGGATCGGCGCCCGGCGAAAGGGGGGCTGCTTTTTATAGTCTTAGGGAGGCGACCGTCCCGAATCATTCGGCGGGCGCGGCGGCGCGCTTGCTGGGGGCCGTCCGGTTGGCGACGAAGACGCCCGCGAGGATGAGGAGCGCGGCCGCCGCGGCGCGCACGCCGAACGACTCGCCCCGGATGGCGACCGCGAGCGCGACCCCCACCAGGGGCTGGAGGTAGACGAAGGACGCGACGCGGCTCGCGCTGGCGTGGCGCAGGACCCACGTGTTGAGCCCGTAGCTCGCGACCGTCGCGCCCAGGAGGATGTAGACGAAGGCGACCCACGAGCCCCCGCCCATGCCGGCCCAGTCCGCCGCGGCGATCTGCGGCGCCGCGAAGGGCGCCATCTCCAAGACCCCCAGGAGGAAGACCCATGAGATGAGGGTCAGCGGGTCGTACCGCTTCAGCGTGGGCCGCGACACCACGAGGTAGGTGCTGTAGGAGAGCGAGTTGGCCGCCACGAGGAGGTCGCCCACAAGGGAGGACTCGCCCCCCTGCGTGCCCAGGACCAGGAGCGCGACGCCCGCGAAGGAGACGAGGAGGCCCGCGACCTTGAGCGGCGTCGTGCGCTCCTGCCGCAGCGCGACCGCGACCAGGAGCGTGAAGGCGGGGATGGTGGCGATGAGCAGGATGGCGTGCGTGGCGCTCGTGCGCGCCGTGCCCATGAGGAAGAGCCCCTGGTTGAGCACGACGCCCAGGAGCGCGAAGAGGGCGAACGCCGCGATGTCGCGCCACGGCGGGAGCTTCGAGCGCACCAGCGCGCGCTCCAGCGCGAAGAGCACCACCGTCGCGGCCGCGAGCCGGCAGAGCGCCAGCGCCAGGGGCCCCACGTGGGGCAGCACCGTCTTGCTCGCGACGGCGAGGCCCGCGAAGAGCACCTGCACCGCGACCAGGGCCGCCACGACGCGCGTCTCCGAGGGCTCGGCCACGATGCGGCCAGCCGGGGCCGCCCGATAAGGGCTTCGGCGGGAGAAAATATAAGTCATGAGGAGACAAAGTAAGGCACGATGCCCGTCGCGCTGAAGGACCTCCGCCGGCGCAAGGACGACCCCGTGAGGGACGGCAGCGTCGCCGCCCGCGCGCTGGCGCTCCTGCGCTCCCGCATGGGGATGGCGTGGCGCCCCGTGGAGATCGCGGAGGAGCTTGACGTCGACCAGCGCACGCTGAGCCCGTCGCTCACCCGCCTGCGCCGCCGCGGGCTCATCGAACGGGAGAAGGGCCACTGGTACGCGCTGGAGGACCGCGAGGTCGCGAAGCGCGTCGCCTCCCTCGTCGCGTCGAGCGGGGCAAAGGAAAAGTGGGGTCCAGAGGACCCTGCCCACTGGCCCGAGGCCAGGCGTGGCTGAGCGTTGGCGCGACCCTACGAGACCGGCGACGTGTTCTGGGCTCCCGATCCTTTCCACGGCGACGACCCGCGTCTCCAGAGCGGCGACGAGCGCCCCTGGGTCGTGGTGAGCACGTCGGCGTTCCCGGCGCAGGGGCACGACTACATCTGCTGCGCGCTCACGAGCTTCCCCGCGGACCACCCCGACCTCGTGCGGCTGGACGCGAAGGACTGGCCCCGCGGAGGCCCGCTGCGGCCCAGCCAGATCGACCCGGGCACGGTGACGACCATCAAGCACGGGTGGGCGGGGCGCTACCTGGGGCGCGTCGCGGACGCCAAGGTCAACGAGGCGCGCAGGCGGCTGCGGGGCTTCCTCTGAGGCGCCGCCGTCTGAAGCCTTAAGCGTGGGGCGGCGGGTGCCGCGGGCATGCTCCTGGGAGCCCACGTCAGCATCACGGGCGGCGTCGAGAACGCGCCGCCGCGCGCCAAGGCGCTCGGCTGCGACGTCATGCAGATCTTCTCCAAGAACCAGATGCAGTGGAAGGCCGCGCCCCTGAAGCCTGAGGGCATCGAGGCGTTCAAGGCGGGCCTCAAGGAGCACGCGCTGGGCCCCACGCTGGTCCACTGCAGCTACCTCCTCAACTGCGCGAGCGTCGACGACGAGCTTTGGCAGAAGAGCATCGACGGCCTCGTGGTGGAGATCGAGCGCGCGGACGCGCTGGGCATCCCCTACATCACGTTCCACCCCGGCAGCCCCAAGGACAAGGGCGCCGAGTGGGGCTGCAAGCGCGTGGGCGACGCCGTGGCCCTGGCCATCGAGCGCACCAAGGGCACGAAGCCCATGATCCTCCTGGAGACCAACGCGGGGCAGGGGGCCGCCGTGGGCCGCACGTTCGCGGAGCTGGCCATGATGCGCGAGGCCGTGCCGGGCGCGGCGCGCAAGCGCGTGGGCGTCTGCTTCGACACGTGCCACGTCTACGTCTCGGGCTACGACATCCGCACCGAGGAGGGCTACGCCGACACGTTCGACACGTTCGACAACGAGATCGGCCTGGAGCACCTCAAGGCGTTCCACCTCAACGACAGCAAGGAGGGGCTGGACAGCAAGAAGGACCGTCACGCCACCATCGGCGAGGGCAAGCTGGGCCTCGACGCCTTCCGGCGCCTGGTCAACGACAAGCGCTTCGCGGACCTGCCCGGCTACCTGGAGACGCCCGGCGGCGAGGAGTCCTACGCGGACGAGATCAAGACGCTGCGCAAGCTCGTCGCGAAGAAGTGAGGCTCCTGGCGTCCCGCCGCGCGAAAGCACAGGGGTTAAGGGGGGCCGCCTGGCATGGCCGCCCCGTGCCCGAGGCCGCCGAGGGTTTCATCGTCGCGCTGCGCGGAGGACGCGCCACGCGCATCGACGCTCGCGACCCCGGCGAGTTCCTGACGCCGCTCGCGGGCGCGGAGCTGGCGTGGATCAACGTGGAGGTCGAGGACCTCGCGCGCGACGCGGTCGCCGTCGCCACGACGCTGGGCTTCTCGCAGGGGCTCGCCGAGCTTCTCCTGCGCGAGGCGAGCTCGGGCTACGAGGACCGCGACGCGGAGCTTGGCCTCGTCACGCCCATGATCCGCGTCCAGGGCATGGAGGTCGTCTCCGAGCCGCTTCTCGTCCTTCTGCGCGGCAACCTCGTGCTGACGCTCTACCGCAAGGGCAAGGCGACGCGCTTCCAGAAGTTCGGCCGCTACGCCGAGACGGTGATGCGCAAGATCCCCGCCGACCGGGAGCCCCGCGACAAGCTCACCATCCTCGTCACGCGCCTCCTGGACGAGAACAACGAGCGCAACTTCGACGGCATCCGCCCCATCGAGGACGCGGGCGAGAAGCTCTCGGGGCAGCTGGCCACGGAGAACATCGACCGCGTGGCGCTCGCGCAGGACATCTACAGGCTGAAGCGCGCGCTCATCAGCTACCTCGACGCGCTCTGGGAGAGCATCGACACCATCTACGCGCTCCAGCACGGCGACGCGGAGCTGATCTCCGACGACGAGACGATGCTGCGCCGCATCGCGCTCCTGGGCGACGACGTGCAGAGGCACATCCAGCTTTCCGAGCACATGAGCGAGGTGCTCTCCAGCGGGCTCGAGGTCACGCAGAGCATCTACAACAACCAGCTCCAGGCGCTGAACAACCGCCTCGCGTACATCGTGACGTGGCTCACCGTCCTGGGCACGGCGGTCCTGGTCCCCAACACGCTGGCCACCGTGCTCTCCGCCGCGCCCCCCGCGCTGCGCATCGAGAGCCCCGCCGCCTACGCCGCCGTCATGGTGGGCAGCACCGCGGCCGCGACCCTGGCGGCCTACTACTGGACCCGCCGCGCGGCGCGCCTGCCCCGGCGCCTGGACTGACCCCGCGCACCGGCGCAGCGCCACAGGGCGTCCCTCCCGGCGCCCCGAAACGTTTCTATCGACCCACCCCTACCTGCCTTTGTGGAAGCGCCCACCACGGCCCGGCCCGAGGCAGAGGACCCGGCCTCGATCCCCGTCACGCCCAGCTACGGCATCGTGAACGTCGTGAGCAGCGTGAAGCGCGGGCGCCACCCGCACCCCGGCATCCAGTACGTGCCGTTCCACTGGCGCGACCTCGTGGAGGGGAGCCCGCCCCGCCGCCGCACCAAGGGCGAGGGCGCCTACGGCGTCTACCACCACACGGACATCGACGAGGACGTGCGCGTCACGTTCAGCACCATCGTCAGCATCGATCCGGGCATCGACCTGGAGAGCACGCTGGACGACGTGATCAACGTCGACGTGAAGATCACCGTCCAGAAGCGCTTCATGCAGGAGCTGATCGACCGTGAGAAGGCGTTCAGCGACCGCCTCGCGGCCAAGCTGCGCAACAAGCTCAACACGAGCCTCCAGCGCCGCCGCGAGGAGACGCACGGCAGCGGCACGTGGGCGCGGTTCAAGCACCTCACCATCCGCGTGCAGGCCAAGGTCGGCATGGCCGGCGTCCGCACGCTCCACAAGGTCATGCGCGGCTCCGTGGCCATCCCCGACGCCATCGTGCAGCGCAGCCTCTCCACGGGCGCGGCGCTGGGCGGGCGCACGGGCCGCCGCGTGATGAAGAAGGGCTTCCGCGACCCCACGCGCCTGACCAACGAAGAGAAGGGCGTCATGCTCTTCCTCGCCGCCATCGGCCTCACCGCGGGCATCCTCGTCGTCACGTTCGGCCTCGCGGTGATCGCGCGCGACCTGCTTCCCACGTGGGTCAGCGCGCTGAAGAACGCGGGCGCCAACGTCCTCACGGCGATGGGCGTCCCCATCCCGGCGGAAGTGCTCCTCATCCTCTCCGTCGTCGCGGACGGGGCCATCCTCGCCTTCGTGGCGGCGTTCGTGGGCCGCATGGTGGGCGTCTGGCTCGTGTATCTCCTGGGCGACTCGCTCAACCACGAGATCCACAAGAAGACCAAGAAGAGCCCGCGCATGAAGCGCGCCGTCGACTGGATGAACCGCAACGCGGAGAAGCGCGGCTTCTGGATCCTCGTCGTCATCAACGCCCTCCCGCTGATCCCCGACGTGCTGCTCTACGTGTTCGCCGTCTCGGGCATGAAGTTCCGCAAGTACATGGGCGGCATCGCGGTGGGCACGCTGATCAAGTTCGGCGTCACCGTCGCCATGGTCCTCTACGTGGGCGGCCCCGTCGTGCAGGAGTTCTCGGAGCACCCCATCGCGCACATCGCGGCGCTGTTCCACCACTGATCGAAGGCCTGATCCGCGCAGCGCCCGCTTCCGGAGCGTGCCGCGCCTCGTCGCGCTCGCCTTCGGAGCCCTCCTCCTCGTCGGCTGCCTGGGCCTGCCCAGCGGCACGCCCGAGGAGCGCGCCCGCCGCGCGCTGGACGGCTTCGCGCAGGACCTCGGCCCCGCGGGCGGCGCGCTCTCGAAGCTCTCGGGCAACGCCACGTCCAACGGCTACACCGTGGGCTTCACGCTGGAGGTGGGCCGCGACGGCGCGCGCCACTTCAACATGAGCGTCGCGGGCTTCGCCCTGGACTTCTACTGCCGCGGCGAGGACGTCGTGCGCGTCGTGGACGGCAAGCCCCTCGCGCAACGCCCCGGCGCGTGCCCGCTGGACGCGAGCCGCTTCGGCTCGCCGCTCCTTCTGCTGCCGCAGCTCAACGTCACCTCCGCCCGCACGGAGGGCTCCGACGTGGTGGCGGTCTACAACGGCACCAACCTCAGCGTGGGCGGCATGAGCGCCACCGTGGACCGCCACGACCGCATCACGAGCCTGCGCCTGGAGAGCCCGGGCGGCAACGTCACGGCGGAGGCCTCCTACGGCCCGCGCGCCGCGTTCCGCATGCCCTCGCCCGTGGGACGCCTCGCCGCCGCGGCGGGCAACAGCACGGACCTTTTCGATGGGAACTTCTCGTGGCGGGCGGACCTCGTCTCCGATGCGCCCAGCCTTGCCGAGGTGGAGGTGCGCGTCTTCAACGCGACGACGCATGAGCGCCTCGCGGCGTTCCGCGCCTCGATGCCGCAGCAGCAGGCGGGCGGGTTCAACTTCACCTTCGACGACCGCGACCACGATGGGACGCTCTCCGACCGCGATCGCTTCTGGATCGAGCGGCCCGGCTGGACGCGCCGCGGCCAGTACGACGTGCAGGTGTGGGACGCGTGGGCGGAGGCGCCCATCGTGCGCCGCCTGCTGCCGGGGCCCGAGGTGGGGCTGCTCTTGGCCACGGGCGCGCTCGCGGCGCTCCTCGCGCGGCGGCGCTAGCGCTCCATGCCCGCGAGGTCGCCGCGCTCCTTCCAGCGCGGGTAGAGCGAGTGCTCGACGCCCAGCGCGTCCAGGGCCTTCCCCGCGACGTGGTTCACGAGGTCGTCCACGCTCTGCGGCAGGACGTAGAAGCCGGGCATGGCGGGGACGACGTGCGCGCCCGCCTCGGAGAGGGTCAGCAGGTTGCGCAGGTGGATGCTGGAGAGGGGCGTCTCCCGCGGCACGATCACCAGGGGGCGGCGCTCCTTGAGGCACACGTCCGCCGTGCGCGCGACGAGGTCGCTCCCGATGCCGGCCGCCATGAGGCCCACGTGCTTCATGCTCGCGGGGCACACCAGCATCCCCCGGAAGCGGTGGCTCCCGCTGGCGACGGGCGCGAAGAAGTCGTCGTTGCGGTGGACCTCGTGGGCGAGGGCCTTCACCTTCTCCACGTCGAGGCGGCTCTCGTACTGGAGCAGCCGCTCCGCCGTGGGCGTGAGGATGAGATGCACGCGCAGGTCCGGGACGCGGGCCATGGCCTCCAGCGCGCGCACGCCGTAGGGGGTGCCGCTGGCGCCGGTCATGGCGAGGACGACTTCGCGGCTCATGGGTCGCGCATCGCAGGGGGTCCATCATGAAGGTTGGGCTCGGTGGGGTGCTGCTCCTTGGCTCCTTTTTCCGCTGGGGCTCCGCCCCAAGGTCCCCGAATCTCCGAATCTCCGTGATGGGACGATGTCTCAGGCGGAGATTCGGCGATTCGGAGATGCGGAGATCAAACGGGGCGGAGCTCCCGGGAGCGGGAAAGCCAGGGGAGAGCCGGCCTCCACCGTGCGCGCAACTATGGACGTTGGCCGCCTGCCTGGCCCGATGACCAGCCAATTCCAGGTCTTCAAGGACAACGCGGGCGAGTGGCGCTGGCGCCTCCTGGCCGAGAACTCGAAGATCATCGCGGTCTCCAGCGAGTCCTACGTCGCCAAGGCCGACGCGGTGCACGGCATCGACATCGTGCGCAGGATGGGCGGCCGCACCGAGGTCTACGCGGACCAGAAGGGCGAGTGGCGCTGGCGGCTCGTTCACCAGAACGGCAACATCATCGCCACGGGGGGCGAGGGCTACGTCGCGCGCAGCGACTGCGAGTACGGGCTCTCCCTGGTGGGCAAGCTCGCGCCCGAGGCGCCCATCCGCGAGGCGTGAGGCGCTCAGGCGCCGCTGCCCTGGCTCTCGTCGGGCCCCTCGTCGTCCCCGTCCTCTTCGGGCTCCTCGTCGGCGCCCGCGCGGCGGCGGTGGGCCTCGACGCTCTCGGCCAGCTCCTTCTGGCGCTCCTCGACGATGCGCCGGAGGTGCTCCAGCACGGCCTCGGCGTCGAAGTGGTCCGCCACGAACTCGGCCACGAGGAGGTTCCCCGCCTCGGGGCTCGCCTTCTGGATGCTGGCGTACTGGAGGCCGAGGCCCGTGTAGGCGCGCGGCAGGTCGTCCGCGCTGGTGGGCGCGCCGGTGATGACGGTGACCTTGCTGGTGTTCGCGTGCTCCTTGAGCGCCCGGCTGATGACGGGCAGGAGGCTCATGTCGAAGCCGGGCGGAGCCTCGGGCAGCGCCCCCTCGTCGTAGACGTACAGGACGGGGATCGCGACCTGGAGGAAGGCCGGGGGCATGCGCTGCCCATCCCGGGGGGCCGCAAGAAGCTGCCGGCCCAGGGGAGGATGGGGCAGGGCGATGCAGGAAACCGCTTTGTGCCGGCGGCCGGTGCGCGGGGCATGCGCGCGCTCCTCGCCCTCCTCGCCCTGGCGGTCCTCCTTCCGGGCTGCATCCAGCCCGCGGCCCAGGGCCCCCTCGACCCTGCGTCCGCGAAGGCCGCCCTGGACGCCACCGTGGCCGGGCTCCTGGCGGGCGTGCCGTGCGTCGCGACGGGCGTGCCCGCCGACAAGACCAGCGAGAACCTGAAGCCCCTCGCGCAGGTGGAGTACGGCACGCCGGGCATCCACGGCGAGATCGACGCGCGCGGCGACTGGCTCCTCGCGGCGCGCTACGCCGACGGGGGCTTCGAGGTCGTGAGCGTCGCGGACCCGCTGCACCCGCAGAAGGTCGCGACCTACCAGAGCCAGGAGAAGAGCGCCTACGACGTGAAGTGGATGCCCGACAACCGCAGCGCCGTCGTGGGGCACACGGCCACCATCGACCTCGTGGACGTCTCGCCCGTCGTTGCAGCGAACCTCAGCGCGGACGAGATCGAGCGCGCGGGCGTCGCGCCGAGGCTGGTGAGCGTCTTCACCTACCCCACGCCCGCCACCGCGTTCCCCGACACCAACATGCACATGCTCACCACGGCGCGCATCGCGGGGAAGGACTACGTCTTCGTGGCGCCCAACGACAACACGGGCGTCTGGGTCCTCCAGCTCTCGGGCGAAGGCGACGCGCGCAAGCTCGTGCCCGTGGGGCAGGTGGGCGACGTGCCCCTGGGCGGCGGCCCCCTGGGGCCCCACGACATGAGCCTCGTGTGGGACGAGATCCTCCACAAGCCCGTGCTGTACGTCGCCAACGGCTTCGAAGGGTGGGGCGCCTACGACGTGAGCGACCCCAAGAGCCCGCAGATGCTCGCCCTCGTCCCCAACCTCGGCCCCGCGCAGGGCTACACGCACACCGTCGTGGGCCAGAAGGTGGGCGACCGCCGCCTCGTCGCCATGATCCAGGAGGTGGGCAGCAACTGGCTCTCCATCTACGACGCCACGAGCTTCCAGACGCCGATCCTCCTTGCCCAGTGGCACGCCAGCGACGCCATGCCCGCCTCGCCCGAGCACAACATCCAGATCGTAGGGGACAAGCTCTACGTCGCGCACTACTCCCACGGCGTCTACGTCTTCAACCTCAGCGCGCTGGGCGGCGTCCCCCTGGCGGACACGGCGACGATCGCCCCCATGGCGCACCTCGTCCCCAAGGACCCCGCCGCGGACGGCGCCACCGCGTTCGACAACGTCTGGGACGTCATCGTCCACCGCGGCCTCCTCTACGTCAACGACGTGAAGGCCGGCACCAGCGTCGTGGGCTTCGGGTGCCTCGCTCCCGGGGACGAGGCGCAGAGCAGCGCCAACTGAGGCGCCGCTACCCCAAATCCACGGGCCCCGCGATGAGCGTCCAGCTTGCGCGGACCTCCTCCAGGGACGGGGTCCCGATGCGCGACGGGCAGGAATCGACGCAAAACCGGCTCGCGGGCGGCTGCTCGTAGACCCAGACGCGGACGTGCCCGCAGCCGGGGAGCCTGTCCTCCGTCACGACGCGGCGGGGGCCGTCGTTGTCGCTGAGGACCGACGCGCCGCCGCCACCCTGGCACCCCTCCGGCGTCTGCGCCCAGTGACCCCAGACGAAGGCCGGGCCCACGGAGACCCCGTAGCTCACGCCGCCGGTGGCGGGCGCGACGCCGGAGCTGACGGAGAGCGCCAACAGCAATCCCAGACATCCCAAGGCCAGCTTCATGCTTGTCCCCTCCTGTTAGGTACACGTTACCTGCGTCGTATCGTAGGCGGCATTTCCGCTGAAGGCGCACTCCATCCGATGCCTGCCATCGAAGTAGGTGTAGAGCGTCGCGTAACCATAAAGATCGTAGATGTAACTCTGCGGAGAAGTTTGAACGTGGCTCTTGCCGAGGGTCGAGAGCTCGCTTCCGTACGTGGTCCCCTGGAAATTCTCGCACGTGTCCACCTGATAGTCGTTGGTGGTGGCGCAATTCACGCCCGTGTCGTCGCTCTGAAGGTTGTCGCCGTCCGCTGCATGGTATTGCTGGTAAACGTCGATGACGAGGCTGCTCGTCTTCCCGCAACTCTCCGAGCAGTGCCGGGTGTCCCATTCCGCATGACCGGCGATCAGGGTCGTGCGGGCAGGGGCGTCCCCTTCCCCTTTGGAGCAGCCATCCGCGCAGGGGTCGTATCGGGTGCGGGGAACGGGGTCCGCGATCACGCTTGCAGACGTGATCTCGCAGCGATTGACCTGGACGAGAACGATGGCATTCTCCGTCGCGAGGAGCGGCCGATCGGTCGTCACCGACATACTGCCGTCGCAGCGTCCATCTCCAGTGGGGTTGAAGCCCCCTGTGACCACGGCGTGGACGGTCGAAGCGCCCGGAAGAGCCGACTGTGCCGTGGGGGCGAGCAACGAGACAGTACCCACGATGGCGATCAAGATCAGGGCGGTTGGCTTTCTACCGATCAGAGTTCGCATGGGATCGTTCCCTGGGGCAGTCCAGCGACGGCCCTCAGCCGCCCGAAATTGCTCCCAAACCAACATAATGAATTTAGGAGATAAAGATAACGCGAGAAATAGATTGTAGGTGTTTTTTCAAGAAGAAAAATGAGAAAGATTGGGAGAGAAAGCGGATGCAGATCGAATAATTTGGTTGATTTCGGCGCTAAAAGATTCATCTGCTCCCAGGTTCAAAAATTTCACAAGAATTCTCAACACTGTGCAGAATTCCAATCTGGATTTGGCCCCGGGCGGCGGAATGGGCACCGCACTGGGCATTTCTCCCACCCGCCGGAGGCGTCCCACGGGAAGCCCCCCGCGAAGGGAGATAGCCCGGCGCGGCCATGCGATCCGCGTGCCCCGCCGGAAGTACGGCCACATGGTGACGACCATGGGCAAGAAGTCCAAGGACGCCCGCCCCGTGCCCGGCTGCCCCAAGTGCGCCCGGGGCGTCTGCTCGATGCACCTCTAGCCCCCTGGCGGGCAGGCCGCCTGGCAGAGGCCCAGGATGGCTCCCGCAGGGGGTCTTTGTTGGGGTCCTGGAGGGGCTTCTCTCGGCGATTCCCGGAGAAGGGTCATGACCTCCGGGTTGCCTGGCTGGAGGCATGCGACCGCCCCCCGAGAGTAGTTTCGGCGCGGCCCCGGCGGGCTTGACCCTGTTCCGGTGTTTCCGATGGGCGCAGAACGATATGCATATGACGGGGGCGTGCCTGGTTCCAGGCTGGATGGGATCGCCAGTGCACCTTGAGTTCCACCTCAGGGAAGAGTCCGAGGCGGAGGTGGCCCCGTGCACCTGAAGCGCGTGGAGATGGAGAACTTCAAGTCCTTCGGACGGAAGCTGTCCATCCCCTTCCTCGACGGCTTCACCGCCATCACCGGCCCCAACGGCTCGGGGAAATCCAACATCGGCGACGCCGTCCTCTTCGTGCTGGGCCCCAAGTCCAACAAGGCCATCCGGGCCGGCAAGCTCACCGACCTCATCTTCAACGGCGGCAAGGAGCGCAAGCCCGCCACCTACTGCCAGGTCAGCCTGGTCTTCGACAACCGCGACCGCGTGATCCCCGTGGACGCGGACGAGGTCTCGCTGACGCGCCGCGTCGTGCTCTCCAAGAGCAACGTCGAGAACTCGTACTCCCACTTCTACGTCAACGGCCGCGCCAGCAGCCTCACCGAGTTCGACGAGCTGCTCTCCAAGGCGCGCATCAGCGCCGAGGGCTACAACATCGTGCGCCAAGGCGACATCCTGCGCATCACCGAGCTCCCCCCCGCCGCGCGCCGGCAGATCATCGACCAGATCGCCGGCATCACCAACTTCGACGCGGACATCGAGAAGGCCAACAAGGAGCGCGCCGCCGTCGAGCAGAACCTGGAGCACATCCGCATCGTGCTCACCGAGATCGACGCGCAGCTCCACACCCTGGCCCGCGAGCGCGACCAGGCCCTCAAGTACAAGACCGTCAAGGACGACCTGGACCTCGCCCGCGTGAAGCACGCCAAGCGCAGGAAGGACTTCCTGGAGGTCGAGCTCCAGAACGTGCAGGGCCTCATCGAGAGCGAGACCGCGGAGCGCGACGACCTGGAGCGCCAGGTGGAGGCCCTCCTGGCCCGCGTGCGCGAGGTCGACGCCGCGCTCAACGAGGTCGAGCGCCAGATCGTGGAGCGCGCCGGCCCCGAGGCCAAGGACCTCAAGCAGAAGATCGAGGCGTTGAAGAAGGCCGCCATCCAGGCCTCCGAGCGGCTGAACTACTCCCAGCAGGAGATCGTGGAGCTCAAGGGCGCTCGCCAGGAGGCGGGCGCCGACCTCAAGCGCCAGGAGAAGGAGATCGCCCGGTACGCCAAGGAGCGCGACGCGCTCGTGGCGCAGCGCGACGAGAAGGCCTCAGCCCTCTCGTTGGCGGAGGGCAAGCTGGAGCGCCTTCGCGACACCATCAGCCGCACCGCGGGCCGCGCCAGCGACGTGCAGCGCGAGCTTGCGGAGCTTCGCGTGCGCCATGAGAAGGCCGAGATCGCGCTCCACGAGACGCGCCTCGCCCACGAGCGGGCGGTGGAGCGCAAGGCGCGCCTCGTCCACGCCGTCGCGGAGGCCGAGGAGGGCATCGAGACGCAGCGCTTCGAGCTTCGCGACGTGGAGTTCACCTTCAAGGAGTCGGGCGCCGCCGCGGCGGCCGTCGACCCCGAGTCGCTCCGCAAGGATCTCTTCGCCCTGAAGAAGCGCGAGGCGGAATTGAACGGCCAGCTTCGCGAGCTGGAGCCCGCGCTTCGGCGCCTCCAGAACGAGTACTCCCTGCTCAAGGCCCAAGCGGACAGCAACGAGAAGGTCGCGCAGGGGTACAACCGCGCGGTCTCCGCCATCCTCGCCGCCCGCGACCAGGGGCAATTGAAAGGCATCTGCGGCACCGTCGCGGAGCTGGCGCAGGTCGACGACAAGCTCGCCACCGCCATGGAGGTCGCGGCCGCCGGCAAGATGCAGGCCATCGTCACCGAATCGGACGAGGACGCCGCCCGCGCGATCGACCTTCTCAAGCGCAACAAGCTGGGCCGCGCCACGTTCCTCCCCCTCAACAAGATGGTCCCCGGCCGCCCGGCGGGCAAGCCCCTCATGGCGGTGCGGAGCCCCGACGCCTTGGGCTTCGCCATCGACCTGCTGCGCTTCGACGAGGAGTACCGCCCCGCGTTCTGGTACGTCTTCCGCGACACGGTCATCGTCAAGAGCATGGACGCGGCGCGCAAGCTCATGGGCGGCGTGCGCCTCGTCACCGTGGAGGGCGACCTCATCGACGCGGGCGGCGCCATGACCGGCGGCGACCGCGAGAGCTTCGGCGCCAAGGTCAAGTTCGGCGCCGGCGAGGCCGCGCAGTTCGAGGACGTCCGCAAGAAGCTCCAGGCCGCCGTCGCGCACCAAGAGGCGCTCTCGGCGGACCTCTCGGGGGTCCGCGCGCAGATCGACGACGTGGACGGCCGCCTCCGCGAGGCCACGCTGCTCCACCAGGAGCGCAGCGGCAAGCTGGCCGACGCCACCCGCAGGAAGGCCGAGGCCGAGGCCCGCCTCGCCAGCCTCACCGCCCAGGCGGGCGAGGCGAAGCGCGACCTCCTCGCCACCGAGCGCGAGATCGAGGACCACGCCAAGGCGCTCCAGACGCTCACCGTCGACCTCGCCGCCATGGAGACCGAGCGCGAGGAGAAGTCCCAGGTCCTCCTCGCCGCCACGCCCAAGGACGTGGCGAAGGAGCTGGAGAAGGAGGACCGCGACGCGGCCGCGCTGCGCGAGAAGGTCCGCGACCTCGGCTCGCAGGTCGAGACCAAATCGCACTCCCTCGCCCTCCTGGAGGAGCGCCGCGCCGAGATCGCCGCGCGCCTCTCCCAGATCGACGCCAAGCTCGCCCAGGAGGAGGAGAGCGTCCGCGTCAACGGCGCCCTCGCCCAGGAGAAGGAGCACGAGCTTGCCGTGCTCTTGGCGCTCCAGGCGCAGCAGGACGAGGCCCTCGCCGGCCTCAACGCGCAGCGCGACGTGCTGGGGAAGGAGCGCATGGAGGTCCACGTCCGCGCGGACAAGGTGCGCGAGGCGCGCAACCGCAAGGACGACATGATCCTCAACTACCGCGGCCGCATCCCCGTGCTGGAGGCGTCGCTGGCGGAGGTCCGCGAGGAGCTTGGCACGTTCGCCATCCCCATCCCCGAGACCGTCACCGAGAGCGTCGACGAGCTGAGGAACCGCGTCCGCTCCCTGGAATCGCAATTGGAGCGCCTCGGCAACGTCAACATGCTGGCCCTGGAGGAGTACGACCGCCAGGCCGCGCGCAAGGAGGAGCTGACCGCCGAGACCGCGCGCCTGGAGACCGAGCGCACGCACCTCCTCACGCTGGTGGACGAGATCGTCGCCAAGAAGAAGGAGGGCTTCTTCAAGGTCTACGACGAGATCAACGTCAACTTCGCCAAGACCTACGCCCGCCTCAGCAACGGCGGCAAGGCCGAGCTTCTGCTGGAGAACCCCGAGAGCCCCTTCGAAGGCGGCCTCACCATGCGCGCCCAGCCCCCCGGCAAGAAGGTCACGCGCCTGGAAGCCCTCTCGGGCGGCGAGAAGTCGTTGACGTCCATGGCGTTCATCTTCGCCATCCAGGAGTTCGACCCCTCGCCATTCTATTATCTGGACGAGGTGGACCAGAACCTCGACGGCGTCAACTCGGAGCTTCTCGCCCGCATGGTCAAGAGCGAGAGCAAGCACGCCCAGTTCATCGTCGTCTCGCTGCGCAAGGTGACGCTGAAGGAGGCCGAGCACGTCTACGGCGTCACCATGATGGAGAGCGGCCTCTCCGAGATCATCGGCGAGGTGCGCATCTCCGAGCTTGCGGACGAACCTGCCCAGGAGGCGCCCCCCGCGTGATTGCCTCTCCGTCACGTCGCGACGCCACGACGCCACGACGCCACGACGCCACGATTCTCGAAAGCGTCGCGTCGTGGCGTCGTGGCGTCGTGGCGTTGTCGAGGCGCCTGATCGAGGGGGCGAGCTAGAGTGGCCGGCCTCAGCGAGCAGCAGCTCGTCAACCACCTCATGTTCCACAAGGCGCTCCTCAGCGACGAGAACGGGAACGAGCGCATCAACGAGTACATCCGCCTCGTCAAGGAGCGCGGCCAGGGGCACCACGTGGGCATCGAGGACCCCTTCGACCGCAGCATCTCGCTGGCCTTCGAGCTGGTGCTGGACCAGGGCATGGACCCGTGGGCCATCGACCTGGTGAAGTTCACCGCCCTCTACATGCAGCGCGTCAAGGACGGCGCGCAGATCGACCTCCTCACCGCGGGCAAGCTCCTCCACATGGCGTGGAGCATCCTGCGCCTCCAGAGCGAGCACCTCCGCGAGCGCGCCGAGCCGCCCCCGCCCCCCGAGCCCGTGGAGCTTGGCTGGGACGACCTTCCCAGCCTGGACGAGCTTCCCAGCGACGTGGACGCCGCGTACAACCAGCGCGTCCTCGGCGCCGACCCCGACGACCTCCTGGACGAGAAGATCCGCCACAAGGGGGATCGCAAGGTCACGCTCATGGAATTGGTCAGCGCGCTGGAGGAGGCCCGCCGCGAAGCGGACCTTCGCGCCGCCCTGGTGGAGAGCCGCGAGGCGCTGAAGTCCCAGCGCCGTGCCGCCGGCCGCGGCCGCGCCGAGGGCGCCGCCCACAAGGAGGACCAGGACGCCGACATCCGCGAGGTCTGGGAGCGCATCCTCGGACGCAACGGCGTGCCCATCCCCATCACCGAGATCCAGGACAAGACGCGCGACGACGTCGTGAAGACGCTCGTCTCCGTCCTCTTCCTCGCCCGGGAGCAGAAGATCCGCCTCTGGCAGGAGGACTTCCCCTACGGCATGATCTTCATCCAGAACCCGTCCGCGGACCACTTCGTGGACATGAGCCCGCCCGCGCCCGAGACGCCGACGCTCCCCGTCAAAGCGAGGAAGCCGCCCACGCGGAAGGCGAAGACCGTGGAGATGAAGCATGCGAACAACTGAGGCGCTTCTCGTGACCGACGACGCTGAGCTTGACCCCGTCCTCGTCGTCGAGGCCGCGCTCTTCAGCGCCGGCAAGCCCGTGAGCGTCGAGGAGATCGCCGAGAACGCCGGCCTGGACAAACGCAAGGTCCCCGGCGCGCTGAAGGAATTGCAGGCGCGCTACGCCGCCGCGCACAGCGCGCTGGAGATCGGTCGCGCCGGCGACAAGTGGGGCATGCAGGTGCGCACCGCCTACGCGCCGAGCACCACCAAGCTCGCCCCCATGGAGATCCCCCTCAAGCTCCTCAAGACGCTGGCCCTCATCGCGTACCACCAGCCCGTGCTGCAAAGCGACCTCAAGGACATGGTCGGCCCCAAGGTGTACGACCACATCGCGGAGCTGACCGAGGCGGGCCTCGTCCGCAAGCGCGTCCACGAGCGAAGCTTCCTCCTCGTCACCTCGGAGCGCTTCCCCGAGTACTTCGGCATCCCCGCCGCGGACCGCGAGGGCATCAAGCACTTCCTCGCCGACAAGGTGGGCCTGAAGCTCCCCACCACCGACGAGAAGGGGAACCAGAAGCTCAGCGCGTTCCCGCAGGGCGAGGCGTCGCAGCCCCCCGCCGACGAGCCGCCGCGCTAGCACGGTCCTCGGAGCCCGCTCCGGCGCGCCAGCCTTTTCAGCGGGCTCGAACCCTGAAGGAGCCCTAGGGGATGACGATGGGCGGGGTGACGAACGACTGGGGCGGGATGGGCGGCGTAAGCTGCTGCGCCGGAATGGAGCCGAGGCAGATGATGGGGGGCGGCGCGGGGACGACGCCACCGGGCACCCCCACGGGCGGAAGGGGCACGCAAACCCCGGGCACCTCCGGCGTCACCAAGGGTCCGATCTCTGGCGTCGGACCCACCTGCTGGCTGGGGACGAGGGTCGTGGAGCCCGAGCAGGTGCCCGTGAGGACGACGGAAGCGTCCAGGCCCACGAAAGGCCCGTATTCGTTGTAGCCCACGTGCGCTTCGAGCCGATAGAGACCCGGGCTCACGGAGACGGGGCCGAGAGAGGTCCAGCTCCAATAATTCCCGGCGCCGGCTGGAATCTGGATCGGCGTTCCGCCACCCATTGGCACAAGGAGGAAGAAATACGGCTGGCCAGCCGCGGCAAAGGAGATGCTCAGCTGGTCATTGTAGGACCCTTGGGGAACGTCGAGGAGCCGGCTGTACTGGTAGTTGCCGAAGTCGCCTTCGAGCCCCACTGGATTGGGGTTGATCCAGGACGTCTCCAACGTCGGGTTGGGCGCCAACGTGCCCGGCGCCGGGTCCACGCCATGGCTGTAGGCGGCGCCCGCGATCGTCGCGCCCCCCTTGGGGTAGCTGTCTGCCTGCCAGAAGGGGTCCATCTGCCCGCCAGGGAGGGGGGCGCCATTGAAGTCGCGACCGGTGCCCAGCTCCACGTAGAAGCTGACGGGGAACGGCTGGCAGGGGTCGGGATTGGCGGGACGGATCAGGGGGGCGCAATCGCCCGCAAGCGATACGCCGAGCTGAAGACCCGTGGGGTTCTCGTCCGGCATGCCCCCCATGGGGATGTTCGTGACCTTCGCCACGAGGACGAACTGGCCTGCGTTGGCAAGGGCCTGGTCCGGAGCGCTTTGCCACTGCGCGAAGGCGTTTGAGGGCGTGTCGGCCAGGAGCAGCGTCGCCGCTCCGCCGGGCTGGACCAGGGAGAGCGTGACGCCGTCATCCGCCGCGTAGACGACGTCGAGATGCACGTTCTGCGCCCGCGGCGAGACGTAGAACTCGCGCTCGTAGACGTAAGTCCCCGAGAAGTCGATCTCACCCGAGGGCGCAGACGTGATCCAGGCCGCGTGGTACGGCCAGAAGGTGTATGGCGTCCAGCCGGGGTAGACCTCTGCCACCCGCGCGATCCCCGGGCCGGCTCCGCCGAACATGCTCAGCGGGCGACTGGACAGGGTCCACGCCGGATCGACCGTCCCCTGAGGAAGCACGTTCTCATTGGCGTCGATGCCGGTGCCGAGCTGGAACGAGAAGGCGGAGGGCTGTGGCGAGGTGCAAGGGTCCCGCGGATCAATGACCGGGACGGGAGCGAGCACCGTCTGGATCGGCCTGTCGTCAGTGTCCGCGGCTGCGGAGGGAAGGGATGCGCCCAGCGTCGAGAGCAACGTCAGCACGGCGAAAACGCGGACCGGGGATGACAAGGGTTTCTCCTCCGTCTCTGCAGCAGAGGCATGACCATCAAGCCACGACGACCTAAGCGCTTGCAGGACCCATCCTGCCAAGGGCGGCCAGTCGGGCGTCCGCGAGGAGCCTCGGGTTGATCATGGAGCGGGCGGCTTCCGACGCCCTTTCCGTGGCACGTCGCACCCCCAAAGCTGAAGCCTCGCCCGCGCACGCTGGAGCGAGATGCGCGCCGCGACGTCGCTGCTGCTCGCCGTCCTGCTCCTCGCCGGCTGCCTCGACCACGCGGCCTCGCCCACCGTCTCGCCCCAGGCCGCCCCGCTCCTCAAGGCCGAGCGCTGGCAGGCCGGCGACTGGTGGAGCTATCACGCCACCCTCCACGGCAACCTCAGCGTGGACATGGACCTCATCGTCGACCGCGTGAAGCCCGACGGCTTCACCCTGGGCTCCAACGCCTCCTACGGCTTCTTCGGCCTCCCCTTCCTGGGCAACCTCACCCGCGGGCTCAACCCCGAGATCGCCGACGAGGTCTGGCCCATGCTCCAATTGCCCCTCGCGGACGGCCAGTCGTGGAGCTATCGTTTCTGGGGGCACGAGGCCCGCGCCACCGCGCACGCCGCCACGATCCAGGTCCCCGGGGCGGGCCCCGAGGTGGGCTTCCACGTGGAGGCCTCCAGCCTGGGGCAGACCTTCGCGCGCTACGACTACGCGCCCACCCCCGGCTGGCTCACGCACCTGGAGATCGTCGACCCCGGCAAGGGGGGCCAGCAGGTCCTGGTGGCGGACCTCACGGGCTTCGGCGCCAACTACCACGGCCTCTACTACGTCGAGGAGACGCTGGCCTCCCTGCGCTACTCCGCGCCCACGAGCCTGCCGCTCCCCATGCCGCTGGACGTGCCCCCCGCGGACTCCGGCGTGCGCGCCCACCTCTCGATCGCGTGGACCGCGGGCGCCTGCGACGCCACGCTCCTGGACGACGCGGGCCAGCCCCTCGCCCACGCGCAGGTCCTGGGCGCAGGCGCCGCCACCGACGAGGCCCCCGCCGCGCGGGGCGCGCACCGCTGGACCCTGGACCCCAAGTGCGCGGGCGTGGGGACCATCCACGTCGTCGTGACGGGCGTCAAGGAGAGGCAAGGGCTCGTGGGATAGGCGCGTAACAGTCCACCACGCCCGGCAACGTTGGCCCCAAAGCATGATCCCCCCTGCGGATCATGCCCCCCGGAGGATGGAGACCATGAGCCCCTACTCGAAGCCCACCTTCGCCGCCGTCCACTCCGACCGGGAGAGCGCCATCTGCTGCTTCTACTTCCGCTCGGGAGACAACGCCGTCGCGACCATCAACGCCCTCTGCGGCTCGGGCCTGCCCCTGACGGATCCGACCTACGTGTACGTCCCCAGCGCCGCGGACGCCATCAACGCCGTGAAGCAAATCATCCACACGCCGCAGTGAGCCCTCAGAGGACCCGCCCCTTGCGGCCGCACACGGGGCACTCCACGTCCACGGGCGCGCCCGTGGCCACGTAGGGCACCAGCGTCCCGCACTGCGGGCACTTCGTCGTGCGGAAGCCCCCGGAGGGGGCGGCCTCTGGCGCGGCCGCCGGAGTTGCCGCCTGCGCGGGCGCGCGCTCGGCCAGGGACCAGTACGCGGCGGGCAGGATGGCCAGAAAGGGCGTCACGAGCCACGCAGGCGCCCAGCCCGCCACGGCCTCCGTCCAGAGGTTCTGCGCGTGGAGGAGGCGCAGCAGCGCGTCGGCGCCCGCCGACAGAAGGACCTGCGCGAGGAACGCCGCGAGGAGGGCGAAGAAGGAGAGCGCGGTGAAGCCGAAGACGCGCCGCTCGCGGGCGAAGCGCCGGCTGGCCTCGAACGCGTCGCCCAGCCCCTTGCGCCGGTGGGCGAGCGCCACGGGCGCGAACTGGAACCAGTGGTAGAACACCAGGAGCCCCACCAGGGCCAGGAGCGCGCCCCCCAGGTAGACGAGCGTCAGCACGAGCCCCAGCGCAAGGAGGAGCAGCGGCGCGCGCGCGGCGGCCGCCAGGGCGCTTTTGCCGGGGGGCGTGACGCCCGTGCGGTCGAGGACGTAGCCGCCCGTGGGCGCGAAGAGCGCGAGGTTGAGCGCCACAAGGAGCAGGAAGCTGGGGAGCGCCACGCCCAGGTAGCTCAGCGCGGCGGCCTGCGCGCCCGGATCGCCCGCGGCCGGAATGGGGTGCGAGGCCTCGTAGTAGCCCACGCCCAGCGCCGCCGCGACGTCCACCACCAGCGCGGGGACCCACAGGAGGAGCACGCCTCCGTAGTGGCGCCGCGCGAAGCGGAACGCCTCCGCCGCCGCGCCCGCCGCGTCCACGAGGCCCGCGCCCTCCGCGCGCGGCGCCGGGCCCAAGGCCAGCACCTCCGCGCCGCAGTGGGGGCACTCCTGGGCGTCCGCCCCGAGCACCTCGGGCACGTCGCGGCCGCAGTCCGGGCAGCGCAGCACGCGGCCGCGATGCCGGGGCCCGGCCATCAAGCCGTCGGGTCCTTCAGCATGCGCCCCGGGGGGCCGTTGGGAAGGAGGCGCGCCTGCGCCTCGCGGCCCGCCTCCAGCAGCAGGCGCTCCAACCCCTTGGAGCTCGCGAAGAGGCCCGCCTTGAGCTTGACGCGCACCTCCAGCCCCTGCTCGGCCCACGCGATCTCCACGAAGGCGCGGGCGCCCAGCGCGCGGGCCGTGAAGTGGAAGTGCTCCGCGGGCTCCACCGCGACGCCCCGCAGCGTGAGGCCGCGCTCCAGGAGGCGCTGGAACTCGTCGGCGGGCGCCTGCGCCTCGAAGACCCACCGCACCCAGCGCGCCACGCCGCCGGACCCGAGGGGCGCCTCAAAAGCCTTGGGAGTGACCCCCTCGGGTGAGGAAAGGGATTTGAGGGCACCCACCGTGGTTCCGGGCCGAGGATGGAGGCGATCCCCGTGCTCGTCGCGGCCGACGGGCTGCCCGTCCAGCTCCAGGACGTCCCCTGGAGCTTCTTCATGGCGTTCGCCAGCCTGGGGCTCATCTTCCTCCTCTTCCGCCGCCGCGCCGACCTCTTCAGCGAGGTGGGCTTCTCGGGCCGCGAGGTCGCCTTCCTCACCCTGGGCAGCATCGCGGGCGGCGCGGTCAACATCCCCGTCGCGGTGTACGGCGGCACCTACCTCGCGGTGAACGTGGGCGGCACGCTGGTCCCCCTCATGCTCGTGGGGTGGTGGATCCACAAGCGCAAGCTGCCCATCCTCCCGACGCTCGTGGGCACCGCGCTCGTGACGCTGGCCGCATGGCGCATCGTGAGCTTCGACCCGGGAACCGGCATCGTCGCGCGCTACCCCGAGTTCTTCCTCCCCGTCGCCGTGGCGCTGGTCTTCGCCCTCGCCGTCTCCTTCCGCAAGCCCAGCCGCGGCGCGCCCATCGCCTACGCCTGCGGCACGCTGGGCGCGCTCATCGGGGCCGACCTCCTCCACGTGCGCGACATCGCGTCCTACTTCGCCTCCGCCTCCGAGAACACCATCATCAGCATCGGCGGCGCGGGCGTCTTCGACATGGTGTTCCTCGCGGGCGCCTTCGCCATGACCCTGCACCTGGGCGCCGTGGTGAGCATGAAGCGCAAGCCCGCCGCCGACGCGCCCGTGGCGCCCCCGTACCCGGGCCCGCCCCTGACCCTGCGCGACAGCCGCAAGGTCCGCGAGTCGTTCCTCCGCGTCGAGCGCCCCAACGGCCTGGAGCGCGCCCTGGCCGGCATCGCCTCCTCCAACCTCGCCCTCAAGGAGGGCCAGTTCGACCGCAGCGTCCGCATGAGCTGGCTCGCCGTCGACAGCCTCGCCCGCGAGCCCGCCGTCGCCGCGTGGCTGGGCAACGGCGTGCCCGACCCCCTCAAGCACGACCTCGCCCTGCTGCGCGAGCGCTCCGAGGCCGCGCGCGACGCCCCCGCCTCGCTCCAGGACGCGGGAGAGGCCAACACCACCGCGAAGATGCTCGTGGCGGCCCTCGCGCCCCGCGCCGGCCTCGCGCACCACCTGGAGGGCGTCGCGTGAGCGCGGCCGCCTACGCGTGGAAGCGCCGCGCCCCCGCGACCGCAGGCGCCCTGCGGCGCGCCGTCGCCTTCGCCCTGGACAGCACCATCGTCTTCGTCCTCGCCTGGACCATCACCTTCGTCTTCGCCACGCTGGGCGTCCTGCGCATCCCGGACATCGACGTGCTGGGCCAGCGCAGCCCCGCCGCGGGCCTCCTCTGGATCGTGAGCATCTTCGAAGGCGGCCTCGGCCTCGTCTACTTCACCCTCTTCGAGGCGCGCTGGGCCCGCACGCCGGGCAAGATGGTGGCCGGCCTGCGCGTCGCGCGCATGGACGGCGCCAAGCCCTCTCTCTTCGAGAGCTTCCTGCGCAACCTGCTGCGGCTCCTCTGGGTCACGCCGTTCTTCGTCGTCTTCATCGCCCTGGACGCCTGGAGCCTGCGCACCACCGAGCTGGACCAGCGCATGGGCGACCTCGCCGCCGGGACGGTCGTCCTCGACACGCGCGCCGACCTCGCCTGAAGCCCCGCGCCCACCGGGAAACCATTAAGACCGGGCCACCTCTCGCGCCTCGATGCCCGCCCTCACCCTCGGGGTCCTCGGCAACCTCGACTACGCCAAGGAGCTCGGCAAGAAGAGCACTGAGAGCGACGTGCTGCTCATGAGCTTCAAGGAGGGCGAGACCACCGTGAGCATGGTCGTCCCCTTCCGCCACCCCGAGAAGGTGCAGCCCCTCTGCTACGCGGTCAACGCCGCCGACGCCGTCCTCATCGTCGTCAAGGAGGTCAACCGCGACCTGGGCGAGAGCATCCTCGCCGCCGCCGCGGCCGGCCTGGACAAGGGGCTCATCGTGCTCCAGAACTACATCCAGCCCGAGCAGATCGCGCCGCTCCTGAAGGGCACGAGCCTCGCCGGAATCCCTGTGACCACCGACGACAAGCCCAGCGCCGTGCGCGCGAAGCTCGCCGAGATTGCGGCGCCCAGCCGCGACGGGCCGGTCCGCATCCCCGTCGACCACCACTTCAACGTCAAGGGCATCGGGGCCGTCGTCCTCGGCTTCGTCCGGCAGGGCGTCGTCCACAAGCACGACAACCTCCGCGCCTACCCCACCGCCAAGGCCGCGCAGGTCCGCAGCATCCAGGTCCACGACGTCGACGTGGCCGACGCGCACACGGGGGACCACGTGGGCCTCGCGCTCAAGAACATCGAGAACGACGACCTCGACCGCGGCCACGTCCTGGCGCCCGAAGGTTCTCTCCTCGTGGCGGACGCCGGGACCGTCGTGACGCTGAAGTGCCACGTGACGCCCTTCTTCAAGGCGGGCGTCAAGAACGAGGGCGTCTACCACCTCGCCCACGGCTGGCAGGTCGTCCAAGCCCGCGCGAAGGGCGACCTCGGCCCGGGCAAGGAGGGCAGCGTGTCCTTCGAGCTTGCGAAGCCGCTGGCCTACGCCGCGGGCGACCGCGTCGTGCTGGTCAACTTGGACAACCCGAACCAGCGCATCGTGGGGCACGGGTTCGTGGGGTAAGCAGGGGCTGACGGTTCGTACGCGCCGTACGGTTCGTGCGAGTCCTATGAGTCCTAAATTACGAAAGCAACCCAGAATCGGGTTGCCAAGAGCGCCCAGGACCAAGACTTGCTGTGATAACGGGATAAGGTTCGCGTCATGGACGCCCACTTGGCCCGTGCATGCCTCATGCACCGATGGATCCCCTGGACCCGAACCACCCCCGCAGAAAGCTCGTCCGCCGCATCGCCCGTTTCCGGCTCGATGGCCCCGCGCCCGGCGCGCAGCACATGCCGTTCGATCCGCACGCGCTGATCATGGAGACGCCCCTTCCGCCGCGGCTCGCGTCGATCAACGTCCGCCCAGAAGACAAGGCGGTCTTTGACGCGATGCAGGGCCTCGTGACGTTCCATCGTGGGCGCCCCGTGACGCACTGGGAGCTCTTCACGATGATCCTGGCCGACGCGATGACGAACCAGGACGGAGTCCTCGCAGAGACCGGCTTCGCGTCGTGATCTGCAACAGACCCCAGGAGCCCCGCCGTGCGGGACGACACCCGCGCGGCGGGCCTCCCGTGGGGGCCAAAGGTCCCCTGCCTGCGGGAGGCCCGGGCCGGGCGCGGCGAGCCGGGCCGTGGGCCCGCGCGGCGCGCCATCGCGTTCCGGGCGAGAACGGGTATTCCTGTGGGCCGCCGCATGCGCGCCATGCGCGGCGGCATGCGCTCCACGCGCGCTTCCCTTCTGGCGATGGCAGTCCTTCTGGCGGTCGCGGCGCTCGCGGCCGCCCAGCCCACGGGTCCCGCGCCTGCGGCCAAGGGCTTCCTCCTGCGCGTCGAGGGCGACGCGAGCGTGCAGGCCAACGAGACGGTGGGCGGCGTGCTGGTCGTCAACGGCACGGCGACGGTGGCGGGCGACGTGGGTTCGCTGGTCGTCGTCAACGGCACGGCCGTCGTGCTGGGGGGCGGGAAGGTGGGAACGCTCGTCGTGACGAGCGGCGTCGCCGACCTTCGCGACGGGGCGTTGGTGCGCGGCGACGTGACGCTCGTCAAGTCGACGCTCACCCAGGCGCCAGGCGCCCAGGTGCAGGGCTCGGTCAACCACGGCGAGTCCCTGGTCTCGGCGCTGGGGCGGTGGGCCGCCTTCGTGGGGATCCTCGTGGGCGTCGGCGTGTCGGTGGCGCTCGTGGTGGCGGGGCTCCTGGCGGCGGCCTTCGCGCCGCGGCAGTTCCTTGCGGCGGGCGCCGCGCTCACGGGAAGCCCGGGCGCGACGCTCCTGTCGGCCGCGATCCTGTGGATCGGCGTCCCCATCCTCGCCATCCTGGCGTTCGCGACGCTGGTGGGCATCCCCACCGCGCTGGGCGTCCTCTTCCTGGTGCTGCCGCTGCTGTGGTTCTTCGGCTACGTCGTCGTGGGCATCCGCGTGGGCGAGCTTCTGCTCCACCGCCGGCGCGCCACGCCCGCGCACCCGTATCTCGGGGCCCTGGTGGGCGTGCTCGTGCTCGTCGCCGTCTCGTGGATCCCCTTCGTGGGGGGCGTCCTCTCGGCGCTGGCGGGGTTCGTGGGCGGGGGCGCGGTCGCGCTCGTGGCGTGGCGCTCCGCCCGCTCGGGCAGGGGCGCTGCGAGGCCCCCCGCGCCGGCGGCGCCCCAGCGTTAGGCGCCCAGCAGGCTCTTGGCGAAGAGGAGGTCGGAGAGCCCGGCGCGCACCTTCACCTTGCCCGAGAGGTAGGCCTGCATGGCCTTCATCTCGCCGTTGAGGACGGCCAGGAGGTCGGCCTTGTGGACGGTGACCTGCGCGTCGGGCTTCTCGTGCTGGCCCTGCTGGATGTCGTGGATCTTGCCGTCCACGATGTGGAACCAGTAGGAGTCGGCGTCGGGGATGGCCAGCTGGATGACGCGGGTCTTGCCGGCGAGCTTCCTCTGGAGGTCGGGGCTGGCGTTGTAGCGGCGCCAGAACCCGGCCTCCATCCGCTTGACGGCCTCCTCCACCGACTGGATCATCGTGGGGCGTGCAGGCGCGGGCGACGATGAAGATTGCGCGGCGCTCACAAGGGGCGGAGGGGGGCGGGAGGCTTAGGTCCTGCGGCTGGGGCCCTGGGGCCCGGGTCACCCGAACTCGAGGAGGGTGCGGTCCTTCTTGAGGAGGCGGCGGGCGGTCTCCCATTCGCGGCGGGCGAAGGCGGGAAGGGCGTTGTGGCGGGCCACGTAGTCCTTCAGCCAGGTCGTGGTGGCCACGTCATGGCTGTAGCCGCTGCCCAGGGCGCCGTGCTGGGCGGCAAGCTCGGCGACGATCCGGTCGCGCTCGACCTTGGCGAGGATGCTGGCGGCCGCGACGACGGGGTGGCGCGCGTCGGCCTCGTGCTCGGAGCGGATGACGCAGGGCGCGGCGAGGCGGGCGCCCACGCGCTGGCCGAAGCGCTCGGCGTTGACGTCGCACGCGTCGAGGACCGCCGTGTGGGGCGCCAGGTGGCGCAGCAGCTCGGCGAAGGCGTCGACCTCGATCTCGTTGAGGTTCTCCCCCGGCATGCGCGCGTTCAATTCCTCGGCGTGGACGACGCGCAGCGCGGTGGCGCGGCAAAGCTCGCGGATCTGCGGCGCCATCTCCTCGCGGCGCTTGGGGGAGAGCTGCTTGGAGTCCTTGACGCCCAGCTTGCGCAGCGGCTTGTCGGACTCGATGAGGACGGCGGCCACCACGAGGGGCCCGAGCACGGGGCCGCGCCCGGCTTCGTCGACTCCGGCGAGCACGCTGGGGCAACGTGGCGAGGGCAGAAAAAGGGAGGGGCCGGGCGCGGGGGCGCAGCGCCCGGCGGGGTGGCGGCTCGCTAGCCGACGGTGTAGGCCGTGGCGACGCGCGTGGGCGCGACGCCGGCGAGGCCCGCCGTGGCGGCCAGGGTGTGGCTGCCGGGGGCGCGCGCCATGGCGTCGCTGCCGAAGTCGAAGAACCACAGGCCGTTGGCGTCCGCGTGGCCCGAGAGCGTGGAGGCCGCCAGGGCCAGCGCGTCCGAGGCCTGGGCGAGGGTCACGGCCACGCCCGCGGCGGGGGAGCCGTCGAGGTGCGTGGCGCGCACGACGCCCGCGGGGCGCTGCCAGGGGTGCAGGCTTGCGCTGTCAAGGCGCACGCTGAGCACCAGCGGCACGTCCGCGGTCCAGCTCGCCGTCTTCGATGCGCCGGGCTGGCCCAGCGACGAGACGGTGAGGTTCACGCGGTCGAGGGTGCCGCTGGCGGGCGCCACCAGGTGGACCGTCACGTGCCGGCTCTCGCCCGCGGCGAGGTTCGTCGTCGCGGGGGCGGCGCCTCCCCAGGCCTGCGTCTGCGCGAGGCCGAAGGAGAACGAGTCGGGCTCGACGCCGAGGTTCGTCACCACCGCGTCGAGGTCGACCGCCTGGCCGGGCGAGGCGTGGATCGTCGTGGGGTCCGTGGCGTCCACCGTGAAGTTCGCGCGGAAGCGCACCGTGAGGCCCAGCGTCGCGGAGCCCGAAAGCCCGTTGGACGTCGCCGTGAACGAGGGCGCGTAGGCGCCGTGCGCGCCGGGCGCGGGGGTCCACGCGAAGCTGCCGGTGCCGTCGCCGTGGTCCGCGAACGTCGCGCCCTCTGGGAGGCCGGCCGCGCTCAGCGCGACCGCGGTGCCGTCGGGGTCCGCCGCGTGGACGACGAGCTGGATGGGCGTGCCCTCCAGGACGTTGACCGCCTGCGGGGGCGCGACGACGGGCGCGCGGTCCACGTCGGCGATGGCGAGGGCCACCGTCTCGTTGACCGAGAGCTGCGAGTCGCTGGCGGTGAACGTCACCGCGTAGCTGCCCGCCTGCGTGAAGCCGGGCGTCCACGAGAAGGCGCCCGTCTGCGCGTCCAGCGTCGCGCCCTGGGGCAGGCCCGTGGCGTGGTAGGCCACCGCGTCGCCGTCGGGGTCCGCGGCGTGGACGGCGAACGACAGCAAGCTCCCCTCGGCGCCGGCCTGGTCGGGCGTCGCGTCGAAGATGGGCGCGCGGTCGACGGCGCCCACGGTGAGGATGACCGTGCGCGTCGTCGTGGCGATGCCGTCCGACGCGTGGAACGCGACGGGGTAGTTGCCCGACTGGTCGAAGGTGGGCGTCCAGGAGAATTGGCCGTCGTCGAACGTCGCGCCCTCGGGGAGGCTGTCCGCGGAGAGCGTCACCGCGTCGAGGTCCGCGTCGGTGGCGCTCACCGGGAAGGAGATGGGCTCCGTCTCGTTGACCTTCACGTTCTCCAGGGGGCCGAAGGCCGGCGCGCGGTCCACGTCCGCCACGGTGAGCGTGAGGTCGCGCTCCGCGCTCTGCTCGCCGTCGCTGACCGTGACGCGCAGCGCGTAGGCGGGCGAGTCGTGGCCCGTCGCGAAGGGCGCCGCGTAGGAGAAGGCGCCCGTCTGCGGGTCGAAGGAGGCGCCCTCCGGCGCGCCCTCGATGGCGTAGGCGAGCGCGTCGCCCTCGGCGTCCGTCGCGCGCGCCTGGAAGGCGATGGAGCCGCCCTCGGCCACGGTCTGGTCCGCGATGGCGTCCAGCGCGGGCGCCGTCTCCACGTCCGTGACCATGATATCAAAGGTCTGGTTGCCGTACTTCTCGCCGTCGAAGGCGGAGAGCACGACGCCGGGGTAGCTCGCGGCGGCGTGGGCCGGGGGCGCGAAGCGGAAGGCGCCCGTCGCGGCGTCCACCGTGGCGCCGGGCGGCAGGTTGGCGCCGCCGTAGGTCAGCGCGTCGCCGTCCGCGTCGGTGGCGTGGAGCGCCAGCGCGAGGGACGAGCCGCCCGCCACCGTCTGGTCGGCCACCGCGTCGAGGACTGGCGCGCGGTCGACGTTGGCGATGGTGAGGTTGATCGCCTTCGTCGCGCTGGCCGCGCCGTCGTCCGCCGTGAGCGTCACGGGGTAGCGGCCCGCCTGCGCGAAGGTGGGCGTCCACGAGAAGGCGCCCGTGTCGGGGTCCAGCGTCGCGCCGGCGGGGAGGCCGGTCGCCGAGAAGGCGACCTTGTCGCCCTCGGGGCTCGTCGCGGGCACCTGGAACGATACCAGGCTGCCCTCGGCGCCGGCCTGGTCCCCGAGGCCGCCCATGACGACGTGGCCCGCCGAGTTGGGCGTGCCCACGACGTAGGTCGCGGAGCCGGCGTCGGGCGCGCGGTCGCCGCGGGGGGGCGAGTAGCACGAGAGGCCCGTGACGCCGCCGCTGGAGGTGTCCAGCATGCAGGTGTCGGCGGAGACGCCGGTGACCTGCGCGCCCGCCACGAGGACGTTGCGCAGCGCGGCGTTGGGCACGAGGCCCCAGACGACGCCGCGCGCCGCGTCCACGCCGCAGGTGTACGGGTTGGCGTTGGCGACGGGGTCGAAGCCCGCGGCGCTGGTCTGCGTGTAGAGATTGCAGCGCGTGCCGCCGCGCTCGTACTCGAAGACGTAGTTCTGCGAGTTGATGGTGAACGCCATGTCGTGGCGGATCGTCGTGGGCGCGGCCGCGAGGTCGGCGATGGGCCACTCGACGCGCAGGTTGCTGCCGTCGTAGCCCAGGCCCGCGCCCTGGAGGTCCGCGCTTGCGGGCGCCCCGCCGGTCGCGTCCCCTGTCCCGTCCGCCGCCACGAGGGCCGCGGAGAGGGTGCGGACGGGCTTCGCGGTGACCGCGTCGCTCTCGGGCGCCGCGTTGCCGCTGGCGTCCACCGCGACGACGCGGTAGCCGTACGCGCGGCCGTTCTGGAGGCCCGAGTCCGCGAACGCCGTCGTGGCGCTGCTGACGCTGGCGACCACCGCGCCGTCGCGGATGATATCATAGTGGTCGACGCCGTGGTCGTCGCTGGAGGCGTCCCAAAGGAGCGAGATGGCGTGGTCCGCCGCCGCGCTGGCCTGGAGGTCCGTGACCTGCGTGGGCGCCTGGTCGTCGAAGAAGGGCGTCGCGGAGACGGGCGCGCTCAGGGCGCCGGTGCCCACGGAGTTGATGGCGGCCACCTGGTAGCCGTAGGTCGCGCCGTTGGCGACGCTGCGGTCCTCGAAGCTCGCGACCGCGCCCAGCGTGGCGAGGAGCGAGCCGTCGCGCTCGACGAGGTAGCCCGTGATGGGGCTGTTGCCGTCGTTGGGCGGCGCCCACTGGAGGCGCACGAGGCCGTTGCCCGCGGAGGCCATGATGACGGGCGCCGCGGGGACGGTCTTCGACGTGTCGAAGGCGGAGAGCAGGCCGCGGCCGCCGCTCTGGTAGGCCAGGGCGGGCGCCGCGTCGTTGCTGTAGGAGGAGGACCACGCGTGCGGGTTCTCGTCCGCGGCGCAGGCGCCTTCGCACCCGTCGGGGTAGGCGACCGCGACATGGCCGGTGGCGTCCAGCTGCGCGTCCATGAAGTCAAGCAGGTTGCGGCACGTGCTGCTGGTGGTGCCGCCCATGCTGATGCAGCCCTTCTGCACAGGGTCCGTGCTGGCCTTGACGGTGGTCCACGTCTGGCCGCCGTCGTAGGTGGTCGCGACGTAGAGGTGCCAGACGCCGTTGAAGCCGGAGGCCTGGTTGTCGCCCGCGGTGGCGGAGCCCAGGAAGGCGATGGCGGCGCGGTCCCAGTCGCCTGCGACGACCTCGGGGAACTTGGTGTTCACGAGGCCGAGGCTGGCGCCCACGTCGAAGCTCGGGGACCACGTCGCGCCCAGGTCGTCGCTGTGGGCGATCTTCATGTGGTGGTCGCCGTCGTAGTAGCCGTACCAGAGGCGGTCGTGCGTGGCGCCCGGCGCGCGGGACTGGCTCCAGTCGAGGCTGGGGTCGTCGTCGCCGCCGTTGGGGTCCTGCGTGCTGCTGGGGATGGAGAAGATGCGCCACGTGTTGCCGTCGTCCGACGTCGTGACGCCGCCCTTCGTCTCCTGGGAGCCCGTGGTGTAGCAGTTCTTGTTGGGCACCGCGGCGATGCCGGTGGGCGAGACCTTCACGTGGCCATGCAGGTTGAAGCAGAAGCCCGAGGGGTCCGCGCCGTCCGCCGTGGCGATGGTGTTCTGGTTGAGGATCGTGTGGTAGATGACGCGGGCGGGCTGGAACGTCACGCCGCCGTCCTCGGAGACGGCGCACGTGGCCAGCGCGTTGGCCTGCGTGCAGTAGTAGACCGAGTCGGGGTACGCGCTGCCAAGCTGAGGGCCCTTCTCGCCGTGGAAGGGGCCGCCGCCCACGGTCTCGTGGTCCTCGCCGTTGGGCGTGTTGCACGAGCCGTCGCTCACGTTCCAGGTGGCGCCGCCGTCGTCCGTGTAGCCCATCTGGCTGCAGTCGGGCGGCACGAGGAGCTCGGCCTGGAAGAAGCGGTTGGTGTGGCGGTCGAGCCAGCCGATGGGGTCGCCCAGCACGGTGGGCGCGAACTTGACGTTGCTCACGTCGGCCCACGTCGCGGCGCCCGGCGTCCGCGCGTCGGCGTTGGGGCGCAGGTTGGTGATCTTGTACGTGTTGAAGCCCGAGGTGTAGAGGACCGCGCCGGTCTCCTGGTCGACGCCGAGGCTGGGCTCGCCCGCGCTGGAGGTGTCGCCCAGCGTGTTGTGGTAGTCCTCGAACGCGGTGGGCGCGTCGGCGAGCGACGGCGTCACCGTGACCTCGCTCCCTTCGGGGCCGAGGCCGACGGCGTTCTGCGCGCGGACGCGGAAGTAGTAGGTCTGCCCGTTGGCGAGGCCCGTGAGGGTGGCGCTGGCGCCGGCGACGGTGGCGACGGCCGTGGGGCCCTCGGCGCCCGGCGCGCTGCCCTGGAAGACCTGGTAGGCCGTGATGGGGCTCCCGCCGTCGCTGGCGGGCGCGCTCCACGAGAGCGTGGCCTTGCCATCGCCCGCGGTGGCGGAGAGGCCCTGCACCGCGCCGGGCAGCGTGGGCGCGGCCACGGTGGCGGAGGCCTCGGCGCTGCGGGGGCCCTCGCCCGCGGAGTTCACCGCGCTGACCTGGTAGAAGTAGGTCTGGCCCGCGGAGACGGCGGAGTCGGCGTAGCTGAGCACGTTGCCCAGCGTGGCGAGCAGGGTCTCGCCGCCGCTGGTCGTGCCGCGGTACACCTTGTAGCCGGTCACGGAGGAGGAGCCGCTGCTGGCGGGCGCGCTCCACGAGAGCGCGACGCTGGAGGGGCTGCCCGCGGCGCCGGTGATGGAGGGCGCGCTGGGCGTGGCCGGCGTGGGCGCCGCCATGGTGTAGGAGCCGCTGGAGGTGTCGTCCCACGTGGTGGTGGGGTCGGCGGGCGGGTAGGTCAGCGCGTCGATGGCGGTGAACGTCGCGCCCGTGGGCGGGCTGCTCACGTCGGCGCGGCTCATGGCGAAGACGATCTCGTCGCCCACGATGGAGGCCTGCTCGGTGCGCGCGCTGGAGCCCGTGACGTCGGTGAGGAAGTCCAGCGTGGCGGGGCCCATGGAGCCCGACGCGCTGTAGGTCGCAACGATGCTGTACTGCCGGGCCGAGGGGGGCTGGCCGGGCGCGGTGAAGTCCACCTGGTACTCGACGTCCGCCGCGGGGGGCGACGTGCTACCCACTTCGACGTAGAAGTAGAGCTTGGAGGCGTCGTTGCTGGCGCCCACGCGGAGCACGTCCGCCTGGGGGCCGCCGCCCGTGTTGTCGCCCGCGGGGTCGGTGACGACGTTGGTCCCGCTGGCCGCGTCGGCCACGTGGAGGAGGGCGCTCCCGGCGGGGAGGAGGAAGAGGAGGGCGGCGATGGCGGCCCGGGCGCGGCGGTTGGGATCGGCGGTCAAGCTGGGAAGCCTCCAAAGCTCCGGTGGCGGCCAGCGGCTTGGCCCGATTAAGCCTTCTCCTGGGACTCTATACAGGTTGGGCCTCAGGGCTCGCGGAGAACAAGGTCCCGGCTCGCGGTCCCGTCGTCCTTCTCCAGCGCGACCACGAGCTTGCCGCGGGAGTCCACGATCGCGGTGAAGAAGTCGCCGAAGAGGCGGTTGGGCGCGGCGCCGCCGCCCCGGCCCACGGGGGGCGAGACGGGGCCCGGATGCACGGGCCCGGACGTGAGCGCGCGGGGGGCGCCCTGCGGCGCGCCGTGCGCGTCGACGCGCGCCGCCATGGGCGTCCAGCGCGCGTTGGCGGCCCCCGAGGCGTCGCCTGCGTCCAGCGGGACGTCGGTGGAGAGGTAGGCGATCCACGCCGTGCCCCCCCGCGCCGCGGGCCACGGCTCCAGCGCGCTCTCCCCCTTCCCCGAGACGCGCACGGGCGCGCTCCACGAGGCGCCATCCGCGCTGGAGGAGGCGAAGACCGCGAGGCGCCCGTCCACCGGCTCGCTCCACGCGACGAGGAGCCCCGACGAGGTGGCCGCGAGGCTTGCGTAGACGTGCGCGACGCCCGCGGCGCTCTCCCGCGCCAGGGAGCGCGTCCAGGTGACACCCTTGTCCTTGCTCGTGGCGACGCACACGCCCGCGCCGTCGCGGCAGACGTAGGGCATGGAGAGCCCGCCGCTCCAGGGCACGAGGTTGCCGTTGGTCAGGCCCGGCTCGTGCGCCGCGTCCCACGGGTCCCCCTGCGGCAGGAACGTGAGCCCATTGTCGTCGCTGCGCGACACCTGGCTCGCCGTGTTGTCGCCCCGGGGCCGCGAGACGATGTAGACGTGCCCCGCGTCGTCGACGCCCAGCCACTCGCGGTCGAAGTACTGCGACTGCGGCCCCAGGGGCGAGGTCTGCCACGACTGGCCGCCGTCCTTGGAGACGGAGACGACGTTGCCGCTGGTGCCAAGCTGCGTGACGAAGAGCGCCCCGCTCGCCGCCGCGAGGTCCACCTCGCCTGCCCCTTGCGCGTTGACGCGGCTGAGGGCGAACGTGGCGCCCTGGTCGTGGGAGATCCACACGCGCGGGCCTCCGCCCTCGGGGTCCTGCGCCGCGACGGCCAGCGCGCCCTCGGGCGTCAGCCGCACGACGGGCTCGGGGCCGCCGGGGCCCAGGTCCGTGGCCAGGAAGGGGGCGCTGGCGCCAGGCGTCGCCTGCGTGGCGCGCGTGGGCGACCCCGAGGGGCCCACCGAGGCGCAGCCCGAAAGCAGGAGCGCGAGGGCGAGGAGGGCAGCGCCGCGGGTCACGCGCCGCGCAGGCCGGTCGCCCCCTATCGACCTTGCGCGCCCTTCAAGTCCCTGCGCCGCCCTGCGCGCCGCGTTGCGCGCCCTCCGGCCCCTCCTGGTCCTGGCCCTCCTCGCGGGGTGCAGCGCGCCCAAGGCGGGCGACGCGCCCGCCGGGCCCATGCTCCTCGCCGTCGACGGGCGCTGGCCCCTCCCCGAGGCGAGCATGCGGGGCCTCCTCGCCGACGCGCAGGGCCCCTCCGCCGCGGGCGCCGCATGGTTCGGCGGCGGCGTCGCCACGGCCCACGGCGAGCCCTTCGCGCTGGACTTCGCCTCGCTGGACCTGGGCGCGGCGCGCGCGCTCGACGCCACGGGCGCCCTGGACCCGCCCGCCCCAGGAGAGATCGCGCTCAACGGGACGTGGGCCCGCGCGAACGGCCTCGCGGCGGGGGACGCGCTCGCGCTGCGCGCCTCGACGTTCCCCAAGCCTCTCGTGACCGCGGGCTACGAGATGGAACGCATCCGCCCGTGCGACAGGACGCCCACGGCGACCGTCTGCTTCCTTCCGCCCGAGGGCGGCCAGCTCGCGATCCGCCTCGCGGTGCCGCCCGACTCGCAGGACCTCGCGTTCATCCCCGAAGGCGCGGAGCTTGGCCCTGGAGGCCTGCCCGCGTGGTGGAACGGCTCCTTCGAGAGCCCCTCGGGCGAGCGCACCCCGTGGAACGCGACGCTGGACGAACTGGCGCGCCCCACGCTCGCGACGGTGGACGGGCCGATCGCGCCCGGCGCGTGGACGATCCGCTTCCGCCTGGAGAGCAACAAGACGACGCTCAACGGCGCGGCGGCGGGCATCGTGCGCGTGCGCGAGCCGGGCTACACGTGGTTCGACGACCGCCTCGTGGTCGAGCCCGACGGCCCGGCCCAGACGCGGGAATTGCTATCATGGGGCCGCGACGAGCAGGCGACGCTCCGCGTCTCGCGCCTCGTCGAGCGCGCGATCCCCGCGGGCGTCGCCCTCCTCACCCCCGCCGACGCGCAGCGCCTCACGGGAGCGCGCGCCGACGAGGCCTCGGGGCTCGTGGTCGTCGCCTCGCCCGCCCTCCTGCCTGCGCTTTCCGACGCGCGCAACCGCAGCGCGGACGCCGTCGCCCTGGGCCTGCGCGCGCGCCCCGCGCCTCAAGGCCCCGGGCCCGCCCCCGCCGCGAAGGGCGCGCTCCTCTTCCGCGCGCCCCTGGACGTGGACGTCGCGAAGCTGCCTCCGGTCCCCGGGCTCGCCGCGCCCTCGCTGGCCGCCATGCTGGAGACGCCCGTGGGCGAGATCGCCGCTGCGGAGTCGCGCCCCGTCCCCGGCCTGCGGCTCCTCGCCTTCGGCGGGCCGGGCGATCCCCCCTGGAGCATGCCCCCCGGAGGGCGCTGGCCCAGCGCGCAGGCCGCGCTGGACAACGTCACCCGCTCGCGCACGCTCGTGCTATCAACCCCGGACTGGGCCCCGGGCACGCTGCTCACGACTCGCCTCGTCCTGGGGGACGACCGCGTGGGGCGCGTCGCCGTCGCGGTGGAATCCGTGGAGGGCGGCCCCGCGGACGTCGCGTGGAGCAGCGCCAGCCTCGTGGCAGGCGCGGGCAAGCCCCTGGGCGCCGTGGTGGTGGCGCCGCTTGCCCCCGGCGCCGACGCGCGCGCCGCCGCCGCGCAGGCGCAGCAGGCGTGGGGCCCCCTGGGTCTCGCGCTGGACGCCGGGAGCATAGCTTGAAGCGCACGGGCTCCCGATGAGGAGGCGTCATGGTCGACCCGACGCTGATCGGCTACGGCCTCGTCTCCCTGGGCGTCGTGATGTTCATCCTGGAGGCCCTCATCCCGGGCTTCTTCATCGCCGTGCCCGCGACGATCCTGGTCATCCTGGGCGCCTGCGAGCTCATCGTGCCCTTCGACCTCTTCACCGTCTACGCGCCCCTCATCGCCATCGCCACGGGCGTTCCCGCCACCGTCATCACGATCCTCGTGTACCGCCGCATGGCGACCCCCGACAAGGCGCCCACCACGAAGTCCGCCGATTCCCTTGTGGGCCTCGAAGGGCTCGTCACCGTCCCCGTGACCCACGACGCGCCCCGCGGCAAGGTGAAGATCCACCAGGAGACGTGGAGCGCCATCACCCGCGGCCCCGCCATCGCGCCCCACACCCGCGTGCGCGTGACCGGCGTCGAGGGGATCATCCTGGTCGTGGAGCCGGCGCACCACGCGTGAGGCCCGTTACGCCTCGGGCGCGGGAGCCTGCTCCTTGGGCGGCTGCTTGAAAAAGCCGGGCTTGTTCCTCTTCCTGAGGTCGAAGAGGTCGAGGATGTTGCTGTGGAGCTCGGGGAGCGTCGCGAAGACGCCCAGCGCGATCACCACAAGCGCCAGCAGCGAGCCGATCTTGCCCACGTAGGAGTGCATCCACTCGAAGGGCTCCAGGCCGAACATGCTCCAATGCAGGTCGTGGTAGCCGTAGATGATGCCCGCGTTGCGGAAGAGATTGAGGAAGTAGATGGTGGGCACCGTCATGAGGTAGCCCCACATCTTGCGGCGCGTGTCGGCGGCGAGGCACGCGATGGCGCCCACGAAGATCATCATGCTCTGGATGGCCGTGCATGCCAGGACGACCGTGACGGCGTAGGGGCTGCCGTCGCCCGTGAGCATGATGTCGTAGCCGTCGGGGGAAAGGCTGGAGGTGGGGACGTAGGCGACGTGTCCGCTGGCGTGGCTGAAGAGGACGTTGTAGAGCCACGCGCTTTGCTGCGCGGTGCCCTGCATGATCCAATTCTGCACGCCGGGGATCTGGAAGATGACGAAGTACGTGGCCGCCGAGACGGCGGAGGCGCCGGCGAACCAGCGCAGCGCGGCAGGGTCCTCGTCCCACGCGTAGGAGCGCCACTCGTGCCACGCGACCCAAAGCAGAAAGAGCGGGCCCAGCAGCGTGAACCAGCCGTTGATGGGGTCGGGCTCGTCGCCGCCGAAGAAGTGCGGCGCCTGGAAGGGCCAGTACGAGGCGAAGAGGACCCAGCCCCACGCCCGCAGCAGGTGGCTGCGCTTGTCCTTCCAGAAGTAGCCCAGGGCCAGGAGGCCGATGCCCGCCCAGACGACCGCCAGAAGGAGGGCTTGCACCACTGGAGAATCCAGGCCCATCGGAGCGAAAAGGAGCCCAGGACCCTACATAAGGCTTTGCGATAGGCTGTGGGACGCGGGGCGCCCTCGCCTGCGCCTAGGCGTCGTCGGTGACGAGACCGCCGCCCACGGAGAGCTGGCCCCAGATCTCGCCCGAGACCTCGAAGGCCCCGGCGTCCTCGCCATCGCCCGCGCCGCCCAGGTGGGCCCCGTTGCCCGTGATGGTGATGGCCGTCTCGGTGACGTACACGCAGACGGGGTCCGAGGGGACGTCGACGCCGTTGTCGTCGAGGTGGACCTCGCTCGTGCAGCCGCCGTTGGCGCCGTCGTAGTCGAAGGTCCACGTGTGGACGTCGAAGCTGCAAAGGTTGCAGTTGGCGACCCCTTGCAGGTGGACGGAGATCTGGCTGGGCACGTGGCCCAGGGCGGAGCCCGCGGGGAGGGCCGTGGCGAGGAGGGCGAAGAGGCTCAGACCGACGGAAACCAGGCTTCGGGACATGGCCATGCGCGCTCCACCAACGATGGTGGTGGAAAGCCATTTTCGGAGGATTCCTGTGAAGAATGACTTACAGAAGAGAGGACCTCCGCCTGGAGGCCGCCCGCGGGCCGCATCGTCTCCCGGGGGAACGGTGTTAGGTGGAGATGATGCGACCCGGGCTCGGGAGGTCAGGCGGGGGGAGGCGACTTCCCCTTGGTGGCGTTGGCCATGTCCTCGGCGCTCTTGGTCTCGTCCTCGATCTCCTTCTCGATGACGGAGAGCTCCTTGGTCAGCTCGTCGGGGCTGGGGATGCGGCCCAGCACCTTGTCGGCCTCGCCGATGATGCCTTCCAGCTGGCGCACGTCGCTGGGCTGGCGCGGCGGCTCCTGCGCGCCGCCCTTCACGTACTCGCTGGCGTTCTTGAGCAGCGTGGAGACCTCGAAGGGGAGCACGATCTTGGTGGCCTGCCCTTCGCCCAGGGAGGTGAGCGCGTCCAGCGAGAGGACGGTGAGGCTCTTCTGGTCCAGCGTGGCGCCGCCAAGCGCGAGGATGCGGAGGCCCTGCGCCTGGCCCTGGCGCTCCAGGATCTGCGCGACGCGCGTGCCTTCGGCCTCCAGGACCTTCGCCTGGCGCACGCCCTCCGCCTGGAGGATGCGGCTCCTCTTGTCGCCTTCGGCGGTGAGGATCTTGGCGCGCTTCTCGCCGTCCGCGCGCAGGATGGCCGCGCGTCGCTCACGCTCGGCGGAGGTCTGCTCCTCCATGGCGGTCTTGACGCGGCCGACGGGGTCGACCTCGCGGATCTCGACGCTCTCCACCTTGACGCCCCAGTTGCTGGTCGCCTCGTCGAGGATGTCGCGCAGGCGCGTGTTGATGCGCTCGCGGTTGTAGAGCACCTCGTCGAGGTCCATGTCGCCGATGATGCTGCGCAGCGTCGTCTGCGCCAGCGCGATGGTGGCGTGCCGGTAGTCCGTGACCTCGAAGAACGCCTTGTCGGGCGTGAGCACGCGCAGGTACACGATGGCGTCCACGTTGGTGGGCGAGTTGTCCTTGGTGATGACCTCCTGGCGCGGCACCTCGAGGACCTGCGTGCGCAGGTCGAGCTTCACCACCTGGGAGACCAGCGGGTAGACCCAGTTGAAGCCGGGGTTCAGCTTGCCGCGGAACTTGCCCAGCACGATCCAGAGCCCCTGCTCGTAGGGCTGCACGATGCGGATGCCGCTGAGGGCGAGCACCAGGAGGGCGATGACGATGAGGACGGCGAGCACCGTGAAGATCGGGTCGGCCATGCTTTGGTCAGGCCTCGCATGGACCCGGCGACGTTTCAGGATGTGCGTGGATGCTTCCAATGGAGGGCCCTCCTGGCGGGCCGAAGGGGCCGGCCCCCGGGGAGGAACCCTTTTCCCGCGCCCCCAGGATGGCCGCCCGATGGCGTTCGACCCCGAGGCCGCGCGGCGGCAGCTCGTGGACTTCCTCCGCACGTATGGCGAGGAGGCGGGCGCCTCGGGATACGTCCTGGGCGTCTCGGGCGGCATCGACAGCGCGCTGGTGGCGGCGCTCGCCAAGGAGGCCGTGGGGGCGGAGCGCGTGCTGGGCCTTCTGCTGCCCCACGCGACGTCGGACCCGCAGGACGCGGCGCACGGCGAGATGGTCTGCCGCCACCTGGGCATCCCCCACGAGCGCGTCGAGATCACCCGCATCGTCTCGGCGGTGGAGGAGGCGTGCCCCGCGCATCGGCCCACGGGCATGGGCGCGCACAACGTGAGGCCCCGCGCGAGGATGCTGGTCCTCTACGCGCACGCCGCGGCCACGGGCCGCCTCGTGCTGGGCACGGGCAACAAGAGCGAGCTTCTCACGGGCTACTTCACCAAGTGGGGCGACGGCGCGGCGGACGTGTACCCCATTGGCGACCTCTACAAGACCGAGGTGTGGGCCCTGGCGCGGCACGTCGGGATTCCCGACGCCATCGTGGAGAAGCCCCCCACGGCGGGCCTCTTCGCCGGCCAGACCGACGAGGGCGAGATGGGCATCCGCTACGCGGACCTGGACCGCGTGCTGGCGGAGTTCGAGGGCGGGCACGACGCCGCCACCGTCGCGCGCAGGAGCGGCATGCCCCTGGAGACCGTGCGCGCCGTGGAGCGTCGCATCCTCGCGGGCGCCCACAAGCGCAACCCCCTTGTGATCCCCAAGATGGGCTTCCGCACGCCGGGCTGGGACTGGCGCGAGCCCCGCAGGAGGGCGCAGGGATGAGGGTCCTGGCGATCTCCGGCAGCCCCCGGGCGAAGGGCAACACCACGGTCCTCCTGGACGAGGCGCTGAAGGCCGTGCGCGGCCGCGCGCAGGTGGACCTCGTCGCGCTGGCGGACTACGGCGCGCCCGGCCGGCGCAATACGGACGCCTTTGATATCATCACGGCCAAGATGCGCGAGGCCGACGCGATCCTCCTGGGGACGCCCAGCCACTTCGGCATGCCCGCCGCGCGCCTCAAGGCCCTCCTGGACGCGACGTGGGAGGACGCCCGGCGCGGCGCGTTCGAAGGCAAGGTCGGCGCGGCCCTCGCGGTGGAGTCCGAGAGCGGCGGCGAGCTGGCCTGCATGGGTCTCGCCCACTTCTTCGCCGTCCACCGCATGGCCTTCGTCGGGTACGTCGTGGGCCGCGCCGCGCGCGAGGGCGAGATCCTCATGGACCTCAAGGCGACGCGGGACGCGCGGGCTCTGGCTTCCCGCGTGGTGGACTACCTGGCGGCGCAGCGGCGGTGATGACTGCTCTGGTCCAGGGTCCAAAGAACGCGATGAGCGCGAAGAGCGCCAAGGTCGCGAGGGTTCCTTTCGTCGTCGCGTCCTTTGCGCTCTTCGCGCTCATCGCGTTCTTTGGACCCTGGGCGAATGGAGATATCATTTCGCGGCCCGCGCGAACTCCACCGTCGTCTCGCCTCCAGAGCAGGTGGCGTGCGTCCCGGAGCGCGTGAAGGCGTGCCCCTGGGGGCAGGTGGCCTTGGAGAAGAAGCGATCCACCCAGGCGTCGGCGAAGACGGCGTCGTCCTTGGTGGGCGTGCCGGTGCTCAGCGTGCGCACCTGCTCGACGATGCGGCGGGTCTCGGGCGTCGTGGCGTAGGGCGCCAGCTTCTCGGCGTCCACGCGGGGCCTGCGCCCCACGGGCGAGCGCGGGTCGACGCGGGGGAGCGTGTACGCGAAGGCCATGCCCACGAGGAAGCCGGCGAAGTGGCCCCACCACGCGACGCCGCTGTCCAGGAACATGAGCGCGACGTTGTAGACGAGGTAGATGCCCAGGACCGCGATGGCGGGGAGCCAGAGCACGAAGAGCATGATCAGCGGCAGGCGCTCCCGCGGGTGGCGCAGCGCGAAGGCGGTGAGCACGCCGAAGATGGCGCCCGACGCGCCCACGGCCAGCTCTCCGGGCGTGACGATGGTCGTCGTGTACGCCAGGATCGCGTGCGCGGCGAAGCCGGCGAGGCCGGCGGCGAAGAAGATGACGAGGAACTTGCGCTCGCCGACGCGGTCCTCCAGCGCGGGGCCCGCGGTGAGGAGGATGAACAGGTTGCCCACGAGGTGGGCGAGCCCGGCGTGGACGAACATCGCGGTGACGGGCGTCCACCACGCGTCGCCGTGGAGGAGGCGGTCCGCGCGGAAGCCAAGCTCCGGCGTGACGCTCCCCTGGCCCAGCAGGCCGCCCACGACGTCCAGCGCGTAGACGGCGAGCATGAGGATGCCCAGCGCGTAGGCCTTGGGCACAGCGGGGCGCAGGACGTAGGCGAGGCCCGCGGCGATGACGAGCAGCTCCAGCTTCGGGACCCACCCCACCGGGAGGAGCGCCATGGCGCCGCGCACCCTCAGCGCGCCGCATAACCCTTGGGGGTCCTCGCGAGGAGCGTCGCAAGGAGCGCGATGGTCCCCGCCTGCGCGATCTCCGTCGCGACGTCCAGCGGCGCCACGCGCTCGATGCCCCCCGCCGCGGGCCCGAAGAGGGGGATGCCCCACGTGCGCGTGAGGACATAGAGGCCGATGAGGAGCGCGTTCCCCACGATGCCCGAGGCGTACATCGCGCGCTTCAGCCTCGGCAGGGAGGGCCCCAGGCGGGCGGGGTCGAGGGCGTCCAGGAGGAGCGCCAGCCCCAGGAGAAGTTGCGCAAGGGCGGCGACGGCGAAGAAGAGGCCGTAGCCCCACCAGACGCGGAAGTGGGCGGGCCCCAGGTCGGCGTGGACGAGCCCCGCGAAGAGGGAGAGCCCCCCGGCCGCCCGCTCCAAGGCCCTCATGGCGGGGGCACGGGCGGGGTGGCGCATCCCCCTTGCGACGGGTCCGAACGCCCCGTCTCTTCCGTCCGTATCCCACTCCTTAAGGTCGGGTCCCCAGACCATGGGGGGAGGAGACGACCGTGTCCAGCGCCCTCCCCGCCGGCAGCCCCTTCGCCGCCCGCCTCTCGGACGCCCTGCGCCGCGCGCTGCCCGAAGGGCGCGAGCTGCCCGAGGACGAGTGGAGGGCGAGGCACCGCGCGATCCTCTTCGTGATCTACGGCCACGCCGCGGGCGTCGCCGCCTTCGGCCTCTACATGGGCGTCCTCCCCGCGCTCGCGCTGGCGGAGGGCGCGCTGGTGGGCGCCATCGGCCTCGTCGCGTCGTGGCCGGGCGCCCGGCGCCGCTTCCGGGGCGCGGTCGCGGCCCTCGCCCTCGTGACCTCCTCGGCGATGATCGTCCAGTTCTCCGGGGGCTACATCGAGGCGCACTTCCACTTCTTCGTCGTGCTGGCCGTGATCGCGCTCTACCAGGACTGGATCCCCTTCCTCCTGGCCATCGCCTACGTCGCGCTGGACCACGGCATCATCGGGACGCTCTTCCCCACCCTCGTCTACAACCACGGAGACGCCTACGCGCACCCCTGGAAGTGGGCGCTCATCCACGCCTCCCTCGTGTTGGGCGAGAGCGTCGCGCTCCTCATGGGGTGGAAGGTCGCGGAGACGGCGCGCCGCCGCACGGCGCTCGTGCTGGACTCCGCGGGCGAGGGCATCATCGGCCTGGACCTCGACGGCCTCGTGACGTTCGCCAACCCCGCCGCGGCCGCCATGACGCAGCACGCCGTGGGCGACCTCCAGGGCAAGAGCATCGACGCGCTCATCCAGACCAGCGACGGCGCGGCGCCCCTGGAGCTTGCCTGGCTGCCCCGCGGGCCCCACCTGGTGAGCGACGCGCCCGTGCACGTGCGCCGCAAGGACGGCGCCCAGGTCCCCGTGGAGATCGAGCGCACGCCCATCCGCAACAACGACGCCATCATCGGGACCGTCATCACGCTGCGCGACGTCACCGAGCGCAAGCGCGCCGAGGAGGCGCTGCGCCGCGCCGTCTCCACCCTCACCGCGACGCTGGAGTCCACCACCGACGGCATCCTCGTCGTCGACCAGGGGGGCAAGATCGCGGGCTTCAACAAGAAGTTCGTCGAGATGTGGGGCATCCCCATGTCCATCCTGGAGGCGGGCGAGGACGCGCGCGCCCTCTCCTACGTGCAGGACCAGCTCCTCGACCCCTCCGGCTTCCGCGCCAAGGTGGACGACCTCTACCAGGACCGCGAGACGGCGAGCTTCGACGTGCTGGAGTTCCGCGACGGGCGCACCTTCGAGCGCTACTCGCAGCCCCAGCGCGTGGGCGACGACGTCATCGGCCGCGTGTGGAGCTTCCGCGACGTGACCGAGCGGCGCCGCACCGAGCGCGCCCTGGCCGAGCAGCGCGAGCTGCAGTCCATGAACGAGCGCCTCCGCGAGATCGACCGCATCAAGACGCAGTTCATCAACAACGCCGCCCACGAGCTCGGCACGCCGCTCACGCCCATCAAGCTCCAGGCGCACATGCTCCGCTCCGAGAAGCTGGGGCCCCTCTCCGACCGCCAGCGCACCAGCGTCTCGGTGCTCTCGCGCAACGTGGACCAGCTTGGCCTTCTGCTGCGCGACGTCATCGACTCGGCGCGCGTGCAGTCGGGGCGCCTCGACGTGCGCCCCGCGCCCACCGACGTGCGCCGCCTCGCGGAGGAGGCCGTGGAGTCGTTCCACGAGGCCGCGCTCCAGGAGGGCATCTCCCTCGACCTGGAAGGAGAGGCCGCGGTCGTGCCCGCCGACGCGCCCCGCATCACGCAGGTGCTGTTCAACCTCATCCGCAACGCCCTGAAGTTCACGCCCGCCGGGGGGCGCGTCCTCGTCTCCGTGAGGATGCGCGACGGGAGCGCGTGCGTGGAGGTGGCCGACACGGGCGCCGGCATCGCGGCCGACGACATCGGGCGCCTCTTCAAGCCCTTCAGCCAGCTCCACGACCACATGGACAAGACGCGCTCCGGCGCGGGGCTGGGCCTCTACGTCGCCAAGGGGATCGTGGAGTCCCACGGCGGGCAGATCGGCTGCGAGAGCCAGGGGACCGGGCGCGGGTCCACGTTCCGGTTCACGCTCCCCGCGGGTTCCCAGGTCCCCGGGGGGCCTCCGGGCGAGCGGACGAGCCGCAGCCTATGATACGATCCGCGCGCCGACACGGGGAGCATGAGCCAGGAGATCACCCTCGTGCTGGGCGACGTGCTTCGGATCGAGCGCCGCTACCTCGTGGACGGCGTGGTCCAGAAGGTCACCGACGAAGGCCGCTTCGCCGGCGTCCAGAGCGTGGGCACCTCCGAGCACCTCGTCCTGGAGGACGACCAGAAGGCCGAAGTGCGCCTTTTCCCCCTCACCGCCATCAGCGAGATCACGCTGGTCAAGGCGCTTCCCCGAGCCCCGAAGAGCGCCCCCGCGGCCGCCGCGCCTGGGTGGGACCCCGGCGTGGCGTGACCCCTTAGGGGCATCTCCTCGGTCAAGGGTCCAAAGAACGCGATGAGCGCAAAGAGCGCCAAGGTCGCCACGGTGTCTTTCGTCGTCGCGCCCTTTGCGCTCGTGGCGCTCGTCGCGTTCTTTGGACCCTTGACCAAAGGGCTCAGGAGAACTTCTGCGCCAACCGGAACAGATCAAGCTCGACCTGCGCGCGAAGCTCGTCGCGGGGGCGGCGCGACGCGCCCAGGGTGAGGCTCTCGCGGCGCGCGTGGATGACCTCGGTGCCCCCTCCGGGGGCGTCCCGCAGGACGAAGGTGGAGAAGGGGGACTCGACGCGGCGGGCCGCCTCGGCGCGGAGGTCGGGCTCGCCCTCCATCGCCTCCTTGATCGCCTCGAAGACCCGGTCGCGGGGCGCGCGGACGAGGATGGACCCGGTCTCGCGGAGGGCAGCGCGCATCGGGACCCTTTAGCCGCTTCTCCACATGAAGCTACCCGCAATCCAGGCGGCCTGCCGCGACCCTTCACGCAACGCCGAGGGCCTGGAGCACGCCGGCTTCCCGCGCGGCGTCCAGCACGAGGAGGGCGGGGCTGCCCACCTCCCGCGCGATGAGGCGCGCGGCGCTGGCGATGTGCGCCTCCCGCGCGCGCTCGACGCGGTCGATGCCCTTGACGCGACGCACGGCGGCGTCCCACGCCAGGGCAAACGCGCGCGCGTCGGCCGCCTTCGGGGGGCGCTTCACGAGCTTGCGCTGCACGCGCCCGTAGCGCAGCAGGCCCCACGCGGAGACCTCGGAGGCGAACACGTCCTCGTAGCGCGCCTCGGGCAGGTCCGCGCCGCGCACGGGCACATCAGCGGCGCGCGCGAGGCGCACGGCCTCCATGAGGTCGGGCGGAGGCAGCGCGACGGGCCCGTACTCCTGGAGGCGCACGGAGTAGGCGAGCTCCGCGTCGGGCAGGTCGTCGAAGGGGTCCACGCCCTCCACGGGCTCATGGCGCAGCAGCGCCGCGGCGGCCTCGGGCGAGACGCCCAGCGCCACGGCGCGCGGCTGCGTCGCCTCGAAGGCCTCCCGCACGCGCTCCGCCTCCGCGACGAGCCCCTGCACGGTGGCCACGAGGATGACCTCGCCCCCGTCCACCGCGACGCGCCGCATGGCCCCTCACGGGCGGAACTGGTCCACGGCGTGGTTCTTGGAGTCCACCGTCACGATGGCGCGGTTCGCGGCCAGGAGAAGCTGCTCCATGCCCACCTCCTTGACCACCCCCGCGGGGAACGTGACGAGGACGGTGAGCTTCTTGCCGTCCACCTTGAACGAGCGCTCGATGGTGACGGGGCCCTCGAACTTCTTCGTGGCCTCCACGGGCGCGGGCTTCTCCGAGGGCTCGGGCATGAGGGCGGCGAGAGCGGGTTCCAATCTTGAAGGTATCCTCGCCGTTCCGGCCCGCCAAGACGCCCCGCCCCCGCGAGTTTGTTCCTTCGGCGTCCCGGTGGCCCCCAAGCCATCGCCGCGCACGAATAGACATAAGTGCGGGGGGCGGCTTGGGCGGCAGCATGAGCGACGACGACCGCGAGATCGTGACGCCCCTCGCGGGCCTCAAGCGGCGCGCGGAGCACGGGGGCGCGCAGGTCGCGCCCGGAAGCGTGCCCATGCGCGCGCTCCTGACGTGGGGCGAGCCCCTCTTCGAGGTCGTGCGGCAGGTGTCGCACGCCAAGCCCACGGACCTCAAGGCCGGCGTCGCGAAGCTCTACCGCGGAACGTGGGCCGGCGAGCCTTTCATCCTCGTCAACCCTGGAATTGGCGCGCCCGCCACGGCGCTGGTCGCGGACAAGCTCCACGCGTGCGGCGTCGACACGTTCGTGGGCATCGGCTTCGCGGGCATCGTCCACCCGCTCCTCCAAAGCGGCGACCTCCTCGTGGTGGAGCGCGCGCTGGGCGAGGACGGCACGTCGCGCGCGTACCTGGACTCCACCGACGAGGTCGCGGCGACGCCCATCATGAAGGACGCGCTGGAGATGAGCCTGGGCGAGGACCCGGGCGTCGCGTACCAGTGCGGCACCGTCTGGACCACCGACACGCCCTACCGGGAAACCGTGGGCAAGGCCAAGCGGTACCGCGCCCGCGGCGCGCACGCCGTGGACATGGAGACCGCCGGCCTCTATGCCGTGGCCAAGAAGCGCGGCTTCCGCGCGGGCGCCATGCTGGTGCTCTCCGACTCCCTCTGCCGCGTGGCCCCGCTGGACCAGCAGGCCGACGATCCGGCCTCGCGAACGGGGCGCGACCCGTTCGCAGGGATCGACTGGACGTGGACCCCCGCGCCCTCGGGCTCGCTGGACGGCAAGGTCCTCGCGCTCGTCCGCGCCGCGCTCCCCGTCGTCGTGGGCGGGCTCCAGGCCGAGGCCGTGCAGCGTTCCCACTGACGGGTGACACCCGAAGCGTGATGGAGGGCCGAGGCGCTTCCCGCGCGTGCGAGGCATCCTGCGGGCCGCCACCCTCCTGGCGCTGCTTGCCCCCCTGGTCCTTCCCGGCGCGACGCGCGCCGACCCCGCCCTCGACCCCACGGGATCGCCGTGGCTCGCCAGCGCCACGGGCCCCTACCCCACCCTCGACCCCCTCGTGATCTTCCCCGCTCCTCGCGGGCACGTGGCCGCCATCTTCTCCCTGGCCTCCAACGCAGGCGCCCAGGACTTCACCGGCGACCTGCTCATCCGCGTGCCTGAAGCGGGCGTCGACGACTCGATCCACGCGCCCATGAAGGCGTTCGGGCAGGACGGCTTCCTCATCGCGACCTCGTTCCTCCCGGTCCCCGCGGACGCGCCCGCGGACCTCCACGTCTCGTACTCCTTCGCCCAGGACGGGCAGGCCGTGGGCCACGGCGAGTCGCGCACCGTCGCGGTCCCCGACGGCCCGCCCTGCCCTGGGCGCGTCTCCGTGGTGCAGAGCGCGGGCGCCAAGGACGTGCCCACCGGCGGCGGCGCGCGCTACGCCTACGTCCTGTGCAACGGCACCGGGCGCAACGAGACCGTGGACGTCTCCTTCCGCGACCTGCGCACCGGCCGCCCCCTCGTCTCCGACGGCAAGGCGTTCAGCGTCCTCGCCCGCTCTGACGCCGGGCGCCTCGCGGGCCTGGACGACGCGGCGGACCCCTACCACGTGGTCGTGCCCGCGGGCGCCATGATGGGGATGCTCTTCACGCTGGAGGACGCCTCGCCCCCCGCCGAGATCGACCCCGTCGCCACCCTGGGCTTCGCCGACGGCAGCCACGCCACCACCGGCCCCCTGGACCCGGTCACCTTCGCGGCCCCGCGCCTCGCGTGACACTCGCGGCGGAGTGGGCCGCCCCCCGGCGGAAAACCCCCATCCCAACGTGGCTCCAGGGTGATACCCTTAAAAGCCGCCGCCCCCTCGCCGATGCCGATGAGAATGCCCATCCTGGACGAGGTCGAGCGCAAGCTCGCCAGGAGCGAGCGGATCACCGACGAGGACGCCCTGGCCCTCTTCGCCGTGCAGGACGTCGTCGCCCTGGGCAGGCTGGCGCACCGCGAGCGCGCGAAGCGCCACGGCAACAAGGTCTACACCCGCACGGACCTCAACGTCAACCACACCAACATCTGCGCCGCGGACTGCGGGTTCTGCGCCTTCTTCGCCAAGAGCGGCAGCGAGAAGGCCTACCTCATGACCCTGGACGAGATCGAGGAGAAAGCCAAGGCCGCCGCCAAGGTGGGCGTCAACGAGTGGCACGTCGTGGGCGGCCTCACCCCTGAGTGCGACCTCGCCTACTTCGAGGAGATGTTCCGGCGCCTCAAGAAGGTCAGCCCCCAGGCCCACATCCAGGGCATGACCGGCGTCGAGGTCGACTTCCTCGCCAAGCGCGAGAAGCTGTCGATCACGGAGACGCTGCGGCGTCTCCGTGCCGCTGGCCTTGATAGCATTCCCGGGGGCGGCGCGGAGGTGTTCCATCCCGAGGCGCGCAAGCGCATGATGGCCACCAAGATCGCGGGCGACCGCTTCCTCCAGGTCCACGAGGAGGCGCACGCGCTGGGCATCCCCACCAACGTGAGCATCCTCTACGGCCACGTGGAGACGGCGGAGGAGCGCGTCGACCACCTGCGCCGCGTCCGCGAGATGCAGGACCGCACCCGCGGCTTCAACGCCTTCCTGGGCCTCGCGTGGAACCCCGAGAACACGGAGCTCCACGCCAAGACCGGCGCCATGGGCCCCAGCGCGTTCGACACGCTGCGCATGGTGAGCATCGCGCGGCTCTACCTGGACAACGTCTCCCACATCAAGCTCCCGTGGGTCACCGTGGGCAAGCCCATGGCGCAGGTCGCGCTGCACTTCGGCGTCGACGACATCGGCGGCGCGGCCTTCGAGGAGCGCATCCTCCAGGCGGCCGGAGGCAAGACGTGGGCCTTCGTCAAGAAGGAGGACCTCACGCCCCTCATCACCAGCGCGGGCTTCGTCCCCGAGTACGCCTTCGGAAGCTATCACCCCATCCCCCGCGAGCTGACGCCCCTGGCGGTGGCCTGAATGAAGGTCCGCGTGGGCTACAGCGACGAACGCAGCGTTCGTCGCGCACCCGAGTCTTACGGGGGCGGCTCGCGAGCCGCCCCCGTAAGACTCGGGTATATCGACTACCTCAACTCGCTCCCCGTCTACTACGGCCTGGAGACGGGCGCGGTGCCGCTGCCCCCGGGCGCGGAGCTCGTGAAGGCGCCGCCCACGACGCTCAACGCGCAGCTGGCCTCGGGTGCCCTCCAGGTGAGCCCCGTGTCCAGCTTCGCCTACGCGCAGCATGCGGACTCGCTGGAGCTTCTGCCGGGCCTCTCCATCAACAGCACGGGGTTCGTCCACAGCGTGTCCCTCTTCTTCCGCAACGGCGTCGAATCGCTGCGCGGCGGGAAGGTGTGCGTGACCGGAGAGAGCGCCACCAGCGTCGTGCTGCTGAAGATCCTCATGCGCGAGCGCCTCGGCCTCGACGCCGCGATCGTGCAGGGCGACGCGGACCTGGAGGAGATCGGCCACGCCTACGACGGCGTGCTCCTCATCGGCGACGCCGCGCTGCGCGCCTCGCTGGCGTACCCCAACCTGGGGCGCCTCGACCTCGCCGACGAGTGGACGCGCTGGACCGGCACGCCCATGGTGTTCGCCGTGTGGGCCGCCCGCCGCGACTTCGCCCAGCGCGACCCCGAGGCGTTGCGCGCCGTGCACCACGCGCTCCTGGCCAGCAAGGCGTGGGGGCGCGCCAACCGCGCGCCCATCGTGGAGCACGCGCGCCGCAAGCTCTTCCTCTCGCGGGCGTTCATGGAGCGCTACTTCCGCGACCTCAACTACGACCTCGACGCGCCCAAGCTCGCGGGCCTCGCGCGCTACTTCGACCTGGCGCGCAAGGTGGGGGAGATGCCCAAAGTCCCGCCGCTGACGCCCCTGGAGGTCGCGCCATGACCCGCGTCCAGCAGCTTCTCGACAAGGCCGCGCAGGGCGGCCGCCTGACCCCGGAGGAGGGCGTCCTCGTCGCGCAGGCGCCCTTCCTCGACCTCGCGGCGGCGGCCAACGCGCGCCGCAACGCCGTGACCGACCCCAAGGTGGTCACCTACGTCGTGGACCGCAACATCAACTACACCAACGTGTGCGTCGCGCTCTGCGACTTCTGCGGCTTCTACCGCACCGCGAAGGAGAAGGACGCCTACTCGCTCTCCATCGAGCAGGTGCTCGCCAAGATCGAGCCCCTGGTCGCGTGGGGCGGCACGCAGGTGCTCCTCCAGGGCGGCCTCAACCCCGACCTGCCCATGAGCTACCTTGAGCAGCTCTTCCGCGCGGTGCGCGAGCGCTTCCCTCAGGTGGACATCCACTCACTTACAGCGACGGAGATCGAGTTCTACGCCCAGCAGGAGAAGCTCTCCTACCGCGAGGTGCTGGAGCGCTTCCGCGCCGCGGGCTTGAAGTCGCTGCCCGGCGGCGGCATGGAGATCCTCTCGGACGAGATCCGCGACCGCGTCTCGCCGCTGAAGACCAAGGCCTCGGTCTACATGGAGATCCACGAGGAGTGCCACAAGCTGGGCATGACCTCCACCGCCACCATGATGTTCGGCATGGGCGAGGAGTGGCGCCACCGCGTGGAGCACCTGGACCGCGTGCGCGAGGTGCAGGACCGCGCCGTCGCCCGCGGAGCGCGCGGCTTCACCGCCTTCATCCCGTGGAGCTTCCAGACCGACGGCAGCACGCGCCTCAAGAAGAGCCACGCCACCACCGAGGACTACCTGAGGACCATCGCGCTCTCGCGGCTCTACCTGGACAACTTCGCCAACGTGCAGGCCGGCTGGGTCACCGAGGGCCCGAAGGTCGCGCAGGTGGCGCTCCAGATGGGCGCCAACGACTGGGGCGGCGTGCTCATGGAGGAGAACGTCATCAGCGCGGCGGGCACGCTCTTCGGCATGGACCCGCCCGCGGCGCGGCGCTACCTCCGCGAAGGGGGCTACGTCCCCGCGCAGCGCGACACGTACTACGCGATCCTGCGGCGCTTCGACGACCCCACCGAGGACGAGAAGCCCCACGACACGGGGCAGCTCTCCGTGCACCTGGGCAAGGTCGGGAACCGCGGCCGCGGCGTGCCCGTGAAGCTGGGCGGCGGGCCGCGCTAGGGCGACGGCGCCGCCCCGACGATCCCTGGCGCCATCACGAGAGGGCGGCGAGGAACGCGTCCGCGTCCTGATATCGATCCTCCGGGCGCGGCGAGGTGGCCTTCGCCAGGGGCGCGGCCCAGGACGGAGGCGCCCGGCCCCGAGGGTGCGGCTCGCCGGTGAGGCCCCGCCACAGGAGCGCGCCCACGCCATAGAGGTCGCTGGAGGGGGCCAAAGGCTCGCCGCGGCGCTGCTCGGGGCTCGCGTACCCCGGCGTGCCGGGGTGGCCCAGCGCGGGGCGCGTGCCGGTCCCGGGGGCCGTGGCGGCGCCGAAGTCCAGCAGCACCGCGGAGCCGTCGGGCCGCAGCATGACGTTCTCGGGCTTCACGTCGCGATGCAGGATGCCGCGCCGATGCAGGGCGTCGAGCGCCTCCAGGACGTCCCGGGCGAGGCGGCGCGACTCCGCCTCCTCCAGGGGTCCGCGGGCCAGGCGCGCCGCGAGCGTCTCGCCCTCGACGTGGTCCAGCACCAGGACGTGCCCCGAGGCGAGCCGCTCGATGCCGCGCAGCCCCACGAGGTTGGGGTGGCGGACGCGCAGCGCGACCTCCGCCTCGCGGAGGAACCGGGCGAGGGCCTCCTCGTCTCCGCGCCACGACGGGAGCAACTCCTTCAGGACGACGCGACGCTCCTCGGCAAGGTCCACGGCGGAGTAGGCGCGGCCGAAGGCGCCCACGCCCAGCACCCGCTCCACGCGATAGCGGCCCAGGAGGACGTGGCCGGGCTCCACGCGCTCCGGCAGCGCGTCGGCGGGGACCTCCCGCTCCACGCGGAAGGCGCTCGCGATGGCGCGCGCCTCCCGCTCCGAGAGGCCAAGCTCGCGGCGAGCGGCGTCCAGCTCCGCAGGCGGCGAGCCCAGCGCCAGGTGCGCGCGATAGACGGCGGCGCGCCGCCACTCGGCCTCCGAAGGCGTCCTGGGCACCGCCGCGCGGATGGCGAAGCCGGCGCCCACCCCCGCGCCCACCACGGCGGCGCCGGCTGCGGCCGCGCCCAGGTCCGACACGCCCGGGAGCGCCCGCGCGAAGGAGGCGGCGAGCACGGCCGCCACGACGCCAAGGAGCGCCGCATACGTCCTGCGCAGCCAAGGCGCCACGGTGGCGGAGAGCCCGAGCAGGTCGTGGCGGCGCAGCCCCGCGATGACGACGGCAAGGAAGAGGAACCACCGCGCCGACCAGAGCAGCGCGTAGGAGGGCGCCTGGAGGTAGGGGACGAACCGCAGCAGCCACTCGCCATCCAGGACCGTGAGCAGCGCTCCGGTGGCGATGAGGACGCGGCGGGCGTGGGGCCACGCGGAGGGCCGGGCGAAGGCGCGCGAGAGCAGCGCGAAGGCGACGAACGCGCCGAAGAGAAGGGCCTCCAGCATCCAGCTGGCGCTTCCCTGCCGGCCGGGCGGCCCGACGGGCAGGATGCGGAAGTCGATGAGCGCCAGGGGAACTCGCGTGAGGCACACGACGCCGAAGGCGACGACCAGCACGCCGCGCGGCTCGCGCTCGTCGCCATCGGCGGCCGCGAGGTGGCTGCGCGCCAGGAGGGCGAAGCTCCCGACGTAGGCCGCCAGCGCCACGGCCGCGTAGGCGAAGGGCCCGACCTGCACGGGGATGCCCAGAAGCTGCGGCCGGAACGTGACGAGGAGGATCCCGGCGCACGCGGGGAGCGCGCGGGACCACCGCACCCGCGCGCCCGTCACGGCCAGGGCGAAGAGGAAGAGCACGGGCGGGTCGAGCGCCTGCGTGCCGATGGAGAGCCAATCGAGCAGCGGGGTGTGGGTCTTCACGTCCAGCAGCCGCGCCAGGCCGTCCGAGACGTAGTCGAGCCCCACGAGGGCAAGGTAGGCCGCCAGGAGCCAGCGCGAGGGGCCGGGACGCGCGGCCCTTGGCGCCAGGGCGGCCAGCGCCAGGAGAAAGAGCCCGAGGGCCAGGTCCGCCGCGAAGGCCAGGGCGATGGCGTCCAAGCTATCACGGGCTCCGCAGGAGAAGCCGGCTCCTTCCCACCGTGAGCAGGTCGCCCGGCTCGACCTCGCGCTCCTCGCCCGCGTCCAGGGGCTCGAAGTTCACCAGCGTGCCGTTGGTGCTGTGCAGGTCGGTGAGGCTCCAGCGCGCCCCCTCGCGGCGCAGGTGGGCGTGGCGCGTGCTCACGAAGGGATCGTATGCGAGGCGCACGTCCGCCTTGGCGTCGCGCCCCAGGATCCAGCTCGTCCCCGCGCGCAGGTCGAACCACCGTCCCGGCGCGTCGCCGTGGGCGAGGAGGAGCCCCGCGCCCCGCGACGCGCTCCCCACCCGGCCCGGGCCCAGGGGGCGGGTGGGCAGCGGCGGCTCCGCCCTCGCGCTGGGCATCACGGCGAGGCCCAGCACGCTCTCCTTGAACGCGAAGAGGCCGCACGCGCTGGCGACGTAACGCGTGGCGGGCAGGATGCCCCGGCGCGCGCCGCGCTCCGCCTCCACGAGGCCCACGGCCATCAATTCCTCCAGGTGATGCGCCACCGCCTGGCGCGTGAGGCCCATCTCGCGCGCCAGGTCGGGGACGAACGCCGGCTGCGCGAGCCGGTGCAGGATGCGCAGCCTCGTGCGGTTCCCCACCGCCACCAGCGCGCGGGTCAGGTCGTCAGGCTCCTCCCCGGCGCGCGACGCCGCTTCGGCCATGCCTTCCCCAACGGCGAAGGGTGCGAAAACAGCGAGGGGCGGCGGCAAGGAGCCCTCACGAGCACGACGGGCCGTAGCCGGAGGGGCCCGTGGTGGGCCCATTGCTGTTGCCGGCGCTCCCTGGCAGCGTGCCGCCCGGCAGGCCCGGGGTGGAGCTGCCGGCGCCGCCCGCGCCGCCGGACCCGCCACAGCCGTCGGGGCTTCCATAGCCGCCGTAGCCACCGTCGCCGCCGCCTCCGGGCTGGTTCGTGGCGTCGCCGCCGTTGCCGCTGACGCCCACCAGGGCGCTGCCGCCCGCGGAACCGAAGGCCCCGGCTCCTCCCCCCACGCCGCCGTCGCCGCCGCTGCCGCCGGCGCCGCCGAAGAAGTCGCCGTTGCCGCCGCTCCCCCCGCAGCCTCCGTAGCCGCCGAAGGCATTGGCCTTGCCCGCGTTCCCTCCGAGGCCGACCACGCTGGTGCCCCCGACCCCTCCCGTGGCGACGCCAGCGCCGGCCGCGCCGCCGAGGCCTCCATCGCCGCCCGAGCCGCCCACGGAGCCGCCGTTGCCTCCGTTCCCTCCGCAGCCGCCGTTGCCTCCGATGCCCGAGGCGTCGCCGCCCGCACCGCCCGTGCCCAGCGTCGCGGCTCCGCCGGCGCCCCCGGTCGCGCCGCCGTTGCCGCCCACGCCTCCGGGGCCGCCGCCCCCGCCCTTGCCGCCAGGGAGGGACGGGTCGGATCCGCCGTTGCCTCCGTTGCCGCCGTTGCCTCCGGTGCCTCCGAAGGCGGTGGCGCTCCCGCCCGTGCCGCCGCAGAGGAGGCCGGGCCCGCCGTCGCCTCCCGTCGCCGTGGTGCTGATGCCCGGGAAGCCTCCGGTGCCCGAGGTCCCCGGGTCGCCCGGAGCCGCGCCGTTGGAGCCGGGGAGGCCGCTGGGGCTCGGGGCCGCGGACGTGGTGGCCCCGGCGCCGTTCCCGCCGCACGTCGCGACGATGGCCGGGCTCGCGGGCTGGCCAGGCAGGGGCGCGTGGACGGAGGGCCGGGCGTCCAGGGGCGCCGCGCACGCGACCTGGAGGCACGGGATCGAGAGCCCTTCGCAGGAGGGGAGGCAGACCTCGCGGCCTGCGCAATCCGCGTCGGCGCCGCAGGCCAGGAGCGTGGAGAGGCCGAGGCACGTCTCGTCGGCGCAGGCGCCCCCCGCGATCGCGGTGTGGCCGCGCGGCGCGACCAGCACCGAGGAGGGCCCGCCCGAGCCGCCCACGGCCGCGAGGACCGCGTCCGCCCTGCCGCCGTCGCCGCCCCTGCCCAGGAGGACCATCCCATCCAGGAAGGCCTCGGTCGCCTGCAGGACGAGGGGGCCGCCGCGGCCGCCGTCGCCGCCGCGCGCCACGGAGAGGGGGTCTTCGGTCCGGACGTCGCCGCCGTGCCCCCCCGCGCCCAGGGCGACGAGGGAGCCAGGCTCAAGGCGGACGCTGCGGGAGACGACCACCAGGCCGCCCCCGTCGCCGCCGCGCTGGCCGGCCACGCCGTCCGCCCCGTCGGCCAGCACGATGCTGCCGCGCAGGGTGACGTCGCCGGGCGTCTCCAGCACGAGGCTCGCGCCGCGCCCGTCCAGCGTGCGCTCGCCCAGGATCGTGCCGTCGATGCGGATCCCCTGGGGGGCGACGATCTTCGTGTCCGCGTGGAGGCGCAGCGTGGCCCCCTCGGGGAGCACGAACCTTCCGGCGTCGTCGAGGGCTGGGAGCGCGGCCGACTGGGACAAGGGCGCCAGGGCCGCGAGCAGGATCGAGGTGGTCAGGAGCGCGAGGATGGTGCGCGTCATGCGGCCAGGAGAAGGCCAAGGGGGGTGCTCAAGCCGAGTCAGAGGCGTCTTGACGCAGGCAAGCGCAGCGTTGCCTCCGCAAACGTGAAATGCCCCCGCTGGCCGTGACCGTGCGTGCGCGCCTCGCTGCTCCTCCTCGTCGCCCTCCTCCTGGCGGGCTGCTTCCAGTCCGTGCCCCCTTCGGTGCCGGGCGCCGTCGTGCAGCCCCCCGCCACGCACGGGCTCTACGCCTACGACGGGACCGGCAAGGCGGTGCCCCTCCCGGAGGGCGCCAACGCGACGTGGCTCCTCAGCGACGTGAAGCACTCGGGCGCCGAGCCCACGCTGGGCGTCACGGGCAAGGGGACGATCTTCGTCGTGTCGTCCAACGACGTGTTCCGCTCCACCGACAACGGCAGCTCGTGGACGCTGGCGTCGCCCCCCGCGAACTTCCCGCGCACGCTGGACCCCATGCTGTGGGTCGACCAGGACACGGGGCGCGTCTTCCTCGACCACCTCTACGTCGCGTGCAGCTACCTGGCGTTCAGCGACGACGAGGGCGCGACGTGGCTCTACAACCCCGCCGCGTGCGGCATCCCCGCGGACGACCACCAGACCGTGGGCACCGGCAAGCCCCAGGGCGCGACGACGGTGACCGTGGGCTACCCCGACGTGGTCTACTACGGCTGGAACGGCGCGGCGTTCAGCGGCATCGCGCGCTCGCTGGACGGCGGCCTCACCTTCGCGGGCGGCGTCATCGCCATCGACCAGGCGCACTGCGGCGGCCTCAACGGCCACCTCAAGTCCGACAAGGACGGCATCCTCTACCTGCCCGCGGCCGGCTGCGACCAGCCCGTCGTGGCCGTCTCCCGCGACTCGGGCATGACGTGGGAGCAGCACGTCATCGAGACCGGAGGCGTGGGCCGCTCCACGCCCGGCGACGATCCCAGCATCGCCATCGACACCGCAGGCAACGCGTACCTCGTCTGGCCCGGCAAGGACGCGCACATGTACGCCAGCGTCTCCACGGACAAGGGCAAGACGTGGGGCCCCGCCATCAAGGTCTCTCCCCCCGAGGTCAAGTCCAGCATGATGGCCGTCTCCATCGCGGGCGACCCGGGCCGCGTCATGTTCGGCTACTATGGAACCACGGCGGACACCTCCTCGTGGAAGTCGCCCAACTCCGACGACGCCGCGAAGGACGCGCGCTGGCACCTCTACGTCACGTGGACCACCGGCCTCCTCTCCGGCGCGAACGCGACGATGGTCACGCAGCAGCTGACGCCCGACGACAACCCCGTCTCCATCGGGCGCGTCCACAACGGCGGCGACGACGGCACGCCCGACCGCAACCTGCTGGACTTCTTCGACATGCAGCGCGACGGCCAGGGGCGAGTGTACGTCGCGTACACCGACGGCTGCAACCACAAGTGCGCGACCGACCCGGCGACGCGCAACAGCGAGACCAACGTGGCCGTGCTCAAGCAGGGCGTGGGGCTCATGGCCGCGGCGCCGCGCCTCTCGTAGGGCTCAGCCCAGGGAGATCGTCGCGGAGCCGCCGAGGTCGCGGCACACCTGAAGTTCGCGCTCGGTGGCGAGGCGGTAGACGAAGGTCACGCCGTCAGCGCCCAGGTCCGAGAGGGCGGCGCGCACGCGGAAGAGGGTGCACGCGCCGGCCGCCACCGGGAGGTCGAGGTCCGCCGCGCCGTCGCACGCGACGTTGGGGCCCTCGCTGAGCACGCTGCACGCAGGGGCCGCGGGCTCCGAGGCGTCCGCGATCTGCGCCTCCACCGCCAGCGCGCGTTGCGCCGCGGGGAGGACGCCCAGGGCGAGGGCGCTGGCGTCGACGCGCACCGTGCAGCGGTCGCCCGCGCAGCCCAGCAGCGTGGCCGTGCCCGACTGGTCGACGTGGGGGCAAAGGGACGGTGGTGTTATGGCCTCGTAGGCGAGGATCGCGCACTGGTTGGTCCCGCTCTGGTAGCCGATCGCGTCCGATCCCTGCGCCGCGCCGGCGAAGGCGAGGAGCGCAAGGAGAAGCCAAGGCGTGCGCATGCCCGAATCCCGCGGGGGACCCTCCGCGGGCGGAGATGCGGTTTGTCCCGAGAGCGTATGCGTCACGCGGCGAGCCAGAGGGCGGCGGCGACGCCCGCCAGCGCGACCCAGCCCACGACGGCGTTGACCTGGAAGAACGCCTTGTTGATGGCCACCGGGTCGCTGGGGTCGACGGTCGCGTGCTCGTAGGCGAGGAGCGCCGCGATGGCGACGACGGCGAGGTACATGGGCCAGCCCAAGCCCGCGAGGCGGGCGTAGATGGCGAGGAGGAGCACGGTGAGCACGTGGAGCCCCACCGCCACGCGCCGCGCGGGGCCCTCGCCGAAGACGGCGGGCACGCTCCTGACCTCGTTCGCGCGGTCGAAGGGGAGGTCCAGCAGGGCGTAGATGATATCAAAGCCGGACACCCACGCCATGGCCGCCAGCGACAGGGGCAGCACGCGCGTCCAGCCCGCGAAGGAGCCCGTCACCGCCAGGAAGCCGCCCGCGGGCGCGCAGAGGAAGGCGAGGCCCAGCACGAAGTGGCACGCCCAGGTGACGCGCTTCGCGTAGGGGTAGGCGAAGAAGAGGAGCGCGAGGACGGGCGTCAGCGCCAGCACCAGGGGGTTGAGGAGCGCCGAGGCCGCGACGAGGAGGACGAGCGAGACCGCGGCCAGCGCCCACGCGGCGCGCGTGGAGAGGAGGCCCGCGGGGATGGCGCGGCCTGCGGTGCGCGGGTTGCGCGCGTCGAGGCCGCGGTCCACGATGCGGTTGAGCGTCATGGCCAGCGTCCGCGCGGAGACGGCCGCCACGAGGACGAGGAGCAGGAGGCGCGCGCCCTCCGCGGTGGGGCGCAGCGGGACGCCGCGCTCGCGGAACCCCTCGATCATGCCCGCGAGCACGAAGGGGAGCGCGAAGAGGGCGTGCTCGATCTTCACGAACTCGAGGATCGTCCGCGCGCGGGAGGGGCGCTCCACGCGCCCGCGAGCCCGGCCGCCGGCTTAGGGCTTTCCCTCGTGTCCCCCCGGGTGCGCCCGCGAAAGGGCCTTCCCCTTCCGCGCCGGTCGCAGGCGCGGTCCCCATGCGACGCACCCTCCTGCTCAGCCTCCTGCTCGTCGCCCTCCTGGCGATCCCCGCCGCGTCGGCCCGCGTCACCAAGACGGCCTGCACGCCCACCCGCTACCTGGCGTTCATCAACCCCATGCCCTACGAGTGCGCGACGCTGGACTACGGCAACGTCAACGACTTCTGCGCGACCGTCTTCGGCGTCGCGGGCTACGAGCACTGCGTGGAGTTCATCGGCCCCCCGCTGTGAGGCTCAACGCACGGGCGCGCCATACGCCGTGCCGTCCGCCTCGGGGCGGTTCTTGAGGAACTCCTCGCGCTCGTGCGCCGTGTAGAGGAAGGTCGCCAGCGCGACGGTCGCCTGCTGGTCGGGGTCCTTCCCGAACTGCTCCTTGAGCATGGCCGCCGCGTCCGACAGCGCGTGCTTCATGGTGTACGACTTCTCCGTGGTCTTCCCGGGAGGCATGCCTCTCGAGCAGGGCGCGCGGGTTTATGGACCTGGTGCCTTTGCCGGCGGTCACGCCCCGGCGGGCGGCTCGACGTCGAAGCTCCACCCGTGGACCTCCGGATACCGGTAGAGCCCCGCGGTGGTGGTCTCCAGGTCCCACGTCTCGCCGTCGCGGAAGTCCACCTCCAGGAGCGCGTGGTTCACCGTCTCGGGGTCCGCGATCGTGACCGCGCGCTCGGGGTCCACGTCCACGATCCACACCTTGAGCCTGAGCCCGTAGTGGGCCTGCGCCTCGCCCGCCAGGAGCAGGCTCGCCAGGAGGATGGTGGTGTCGCCGCAGAGGCCCGACCCCTCGGTCAGCGTCTCGGCGGGATACTTGTACGCGTGCCCCTCCTGGTCCGCCAGCGCGAAGCCGTAGACCACCAGCTGGCCCTTCACCGCGAACGCGTCGCGCACGAACTCCCGGTCGGTCTTCCCCCGGGTGAGGTCCCCGATGTCGGAGGCGAAGAACGAGGGCGTGACGTAGGGGCGCGGGTCCGCCGCCGTGAGGATCGTCCCGTCCGCCGTGCGCATGGCGACCACCGCGTCGGGCCGCGCCCGCTGCGCGTAGGCCTGGTAGTCCTCCAGGGGGTAGCGCCACGCATGCGCGACGCCCTCGGCGTCCACGAAGCGCCACGTCACGTTCCCCGCCTGGATGCTCGCCAGCGTCGGGAACGCGCCATCGAGCGCCGATTGATATCGCGCGTCGAGGGCCGCGTAGTCCGCCCGCTGCGCCTGAAGCTCGCCCAGGAGCTGCTGCCGGTCGAAGATGCCGCCCTTGGCGTCGGCCAGCTCCGCCTCGGTCGCGTTCACCTGGGCAAGGGCCGCGTCGCGCTCGCGCCCCAGCGCAGCGAGATCGGTGGAGAGCGACGCCGCGCGGCTCTGGTTCCCCGCCAGCGCGCCCGAGAGGGCGCCCGCCTCGGCGCGAGCCGCCTGGAGCTGCGCGTCCGCGCGGTCCGCCTCCGTCGCCAGCGCGTGGGAGCGCGCCCGCTCCGCGGCAAGCTGCGTGGCCAGGGAGGTCTCCTCGGCGCGGTCGCGCAGGAGGGCCGCCGCGCTCCAGGCCTGGACGCCCGCGACGAAGAGCACGGCGCCCACGACCAGGGGCCAGAGCTTCATGCGCCCGGCTGCGCGGGAGGGGGATTTGAACGTGCGCCGACCGGCCTGCCGCGGGCCGGCTGGAGCAACCCCCACGCTTCAGATGGAGAGCGGAGCCGCGCCCAAACCCAAGTCTGGTGTGGATTCCGGCGACAAACGGGAGCCGGCTCCAGTGGAAATCCAGGTGATGGCGCGGGTGCCGATGGTCCAGCGGAAACGAGGGTTTTCGGGCGCGCTGGCGCGCCTCGCGCAGCCCCCACAAGGCGATGGAATGGATAAACTGTGCGCTGGCGCGTGGCACGCCTCAACGTCGCATCCATTCTTGCTGTTCGGCGGTGGGGACCAGGGTGCGCACGGTGGCGCTGGGGGGCACCTGGGAGGGGTCCGCGTCGGAGCCGAACGCGCGGTCGAAGAGGGGCGAGGTGACGCCGAACCAGAGCCGCTCGTGCTTGTAGTGGTGCCAGAGGTGGAACCGCTTCATGCGGCGGCTCCACGGCGTCCACGGCCGGCTCCCGGGGCGGTGCGCGGTGAAGTGGACGTGCTCGTAGTAGAGGAGCCCCGCGAAGTTGCCCAGGGAGAACGCCGCCGCGGCCGCCACGCTGCGCGAGACCGCCAGCGCGACGAGGAAGTAGAGGACGCCCACGCCCACGCTGATGAGCGGGTTGTTGAAGAGGAAGTCCAGGTCGTCGGGCCTCCGGTGGTGCTCGACGTGCTGGCGCGAGACGACGGCGCCCGCCCTCTTGTCGGCGAAGAAGTGGAACACGCCGCGGTGGACGAGGTACTCGCTGGGGAAGAACGCCAGGAGCCCCGCGAGGAGGAGCCAGCCCGCGTGGGGCGCGGGGCCGCGCGCGAAGGCCAGCGCGGCCGCCGCCACGAGCGCCACCCACTTGGGGATCATCCTCCGGTGCGTGAGCCACGGGAGGACGCTGCGCGTCGCGCGACGGCGCTCGGGCACCGCCCCGCCTCGGCGTGCGCCCCCTTGAGGGTTTCCGCAGTCGAGACTTGCCTTCTCGCTGGGGGCGGAGCCCCCAGCGAGAAGGCAAAAGGAGGTCTTCAAAAAAGCAATCAATCGACGCGCCGCACCATCTCGGCGGGCGTGGCCCGAGTCGCGAGGAATCCCGGGAGGAAGACGGCCGCCAGCGCGCAGCCCCACGTGATGAGGAGGATCACCGGGATCACGATGTACGAGTACGCGAAGGGCACCGCCATGACGGGGCGCACGGTGGTGAACCACACGCCGAAGGCGAGGAGCGAGCCGGCGGCGACGCCCACGAGCGTGCCCAGGATGGTGACCAGGAGCGACTCGCCCAGGAGCCACGTGAGGATGGAGAGGCGCGTGTGGCCCAGCGCGCGCAGCACGCCGATGTGGGCGCGGCGCTCCAGCACGCTGCGCGCGGAGACGACCGCCAGCGACGCGATGCCCACGAGGAGGCCGAAGCCCAGGAACATCTGGAACATGCGGAGGAACTGCTCGTTCTCCTCCAGGACGACGCCCGCCTCGGTGCGCAGGTCGACCGCGTGGAGGCCCGTGCCGTCGAAGCTGCGCTCCAGCTGCCGCGCGACGGCTGCGGGCTCGTGGCCCGGCGCGGCCTTGAGGAGGTAGCCGCCGCTGACCTGCTGGAAGCCCGTGCGCAGCACCAGGGGATTCACCCACACGCCGCCCAGGTAGAGCTCCTTCATGACGCCGATGACGCGCAGATGCTTGTCGCCCGTGGCCAAGTGGAGCGTGAGGTCCGCGCCGACGTGGTGCGCGCCGGGGTTGCCCGTCTCGTCGAGCGTGTATGCGACGCTGACGATGGCGAGGGTGGGGTCCTTGAGGAGGGCCTCGAAGGCGGCGCTGCCGTTGGGGTAGGCGGGGTCGAGCTCGGCGAAGGCGAACTGCTCGCGCTTGGGGAAGCTGGGCAGCGAGGCGAAGACGCGGTCCACGGGCGCGCCCTTGTAGTGCGGCCGCGCGCCGTCCAGCGTGAGGAGGCTCCCGCCCGCGACGGTGGCGACGAGGAGCGGGTCCTGCGAGGTGACGTTGGCCAGGGCGTAGGCGTCGCGCGCGCCGGGGGGCTGCTGGTCGTAGGCGTAGCGCAGGTCGCTGTAGGGCGCGTCGGTGGTGGCGTACACGTCGTAGCCGCCCGTCTCGCCCGCGATGTCCAGCGCGAAGGTCGTGCCGAAGATGCTGAAGAAGACGAGGATCAGCGTCACGAAGGCGAACATCGTGACCGTGAGCCCCGTCTGCCCGCGGCGGCGGAGGGGATAGCGCACCGCGAGGGGCGCGGTGGGCCGCAGCGCGCGCACGCGTGATAGCAATCGCTCCGCGCCGCGCGCGAGGGCGGGCGCGCCCAGGGCCAGGAGCGTCAGGCCCAGCGCGACGGGCACGCCGCGCAGGACGCCCAGGACGCGGCCCACGGCGTCCGCGGGCGGCGTGAGGAGGAAGATGGCAAGCCCGCCCTCCGCCACGAGAAGGAGCCCCGCCAGCGGCGGGGCCCAGCGACGGCGCGCGAGGAGCGCCGCGGCGGCGCCCGTGAGGAGGGGGGGCGCAAAGGCCCATGCGGCGAAGGGGCCCAGGAGGAGCGAGACGACGGCCAGGAGGACGAGCGCAGCCGCGCCGGCCCATGCGCCGCGCCGGTGGGCGGGGTCGTCCTCCAGGCCGCGCAGGGCGCGCACGACGTTCATGCCGCCGATGCGGTACGACGCCCCTGCGGCCGCGGCCAGCGTCACGACGAAGCCGAGCCCCGCCGCGAGGGCGAGGCTCGCGGGCTCGGGATGGAGAACGAACGTGCCCAGCCCCGTGCCCACGGCGCTGAGGATGAAGTCGAAGCCGAAGAGGACGCCCGCGGCGCCGACGAGGCCCACGAGCACGCCGCCCACCGCGGCGAGGGCGGCGAGGATCGCGCCTTCGACGACGAAGGAGGCGACGACGTCGGCGCGCGAGAGGCCGATGGCGCGCGCGGCGCCAAGCTCGCGCTGGCGCTCCTGCGCGAGGAGCACGAAGACGTTGACCACCAGCAGCACGCCCGCGATGACGGTGAGCGTGGAGACGGCGGCGAGGAAGTCGCGGTAGAACCTGCTCTCCTGCTCCGCGCCCGCGAGGCCCAGCGCCTTCACGGGCGCGGGCGCGAGGTGGTCGTACACGGGGTCGTCCGGGTGCGCGGCGCGCTGCGCGTCCAGGACGCGCGTGGCGGCAGCGGTCGCGGCGGCGCCGCGCTGCCAGCCCGTCTCGACGCTGCCGTCGTTGCTCATCTTCACGGCGTTGACCTGCCCGGGCTGCCCCACGAGAGCCTGCGCGCCGGGGAGGTTGAGAAAGAGGCCCGTCGTGCCGAGGAACTGCCCCTTGCCCTCGCGCTTGACGATGCCCTTGAGCGTGACGTTCTCGTGCGCCGCGGCGCTGGCGCCCACCGCGAGGTAGGCCGAGGCGTCCGCGTCGCCGATGACCGTCTCCCCGGCGCCCGCGCCCTGCCCGGTGGCGTCGTACTGCGCGTAGGAGACGAAGATGCCGCCGTTGAACTTGCCCTCCGCGCCCCCCTTGGTCGTGACCTGGATCGTCCAGTCGCCGCGCTCGAGATATCGATTCCCTTCGATGCGGAGCACGGCGGGGTCGCTGGGCGCGCCGGGAAGCCCCTGCGTCGCCTCGGTGCGGTTGCCGCTGGGCGAGGTCGCGATGATATCCAGATCGGGCCGGGTCGGCGAGTCCTCGGCTCCGATGGGCTCCAGCAGCACGGTGAGCAGCGCGGCGCCGCGCCCCACGGGGATCGTGTACGTGACGTTGTCCACCGGGTCGGGCGTGTAGGCGCACGGGACGGGCGGCACGGGGGGCGCGCCGGGGACGACGGGAACAGGCACCGGGGGCGAGACGCAGCCGCCGCCCACGCCCGAGATGTTGCCGTGGATGCTGAACACCACGTCGGAGAGCGGCAACCCCGCGCGCTGCACGCCCACCACCAGCGTGTCGCCCGGCTTCGCGTCGAGGCGCGCCGCGACGTCCTCCGCGAGGTACGCGTCCTGCGGCCCAAGCTCGCCGCCGTCCGTGCGGCGCCCGTCCTGGAGCGTGAAGAGGCCGAAGGGGCGGTCCGCGGCGGGGTCGAAGCCCGCGATGCCCACGGCGGGCTCGGTCTCGCGGGTGCGCGCGTCGCGGACGCTCCCCGAGTCGATCACCACCGGCGAGAGCCCGCGCGTCGCGCCGCGCAGCGCGCTGTCGTTCTTCAGCGCGTCGTAGACGCCGGCGGGGAAGTAGCGCTGGCCCGCAAGCTGGACGAACTCGTCGGCGGGGCCCAGCCCGTCGAAGGTGGAGCGGCGGATGCCGTAGCGGAGGCTGTCCGCCACGGAGAGCGAGGCCGCGACGACGGCGGTGCCCACCAAGAGCCCGGCGAGGACGATGGCGGTCTGCGCGCGGCGGCGCAGCAGGTTGCGCCGCGCGAGCTTGGCCGCGAGCCCGAGGCGCGCCACGCGCGGCGAGCCGAAGGATCGGCCATCAAGCTTGTGGCGGCGGCCTTTATGGCACGGGCTCCATGCGCGTGCGTGCCCCTGCGCCTGCGCCGCGCGCCCGCCGCCCCCGAGCCCGCGCCCGACCCCGCGGCGCCCATCGTGCGCGCGCGTGGCGTGACCAAGGTCTACCGGGGCGAGGGCGTCGAGACGCCGGCGCTCCAGGGCGTGGACCTCGACGTCGCGCGCGGCGAGATGCTGGCCATCATGGGCCCCTCCGGCTGCGGCAAGACGACGCTCCTCAACTGCCTCGCCGGCCTCGACGCCATCGACGGCGGCACGGTGGAGATCGAGGGCGTCGCCCTCGCGGCGCGCTCCGAGCGCTCGCGCACGCTCCAGCGCGCGAAGCGCATGGGCTTCGTCTTCCAGGCGTTCAACCTCCTCCCCGTGCTCACGGCCATCGAGAACGTCGAGGTGCCCCTCCTCGTGGCAGGGCTCGCCCCCGAGGAGGCGCGCAGCAAGGCCCTCGGCGCGCTGGCCGCCGTGGGCATCGCGGAGCGCGCGGACCACCGCCCCGCGGAATTGTCGGGCGGCCAGCAGCAGCGCGTCGCCATCGCGCGCTCGCTGGTGAACGACCCCGCCATCGTCTGGGCCGACGAGCCCACGGGCAACCTCGACACCGCCACCGGCCGCGAGGTGTTCGCCCTCATGCGCGGCCTCAACCGCGAGCGCGGGCAGACCTACGTCGTCGTGACGCACGACCCGCACGTCGCGTCGCTGTGCGACCGCACCGTGCACATGGAGTCGGGGCGCATCGTGCGCGAGGAGCGCGGGGCCTAGGCGCTCCCGTTCTGTGGATGCCCCTTCGTCGCGTTGCGTGGTGACGAAGGAGATCGCGCCAGTCGCGAACGCTCAAGGAGCCATCTCGACCCGCGCCCCGCGAGGCACGAGCCCCGCGTCCGCGGCCCGGCGCAGCCATTCGGCCACCGCGGCGCGGCCGCGCTCGCCCATGTCGCGCGTCAGCGCGTTGACGTACATGGAGACGAACGTGTCGGCGTCCTGCGTGGGGAGGCCACGCCCGAAGCCGCGTGCGTACTCCAGGGCCTCCGCGCGATGCGCGAGCCCCGCCTCGACGCTGCGCGCGAGGAGCCGGTTCACGCGCGCGCCCAGCGTAGGGCCCAGGTCCTTGCGCAGCGCGTTGATGCCCAGCGGCAGGGGGAGGCCCGTCTCGCCCTTCCACCACACGCCCAGGTCCAGGAGCCTGCGCACGCCCTCGCGCTGCCAGGTGATCTGCCCCTCGTGGATGAGCAGGCCCGCCTCGGCCTTGCCCTGCTGCACGGCGGGGAGAATCTCGTCGAAGGGCATCTGCACGCAGCGCGCGCCGGGAAGCGCCATCCTCAGCGTCGCGTAGGCGGTGGTGCCCTCGCCGGGCGCCGCGATAGCGACGCGCCGCAGGTCCACGTCCTCCCGCGCGACCACGATGGGCCCGTACCCGTCGCCGAACGACGCGCCGTGGGGCAGGAGCCAGTGGGTGTCCGCGACGCGGGCGAACGTCGCCATGGAGAGCGCGCTGGCCTCGGGCCCCTCGCCGCGCAGCGCCATCTGGTTCAGGGACTCGATGTCCTTGGGGACAAGCTCGATGGTGATATCATCCTCGCGGACGAGGCCGGCGTGCAGGGCCCACACCATGAAGGCGTCGTCCGGATCGGGAGAATGGCCGACGCGGACGCGGAGGCCATGCTCACGAGAGGCCGAGGCCGCAGCTTCGGCCGAATCGGGAGAATGGCCGACGCGGACGCGGAGGGTCCTCACTCCGGCTTCCTCCGCTCCTTGCGGCTGGGGGGAAGCTCGTCCCCTTCCTGCCACTCCTTGGGCTTCGCCAGGGGCGGGTACCGGCCGGGGCCGCGGAAGCCCTGCGCGACGACGTAGACCTCGCTGCTGGCGGAGCGCGACGCGGCGGGGTTCGCGACCTTCACGTCCGCGAACTGGGCGCGCACCTTGCCCAGGAGGTCGTGGAACATGTCGCCTTCGAAGACCTTGCAGACGAACGCGCCGTCGCGCACGAGCACCTTGCCGGCGAACTCCAGGGCCATCTCGCAGAGGTGGATGCTGCGCGCGTGGTCCGTGGCGTAGGCGCCGCTGATGTTGGGGCTCATGTCGCTGATGACCACGTCGGCCACGCCGCCGCAGGCCTCCATGACGCGGGAGACCGTCTCGGGGTCCGTCATGTCGCCGCGCAGGAAGGTGACGCCCTCCATGGGCTCGATGCGGTCGAGGTCCACGCCCACGACCTTCCCCTCGGGGCCGACCAGCTCCACCGCGACCTGGCTCCAGCCGCCAGGGGCTGCGCCCAGGTCCACCACCCGCGCGCCCTCGAAGAGAAGCTCGAACTTCTCGTCCAGCTGCATGAGCTTGAAGCTCGCCCGGGTGCGCCACCCCTCCTTCTTGGCGAGCTTGTACCAGAAGTCCTTGCTGCGCTCGCGCAGCCACTTGCGGCTCATGCTGCGTCGGGCCAGGCCGGGCTTCGCACTTCACCCTTGCGGCGATCCCCGCTCCTCCGGCGAGGGAAACGCCCCGAATCGCCGGATCGCCGAGGGTGATTCTGAGATTCGGAGATTCGGGGATTCCCCTCGCCGGAGGCGACCGGGAGAGCGACCATCACCCGTGCTTCGCCATCGCGTCGCGCAGCGCCGCCACGAACGCCTTGACGTCGGCCTCGGTGGTGTCGAAGGAGCAGACCCAGCGGTACTCGCCGCGCGCGGGGTCCCACGGGTAGAAGAGCCAGTCCTTCTGGAGCGCCTCGGCGACGCGGGCGGGCAGGAGGGGGAAGGCCGCGTTGGCCTCCACGGGGCGCGCGAGCTTGACGCCGGGGACCTTGGTGGTCTCGGCGGCGAGGAGCTTCGCCATGCGGTTCGCGTGCTCCGCGCTCTTGCGCCACAGGTCGTCCTGGAGGAGCGCGTCGAACTGCGCGGCGACGAAGCGCATCTTGCTGGCCAGCTGCATGCCCTGCTTGCGCAGGAAGCGGAAGTCGTCCGCGAGCCCCGCGCGCAGGAGCACGACGGCCTCGCCGAACATGAGCCCGTTCTTGGTGCCCCCGAAGCTGAGCACGTCCACGCCCGCGTCGGTGGTGATGGCCCGCAGCTCGACGCCCAGCGCCGCGGCGGCGTTGGCGATGCGCGCGCCGTCCACGTGGAGGAACATGCCCCGCGCGTGGCAGTAGTCCGCCAGCGCGCGCACCTCGGCGGGCGTGTAGACGGTGCCAAGCTCGGTGCTCTGCGTGATGGAGACGACGCGCGGCTGGACGTGGTGCTGGTCGCCCAGGCCCTTGACGTGGGGCGCCACGCGCTCGGGCGTCAGCTTGCCATCCGGCGCGGCCACGAGGAGGAGCTTCGTGCCCAGGTGCTTCTCGGGGGCTCCGCACTCGTCCTGCGCGACGTGCGCCCACTCGCTGGTGATCACCGCGTGGTACGGCTTCACCAGCGACGCGAGGCCCAGCACGTTGGCTGCCGTGCCGTTGAAGACGAAGAACGCCTCGGCGTGCTCGCCGAGGACCTGCTTGAAGCGCCGCCGCGCCGCCTCGGTGTATGGGTCGTCGCCGTAGGCCAGGACGTGGTCGCGGTTCGCGTCCTCCAGCGCGCGCATGACCCGCGGGTGCACGCCGGAGTTGTTGTCGCTGGCGAAGCTCCGCGTCGGGCCCTTCATGCCGGGGCGAACCCGCCGGGGGGATTTGGGGGTTTCGAGCGGGCCCGCTTTGTGGCAAGCCCCCTCTTGCTCTTTCTGGGGGCTCCGCCCCCAGCGACAACAGGGACGAGAGCGGCCCCTACGCGATCGTGCAGCCGAGGCCGAAGGGGTTGAGGGCGTCGTTGCAGACGGCCTGGGCGTATCCCAGCGTGTCGTTGCACACGTCGGTGGCGTACTCCGCGGTGTCCGTGCCGATGGGCCCCACGCCGGGGTCGCGGACGGCGCAGGAGGCCGCGGAGGCCCCGGGCGTCAGCGGGACGGCGGCGAGGAGGAGGGCGAGGGAGGCCAGGAGCAGGACGGAGGCGCGCATGCGCGGCGCAGACCGCGGGCGGAGGCGATCAGCGTTGCGGCGCGCCCCGCGATCTCTCAACCCGTCTTGCCCGCCGCGTGGATGGGAGGCAGCGTAGGCATGGCGGCGAGGAGCCCGGGCCCCTGCTCGAAGGTGGTGACGAAGCCGGCGCGCGCGACGCTGTCCTTGGCGGTGCCGGTGGCGTTGGCGCACGCGTCGACGCAGTTGTCCACGAGGGCGACCCAGGGGCGGCCGTCCTTGTCCATCTGCACGTCGATGAAGTCGAAGAGCGTGCGGCAGCGGCCGGGCCCGCACTGGCCGCGCACGATGGGGTCGCCGGGGGCGTTCACGCGGGCGGTGGTGACGGTGGGCTTCTCGGCGTTGGCGCCGGTGATGACGGCGAGGTAGCCGTCCCACGTCTCGTTGTTGAGGGCACTGACGTTGTCGGCGCTGATGTTGTACGCGTTGCGCGTCGTCGTGCCCACGTAGGCGAGGGCGAGGCGGCCGTCGTCGCCCGCGACGAGGGCGGGGAGGTTCGTGGCCTCGACGCCGGGGACGGTCACGTCCACGGGCTTCGTCCAGTGGGCGCCCGCGTCCTTGCTGCTGGACAGGTAGAGGTGCCAGTCGTCGCGGTCGATGAACACGTAGTAGGCGGTGTTGTTGCGGTCCACGGCCACGGTGGGGTCGCCCGCGGCGCGCATGCCGGGCGCCACGACGACCTCGCTCCAGCTGGTGCCGTCGTCCTGCGTCACGGCGACCTCGGGGTGGCCGCACTGGGCCTTGGGAAGGTAGACCGTGCCGTCGGGCGCCGCCTTGAGGTGGCCGTGCAGGCCGCCGCAGAAGCCGGGGCCGAACACGTTGTCCGGGTCGACGGGAAGGCCGTCCGAGGGGCTCGCGCCCAGGTAGGGGGGCGGGATGGCCTGGAAGGTCTGCGCGCCGTCCAGGCTGCGCGCGCAGGAGGAGGCCGCGATCTGGTTGTTGCAGTAGTAGACGACGTCGGGGTAGAGGGGCGTCGTCACCAGCATGCGCGGCTTGGCGGCGACGATGGTCTGGTGGTCCGCGGGGGGCGTCTGGCACGCCTTGCCGTCCACGGGGTCCCACGAGGCGCCCTTGTCGTCGCTGGTCGTGACGGTGTGGCAGGTGAGCTGGAGGCGCTGGTCGATGTCGAACACGCGGTCGGTGGCGGGGTCGACGTAGACGTAGGGGTCGCCCGTGTCCCAGTGCTCGCGCACGAGGCCTCCCGGGAGGTAGGGCGTCACGTCCTTCCACGTCTTGCCGCCGTCCTCGCTGCGCAGGATGTCCGTGCGCGGGAAGCAGAGGGGGTCGCCCGCGACGGGGTTGGCGGGGAAGAGGCCCGTGCAGGGGTTCTGGCCCGCGACGTCGTTCTTGAACGTCGCGCCGGCGTAGAAGAGCGTGCCGTCCTTCGTGATGCCGATGGTGGGCTCGCCGCCGTCGTGGTGCACGTCGAAGATGGCGGGGACGACGCCCGAGACGGGCGCGCCGCTGAGGTTGTCCCCCGCGGTGCTCACCAGGGCGAGGGTGTCCTTGATGGTGGCCCCGGCGCCCAGCTTCGCCCCCGCGGTGGAGGCGGGCGTCTCGGTGGAGGAGAGGCATCCCGCGCCCAGGAGGGTGGCGACGAGGAGCAGAGCGGCAAGGGGGCCCTTCATGGTGAGGCGGACGCCTGGAGGCCCCACTTAGCCTTTCTTGCTGGCGGGCATGCCGTGGGCCTCGCGCACGAGGCGCTCGACCTCCCAGGCCCGGTAGCTGGAGCGCACGAAAGGGCCCGCCACGACATGCTTGAACCCCAGGGCCCACGCGGCCTGCTCGATCTCCACGAAGTCGTTGGGGTGGACGTAGTCCTGGACGGGCAGGTGCCACTCCGAAGGGCGGAGGTACTGGCCCACGGTCACGAAGTCGACGCCCGCCGCGCGCAGGTCCCGGAGCGTCTGGAGAAGCTCCTCCCGCGTCTCGCCGTGCCCCACCATGATGCCGCTCTTGGTGGGCGTGCGCGGCGCCATCTCCTTGAACGCGCGCAGCACGTCGAGGGTCTGCTGATAGCTCGCGCGGTGGTCGCGGACCTTCCCCTGGAGGCGCTCGACGGTCTCGACGTTGTGCGCGAGGACGTGGGGCTTCGCCTCCACGACGCGCCGGATCAGGTCCCGCTCGCCGCGGAAGTCCGGCAGCAGCACGTCCAGCACGGTGTCGGGCGCAAGGTATCGGCACGCCTGGATGGTGCGCGCCCAGTGGTCCGCGCCCTGGTCGGGCAATTCGTCGCGGTCCACGCTGGTGATGACCGCGTAGGAGAGGCCCAGCGTCTTGACGGTGTTCGCCACCTTGGCGGGCTCCAGCGGGTCCAGGGGGAGCGCCATCATCTCCAGCTTGCTCCCCGTCTTCACGTCGCAGAAGCGGCAGCCGCGCGAGCACGTGTCGCCCATGATCATGAGCGTCGCCTCGCCCTGGCTCCAGCACTCGCCGCGGTTGGGGCAGCGCGCCTCCTCGCACACGGTGTGGAGGTTGTGCTCGGCCAGGAGGCCCTGGATCTGCGCGACCTTGGGCCCGCTGGGCAGGGGGCGCACGAGCCAGCGCGGCTTGGGCTGCGCGGGGGCCGAGGTCACGCTTGGGGCGACGAAGGGTCCACCCTTGAGGGTTTCGGCCCCCCGCAGAGTTGCATCCAATCGCCAAAATGCCTTTGTTAGGGCGCGGGACTGGCCGGCGCGCTTGGAGGCTTCGCCCGTGCGTGCCCTGACCCTGATCACCGTCCTCGCCATCCTAGGCACCGGCCTCGCCGGCTGCCTCTCCCCCTCTTCGGTGCCCCCGACGCTGGCCTCCGAGCCCCCACCCCCCGCCCTGGCGCGGCTCAACGCGACGCCCGCCAACGCAAGCCGGGCCCCCACGCTGGACGACTGGCTCGTGGTGAACGCCAGCGTCGCCCCCGAAGGCGCGCTCACCGCGTTCAACGTCACGGTGCCCGCGGGCAGCGTCCACAAGGACCGCTTCTTCAACCAGTACGACGCCGTCGACCTCCTTGTCTCCCCCCTCCTCCCCGAGGGCGGCAACCTCAGCGCGTGGATGATGGCGGCGTTCGCGGAGAAGGACGGGAAGCTCATCGAGGTCCTCAGCGTGGGAAGCGTCTCGGGGACCGTGGAGCCCCTGGGGCTCCTGGGTGGGCAGGCCCAGAAGATCGAGGCCAGGTCGAGCCCTGCCTTCGGCGAGGTCTTCATGAACGGCCGCCAGGAGGGCACGCTCCTCCACGTGGTCGTCGCGCTCCGCGGGGCCCAGGCGGATGCGGCGTTCGGCCTGCGCTTCCTCGCCGAGGCGCCCAAGCTCTCCGCCACGCCCCCCGCGACGCCGGACGACTTCGTGCGGGCCCAGCAGGGGCGCGCCCCCATCGCGCTCCCCGTGGTGGCCACCGGGCAGGGGCTCCACGTCGCCGTGTACGACGAGGTCTCGGGCCTGCCCCTCTTCCCCCTCGCCGAGGCCATCCGCATCGGCGATCCCAAGGTGGAGGGGAGCGTCTCCCCCGACGCGCGCCCCGCCGCCGCGGCCCGCGACCAGACCCTCTCCGCCGCATCGCCCTACCCCCACGGCTGGAGCGACCTCTTCGGCCTCTACTTCCCCGGCGCCGTCACCGCGGGGACGTGGGACGGCGGCGTCTCCCTGGGCCAGGAGAAGGCGGAGGGCTCGGCCCCCATCGTGTGGGCGGATCAGGTGCCCGGGGGCTCCACGGGGCAGTTCCTCCTGGGCTTCCCCGACGTGGGCGGCACGGGCGACGCGACCTCCGCGTCCTCGGTGCGCCTCCACGTCAAGGCCGCCAGCGAGGACGCCGGGAGCTTCGAGGACTTCCTCGTCTCGGAGCTGGACCTGGGCGCGACCCTGCGCGACCTCTTCGGCATCCCCGCGAGCACGATCGCCGTGGCCGACGGCGGCCTCCTGGGGCCGACGCTCCTCGCCCACGCGGGGAGCGACCTCGTCGTGGCGACGCCCGGCGGCGCCCAGCGCGTGCTCGCCGGCGTCGCGCCGGTCCCCGCCGGGTGAGGACCCTCAAGCAGCGCCACGACAAGGGGCTTGCCTTCCCTCCCCGTTGGGCCCCGCGTGCGAGGCAAGGCGATGGCCCCGAGGGAGCCGCCGGGGAGCCCCCGGCAAGGTCCGCCCTTGGGCGGCCCGCGCCGTTGAGCTTCGAGGATGCTCTTCGACGGGGCGCCCCGAAGCCCAAGGCGCGGCAACCTTCATCGCGGGCTCCCCCGCGCCTGCTTCCTTCCTCGGCATGCTGCTCTCGTCCCCGAGCGCGCCTTCGCTGAGGCGGGCCCCACCCATCCCGCCATGATAGCGCAAGTCGCTCTTTCATATGCGGACCGGAGCGGGATACGATCCTCCAGGCCAGCGCCCGGGCTAGCGCCCCATCGCCTCGCGCGGGCGTCAGAAGCATCGATGCTATGGGATGGCAAGCATCATAGGGAACAGCGCTCCAGGTCCGATAGCATCCGCTCGTGAACGTCGAGAATATGTATCACGTCCCACCTTCACGGCTCCGTGTTACCCGGAGCGATGCCCGTGATCGAGCCGCGAAGAATCGCCTGGAGCCTTCTGGGAATGGCCGCTCCGGTGGTCATGATGATCATCGGTTGGCCCTTGGTGGCCCTCGTGGGCATCCTTGGCGCGATTCTCCTCGCCTTGGTGGCCATGCTCAAGAGCGGCGCGGAGTCGTTCCAGATCGACGGCTTGCGCATCTCATGGAGACGGAGGCAGGAGTGATCCGCGCTCGCCGGAGTCAGCAAACCTTCATCTCCAATCCCCCGCGTGGCTCCGCCATGCGCCTCCTCCTCGACGGCCACCTCGACGCGCACGCCAACATGGCGCGCGACGAGGCGCTCCTCGCGGAAGGGGTCCCCACGGTCCGCCTCTACGGGTGGCGCCCGGCGGCGGTGAGCCTGGGCCGCTCGCAGACGGAGGCCGACGTGGACCTCGACGCGGCGCGCGCGTGGGGCCTGGGCGTCGTGCGCCGCGCGACGGGGGGCGGCGCGATCCTGCACAACGAGAGCGAGGTCACCTACGCCGTCGTCCTGCCCCTTGACCACCCGGGGCTCCCTCGCGATATCACGGGCTCCTTCGCGTTCGTGTCCGAGGGCATCGTGCGCGCGCTGCGGCACCTGGGCCTGCCCGCGGAGATCGAGAGCGTGCCCGACAACACGCGGGAGACGCTCTGCTACGTGCGCCGCCAGGGCACCAACGTCGTCGTGAACGGCCGCAAGGTGAGCGGCGGCGCGCAGCGGCGCGACGGCCGCGCGCTCCTCCAGCACGGCACCGTGATCGTGGAGCGCGACGAGGCGCGCATGGCGCGCCTCTTCCGCACGGACGAGGCGCAGATCCGCGCGCGCGTCACGAGCCTGGGGGAGGAGGGCGTCCGCGTCCCGCGGGAGAAGCTCGTGGAGACGCTCGTGCGCGGGTTCGGCGAGGCGCTTGGGGCGATGGAGCGCGAGGAATAGGATCGGTTCGTCGCGCGCGCCGCAGCGCGCGCAAAATGGGGGGTTTCAGGGGGGCTCGCCCCCCTGACGTGAAAGAGCCGTTCCAGCAGACGACCAAAACGTCAGGGGGCTGCGCCCCCCGAACCCCCCTCGCGCAGCAGGTCCGCGATCGTCTGGGCCTCCAGGTTGAGGATGATCGTGTCGCCCACCGCTTGCACGCGGTCCGCCGAGAAGGTGAGGACGGGCGAGCCCAGGAGCGGGCGCTCGACCTGGAGGCGGCCCGCGATGTCGCGGTCGAGGCCGACGCGGAGGCCGGTGACGCGCCAGCGCTCGGGGTCGAAGACGACGTCCCGCACCTCGCCAAGCTGGATGCCTTCCTTGTCCACCACGTTGCGCCCCCGGATCTCGTCCGCGCTGAGGCTGCTCATGGCGGCTCCTGCCCGGCGTCAGGGTTTTCGTCTTGTGGCGCGGCCATCGGATGGGCTTTTGAAGGAGGAGCCGCCTGGGCCGGCGCGATGAGCGAGCAGGTCCTCGCGCGCCGCATCGTGGAGGGCATCCTCTCGGGCGCCCTGGACCGCGCCGCGGTGCAGAACGCGAAGATCCGCCTCGCCTCCGAGCTTGGCGTCGCGCGGCTGCCCAGCAACGCGGACATCCTCGCCGCCGCGACGCCCGAGGAGCGCCGGGTCGTCGAGCCCGCGCTGAGAATCCGGCCCACGCGCAGCATCAGCGGCGTGACCATCGTCACCGTGCAGTCGAGCCCCGAGGCGTGCCCGCACGGGAAGTGCACGTACTGCCCCGGCGGCCCCGATTTCGGCACCGCGCAGAGCTACACCGGCGACGAGCCCGCCGCGCGCCGCGCCGCGCGCCACGGCTTCGATCCCCACGGGCAGACCGCGGGCCGCCTCGCGGACCTCCACAAGACGGGCCACCCCACCGACAAGGTGGACTTCATCGTCCAGGGCGGCACGTTCACGGCGCGCGACGAAAGCTATCAGCGCTGGTTCGTGCAGCGCGCGCTGGACGCCATGAACGGCCGCGAGAGCGCCTCCCTCGCCGAGGCGCAGGCGCTCAACGAGTCGGCGCCGTCGCGCATGATCGGCCTGACCATCGAGACGAAGCCCGACTGGGCGCTCTCGCCCCACGTCGACCTCTCGCTGGAATTGGGCTGCACGCGCTACGAGCTTGGCGTGCAGACGGTCTTCGACGACGTGCTCAGGCTCACGCACCGCGGGCACACCATGAAGGAGACGGTGGAGGCGTTCCAGGTGGTGAAGGACGCGGGGCTCAAGCTGTGCGCCCACGTCATGCCCGGCCAGCCGGGGAGCAGCCGCGAGCGCGACCTCGCGACGCTGCGCGCCATGTTCGCGGACCCGCGCTTCGCGCCGGACATGCTGAAGATCTACCCCACCCTCGTCATCGAGGGCACGGCGCTCCACCGCATGTGGAAGGCCGGGAGGTTCGAGCCCCTCGCGGAGGAGGCCTGCGCGGACCTCCTCGCGGAGGCCAAGGCGGAGACGCCCCCGTGGATGCGCATCCAGCGCATCGACCGCGACATCCCCACGCCGCGCATCGAGGCGGGCGTCAAGAAGCTCAATCTCCGCGAGCTGGTCCACGCCGAGATGGCGCGCCGCGGGACGCGCTGCCGCTGCATCCGCTGCCGCGAGGCGGGCCACGTCGCCAACAAGGAGGGGCGCGAGCCGGCTGCTATCACGCTCACGCGCCAGAGCTACCCCAGCGCCGGCGGCACGGAGCATTTCCTGGCCTTGGAGGACGTGGAGCAGGACATCCTCGTGGGCTTCGTGCGCCTGCGCGAGCCCTCGCCCCTCGCGCACCGCCCCGAGTGCCGGGGCGCGCTGCTCCTGCGCGAGCTGAAGGTCTTCGGCAGCGAGGTGCCCATCGGCGACCACCGCGAGGGCGCGCACCAGCACCAGGGCCACGGCGCGCGCCTCGTGCGCGAGGCCGAGGACCTGGCCCGCGAGCGCGGCCTCTCGCGCGTGGTGGTCACGGCGGGCGTCGGCGTGCGGCCCTACTACGCGAAGCTGGGCTACTCCCGCCTGGGGCCCTACGTGGCGAAGGGCGTGGAGTAGCAGCCCCGAGGCGGCCTCACACCACGACGCTCGTCGAGAGCGAGTTGTTGTCCTCGTGCGTCTCGCCCACGTTGTTGCCGCTGTCCACCACGACCGTCACCGTGTGCGTGCCGCGGGTCGCGATCCACGAGTCGCTGGTCACGGTGGTCGAGCCGCCGGCCTGGAGGGCGGGCACGAGCTTGTCGGCCCCGACGGCGACGCCGTCCACGAGGAAGCGGACGTAGAAGGACGTCGAGGGGGTGTCGCCCTGGTTGCGCACGTTCGCGCTGAACGTCGCCGGGTAGCCTGCGGAGGGGTACGCAGGCGTCGGGTAGAGCGACGTGGGCACGAGGTCGATGCCGCTGGCCGGGGCGACGGTGAAGTTCACCGTGCGGTTGTTGTTCGCCTCGTTGAGCTCCGCGATGGCGCCGTCCGGGTCGGCGACGGCCAGGAGGGTGTGCGGCCCCTCGGTGGCGGTCCAGTTGGCGACCGCGCCGCCCAGCGTCGTGCCCTGGTAGAGCGTGGGGATGACGACGTCGCCCACGGCCTGGCCGTCGACGTAGAGGCGCACGACGGTGCCGTTGGCGGTGGCGTTGCCCTGGTTCTGGACGGCCACGCGGAAGGTGGGGCGGTCGCCCGCCTTGACGTTGCTGCCCGCGTCCAGGGAGTTGATCACGAGGTCGGGCAGCATGCCGGGGCGCGGCCCCGTCACGTCGAAGGTGGTCGTGAGGTTGTTGGACTCGTCGCTCTCGCGCACGCGGTTGGTGGGGTCCGCCTCCGCGCGCAGGAAGAGCGTGCCCACCTGGGTCGCGCGGGGGCCGACGCAGGTGATGGTCTGCGACTGGCCGGCCGCGAGGGGGCCCGCGTAGGCCGAGGTCGTGCACGTGCGCGCGCCCTGCGTGCCGTTGAGCCCCGAGTAGAACCACGCGTCGAACGTGCCCGCGGCGCCCGGGCCCGCGTTCGTGACGTTGGCGTGGTAGACGAGGAGGTCGCCGTAGATGGGGCTCGCAGGGCTCACGCCCACGTCGGTGACGACGAGGTCCGCGGGCGGGTTGCGCTCCGTGGCGTCGAACGTCGCGTTGCCCCAGTTGTTGGTCTCGTCGCCCTCGCCCACGGTGTTGAGGGGGTCCACCTGCACGCCCGCGACGTGGGAGCCCAGCGTGGCGGTGAACGTCGAGGAGGAGAGCGCCTTCGTGGCGCCCGCAGCGAGGCTCGTCACGACCTGGTCCGTGCCCACCTGCGCGCCGTCGAGGAAGAAGCGCACCGAGAAGGCGCCCGAGCCGGTGTCGCCCAGGTTGCCGATGGTGGCGTTGATCTGCGTCGTGTCGCCGGCCAAGGGTGCCTTGACGCCGACGGACGTGGGCGCGAGGTCGATGCCCGTGACGTTCACGCGGAACGTGGCGCTCGCGGCGTTGTTGGACTCGTCGAGCTCCGCGACCTCGTCGAAGACGTCGGCCGTGGCGCGGATGACGTGGTTGCCCGGCGTCGCGCTCCACGCGCGGCTGGTGGGGTAGTAGGGGAAGCCCTGGCGCAGGCCGCCGCTGCGGACGTCGTCGAAGGGGGCGCCGTCGATCTCGAAGCGCACGGTGAAGGCGCCCGCGCTCGCGTTGCCGACGTTCCTGAGGTTGGCGCTGAAGGTCACGGAGTCGCCCGCGCGGAGGGGGGACTTGTTGGGCGCGACGAGGGAGGCCAGCAGGTCGGGCATCATGCCGGGGCGGGGCTGCGTGACGACGAAGCCCGCGGTGAGGTTGTTGTTCGTCTCGTCGCTCTCGCGCACGCGGTTGTAGTGGTCCGTCTCCACGCGCACGGTGTGGTTGCCCTCGACGCCCACGAAGGTCCCGCTGGTGAACGTGGCGGTGGCCCCGGGAGCCAGGGGCGCGCCGTCGGGGGCGGGGTAGAGCTGCTCGTAGCCCGTGCCGTTGACGCGCACGTAGAAGCTCACCGCGACGTTGACGCCGGTCCCGGCGTCGCCGCGGTTGGTGACATTGGCGTGGAAGGTGATCCCGTCGCCCACGATGGGGTTGGCGGGCGTCGTCGAGAAGTCCAGGACCACGAGGTCGGGCGCGCGCACGTGGAAGGTCTGGTTCCCCGAGTTGTTCGTCTCGTTGGACTCCGAGACGGCGTAGCCCGGGTCCACGACGACGGCGAGCGTGTGGTTGCCCGCGAGCGCGACCCACGCCGTGGGGCAGGAGACGGCGTAGGCGTTGCCCGGAGCGGCGGCGTTGACGTGGCCCGTGCCCACGATGGCGGCGTCCACCTGGAACTGCACGTCGAAGGGGCCCGCCGGGGCGTTGCCCGCGTTGCGCACGACCGCGCTGAAGGTCACCGAGGCGCCCGCGACCGCGTCGGGCGTCGTCATGGAGTCGACGACGAGGTCGGGCGCGGGGACGAGGTAGGCGCCCTGCACGAGGGGCGCCAGGGGAGCGCCCGCGAGGAGCAGGACCAGGAGCGCGGCGAGGGGTGCGACGGGCGTGCGCATGGGTCTTCCCCCCTGCGGACGAGGCGGGGGGAGATGGTCTCTAGGGATCGAACGCTGTCGCGCGCCGCCTATGCCTTGGGCCGGTGGTGGAACGCGTCGGCCGCGCCGGGGCGCTTCTGCACGAGGTTCGTGCTCACGGCCTTGGCGATGGGCTTCCCCTCGTCGTTCACCACGTCCGCGGTCGCGTACACGATGGTCCTGCCGCGGCTCTCCACCTTGGCGTGGCAGCGCAGCCGCCCCTCGAAGGCGGGGCGCAGGAAGTTCACCTTGATCTCCAGCGTCGTGAACGTCTCGTCGGGCGCCAGCGTGCTGATGACCGCGTAGCCCATGGCCGCGTCGGCGAGGTCGCCCAGGATGCCGCCATGCACGCTCCCCATGGGGTTGTGGTGGCGCTGGTCCACGTCCAGCTCGAACGTCGCGAGGCCGGGCCCCGCGCTGGCGAGGCGCATCCCGATGAGCCGCGCGACCGGCGCCTCCTCCCGCGGGATGTGCAGCGTCTTGAGGATCTGCTCGTCGACGGGCATGGTCCGCGCGAACCCTTCGCGGGGGTTTCAGGGTTCGCCCGGGGAGGCGCCCAGCGCGAACGTCCGAAGCTCGCGCCCCAGCGCGTGCGCGGCGCGCTGCGCGGCGGGGGCGCCCTCCTCGCGCTCGACGAGGTGGAGCACGAGGTCGACGAGGGGCTCGCCGGGGAAGCACGTGAGGAGGCGGCCGTCCGCCACGAGGCGCGAGGCCGCGTTCTCGGCCGCGCCCGGGATGAGCGCCTCGCCGGGCAGGCGCGCGACGCGGCGCCCCTCCGCGAGGCCGGCCGCGGCGGCGAGGCGCACGGCGTCGCCCGAGGCGAGGGTCCACTGGCCGCGGCGGGCCCGCAGCGCGCGCAGAAGGCCCGCGTCGCGCAGCGCCTTCTCCGCGTCGCCGCCGGGAATGATGGCCACGCGGGCCGCCTCCAGCTTCGCGTAGCCCAGCGCGTGGGGCACGAGGCGCGCGCCTTCTCGCGTCGCGACGAGGGCCTCGGCGGCCACGAGGTCCGCGTCGAGGCCCGCGGCGCGCAGCGCGGCCAGGGCGCCCAGGGCCTCGTGCGCGCTCACGCCTTCGTAGAGGAGGATCGCGCGCATGGGCTCACGCGTATTCGTCGGGGCGCGACGCGGCCCATGCCGCGCCTGCGGCGCCCGCCAGCGCGCTGGCCGCCGCGAGGAGCGCCAGGAGGTTGTTCTGCGCGGTGGCCGCGCCCACGCCGAGGCTGGGGTCCACGCGCGGCACGAGCGCGTAGCTCAGCACGGCCCACAGCGCGGAGCCCGCCACGGCGCCCATGAGGAGCGCGCGGGGCGGAAGCTCCCGCTCCCACGTGGAGGCGAGCGCGGTGGCGCCCAGCATGATGGGGAACGCGAGCACGACGTAGTAGTAGAGCGCGTCGAAGACCGCCGAGGGCTTGTCGTTGACGAAGTAGCCGCCCCCGCGCCCGATGGTGATGGGCGTCGCCGCCAGGAAGGCCAGGAGCGAGAGCGCGAAGTACGCCAGCATGGCGAGGCCCGCCCACTTGGGCAGGTCGTCCTTGGAGAGGGCGAGGCAGAGCCCGCCCGCGAGGCCCGCGAGGAGGGCGAGGAGCACGAGGTTCCCCGCCAGCTGCGCGCCGGCAAGGGAGAGGAAGGCGACACCGAAGGCGCCGTATCCCGCCCGGAGCATGGCCACTCGGCTCACGCGGCGCGCAGCCGCCAAGGGGCGGGAAAGGCTTTCGGAAGGTCCCGGCCGCGCCGCGCGGTCACCCGTGCTGGGGCTTGGAGAAGAGGCGCTTGAGGAGCCCGCCCCGCGCGGGGCCGGAGGCAAGCTGCTCGACAGTCATGCGCGCGCCGCACGAGGGGCACCACGCGCGGTCGGGGCCGGGCATGCGGTTCGTGCTGGGCTCCTGCTGGAGGATGTCCATCTTGCAGGAGGGGCACTTCGATCCCAGGAACGCGCGCAGGTCGGCCATGGGCCCGGGGTGTGTCGCATCGGGGATATGAACCGTTGGTCCGAGTCCGTTGCCGGAGGCGACACTGGGGGCGCCGGATATGAAGGAAAAGCGTCACGGCGCCGGAGGGGGCCCTGGGGGCGCCCTCAGGTGCGGAGCACGATCTCGATGTTCACCGAGTCGGGGACCTGGATGCGCATGAGCTGGCGCAGGGCGCGCTCGTCGGCGTCGATGTCGATGAGGCGCTTGTGGATGCGCATCTCCCAGTGGTCGTAGGTCTCCGAGCCGCTGCCGTTGGGGGCCTTGCGGACGGGGATGTTGAGGCGGCGCGTGGGCAGCGGGATGGGGCCCGCGATGCGGACGCCCGTGCGCTCGGCGATGGTCTTGATCTGGCCAGCGACGCCGTCGATCTTCTTGGGGTCGTTGCCGGCGAGGCTGATGCGGGCCGTGTGAGCCATGTGCGGAGTCTCCAGCGCGAGTTTTTCGGCCCGGGGGCTCGCGGCGGCGTGTCCAGGAGCGGACCCCAGGGGGTCGTCACCGGACCGTCCGCCTCGGGGGCCGAACGTTCTCGCGGTGGCCGCCGATGCTGGGGCCCCTACTTAACGATTTGGCGCCCGGAAGCTTCCCGGCAAGGGCTATCCGGGGGGACCCCGCATGGGGCCCCGTCTCATGGTGCTGGGCTACACCTTCGAGCCGGTGGACGTGGCCGTCTTCTTCACGCTCCTTCTCCTGGAAGGGGTGCTGAGCTTCGACAACGCGGCCATCCTCGCGGCCATGGTCCGGAAGCTCCCCGAGGACGAGCGCCGCAAGGCCCTCCTCTACGGCCTGGGCGGCGCCTACGTCCTGCGCGCGACGGTCATCCTCTTCGCGTCGTTCATCATCCAGTTCTGGTGGCTCAAGCTCGTGGGCGGGGCCTACCTGCTCTACCTCTGCGTGAACCACTTCCGCCACTACAAGGAGCACGAGGGCGGCCCGCCGGGGCACGACGCGCCCAAGTTCAGCCAGAAGACGTTCCTGGGACTCACCGCCTTCTGGAGCATCGTCGTCGCGGTGGAATTGGCGGACCTCGCCTTCGCGCTGGACCAGGTGCTCGTCGCGGTCGCGCTCTCCACCAAGGTGCTCATCATCATCGCGGCCTCGTTCACGGGCATCCTGCTCCTGCGCGTCGCGGCGTACTACGTGGGGAAGCTCATGGACTGGTTCCCCGCCCTGGAGAGCCTGGCCTACGTGGCCGTGGGCTTCGTGGGCCTCAAGCTCCTCGTCCTCACCTCGTGGGAGGAGTGGCGCCACGAGCCGCTGGTCTCCAGCACGGTGGAGCGCGTCGGCAGCATCGCGGTCACGCTCTGCCTCATCGTGCTCCCCGTCGTCGTGAAGGCGCTCCTCCAGGCGTGGCGCCGCCCGGCCCGCCGCGCGAGCGACTAGGGTCTCACGAGAAACCATAGGGCCGCCGCCCCGGCTCGCCGCCGCATGCGCGCCCTCGCGATCGCCGGCCTCGCGCTCGCCCTCCTCGCCCCCACCCTGGCCGCGGGGGGCGGCGCGCCCCCGTGCGCCTCCAGCGTGGGGGACCTCGTGGTGGGCTCCGCGCACGGCCGCATCGCCACGCCCTGCGGCGCGCCCCGCGGCCTCGTCGTGATCCTCCACGGCTACGGCCACCAGGCGGCGGACCACGACGCGCACCTCGCGCGCCTCGCGGAGCTGGGCTTCGTCGCGTTCGCCATGGACTACTCGGGGCCCGTGGACGGCTTCCCCCTGAGGGCCGGCGCGCTGGACACCGAGGCCGCCCTCGCGCAGGTGCGCGGCGAGTGGGGCTTCTCCCACGGCGTCCTCTTCAGCGTCAGCATGGGCACCGCGGTGGCCTCCATGGTCCTCGCGGACGAGCACGGCTTCTTCACGGCCTGGGTCGACAGCGAAGGGCTCTCGCAGCTGGCCGAGACGTGGGCCGAGGCCACCGCGCTGGCCCCCGCCAACGGCTTCGCGAAGCTCGCGGCCCAGCGCATCCAGGAGGAGTGCGGCGGCAGCCCGGCCGTGGCGCCAGGATGCTATCACGAGCGCAGCGCCGCGCTGCGCGCCTACGCGTTCGAGGGCCTCCAGGAGGCGATCCTCCTCCACGACGTGAACGACGGGCTCGTGCCCTACAACCAGGGCCGCGAGATGGAGGCCGCCCTGGCGGCCCGGGGCGTGCCCACCGAGTTCTACACCGTGCTGCGCGGCGAGGCTGGCCACGAGGGGACGACGCTCACGAGCTACGGCGGGGAGAACGTCGATGGCCTCGCGGGGCACGGCGACGAGGGGGACGACTCGCAGGCCATGACCGCGCTGGGCTTCCGCCTGCTGGAGGAGGTCGCGACGGGGCAGCACGGCGCGGTCGCGGGGCACGCCCAGCTCGTCGTCGACCGCGACCTGGGGACGCTCCCCTGAGGAAACGGACTCCCCGCGCCCTTTATCCGGCCGGCCAGGCAAGGCCTGGGGGTGCCCGGACCCGTCCTGGGCGGCCTCGTGCTGGCCCTCCTCGTGGCCCCCACCGCCCCCGCGTCCGTGACGCTCCCCGTGACCGGCACGTCCACCGCCTCGTTGCCCGCCGTGAAGGCCACGCTGCCCGACCCCCCTTCGGCCGTCTCGCCGCCCCCTCCGGTCACGCCCACGCCGGCCACGCCCGGGCCCCCTTCGCCGCCGACCCCGCCCGCGAGCCCCACGATCCCCTCCCTGCCTGCGCCCTCGCCGCCGCTGCCGGACCCGCCGCCCCCGGTCGCGCTGCCCCCGCCCCTGGACCCGCCCGTGGGCGCAGCACCCCCTCCCGCGGCCCCCGCGGACGCGCCCCCGGCCTCGGCGCCCGCGCCGGCCGGCTCGGCGGACCCTCCTGCGGCGGCCCCCTCCGGCCCGCAGGCGACCGTGCAGCCCGCCGCGGTGGAGGTGGGCGTCGTCCCCCCGGGGCCCGTCGCCTCGCAGGGGCAGCTCGCGCTCCTGGGCGCCGGGGTGACCCTGGTGGCGGGCTTCGCCCTGATGCTGGCCCTCATGCGACGCTCCCAGACGTGACGCAACGCTGAAATCGGGCGCGCCGTCTCGCGCCGCGTGGACGCGTTCCTGCTGCGCCTCGCCCTCTCCTTCGTCGTGGGCGGGGGCACCGTGGCGGCGTTCACCACGGTCGCCGAGCGCGGCAACGCCCGCGTGGGGGGCCTGCTCCTCTCCTTCCCCGTGAAGGTCACCGTCTCGCTGGTGCTCATCGCGCTCAACGAGGGCGTGGGCTTCGCGGCCACCAGCGCCACCGCCGTCCCCGCGGGCATCGCGGTCAACGCCGTCTTCCTCGTGGCGACCGCGCTCCTCGTGCGCCGCCTCGCGCCCTGGCCCGCCATCGCGGCCGCGCTGGCGCTCTGGGCCGCCGCCGGGCTCGCCGTCGTGCTCTGGCTCCCCGAGGGGCTCGCGTGGTCCCTGGCGGCGTGGGGCGCGGTCGCCCTGGCGGCCCTCGCCCTCCTCGCGCGCATCCCCGCGCTGCGCGGCGAGAAGCGCGCCAAGGCCGACCCCGCTCCCCTCTCGTGGTGGCGCCTCGCGCTTCGCGCCTGCGCCGCGGGCGCCGTCGTCGCGGGCAGCATCGTCGTCGCGCACTACGGCGGCCCCATCCTGGGCGGCCTCGCCAGCGTGTTCCCCAGCGGCTTCATCACCACCATGGTGATCCTCACGAGGAAGCACGGCGCGGACTTCACCGGCGCCACCGTGCGCGTCATGGTGGCCGGCACCGCGGCGCCCTCCCTCTTCGGCGCGGCCGTCGCGTTCGCCTACCCCGCGCTGGGCGTCCTGTGGGGGACGCTGGCCTCCGTCGCCCTCGCGGGGTGCGTCTCGCTCGGCGTGGGCGCGCTCCTGCGGCGGGCGCACGCGCGCGAGAGCGCGGAGGCCGAGCCCGTCGCGGCCTAGCACACGGCGCAGCGCGCGAGATCCAAGGCCTCGACGCGCGCCGGGTCCGCGGGCCCCTGCGAGGTGCCCTGCGTCTCGGCGCCCACCACCACCGCCGTCACGGCGCACGCCTCCGCGGGGCAGCCGTGGGCGCGAATGGCCAGCGTCCAGGGGCCCGCGTCGAGGTCGGCGCCCTGCTTGGCGAGAATCGCGTCGCGCTGGCACGCCAGCACGGGCACGGTGTGGTTGGCCCACCAGAGGTCCGCGTCGCGGCCGGGCAGGAGGCACGCGTCCACGCGGACGCCCTCCCGCGCCAGCACGCGGTACGCCACGCGCCCCGCCTTCGCCACGTCCAGGTGGACGGCGAACTCGTGGGCGGTCGCGTTCGCGTGGAAGGTGGAGCCCGCGTCCGGGTCGTCGGGGAAGGCGTCCTGCACCGTGGCCACGGGGGCGCGGAAGCACCCGGCGAGGGCGACCGCCACGAGGAGAAGCGCGAAGAGGGGCGCGGCGCGCACGAAGGGCCCATTCGCCCCCCGGCCTTGAACCCATCGCAGGCGCGGGAGCGCCATGGCGGGCGCCCGCCCGCCTGCCCTGATAGCAGGGCCCGCCCGCCGGCCCTCGCCCCCACCCCGGGGGACCCCATCACCGTTATATCCACCCCCTGGAATGGGACCCGCATGGACGCGCCCGCCCCGGTCCCGCCGACCCCCAGCGTCCCCGAGGGGCTCCCCCCTTCCGCGCGCCACGTCTTCGACACGCTGACCCAGCGCGGCCCCCTCACCCACAAGGACCTCGTCCTCGCCACCGGCATGCCCGGCCGCACCGTGCGCTACGCCGTGGGCCGCCTGCGCGAGGCCGGCGTCATCGGCGCGCGGTGCAACCTCATGGACTGCCGGCAGTGCTACTTCTTCGTCAGCCAGCAGTGCCCTGGCAACGGACAATCTCCATTCGTGAAGACGCCCTGGCGCATGCTGTGAGCGGGCCGCTGGCCATCCACGCCATGACCCCGGATCGCTGGCCCGACGTGGAGCGCTTCTTCCAGGGCACGCACGCGGGGTATTGCTGGTGCATGTCGTGGCGTTTGACGAGCACGCAGTTCGCGGCGCTCGACTCCCCGGGACGCAAGCGCGCGATGGGCCGGCTCGTGAAGGGCGGCGCGCCCGTGGGCATCCTCGCCTACGACCCAGAGGGGGGAGCCCGTGGGCTGGTTCTCGGTGGCCCCGCGGGAGACGTACGGCCGCATGGCGAGCGCGCGCACGATCCCAGAGGCAGAGGCGGGAACGTGGAGCGTCGCGTGCCTCCTCGTGGCGCCGGGCCACCGCGGCCACGGGCTCACGCGGCCCATCCTGCGCGCGGCGGTGGAGCACGCGCGGGGGGCCCGCGACCAGCCACCGCCACATGGGGTTCGCGGCCACGTACCGCAAGGCGGGATCCAAGGCCGCGAAGGCGGCGCCCGGCAAGCGGGCGCGCATGGTGATCGAGCTCCGCTACGCCGGGATCGCCCGGAAGTGCGTGACGACGCGCTCCATGTCGCGCAGGAGCGCGAGCCCCTTGGGCGTGAGGCCGTAGGCCTGCCCGCGGCGCTCGACGAAGCCCAGGGCGAGGAGGCCGTCGAGGTAGCGGCGCAGCATGGCGTGGCTCACGTTGGCGGCGTACATGATGCGCGTGCGCCCCTCGCCGGAGTTCGCTGCGCGGAGGATCGCGAGCGCGATGTCGAACTCGCCGCGCCGCTCGCCGAAGGTCCCTCCAAGGACGTCCATGCCCGGCGCGTGGGGCCCCGGAGGCGGAGCCGGTTGCGGTACGATCGTTCACCGCGCAGAGGCGAGCCTTTCGAGGATGCCGCGCGTGGCCTCCACGAGAAGGTCGGCCTCGACGGTCGTGTTGTAGGGGCCGAAGGAGGCACGCACGGCGCCGGGCACGTCGTGGGCGTTGAACCACGAGTGGAGGCAGTGGTCGCCGCTGCGCACGAGGATGCGGTGCTTGTCCTCCAGCAGGATCGCCAGCGTGTGCGGGTCGGCGTCCTCCAGCGCGAAGGGGACGATGGCGCCGCGCGTGGCGAGGGGCGCGCCCACGAGTCGCAGGCCCGCGACGCCTTCGAGGCCCTTCGCCGCGCGCTGCATGAGGGCCTTGCCGTGGGCGCGCACCTCCTCCATGCCCAGGCGGCGCAGGTACTCGATGGCGGCGAGGCTCCCGGCGAAGCCGGCGTAGTTCTGGAGCCCGGCCTCGAACTTGGCGGGCGCGTCCAGCAGCACGGCGTCCTCGTAGGTGGTGCGCGCGACGGTGTCGCCCCCCGTCATGAACGGCCCCAGCGCGGCGACGGCGTCGGGCGTCGCGAGGAGCGCGCCGACGCCGGTGGGGCCCAGCATCTTGTGGAGCGAGACGGCGTAGTAGTCGGCCCCCAGCCGCGCGACGTCCACGGGCCCGTGGGCGGCGGCCTGCGCGCCGTCGAGGAGGAGCCGCGCGCCCGCCTCGTGGGCCAGGGCCGCCAGCTCGCGGGCGGGGACCTCGTGGCCGTCGAGGTTGGAGACGTGCACGGCCGCGACGAGGGCCACGTCGCCGCGGGCGAGGCGGTCGCGCCACGCGGAGAGGTCCAGCGTCCCGTCCCCGCGGGAGGGCACCACCTCGTGGCGCACGCCGCGGCTTGATAGCATCTGCCAGGGGACGAGGTTGCTGTTGTGCTCGCGGTCGGTGGTGAGCACGACGTCGCCGCGCTTCCAGGGGTGGGCGTGCGCGACGAGGTTGATCGCCTCGGTGGCGTTCTTGGTGAAGACCGTCGACTCGGGGCGCCCGCCCAGGAAGGAGGCCAGCGCGCGGCGCGCGGCCTCCATCTGCTCCTCGACGCGGAGGCTCCCCTCGTAGACGGCGCGACCCGCGCAGAAGGGCGTCTCCTCGTAGTAGCGCGTGACGGCCTCGATGACGCTGCGGGGCTTCAGCGTCATGCAGGCGTTGTCCAGGTAGACCGGCGCGTCGGGCTTCGACAGCAGCGGGAAGTCCTTGCGGATCGCCTCGGCGTTCAGGCCCATCCCATGGCCCCCTTGAAGGCCGCCATGGCGACGCGGGCCTTGTCCATCTCGCGCGTCTTGAAGAGGAGCTTGCCCGACTCGAAGACCGACAGCTCCACGTCCTCCCACCTGACGACGAGGACGATGCCGGCGTTGGCCAGGGGCTCGAAGCCCGCGTCCTGGAGGTCGCGCTCGACGTCGGCGAGCTTCAGCTTCAGGCGCAAGCGCGGGACGGCCTCGTAGCCGGCGCGGTTCTTGCAAAGCTCCAGGACGCTGTAGTCCGGCGCGGCCACGGATTTCGGGAGACCGGGCCTCGTCAAGAATCTTCGCCCGGAGGGCACTCCCGCCGCGGCCGGCGCAGCGGGGCGAGGGCCGCGAGGAGGAAGGCGACGCCCGCGCACGAGGCGACCGCGGCGGGCCACGAGGGCATGGGCGAGAGGGAGGCCGCCGCGCCCAGCGCGCCCCCGAGGCCAAGGCCCGCCGCCGCGGGGATCGTCCAGCGCGGGTCGGGCACGTTGTTGAGCACCACCGGGAGGCCCAGGAGCGCCAGCGCGGCGATCGCGCACGCGAGAGCGCCCAGCGCGGCCTCGGCCGCGGCGATCACGGCGTCCGCGCGGTCGGGGAAGCCCAGGACCACGAGGAACGCGGCAGCGAGGGCCAGGAGGGAGGCGGCGAGGGCGAAGGGGCGCGCGTCGCGGGCGCGGGGACCGCGGGGCTTCGCTTCGGGAGCCGGCCGCGCGAGGCTGCCCACGGCGAGCACGACGCCCGCGCCCAGGACCAGCGCCGCGGGGGCGCCCAGCGGCAGGGGCGCGAGGAAGACCAGGACCGCGAGGAGCGCGCCCGCGTCGACGAGGGCAACGCCTGCGCGCAGCGGGCCCGCCGCCAGGGGCGCGCCGCGGGAGCGCGGGACGAGGTGCGCGAGCCCGCCCAGCGCGAAGAGGGCCAGCGCGGCGAGCCACGCGATGGTGGGCGCGGTGGAGCGCAGCGGCAGCAGCGCGAGCAGGGCGCCGGCGACGAGGAACGCCGCCGCGCCCGATGCGAGCGCGAAGACCGCGGCGGAGTCGCCCGCGCGATGCCCCCCCTCCGTGCGCCAGAAGGGGACGCCGCCGCGCCACGGCTCGCCGCGCAGGCCCGACATGAGGAGGATCGCGCCGAAGGAGGCCAGCGCCAGGGCGAACGCGACGGCGGCCGCCGCGTCCAGGGGCCCGCCCAGCGCGGCGGCCAGGGCGCCCAGGCCCAGGAGCCATGGGCCGGCGTGCTGCGCGACGGCGGGCGCCACCAGCGAGCGCTTGGCGAAGCTGGGCACGTACCAGAACGCCAGCGCCTCGGCGAGGAGCGTCAGCGACGCGAGGGCGAGGGGCACGTGCGCGTCGGGTGCAGGCACGGGGCTCCCCAGCGCGGGGGCCAGCGCGCTTGCGGCGGCAAGGGCGCCCAGCGCGAGCCCCACCGCGACGTGCAGCCGGACGTCCACGTGCCGCGCCATCCTACGCCGTCCGGGGGACGAGGCCAAGGTCTTGCGCGAGGCGCGCGCCGTCGCGGCGCCCCTCCTCCACGGCGGCGCGCAGCTTCGCGACGTCGCGCGTGAGGCGCGAGACGCCCAGGTCGCGGGAGGGTTGCACGAGGCGCACGCGCACGCCCGGGGGCGGGCTCTGCGCGAGGCGCAGCGCGGCGTTCTGGAGCGCGCTGTGCTGCGCTGTCGCCTCCCTCAGCGCGGGGAACCTGCGCCCCACCGCGCGCACGACGATCTGCGGCTCGGGGCGGCGCTCGCCCGCGACGCGGCTCGCGACCACGATGATATCACGGTGGCCGTCCTCGATGGCCTTCGCCACCGGGATGGGGTCGGTCATGCCGCCGTCCACGTAGCGGCGGCCCTCGATCTCCACGGGCGCCTCGGAGACGAGGGGGAGCGCGCTGGTGGCGTGCAGCACGCGGAACGGGTCCTGCGCCTTGCGGAGGTCCACGTACACGCTCTCCGCCCGGTCGGCGTCCGCCAGCGTGACCCACACGGGGAAGGGCGCCGCGCGCAGCTTCGCGACGTCCATGCCGAAGTGGTTGGGGTACATCTCGCCGTAGAGCCGCGAGAAGTTGAGGATGGGCCGGCGCACCAGGGCGCGGCGGTAGGAGAGGAGCGAGCGGTCCACGATGTGGTCCCACGTCGTGACGCCCACGGCGGTCTGCCCGGCGGCGTACCACGCGGCGATGGCGCCGCCTGCGGACGTGCCGTAGATCGCCTCCGGGACGAGGCCCGCGACGGCCAGCGCGTCCGCGACGCCGCTGCCGTACGTGGCGCGCGCGGCGCCGCCCTCCAGCACGAGGGTGACCACGAGCGCGCGATGCAGGGCGCGTGGCTTAAACGATCTCCCCCGTTTGGCGCCTGCATGGACGAGGCCTTCTTCCGCGCGAAGTACGACGCCGACAAGGCGAACCAGGCGAAGCAGCCCTGGGCGGAGTACCAGAAGTGGGTGCAGCGCTTCTATGAGGGGCAGCGCTTCCCGCCCATCGCGGGGTGGGCCGAGCGCGAGAAGGACCTCGTGGCCAAGGCGCCGCAGGCGCGCGGGCAGATCGAGGCCGTGGGGCGCCTCATCGCGGCCGAGTGGGCCAAGGACAACGCGGTCCGCAAGGTCAGCACGTCCGACCTCCAGGCGTGGGGCTCGCAGTTCAAGGACGCGGCCAAGGACCCGGCGAAGCTCGTCGCGGCCCTCCAAGAGGTGCAGGCCGAGGTGGCGAAGCGCACCGGCTCAGCGTAGGCGCTTCTGGAGCGCGGCCTTCACGCCGGGCCACTCGCCGTCGATCACGCTGTAGACGACGCTCGTGCGCAGGCCGCCTTCGAGGTTGCGCCGCCAGTTCCTCAGCACGCCCTCGCGGGTGGCGCCGAGGCGCTCGATTGCGCGCTGGCTGCGCTCGTTGCGCGCGTCGGTCACGAGCTGCACGCGCGCGAGCTTGAGCGCCTCGAACGCGTGCGTCAGCAGGAGGAGCTTCGCCTCGGTGTTGACGCCGCTGCGCCGCGCCTGCGCCGCGAGCCACGTGTGGCCGATCTCCGCGCTGCGCTCCTTCTCGTTGAGGTCGAAGAGGCTGGTGCTCCCCACGAGCCTGCCCGTGGCGGCGTCGCGCTGCGCGAACGCCAGCGATCGCCCCGTGGGGCGGTCCTCCCTGCGCGCGGCGATCCAGGCGAGCATCTCCTCCTCGGTGCGCGGCGCGGTGTTGGTCCAGCGGAACACGTCGTCGTCGGGCCCGATGGCGGCGGCCAGCTCCTTCGCGTGCTCCGGCAGCAGGGGCTCCAGCGTGACGTGGCGGCCCCGCAGGAGGACGGCGTGATCCATGCCCCCTGGATCGGGCCGCGAGAGAAAGGCCTATCGCCCCCGCCCGCCTCGCCAGGCGCGTGACCCGTCTCGCGGCGCCCGACGCCGAGGGCATCCGCGCCGCCGCGGCCGCGCTGCGCCGCGGGGACCTCGTGGTGTTCCCCACCGAGACGGTGTACGGCCTGGGCGCCGACGCGCTGCGCCCCGACGCGGTGGCGCGCGTCTTCGCCGCCAAGGGGCGCCCCGCCGACAACCCGCTCATCGTCCACGCCCTCGACGCCGCGGCGGCGCGGCGGCTCTGCCGCGCGTGGCCCGCCGAGGCCGACGCCCTGGCGCGCGCCTTCTGGCCCGGCCCCCTCACGCTGGTCCTCCCCCGCGACCCCAAGGTCCCTGATATCACCACAGGAGGGCTCGACAGCGTGGCCCTCCGCGTGCCGGCGCACCCCGTCGCCCTGGCGCTCCTCGCCGAGTCGGGCCTCCCTGTGGCGGCGCCCAGCGCGAACCGCTCGGGCCGCCCCAGCCCCACGCGGGCGGCCGACGCGCTCGCGGACCTGGGCGACGCCGTGTCGGTCTACCTCGACGGCGGCCCGACCCGCGTGGGCGTCGAGTCCACCGTCGTCTCCCTCGTGGGGGCCCCCACGGTGCTGCGGCCCGGCGGCGTCGGGCTGGAGCGGCTGCGCGCGGTCGTCCCCGGCCTGCGCGTCGCGGAGCCCTCGCGGGAGGGGCCCGTCCTCTCGCCCGGCACCCGCTACCGCCACTACGCGCCCCGCGCCCGCGTCGTGATATCACCACCGGGCGGCGCCGCGCAGGAGGCCGAGCGCCTCACGGGCCGCGTCGCCATCGTGGCGGCGGCGGAGAGCGGCCTCTCGGGGCCCCACGTCCGCGTGCCCGGCGCGCGGCGCGACGCGGAGGCGTGGGCGCGCCAGCTCTTCGCCCTGCTGCGCGACCTCGACGCGCAGGGCTACGACGCCATCGTGGTGGAGGCGATCCCCGAGGAGGGGCTGGGCCTCGCCGTGATGAACCGCCTGCGCAAGGCCGCGGAGGGCGGATGACCCTCTTCCGCGGCCCGCGCTGGGAGGAGGGCGCCTTCGTCGAGGGGTGGGTCGAGGTCGAGGCGGGCCGCATCGCGGCGCTGGGCCGCGGTGCGCCCCCGCGCCCCGCGGACGTGTCGGGCGTCCTCGTGCCCGGCCTCGTGAACGCGCACACGCACATGGGCGACTTCGCGCTGCGCGGCCGCATCCCGGACGACATCAGCCTGGAGGCCCTCGTGGCTCCGCCCCACGGGCTCAAGCACCGGCTCCTCGCGCAGACGCCTCCGGACGCCCTGCGCGCCGGCATGCGGGCCGCGCTGGAGGAGGCGCGCGCGGGCGCGACGGCGCTCGTCTACGACTTCCGCGAGGGGGGCCCCGAGGGCGCGCGCATGCTCCGCGAGGTCGCGCAGGGGCGCGCCGTCGTGCTGGGGCGCCCCGCCGCGGCGCTGCCCGAGGCGGACGGGCTGGGCCTCTCGGCGATCCGCGACGCGGGCGTGGAGGAGGCGCGCGCGCAGCGCGATGCGGCCCGGCGCGCGGGCAAGCGATTCGCGCTCCACTGGGGCGAGGCCGCGCCCGAAAGCGTGGACGCCCTGCTGGACCTCGCGCCGGACTTCGCGGTCCACGCGCTGCACGCGAGCGCCGCGGACCTGGAGCGCGTCGCCGAGGCGAGGATCCCCCTGGTGGCGTGCCCCCGCTCCAACGCGCGCCTCGCGAAGCGCCTGCCCGACGTGCGGGCGTGGCTCGACGCGGGCGTCGCCGCGTGCCTGGGCAGCGACAACGCGATGCTCCAGACGACGGGCCTGCTCGACGAGCTTCGCTTCGCGCGCGAGGCGCTGCGCGGCGTGCGGCCCGAGGAACTGGTGGCGATGGCCGTGGACGCGCCGCGCGCGCGGCTCGACCCTCCCGGGATGCGCGCGTGGCGCGAGGGCGAGCCCGCGGGGTTCGTCGCGCTGGCGCCGCGGGGGAGCGATCCCCTGGCGGCGCTCTTCGCGCCGGACGCGCGCGTCCTCGCCTGGGGCGATCAGCCCATGAGGTCGTAGGCCATGTAGTAGGGGCCGTCCACGACGCCCTGGTTGCACCAGGCCTGCATGTTGGCGCGGCCCAGGAGCGAGCAGCCCGAGATGCCGGTGCCGTTGGTGGTGGTGCCGGTGAGGCTGATGGCGTAGCAGGGCCCGCGGCTGCCGCAGGTGGCGTTGCCCATGAGCGTGATGGAGAGGAGCTTGCCGTTGGCGTCGCCCAGCGTGGTGACGGCGATGCCGCTGGAGTTGGCCTTCCCCAGGCCGCTCACGGAGACGAGCGAGGAGTAGGTGGAGCCCGTGCCGCTGGCGGCGCTTCCGCCGCTGGCGTCGCCGGTGCCCGAGACGGCGACGCCGGGGGCGCACGCGACGACGACGCTCACGCAGCTGGCGTTGGCGTCGGAGAGCCCGGACACGGAGACGCCTCCCGTCTGCGCGTCGTTGGTGGGCTGGATGTTGACAAGCTGCGCCGACGCGGCGGGCGCGACGGCGATGAGGGAGCAGAGAGCGATCATGCCCAGCCTCCGGGGCAGGTAGCCTTCCATGCCCCTGACTCCTCTGGCAGGTCCCATTTCAACCTTCGCCCCGGAATCCAGGGGACTCGTCAACCCGGGATGGACCCGTGGGGGGCCTCATAAAGGGCCTTTCGGGCCGGGGCCGCGGCGCTCCTCCCACTCGTCGATGGTGGCCGGCCAGTCGTCGTGCATGAGCTTGGAGAGGGAGCGGTCCGCCAGCATGCGCCCCCCGGTCTGGCAGCGGGGGCAGTAGTTGGACTCCGACTCGCCCCGCACGATGCGCTGCACCTCGGTCCCGCACACGGGGCAGGGCTCCCCGTGCCGGCCGTGGACGGCCATCCCCTCGCGGAACGCCGTGACCTTGGTGGGCCACTTCCCCTTGCGCTCGGCGCGGAGCCGGTCGGTCCACTCCAGGAGGACGAGGCGGGTGGCGTCGTGGAGGCGCGCCATCTCCTCCTCGTCGAGGTTCGTGGTCATCTGCATGGGCGAGAGGCGCGCGCGGTGGAGGATCTCGTCGCTGTACGCGTTCCCCACGCCGGAGAGAATCTTGGGGTCGGTCATGGCGCGCTTGAGGGTGTGCCGCTCGCGGCGCAGCGCCTCGGCGAACTGCGCGGGCGTCGCGTCCAGGGGCTCGATCCCTCCCGCGTCGAGGACGCGAAGCTCCGCCTCGCCGGCCACGACGTGGATCGCCGCGCGCTGGCGCGTCGCCTGCTCGGTGAGGAGGAGCGAGCCCTCGGGGAACTCCAGCGCGGCGAGCTGCGAACGCCCCTTGGGTCTGATATCAGGGGGACGCCACGCGAGGCGGCCCGCGATCATGAGGTGGATGGCGAGGAAGAGGTCCCCCTCCAGCGCGAGCACGATGCGCTTGCCCATCCTGCGGACCTCCAGCACGCGGCGCCCCTGCACGGCCCGCAGCGGAGGCTCGAAGGTGCGCAGCACGAAGGGGCTCGCGACGCGCGCCGCCACCAGGGGCTGGCCCAGCACGCGCTCGCGCAGTGCCTCGACGTACACCGTCACGTCGGGAAGCTCAGGCACCCGCGGGCTCGCCCTCCGGGGCCGGCGCGCGCCGGCGGCGCCATGCGGCGAGCGCGTGCACGGGGAACGCGGCCGCGAGCATGAGGAGCACCGCCGCGGCGCCGCCCACGCCGATGTTGTCCTTGGCGTCCCAGAGCGAGGCCGCGGTGACCGCGACGGTGGCCAGCGCCCACAGGATGGGGAGCCACGCGCCGCCGGGGGCGCGGAAGTGGTCGGGCGCGCCCTGCCCCGTGCGTCGCAGGCGGAAGAGCGCCGCGACCGCCAGGAGAGATAGCAATCCCAGCGCGCTGACGTAGAACGAGACGAGGCCGCGGATGCCCGCCAGCGCGGCGTAGCCCAGCGCGAGGGCGAAGACGAGGGCCAGCGCGGGGACGGGCGTCTCCAGGCGCGGGTGCAGCTTCGCGAAGAGGGGAAGGAAGTGCCCGTCGCGGGCGGCGCCGAAGGCGTAGCGCGAGCCCGCCAGCATGATGCCCGCCGCGCCTGCGCTGCCCACGGTGAAGTAGAGGAGAAGCGCCGCGCGCTGCGCGCCGGGGCCGAACGCCGCGCCGATGGACGCGAAGACGCCCAGCCCGTTCCCGGTCGCGCCGCCGAATCCCAGGACCGCGAGGGTGGCGACGCCCATGACGAGGAAGAGGAGGCACGAGACGGCGAGGCCGCCCAGCAAGGCGCGGGGGAGCGCGCGCCGCGGCTCGCGCAGGTCCTCCGCCAGGGCGACCACGTCGTAGGCGCCGTCGTAGAGCAGCATCGCCACGGGGACGGCCGCCACCGCCAGCGCCCACCAGGGCGCGCCGGGCGTCGCGGGGGCGAGGGCGTCGGGCGCGACGTGGCCGCGCGCCACGACCCACAGGGCGGCCGCCACGAGGACGGCGAGGACGACGGCCTTCACCGCGGCCCACGCGACCACGAGCCGGCCGCTGGCCTTGATGCCGAAGGCGTTGGCCCAGAAGCCCAGCGCGAGGAGGAGCGCGGCGGCCTGGAGCTCGCCCGCGGGCGTCAGGCGGCCGAAGAGCCCTTCGAGGAACTGCACGTCGATCTGCACGATGAGGGCCAGCGTGGCGGGGATCACGACGGCGAAGGCGGCCCACGCGCGGAAGAAGCCCCAGCGCGGGCCGAACGCGCGCTCCACGTAGGCGTACTCGCCGCCCGCGCGGGGGAAGCGCGTGGAAAGCTCGGCGAACGCCAGCGATCCGGCCGCGGTGTAGAGCGCGCCCACGAGGAGGACGGCGACGAGCATGAGGGCCGAGGAGGTGGCCTGCACGAGGAGGCCGATGGTGTAGAGGCCCACGACGTAGCCGACGACGAAGCAGCCGGCGACGAACGCGGAGAGCCTCCCGGGCAGCCTCGTCGTCTCCACGCGGCGGCCAGGGGCGGAGCGGCAGAAAAGCCTACGTCCTGCGGGGCGCGAGGGGCAGCGCGAGGAGGCCCGCCGCCAGCGCCCAGGCGGCGACCGCCGGCTGGAGCCACGAGACGTAGCCCACGAGGAGCGTCTCCACGAGGATCCACACCAGGGCGCCCGCGGTCGCGGCGCCGGCCAGGACCCAGCCGGCGCGCCAGCCGCGCAGCGCGCCCAGCGCCGCCGCGAGGCTCAGGACGCCCAGCCCTAAGAGGAGCGAGCCGGGGACGAGGAAGTCGGGGAACGCGCCGCGCAGCAGGGAGACGGGCATGCCCAGGAGGCTGCCGTCGGGGCGCCACGCCAGGCCGGCGCCGCCCGCGACCTCGGCTGCGCCCAGGAGCGCCGCGAGGGCGACGAACGCGCGGCGCGCCCACGCGCGGGGGCCCTCGGCGGCGCGCGCGGGGCGACGGAGGAAGGTGTCTTCGCCCATGCGATCACCACGATGGGCAACGGCTTGGGCGGGAAAAGGGGGGCGCCTGGTTCTCGGGGGAAGGAAGCGGGACGCGCCTAGCGCCAGAAGGAGTAGCGCTCGACGAGCTGGCCCAGGGCGTTGCGCTGGTCCCGCGTGATGGTCTCGTCGGCGACCTTCTCGTCGAGGAACTGCTGCGCCTCGGCGGTGCTCTGGCGCGCGCCGCGGGCGAAGAGGCCCTCCAGGAACGCGCGGATGTGCTGGTCGTCCATGCCCCCCTCCATGCGGACGAGGATCGCCTTGGCGTCGTGCATGAAGTGGCCCTTGCGCCCCTGGGCCATCATGCGCTGGCGCGCGTTGGCGGCGGGCGGCGCGCGGAAGGCGCTGGGCTCGCGGAAGCCGCCGCCCTGCTGCGGGCGGGGGGCGGGGGGCGCGCGCTGGGCGAAGCACTCCCGGCAGAAGACGGGGCGCCCGGGGGTGGGCGCGAAGGGAACGGAGGTCTCCTTGCCGCACTTCGAGCAGGTGACCTGCGTCCGGACGCCGGCGGCGCCGGACGGATTGGAACCAACCATCGCCCCCGGTTGGGGCTTCTCCCTGATAAGCCATCGCTCTGGCAGCCGTGAAGCCTCGCCTAGCCATCGCGCAGCACGGCCAGGCGGGCAGCCGGGCCCGGGGCCGCGCGGAAGGCCGACCCGCCTAGGCGAGGAGGTTGTCCGTGCTCCAGAAGAGGCACGGGCCCTCGCCCACGGGCGGGCACTGGACCACGGCGACGCGCGGCCCGCAGGTGAGGCGGACGTCCACCGAGGTCGTGAGGACGGTGGCGCCCTTCTCCAGGCAGACCGGCGGCGTGGCGGACGCCGGGGAGGCGACGAGGGGGAGCGCGACGGCGCAGACGAGGATCGCAAGAAGGAGCTTCATGGACAGCCTCGCGCCCGCATGACGCAGGGGCGTCTTGAGCGCTTCGCGCGCGGAGCGCTTCGCATGAAGCGGAGCGAAGTCCAAGCCACCCTGCGCCCATGGCGCGCCGATGCGCGCCGCAGCCGCCGCCCTTCTCGTGCTCCTCCTTGCGACCTTCGCCCCCCTCGTCCACGCGGGCGACCCGCCCGCCGCGTCGTGCGACCTGGACGACGACCTCTACGAGCACTGCAACGTGGGCGACGTGAACGTCGTCTACGGGCCTGGCTGCGCGGGCGTCAAGCTCGGCGCGCCCGCCGAGTGCCGCAGCATCCTGCCTTGAGGCGCCTCACGCCCGCGCGCGGCCCAGCCCGCTTCTCGGGACGGCGGAGGCGCGGACGCGCAGCTTCGTGCGCTCCTCGATGACCTCCGCGTGCGCGTCCAGCTGGCTCACGAACCCCTCCAGGAACGCCTTCACGAACGGCTTCGCGCTGGGCTCCGTGAGGATGAGCGCCCAGCTCCTCTCGGACTCCGGCGCCAGGTAGAACCAGTTGGCCGACTCCATGACGCGCAGCATGTCCAGCACGTCCGCCATCCCCTTGTCGCGGTACTGCCGCCCGTGCTCCGCGCCGATCTCGCGCAGCCCCGCCCAGAACGACGCGGGCGCGCCCGCCAGCTGCTCGAAGAAGAGGCGCACGTGCGCGACGTCCAGGATCACGTGCTCGCGGTTGGCCAGCAGCTCGGTCCACGTCCGCAGGTCGTGGTCCGTCGGCCGGTCGCGCCCCCGCTGACGCTTCACGTAGATGCGCAGCGCGCGCCGGATGAGGTTCGCCTTGGAGTCCCCTCCGTTCTCCTGGAGCGCATCCAGCGCATCGGCCAGATCGTCGTCCAGCGAGATCGTGAGGCGTTGCACGCGACTGCCCCGGCACGCTTCGCACGTCAAGCTTCTGGTCCCTTCACCAGGGATCACCGCGCTGAACCGCCGCGCACCGCCGCGCGCCACGGCCCTCCGCGCGTCATCGTCGCATACTTCCCCCCGGCGCGCCATATCCGGGTTCGCGAACGTACCTGCCTTCCCGTCGCGGCGGACCGTCCGGCCTGTTCCCTCACCCTTCAGGACCGGACGATCCGGCCAGCGCGGAAGCGGCCGAACTGCAGGCGCGGGGCCTTCCCCTGCGCCGCGTGGTGCGCGCCAAGGAGGTCGCCCTCGACCTCCAGCCTCTGGTGCAAGGGGATGCCCGTGGGCAGGGCCGCGAAGGAGAGGCGGAGCGCGGGCGCACGAACGAGGGGTTGCGGCCCGCGCCCGGGTCCGCCACGGTGATGCGCCGACACCCCGTCGGAGCCGGTGCGATGGCTGGCCTTCGCGGCGTGCGCGATGATGATGCTGCCGCTTTCCAGGTGTGCTGCCCTCCAGCCGCGGCAGGTGGCGCTTGTGGTCTTCCACGAGACGAAGGCCCCCGTCAACGTCACGCCACGGTGACCGCCGTGGGCCATGCGACGTTCCGTGCCGCGCTCCAGCAAAGCCCCCCTCGCTCCGGCGGTGGCCCACGGCCCCGTGATCCACCGGACCAGCCCCCGGCTCGCCCTCCGCGTCTTCAACGACGCGGGCCTGCCGCCCTTCGAGGAGACGGCCCCATCCCCGGATCGAGATATCTTCTGGTCAAGGCCTCGAAGCGGACGGCGACGGAGCTCCTCGACCACCCGCCCGAGATCCTTTGAGCCCGCCGCTCCCGCGGGGCCGTCGGGCAAGGCCCTCGCGTGGCTCCTGCGCCCGCGCGCCCCCGCCCAAGGAAGGGCAGCGACGCGGGAGGGCTCGCGCTCGGACGTCGAGAATGAGAAAAAGACGCGCGGCCTCGTGATATCACAAGGCCGCGTAGAGCGCGCTTAGCGCTCCTCGATATCCAGGCAGAGGCCCGCGGCCACGGTCGTGCCCATGTCGCGGATTCGGCCGAACCTGCGGGTTCGGCCTCGCGCGGCCTGGCGGCCGCGCTGGCGACGCGGGACAGCGCTCGCGCTCAGCGAAACAAAATGAAAAGAAAAGGGGGCGCGCGTCGGCGCGCCCCGGCGAAGTGTTTAGCGCTCCTCGATGTCCAGGCAGAGGCCGGCCGCGACGGTCGTACCCATGTCGCGGATGGCGAAGCGGGACATGTGGGGGATGTCCTTGCTGCGCTCGATGGACAGGGGGCGGCTGGGGCGGATCTTCACGATGGCGATGTCCCCGGTCTTGAGGAACTGGGGGTTCTCCTCCTTGACCTGGCCCGTCTTGGGGTCGAGCTTCTTCTGCAGCTCCTCGAAGGTGCAGGCGAGCTGCGCCGTGTGGATGTGGAACACGGGCGTGTAGCCGGCCGCGATCACGGAGGGGTGCTGGAGGACGGCGACCTGCGCGACGAAGGTCTTGGCGACCTTGGGCGGGTTGTTGGGGTGGCCGGCCACGTCGCCGCGGCGGATGTCCTTCTTGCCGATGCCGCGGACGTTGAAGCCGACGTTGTCGCCGGGCAGCGCCTGGGGGTGCGTCTCGTGGTGCATCTCGATGGTCTTGCACTCACCGGACACGCCGGAGGGCTGGAAGACGAGGTTGTCGTTGACCTTCAGGATGCCCGTCTCGACGCGGCCCACGGGGACCGTGCCGATGCCGGTGATGGAGTAGACGTCCTGCACCGGGAGGCGGAGGGGGAGGTTCGTGGGCTTCTGGGGCTCCTTGAGGTTGTTGAGCGCGTCGAGGAGCGTGGGGCCCTTGTACCAGGGCATGTTGGGGCTGGGCTTCGTGATGTTGTCCTGCTTGTAGGACGAGCCCGCGACGATGGGCACGTTGTCGGGCTTGTAGCCGACCATGCGGATCAGCTTCGTGATCTCTTCCTTGAGCGCCTCGAACTTCTTCTGGTCGTAGCTCGTCGCGTCGATCTTGTTGACGTAGACGATGAGCTGCTCGACGCCGAGGGTGCGGCTCAGGAACACGTGCTCCTTCGTCTGGGCCTCGATGCCCGAGACGGCGGAGACGACGAGCACGGCCGCGTCGGCCTGCGAGGCGCCCGTGATCATGTTCTTGACGAAGTCGCGGTGGCCGGGCGCGTCGATGATGGTGAAGTAGTACTTGTCCGTGGTGAACTTCTTGTGCGCGATGTCGATGGTGACGCCGCGCTCGCGCTCCTCCTTGAGGTTGTCCATCACGAAGGCGAACTCGAAGGTGGCCTTGCCCTTCTCTTCGGCCTCCTTCTTGAGCTTCTCAATCACGTGGGCCTCGATGTGGCCCGTGTCCAGCAGGACGCGGCCCACGGTCGTGGACTTGCCGGCGTCGACGTGTCCGATGAAGACGACGTTCATGTGGGGCTTGTCAGCCATGGTTGTTCCTCCAATGTCTGGGCGCTTGCGCGTCCCGCTGAATTCCCGCGGAGTGGCGGGCGTAGGCCGCGCGCGAGGCGCTGCCCGTCCTTCCCAAGGACACCCGTCGGCGACCGACTCGCCCGGGATGGTCCCCGGCCTTCGGGCGCCGCATCCTGCGGGGATGCAGTTGGGCCGCGGAACCGAAGGCCGCTATAAATAGATTGGCCAGGCGGGGTGCCGTTCCATCCCGGTGGGACCGGCGGTGGCCGTTTCAGGCGGTGGGATTCCGATGTCGCTTCGCTCCGCAGCGCAGGCCCGGAATCCCTCCGAGGAACAGCGCCTCATTACGTGACTATCGATTGAAGCACATGGCTGTCGCGGAGGCCACATCATAGGCGTTCCACAAGGTCAGACTGCATTCCAGGGGTGGATGCTGGCGAGGAACCGCCGGCGTGCTCTTGGTGCACGTCTCCCGGTTGGTTCCCCAGACGGCCTCGCAGGACGCGGAAACGGTTCCGCACGTGGCCTTTCCGTCTTCCACCGAAAAGCCCGTCGAATCTTGGGCGTTCACGAAGACGCGCAGCGTGGTGCAGTCGTAGACAGTCTTCGAGTTGGGAGGCGTGCACGTGACGGTGATGGGGCTCGCAGCCCCGTAGGCGGTGGGCACCGTGCACGTCCAGCCCGGCGCGGGGAAGACCTGGGTGGAGCAGGCGAAGCAGGCCGCGTTCGGCTTGTAGACCATCACGACCACGAGGCCATAGGGGAGCGTCTGCCACTGGATGACGCCGCGCGCGCAGGCCGCGCCGCTGGTGGCGTTGAAGGTGGCTGTGGACGCGTCGACGATTTGGCCGCACGCCGAGGCGTCTGGGGGCCCATCAGGGACCGCGGCGAGGCACGAGTCGTCGACGCAGCCGCCCTGCGCGAAGGGCGTGAAGGGCATGGTCAATACGAAGGTGAGCAGGAGGGAAGGGAGGAGCTTGTTCATGGGCGAAATCACCTAGTTGAGGTTGAGCTGGACGTCCTTCGAGCCGGGCTCGAGGCAGTTGACGGTGTAGGGAGGAAGGGGGGCTGGCGCACGATGGCCTGAGGCATCCAGGATGCCGTAGGCCCCGCACTCGACGTCGGGAGCCACGGTGCCCAGGTTCGCCGTCAGGACGGCCCAGGTCGGGTTCGTGATGCCCACGTCGCCCGTCCAGGCGATGGTGTCATTGTTGCACTGCGTGGTGCCGTTCACGGCCCCCGTGATCCCGTCGGCCGAGGCGCCCACGAGCATATCGGGGCAGTCCCACGAGCCTCCCAGAAGAGGATTCTTCAGGGGCGTGCACTTCACAATCCAAGGCGCAGGGATTGTCAGCACGCAGTTCGGAAGTCCGTTCGATTTGGTGAACGCCTGATTGGCGGTCCCGTCCGTCACCGTGACCTGAGGGGGAGTCGTCGGCAACAGGTCCACGCTCTGGATCGTGATGTAGAGAAGCGCCGTGGAGTCGTCGGGAGCCGTCGAGGGGGCCTGGGCGCAGTCCACACGCTGGCCCGGCACGCCCAAGCAAAGAGTCGGGCTCCCCAGCGTGATGACGGGTGGAAACTTCTGGGCCTGGAGACACGCGTCGGTCGGCGAAGAGGCCACCTCCAAGCCCCCTGCCCCAAGGCTCAGGGCCGGGACGGATTCACAGGTGTCTTCCAAAGGAGGCGGGAGCGAGACCCCAGTGGACGGGGCAGCGAGAAGCGAGGGGAACGAGCCAACGGCCAAGATGACGGCAGACAAGACAAACCAGACGCGCAAGCGAACCAACCGTGCGAAACGAACGCATTTCGGACCATAGGCGCTTGCAGGAAGTTACCTGCAAGACCCAAGAGGCTCGCACCCGGCTGCAACTGCTTCCCCTTCGCGCAGGTCGTCCTTCTCACCCTCCGCGCCGTCCCCCGAACGCCGGATGCGCCAGCGAGTGTCCGTAGAGCAGCAGCGCCAGCGAGAGGCCCGTGAGGGCCCACTTCGCGGCGAGCGCGGGCGCGCGATGCCGGGCGAGCCGCGGGACCCAACGGAGCGTGACGCCCAGCACGAGGAGCGCGAGGATGCCCGCCATGCCGGCCCACAGCTCCCAGTTGGAGCGGCGCTCGGTGAGCCCGTGCACGGTGCCCGCGACCAGCGTGGCGGCGCCGAAGACCATGTGGAGGTTGACGCCGCTCCCGCGCAGCCATGCGCCCGCGCGGACGAGGTCCTCCTTCCCCTTGGCGCCCGCGGCCAGGAGCCTGGGGAGGAGGGCACGTCGCCAGAGGTTCAGCGGCACGAGGACGAGGCCCGCCACCATGGTGAGCATGGCGACCTGCGCCCAGGGGAAGCCGCCGCGCTCCCCTCCGCGCTCGCGCGGGAAGGTCGCGTTGGTGGCCTGCGCGTCGGCGAGGCCCGAGCCCACGAGGAGGGCGAGCAGAAGGAGCGCGACGGCGCGGGTCATGCGCAGGGAGCGGAGCGCGCCCCCGGGGCATGAGCCGCGCGGCATTTTGCGCGGCAGAACGGCTCACCTGTGGCCAAAGCCGCAGTCGGCGGCGCGATCAAACCGCGCCTCAGCCCTGCTCGGCCGCGGCTCCCGCGGGGGCGGGCCGGTGGTGCGGGCGGAAGAACGACACCGCGGCCGCGACCAGCGTGATGCCCACCGCGAGGAGGAACGCGACGTGCATGCCGTGGAGGAACGCCGAGAGCGCGTCGGGCGCGCCCGCCATGCCGCCCCCGAAGAGGAAGATCTTCATCATGATCTCCTCGGGGATCTTGCTGAGCACGAGGGGGAACGCGATGGCGATGCTGAGCATCTGGCCCGTGTTCATGAGCATCGTCGCGGTGCCCGCCGCCATGCCGCGCTCGTCGGGGCGCACGTGGCTCATGATGCTGTTCATGTTGGGGCTGTTGAAGAGACCCGAGCCGCCGCCGATGACGACCATCCAGAGCGCGAGGGCCCAGTAGGGCGTGTGGTCGGTGACGGTGGCGAGCCCCGCGAGGCCCGCCGCGGAGACGAGCAGGCCCGTGGTGGCGAGGAGGCGCGAGCCCCAGCGGTCCGAGAGCCACCCCGAGAGCGGGCCCACGAGGAGGAACGCGGCGCCGAAGGGCGTCATGAGGATGCCCGCGGCGAGGGGGTCGCGCCCGTAGGGGCCCTGGAGGAAGAAGATGAGGATGAAGAGCACGGCGCCGCGCGCGAGGGAGTTGAGGAACGTGGAGAGCGAGCCCACGGCGAACACGCGGTCGCGGAACATGCCCAGGTCCATCATCGGGTGCTCGACGCGGCGCTCCACCCACGCGAACGCGGCCAGGAGGACGAGCCCGCCCGCGATGAGCAGCTCGACCACCGTGAAGGGGACCAGCGGGAACGCGACGAGGGAGAGCCCCATGAGGAACGCGCCCAGCCCGAGGGCGAAGAGGATGGAGCCCGCCCAGTCGAACACGGGCCTCGTCTCGCCCTTCACGGTCTGCCGGAGGCGGAGGACGCCCCAGAGCGTCCCGAAGAGGCCGATGGGGACGTTGAACCAGAAGACCCAGCGCCAGCCCACGGCGGTGAGGGCCCCGCCGATGACGGGGCCCAGGAGGAAGCCCGCGGCGCCCGCGATCTGGTTGACGCCGAGGCCAAGCCCCACGCGGCCGCTGCCGCGGAAGGCGTCGGTGACGATGGCGGTGCTGTTGGCCATGAGGAGCGCGCCGCCGACGCCCTGGAGCAGACGATAGCCCACGAGGTCCCAGCCGCGCGCGGCGGGGCTCGCGAAGCCCGCCAGCAGCGAGGCCAGCGTGAAGACCGCGAAGCCCGCGTTGTAGAGGTGCTTGCGGCCGAACATGTCGGCCAGGCGCCCGACCACCGGGACAAGCGCGGTGGTGACCAGGAGATAGCCCAGCAGCACCCACATGATGGTGAGGAAGGAGGCCCCGAGGCCCGCCATGACGTCGGGGAGCGCGATGATGAGCGCGCTGCTCTGGATGCTCGCAAGCAGGGCGCCCACCGTCGTCACGGAGAGCGCGACCCAGGGATAGCGGTCCGCGTGGGGCTTCACGCGGGGGCCTCCTGGAGCGAGCCGCCGGGGAGGCGCTGCTGGAGCGCGGCGAGCACGCGGGAGAGCGCGTCGAGGTCGCTTGCCGGGAAGCCCTCCAGCAGCGCGGCGAGGCGGCCGTGGGCGGACTCGCGGACGGAGCGCAGCACGGCGCGGCCCGCGGGGGTGGCGTGGAGCGTGACCTTGCGGCGGTCGTCGGTGGCGGCGGCGCGGCTCACGAGCCTGCGCTCCACCAGCCCGTCCACGAGGCGCGACGTGGCGGGCAGCGTGAGGCCCACGACGGCCGCGAGGTCGGAGAGCGAGGCGTCGCCGTGGCGCGAAAGATAGGAGATGGCGCGCAGCTGGCCCACCGAGAGGTCGTTCCGCTGCCGGCGCCCCTCCTCGCGGATCACGTCGACGAGGGCGGGGGCGGCCTCGGCCAGGAGCGCGGCGCAGTCCAGGGCCCTGCTGGAAGGGGGCACAGGCGATGCTGATACTTGCAAAGTACAACTATGTTGCGGTGCAACCAAATCGCACGCCTTGCCTGGCCGGCGCGCTGGCCGCCCGCAGGCGGAGCCCCGCGCCGTCGTCCGCCTGGGCGCCCTCTGCATCCCCGCGCGCTGGGCTGCGCCATGGCCGTCGCGGGCGTCGCGCTCCTGCAAGGGCCGGGCGGGTCGGCAAGCTAGCTTCCGCGTCGTGTGCCGGAACGGCCATGGATTTCCCGTCACGAGGGCCTCCATGCGCGCGGTCCCCGTCCTCGTCAGCCTGGTCGTCCTCGCGGCCGCGTTCCCGCTGACCGGGCCGGCGCAGGCCCATCCCGTCGACGTCGTGGTGGAGGGCGAGGCGTTCGACACGCGCGACGAGGGCTCGCTCCTCGCGGACCCGGCGGCCAGCGGGGGCGCCGCGTGGCGGCTCGACGGCCCCGGGAACGTCTCCACCGGCTGGAGCGGTGATCACGCCGGGACCTACCAGATCAGCGTGTGGGCGAAGGGGAGCGCGTCGGGCGGGCCCGCGCCGGAGATGACGGTGTTCGACGACGGGCGCGCGGTGGGCCACTGGCGCGTCAACGACGCGTACGTCCGCTACGTCGCCAACGACACCGTCGCGCAGGCCTCGCATCGGCTCTCGGTCGCCCTCACCGACGTGCCTCCCGGCGCCGCCCAGTCGCTGGCCATCGACAAGGCGGAGGTCTTCCTCGTCCTCGTGCTGGGCTCGGGGGACCCGCTTCCCATCTGGCGCGAGGCCGAAGGCTTCCCCACGCGCTCGGGCGGCTCGGCCATCGCCAGCGACGCGGCGTCCGCGGGCCAGGCGTGGTCCCACGCGACCATCGCGACGACGTTCCCCGTCTCGGGCGGCCTCCAGTATTTCCTCGTGACCGCCTGGGCCCGCGCGGACCCCGCCGGGGACACGGTGGGCAAGCTCGTGCTGCGCGTCGACGGCGCCATCGTCTGGTCGTGGTACGACGTGGCGCCCGACTGGAAGCCCTACGCCGCCACTGTGGCGCTCTTCGGGGGCAACCACACCCTCTCGCTGACGTTCACCGACGACGTGGGCGCCGCCGGGCCCGGGCGCGCGCTCCACGCGGACGCCGTGAGCATCGCGAAGACCGCGCCGGTGCGGCCCCTGGGCCCCGCCGCGCGCGTGCAGGCCGAGACGTTCCCCGCGCGCCTGGGGTGGGGCTATTCGCAGCGCGACCCGACGGCCAGCGGCGGCGCGCGCTGGAAGCAGGCCGGCAACGGCTCGATCATCATGACCTACGCGCCCGCGGGCCCGGGCAACGTCACGTTCACCATCACCGCGAAGGGGGAGCCCGCCCTGGGAGCGTGGCCCGAGCTGAAGCTGCGCATCGACAACGCGACGCGCATCCGCTGGAACGCCTCCTCGTGGCTGTACCGGACCTACACGTACCGCGCGTTCCTGGACGGCTCGCCCCACCAGATCGAAATCGCGTCCTACACCGCCTTCCGCTCGCCCAGCGCGAACCGCACGCTCTACGTGGACGCGCTGGACGTCCTCGCCGAGCGCGACCCGCTGCCGCCCCCCGCGCCGCTGCCGGGCCCGTCGGACTGGCCCTCGCAGGGGCGCGACCCGGACAACTCGCGGCTCAACGCCAACGAGGCCGCCATCACGCGCGGGAACGCGGCGAGCCTCGCGCCAGCCTGGAACTTCCACACGCCCCGCGCCGTCACGGGGAGCCCCGTGCTTCTCCAGGGGCACGTCTACCTGGGCGACTGGGGCGGCACCGTCTACCGCCTCAACGCGACGGACGGCCGCCAGGAGTGGAGCCGCGCGCTTGGCCACGGCGCGCTCTCCTCGACGCCCCTCGTCGCGGACGGCCGCGTCTTCGTGGGCACGGGGCTGGGCGAGCTGGCCGCGCTGGACGCCTCCAACGGAAGCGTCCTCTGGATCACGCCGCTGGACTCGTACAACGCGACGCGGGCCTACGGCGCCCCCACCTACCACGACGGAAAGGTCTACGTCGGCGTCTCGTCGGACCAGGAGTCGAACTTCTACGGCGACACGCCCGACTTCCGGGGCTCGGTGCTGCGCATCGACGCCGCCACCGGCCACGTCGACTGGCGATTCTACACGGTGCCCCCCGGCTTCACCGGCGGCGCCGCGTGGAGCGCCCCCGCGCTGGACGCGGAGACGATGACGCTCTACTACGCCACCGGCAACGCGTACACCAGCCCCGCGCACAACCGCACCAACGCCATCGTCGCGCTCAACGCCACGACGGGCGCGTTTCTCTGGTCCTTCCAGGCCTACCCCAACGACGTATGGACCTCCGGCGACCCCGAGGGCCCCGACGCCGACTTCGGGATGGCCGTGCGCATCTGGCAGGACGCCCACGGCCGCAAGCTCGTGGGGGACGGCAACAAGCTGGGCGACTTCTTCGCCCTCGACGCCGCCACGGGCGCCCTCGTCTGGCGCGCCAACAGCACGTTCTTCGGCGAAGGCTACCTGGGCGCCGGCAGCACCGCCTACGGACGCCAGTACGGCGCCATCGTCGCCGAAGGGCGCGTCGTCTGCCTCGACGCCACCACCGGCGCGCTCCAATGGGCCTCCACGCTGAGCGACCGCAGCTTCGCCGGCGTCGCGGTCGCCGACGGCATCGTCTTCGCCGGCGCCATCGACGGAAGCGTCTGGGCCATCCACGCCGGCAACGGCACGATCCTCTGGCGCGGCGCCGTCCCCAACGCCACCGCCGCCGGCGTCTACGGCGCGCCCATCGCCGGCGAAGGCACGCTCCTCGTCCCCTACGAGGAATGGACGTACGTCTGGGGGACCGGCGGCGTCGCCGCCTTCCGCCCGGCCGTGGATCAAGGATAAGTAGCCCCACCCTCCATCGCGCGCCCAGAGTGGGCCGCATGCAGTTCGAGACCACCCCCGAGCAGGACCTCATCCGGCAGACGGTGCGCGAGTTCGCCGAGAAGAACGTCCGCCCCATCGCCGCCAAGGCCGACCAGGAGAAGCGGTGGCCCGCCGAGAACATCCCCAAGATGGCCGAGCTGGGCCTCCTCGGCCTCAACACCGACCCCGCCCTCGGCGGCGCCGGCGCCGACATGGTCTCCTACGCCATCGCCATCGAGGAGCTCTCGCGCGTGTGCGCGAGCCACGGCGTCATCGCCTCCGTGAACAACTCCCTCTACCTCTGGCCCGTCACCACCTTCGGCACCGACGCGCAGAAGCAGAAGTTCGCCACACCCTACGCCCAAGGCAAGAAGCTGGGCGCCTACGGCCTCAGCGAGCCCGTCGCCGGCAGCGACCCCGCAGGCGGCCAGAGCACGGCCCAGAAGAAGGGCGACGTCTACGTCCTCAACGGCCAGAAGAACTTCATCACCAACGGCGGCCACGCCGACACCGTCATCGTCTTCTGCAAGACCGACCCCGCCCAGCGCCACAAGGGCATGAGCGCCCTCCTCGTGGAGAAGGGCATGCCCGGCTTCACCTGGAGCGAGCCCGAGCACAAGGTGGGCATCCGCGCCGCGCACTCCACGCAGCTCTACTTCGACAACGTCGAGGTCCCCAAGGAGAACCTCCTTGGCAAGGAGGGCGACGGATTCAAGATCGCCATGAAGACGCTGGACGGCGGCCGCATCGGCATCGCCGCCCAGGCCCTCGGCATCGCGCAGGCGTGCCTCGAAGAGTCGGTCGCCTACGCCAAGGAGCGCGAGCAGTTCGGCAAGCCCATCGCGGACTTCCAGGCCATCCAGTTCAAGCTCGCCGACATGGCGATGCGCATCCAGGCCTCGCGCCTCCTCACCTACCAGGCCGCCGCCCTCAAGGACGCGGGCAAGAGCTACGGCCCCGCCGCCGCCATGGCCAAGTGCTTCGCGGGCGACACCGCCATGTGGGCCGCCACCGAGTGCGTCCAGATCCACGGCGGCAACGGCTACACCACGGACTACGCCGCCGAGCGTCACTTCCGCGACGCCAAGATCACGCAGATCTACGAGGGCACCAACGAGATCCAGCGCGTGGTGGTCGGGGGCGCGCTGCTGAAGGGCGACCTGCGGTGAGGCGGATTTCGGCGCCTTCAATCCGCGCTACTTTTACCGTTGATTCACCAAGCGCGACACAAGATATTTGCGCGCGCCAGATTTGGTCAGAAAGGGAGCGTATGGGAATCTCCAGGCTGTTGCTTTTGGCGGCCGCTCTCATGGTTGGCCTTACGCTCACCCCCTACGGCCTCGCCACCACGGAATTCCCGTGGACCCCGCCACCTTGCCGTGGGTCCCTGCGCCCACCCTCGTCCATGCCATGGTCCCCAACCACGTCGCGCAGTCTTGCGCCGGAATGGCTCGATATTCGCCCGGCCCGATCCCTGCGGACCAAGGAATCGAGAGGGTGCGATTGACCGTGGAGGCATCGGCTTGCCGCATCACCGGCGCCAGCGTCGAATGGTCGGTTCACGGCACCGACTACAAGGCCACCCTCAACCCGGCCACCGCAGCATCGAATCAGTCGTGGCGATTCTCCATGGCCCCTCAGGGCTCCCGGGGGCGAGGGCGCTGGCGTCCCTTGACAAAACGGGCATTTCCTACGATGGCCCTTCGCCCTGCCCGAGCTACGCGGCCCACACTGACCTGACCATGACGACAACAACCGGCAGCGAGACGACGTTCAACGAAATCGCATGGGACTGCAAGCAGAGCTTCGCAGTCGCCCAATCGGGCGGTCAATGGTGCGCGACCACGGGCGGCTGGCGCTGCGACTCGTGCAGCATCGATCAGCCTGACCTTGGACCCGGCTACTTCGAAAACGACGTGGATTGCCGTTTCCATTCGATCTACTGGCCCAGCGATGACCACGATTGGTGGACGAACGTGGGGCACGACGGAGACAATGGCCTCTACGGGTTCTGCATCTCCTCCGGCGACATGCCGTGGAAGTACACGGCCCAGTGCGACAACGGGTTTGGCCCGGCGTAATGGGAAGGAGCGTGGAGGAGCCCATGCCTTGGAAGCGTCCCGGACCGTGGATCGTGCTCGGCTTGGGGCTTCTTCTCGTGGGATGGTGGGTCGGCTACGTTCCGCATTTTCAGGGCTCTCCGCCCCGGGTGGTGTGCGATCCGGGCGCCGCTCCGTCGGAATCCACATGCCATCTCACAAGCCCCGGAAGGGCCCTCTACTGCCCTCAGCCCGCGTCCAACGAGACTCAATCCACGTGCTTCCACGTTGACGATGCGCCTTGGTGGGAAGTTCCGGCGTTCTATCTCGGGAACTTCATGGCCATCGGCGGTTTGGCGTCCCTGGGAATCGCGGGCTGGCGGAAGCTGAAATCCAGGCGAACCGCTCGCCTGGCTTGAAAGCGCCTCTTCGTCTAAAAAATTCACTCCACCAGCGCCTCGTCGCCCGCGTGTCCATCCGCCGTGTCGCGGCGCCGGTTGTTCTCCTCCCACTCGCGGAGGGGGACGCGGACGGGCCCCTCGTGGCCGGGCTCGGGCACGCGCTCGTGGCCGGGCCTTCTCAGGGCGCGGGGCGGGAACCCGTCAGGCATGGGTCAGGGACCCGGCCCCGCGCCGAAGAAGCCTCTCGCCGGAGCCTCGCTCAGTTGGGCGGCGGGCAGTAGTCCTGCCCGTCCAGGCAGTCCACCGGGCGGATGCACGGCTTGCCTTCGAGGCAGTCGCGCCACTCGACGCACGCGCCGCCCAGGGTGGCGAAGCAGAGCTGCGGGTTGATGCACGAGAGGTCGGGCACGCAGCCGGGCGCCGCGCTGGCGGAGGGCGCGAGGAAGGCCGTGGCGACCAGCGCGGCCGACACGCAGAGCAGGGCCAGCTTCACGGGCTCACCCCAGGACGGGCCCGATGGCGTGGAGGTAGTAGTCGACGAAGCCCTGCACGTTGCCTGAGCAGAGGTAGCTCCACGGGACCACCTGGATGCAGTCCACGTGGACGCAGTCCGGCACGGTGCAGAGCGTGGGGGGCGCGGGGGGCGCGTAGGTGGGGCAGAGGTGCTCGGCGCAGAGGAAGCCGCCCACGTCGCCCTCGCAGAGCTTGCTCCACGGGTAGACCTCGAGGCAGTTGACCGGGCCCGCGGAGGCGGCGGGCGCGAAGAGGACGGTGACGAAGGCAAGGCTCAGAAGGGTCGCAACAGCCAGACGCATGGGTCTCACTCACAAGCCCCGAGGGGCGCGCGGGAAAATCCTCGTGGGCGTAAGGCCGTTGCGCGTGGACCGGTTCAGCGCACCTCGTCGGCTGCATCGACGTCCACGGGCTCGGCGGGCTCCTCGCGGTCCTTGCCGTAGAGGGCCCTGCCGCCCGCGCTCCCCGAGGGGCCGGTGGTCGTGAAGCCGGGCTCGACCGCGGCGTCGCCCTCGGCCGCCTCGCGGTCGCGGGGGCGCGCCACGCCCTCGCCGGTCCGGCCCCCTCCGCGCATGCGCCCCACCGGGTTCGCCTCCGCGGCGGGCTCCTGCTCTTCGTCGGGCATGGCCCCGCCTCGGACGCGCGCCAAGATGGGGCTTCTCGCCGTCTTGCCGATGGCGCCGCTTCGCAACGCTTACCCGGCGCGCGCCCCTTCGCGCCGCCGATGCCAGGCAAGCCCGTCGAGGTCGTCGCGCAGCAGGGCGACCTCACCACTGTCACGTCCGACCTCGTCGTCGTGGACGCCTTCGAGGGCGTGGAGTCGTTCGGCGGGGTGACGAAGGCCGTGGACGAGGCCTCGGGCGGCGCGCTCTCGCGCATCCTCGCGGCGGGCGACTTCAAGGGGAAATTCAAGGAGAGCGTCATGGTCCACCCCGCGCAGGGCGGCGCCAAGCGCGTCCTCCTGGCGGGGCTCGGGCCCGTGGACAAGCTGACGCTGGACAAGGTGCGCCGCGTGAGCGCCGTCGTCGCGAGACGCGCGCGGGACCTGGGCGCGCGGGAGGCGCACGTCGCGCTGCTGGGCGTGGGCGGCGCCGGCCTCGCGCCGCGCGACGTGGCGGAGGCCATGGCCGAGGGCGCCCTGCTGGGCCTCTACAAGTTCGACGCCTACAAGGGCGTGAAGAAGCAGGAGAAGACGGACGAGAGGCCGCAGCTGGCGCGGATCGTCCTCCTGGACAAGCGCGCGACCTCGGCGCGGCAGGCGGCAGAGGGCGCGCAGGTGGGCAGCGTCATCGCGCAGGCGACGAACCAGTGCCGCGACTGGGCGCAGTGGTCCGGCGACGACGCCGCGCCCTCGCTCTACGGCGACCGCGTCGTCGCGCTGGCCCGCGAGCACGGCCTCAAGGCCACCGTGCTGGACAAGCGCGAGATGGAGGGGCTCGGCATGGGCGGCGTGCTGGCCGTCGCGCGGGGCAGCGTGCGCGAGCCGCGCTTCTGCGTGCTGGACCACCACCCGCGGGGCGCCAAGCACACGGTGGTCCTCGTGGGGAAGGGCATTACGTTCGACTCGGGCGGCATCTCCATCAAGCCCGCCGAGGGCATGGAGAACATGAGGATGGACAAGTCGGGCGCCAGCGCCGTCATGGCCGCGGTGGTCGCGGCGAAGCGGCTCAAGCTCCCGCTGCGCGTCGTCGCCCTCGCGCCCTTCACCGACAACCTCCCCTCGGGGAGCGCGTACAAGCCCGGCGACGTCGTGACCACCATGAGCGGCAAGACCATCGAGGTCGTGAACACCGACGCCGAGGGGCGCGTCATCCTCTCCGACGCGCTGCACTACGCGGGGCGCTACGATCCCGCCGCCATCGTGGAGCTCTCCACGCTCACGGGGGGCTGCATCGTCGCCGTGGGGCACCACGCCATCGCGGGCATGGGCAACAGCGAGCCCCTCCTGGATGCGCTGCGCGAGGCGGGCTCGGCGGTCCACGAGCGCATCTGGCCCCTGCCCTTCTTCGACGAGTACGGCGAGATGGTGAAGTCCCAGGTGGCGGACGTGAAGAACAGCGCGGGCCGCATCGCCAGCAGCGTGACCGCGGGCAAGTTCCTGGAGCACTTCGTGGGCGACCACCCGTGGGTCCACCTGGACATCGCCAGCACGGCCTACCACGAGGGCGCGACGCCGCGCTTCAACGAGGAGTACTGCCCCGAGAAGTCCACCGGCGTCGGGGTCCGCCTGCTGGTGCGCTGGATGCGGGACTTCAAGGCGCCCAAGAAGGCGAAGGCGTAGGCGGGACCAGGTCTCGCAGAGGTTCACCTAACAGAATGGGGGGCCGATGATGCCGCACTTCACGTATTGGTACACCTGGGTCGTCAGGTCGTACAGGAAGGCCTCCGCCTGGTCCCTGAGAATGGCCGCGTTGATCTCCCAGCACTGCACCGCGGTCGTGAGCGGGAGCAGGGGGCAGTCGATCAGGGTCGCGTCGGCCCCGGGGGCCGCGCTGGCGAGGGGGGCCAGCAGCCCGGAAGCCAGCAGGGTGAGCACGAGGCCGACGGCGACGCGGCGGGAGGCATCGAAGGACATGGGAAGTCTCCGCCCTCCAAGGCCGAGGGAGATACAAAAGCGCTCGGCCGCCACGATCAAGTTCACAGGATTTCTCGGATGAGGGCTCCTCACTCCTCTTCCTCGCCCGAGGCGTACTCGCCTCGCTCCAGGCTGCGGCGCCGGCGGCGCTGCCCTTCGAGGTAGGCCAGCGTCTCCATGCTCTCGCGGATGCGGCGGTCGAGGGCGCGGTGCGTGTAGCGCCGCACGACGAGGACCACCAGCAGCGCGGCGACGAGGATGAGGATCGCCTTCGCGGTGTCCACGAAGACCAGCGCGTCGCCCACGTCGCGCAGGACGCCTTGCCGCGTGAGGAAGGGCACCAGAAGCTCCACCACCTGCACCAGGAGGACCACCAGCACGGCGTAGCCCGCGGTGCGAAGCTCCTTCACGCGCAGGTAGAGAAGCTCCTGCGCGAACTCGCCGATGGGGTTCGCCGAGAGGATGTAGACGATGCGCAGGACGATGAGGGCCCAGAGCACCGCGCACACGAACTGCGTCGTCTCCAGCGCCGCGAGCGTCGCGTCAGAAACCATGTCCACCACCTCCTGAGGGCCACAGGGGCATCACCTTGCGGACGCAGGGGTCCAGGGGGCGGCAGCCCCCTGGTCGGGGGGTGCAGGGGGGCGACGCGCCCCCTGCCGCGGAGTCGCAGGGCCGCCCGACGGGAGGCCTCGCGTCAGCGAGGCCGGACAGGGCGGCCATGCGACGGAGCGCTCCGCTAGAAACCAGGCGCGATCACCTGCCGCAGGCGGTCCAGGGCCTTGTGGATCTCCACGGTGGCGAGGATGTTGTTGGTGGAGGGCTGGAGGAGGACGACGAGGCTCGTGCGGGCGGAGACGCGGAACACGCCGATGGTGCCCTTGTCCGAGGCGAGGATCACGTTGCGCAGCGTGCCGAAGTCGAGGATCTCGGTGGAGCGGTCGCTGGTGCGCGAGAGCATCGCCCCGGCCGTCGCGATGAGCGTCGGGTCGGCCCCGCCCTTGAGGTCCCACGCCAAGGGCAGGCCGGCGTCGTCCACGAGGACCGAGCCCAGGATGCCCGAGAGGCTGGCCTGGAGACTCTGCAGGACCTCGTGAAGGGTCCGGCTCAGCTCCTCCGAGGGGCTGAGGTCCTCGGCGCCAACGGCCGTCGCCATGAGGAGCCACCAACCCGGGGCCCATGGCTTCAAGGCAGCGATGCGGCGCCGCCGCGCGCAAGCCCGCCCCCGCCGCCCGCCGCGCCCTCCCCTCGCGACCGACACCAGAGGTGCCCATCACTCGTCTGAGGCCGCCAGCGAAGGATCGCCCCGATGGTGCGAGCGCTAGAGGTGCCCCTCACTCGTTGTGGAACCCCAGCAAAGCAAGCCCCCCATTTTGCGAGCGTCAGCAAGGGAGCCCCCCGTGTCGTGGTGGGGGTTCCAAGGGGGCGAGAGCCCCCTGGCGGGGGGTCCGTGGGGGCGGAGCCCCCCGGCGGGGGGAGTGCAGAGGGGGAGGCCACCCCCCCTGCCACGAAGTCCGCACGCGCGAAAGCGCGTGCGACGGAGTGCTCCGCTGAACCTAAACCGGCCCCCGCGGCATGGTCGTGCCGACGCCGCGCGGCATTGAGGGTGCTACAGGCGCCTGTCCCGGGTGGGGACGCGGGGGCCGGCGGCGGCGCGAGGCGGCGGCGGGTACTTGGCGCTTGTGCCGGTCCTCAGTAGGTGAGGGAGGCGTAGAGGCTGAACTTGGCGAGGCCGCCGCTGGGGAGGGCCGCGGGGCCGGGCTCGCTGGTGGCGTGGAGGGTGTAGTCGCCCGCGGCGGGGAGGTCCGTGGGGGAGAGCTTCCAGGCGAGGGCGTTGGCGGGGGTGCCCAGGCCGAGGCTGTCGGCCTTGACCTCCTTGCCGTGGGCGTCCACGAGGCTGAGGTGGAGGCGGGCCGTGGGGGGCGCGCCGTCCTGGAGGGAGGTGAGGTTGAAGTCCACGAGGGCGTCGCGGAAGCCGACGGCGGCGACGTGGAGCGTCCACGCGCGCTCGAAGGTGCCCTGCACGTCGCCGGCGTCCTTGAGGGTGAAGCCGCTGGGGACGGCGGGGGGCGGGAGGTTGCTCCCCGAGGAGGCCTGGCCGTGGGGGGAGGGGGCGGCGGGCTGGGCCACCGGCTTCGTGGGCGCGGCGGGCGGGCTGCTGGAGCTGGCAGTGCAGCCGGCGAGGAGGAGGGTGGCGAGGCCGACGGCGAGGACGAGGCTCCGGCGCATGGGGGCCCCTCTGCAGGGTCGGACGTTCAGGCTTTGCCGAGGGGCCCTGAGGCCCGGCGGGCCGTGAGCCACAGGTACCCCTGCGCGTGGTCCCCGGGCGCGGCGCCGGTGGCCTCCCGCACGACGACGGGGACCTCCAGGCCGCCCTGCATCTCCAGGTCCAGCACCTCGCTGGCCCCCGCGGGGTGGACGGCGTGGACGAGCCCCTCGAACCAGTAGTCGTCGGGGAGGAAGCGGGCGTCGGCGCGGCGGGCGGGCGCGAGGCGGGGGGCGCCTTTCTCGCCGGCCACGCGGTGGGCGAGGTACGCGATGCCCGCGATCTCCAGGTCGAGGCCGCGCCGCGTGCCGGCGGACTGGTAGTACGCCGCCTGCTCCGCCAGGTCCGTGGGGAAGAGGGTGAGGGCGCCGGCGCCTTCGTGCTCGACGACGAGCCACCCCTCGACGTGCGTCTCCCAGAGGGAGAGCTGCCGCGGCGTGACGTGGACCAGCGCGGTGGCGCGGGGCTCGGGGTACGCGGTGACGAGGCGGCGCCGCGCGGTGACCTGCACCATGTCCAGCGCCTCGGTGAGGGGGCTCCTCAGGAGGCGCACGCCTTCGGGCGCGTCCAGCGGAGGCGCCAGCGCATCGCGCAGGCGCGGGTCGTCCTGCTCAAGGGCGGCGAGCCAGTGGTCGCCGTGTCCCGGCTTGGGCGCGTCCATGCTCTCAGGCGCGCTCGATGCTCTCCACCATGATGTCGAAGGTGAGGGCCTGCCCGGCGAGGTGGTGGTTGAGGTCCACGGTGACGCTGCGGTCGTCGAAGTCCACCACGTCCGCGTGGTACACGTTGCCCCCCTCGTCCTCCAGGTCCAGGTGCTGGCCGATGCTGATCTCGCCGCCCTCGAAGAGGCTGCGGTCCAGCTTGGTGACGAGGCGCTCGTCGCGGGGGCCGTAGGCCTCCTCGGGCGGGATGCGGATGGTGCGCGACTCGCCCTTGGCGAGGCCCATGACGGCCGTGTCGAAGCCGGGGATGACGTGCCCCGCGCCCACCTGGAACTCCAGGGGCTCCCCCGACTCGGCGTTGCTGTCGAAGACGTCCCCCGAGTCGAGGCGGCCGGTGTAGCGAACGGCGACCGTGTCGCCCTTCTGGACCTTCATGCGGCCACGCTACGCGGGTCCTGTAGATAAACGCCATCCCGCGCTGGGACGGGGCTTTTTTGAGGCGGGCCCGGCTTGCCCCTCTCGTGAGATGGCGGGCCGCGATCCTGGCGCTCCTGGCCTCGGGGCTCGTGGGCTGCCTGGGCCACGGCGCGGGGGACGAGCGGCTCGCGCAGCCCACCGACGTCTCGGTCGTGCCGCCGACGCCCACGCCCAGCACGAAGCCTCCGCCCACGCCCGACCTCAGCGATCCGGGCTACGTGACCAACGCGACGTGGCACGTGGGCGACGCGTGGGACTACGAGACGTCCAGCGGCCACGCGAGGACCATCCGCGTCGTGCGCGAGGCGCAGGTGGGCAACGCGACCTTCTTCGTGACGCAGGAGACGGAAGGCGTCGCGGGCAGCACTCCCCGCGCCTCGTACTCGCGCTGGATCGACGCCTCCAACTGGACGGTGGCGAACCTCACCGACTCGCACGGCTTCCAGACGACGTACTCGCCGCGGCTGCCCGACCGCGTGCTGCGCAACTCGTCCTACCAGTACAACCAGACCTACCCGGGCGAGACTGACGCGGTGTACGCCAACGTCCTCTACACGGGCCGCCCCTCCGTGACGCTCCCCTGGGGGGAGGTGCTCCAGGCTGCGCGCTTCGAGCACCGCATGGTGGAGGTCTTCCCGGACAAGAGCCAGCAGCGCATCTTCGCGGTGCACGTCTTCTCGGCCGACTACGGCAACGACCTCTCCTACCAGATCGGCGAGCAGGCGGAGGTCTACAACCTCGTCGCGGTGCGCTACGGCGAGAAGTCCCACGGCTCGCTCCTCCCCGGATAACGCCAAGCCCTGTAACCCCAGTAACATTCCATTCGCCACGGTGGATAGGTGGAGACGAGGGGTTGGGCTCTGCACCTGTCCTCCACAAAGGCTAACCGCCATGGGACTCTGGAGCGCCTCGGCAGCCCCTTCGAACCTCCGAAGGGACGGCCAGCCCCCCGGAGCCTCCTACTCCAAACCCGGGGGGCGCCTCCACGGCGGGGCGCCATCGCCTCAACCTCGGCGCCCCGCCCCATTCTCACCCGATCCCCAGCACGCGCAGCCCGCCGTACACGACGACGAGGTCCAGCGCGGCGGCGCCCACGAGGATGCCCGCCAGGTAGCGCCGCACGGGCATGCCCAGGCTTCCGAAGACGTAGAGCGCGACCGCGTCGGGGAGCCCCGGCGTGAAGATGAAGAGTGCCATGGCGAAGACGCCGAAGCGGCGCGCGAACGCCTCCGCGAGGCGCAGCCCCTTGGCGAAGAGGGGGGAGCGCGCGGCGCGGCGCTCCAATTTCTCGTTGACCTCGTCGCCCACGAAGAAGACCATGTAGCCCGCCACGAGCTTCGCCAGGAGCGCCACGGCGATGGCCACGACGGGGCCCACGATCACCGCGCCCGCCAGGAGCGCGGGCTCCCAGGGGAGCGGGATGCCGACGCTGCTCACGTAGCCGTAAAGGAAGAGCAGCACGCCCGAGCGCCACGGCACCGCGAAGCGCGGCGCGACCAGCGTCACGGCGAGGTGCGCGAGGAGCAGGAGCCCCAGGAGCGCGCACGTCCCGGTGAAGAGGGCGACCGCCTTCTGCTCGGGGTGAAGGCGGTGCGGATCGCGCAGCCCCGCCCAGAGCATCCTGCGCCCTTCGCGCGTCGCGAGGGCGTGCCGCGCGCGGCGCGCCGCCTGGCCGAGGCGATCGGGCAGCGCGGCGAGCCCCTTCGTCGCGGCGCGGGCGGGGTCGAGGAGGCCCGCGGGAACGCCGCGCCGCTTCGCCTCCTCCAATCGTGCGCCCACGACGGCGCGCTCGGTCTGGATGGCCCCGGCCAGCGCGCGCCGCGTGACGCAAAGCCGGTCCTCCGCCTCCACGAGGCGCCCCTGCGCGCGCACGACCAGGGCCGTCTCCACGCGCCACGTCCCCGCCAGCACCTCGGGGCCGCGGACGCAGTACGCGGGCGGGTCGCGCTCCTGGGGGCGCGGGGGCAGGCCGTCGAGGACGTCGTCCCACCGGAACGGCGGGTCCAGCACGCCGCCCGCGGGCGAGGCGCGCGTCTCCAGGGCGACGCGCAGAAGCGGGGGCGCCGCGAAGGCGCGGGGCGTCTCCCGGGGGCGCAGGCTCGGTCGCAAGGGAGCGGGCTTGGGCGTGGCCGCTATTGAGCGGCGTGGCCGCCTCGTCGATGGGAGGCGCGCGGCCGCGGCTCGTGGAGCATCCGCAGGCGGAGCTTCTTCATCGATGACCTCGGCGGCCCTGGCGGTGCGTCAAGGCGTCGCGCCCACCGGCGGTGGTGGCCGGACGGGTCAGGCGACCGGCCGGAGCCAGTCGTACCCCTTGTCCTCAAGCTGGAGCGCCAGCTCGGGGCCCCCGTCCTTGACGACGCGGCCGTCGAGGATGACCGTGACCTTGGTGGGGTTCACGTAGTTCAGGATGCGCTGGTAGTGCGTGATGATGAGCACGCCGTTCTGCGGGCCCTTGTAGGCGTTGATGCCGTCGGCGACGATGCGCACGGCGTCGATGTCCAGGCCCGAGTCGGGCTCGTCGAGCACGGCGACGGTGGGCTCCAGGATCGCCATCTGGAGCACCTCCAGGCGCTTCTTCTCGCCCCCGGAGAAGCCCTCGTTGACGTAGCGCCGCGCGAACTGCGGCTCGACGCCCAGCTTCCGCATCTTCTCCAGGAGGATCATGTTGAACTCCAGGGGCGTCAGGTCCTTCCCCTTGCTGCCGTTGTAGGCGGCGCGCAGGAAGTTCTGCACGGTCACGCCGGGGATCGTCATGGGGTACTGGAAGGCGAGGAAGAGCCCCTGGCGGGCGCGCTCGTCAGGCGGCAGCTCCAGGATGCTCTTGCCGCGCACCAGGATGTCGCCCTGCGTCACCTGGTACTTGGGGTGGCCCATGAGCGTGTAGGAGAGCGTGCTCTTCCCCGAGCCGTTGGGGCCCATGAGGGCGTGGACCTCGCCCTTCTGCACCTTCAGGTTCACGCCCTTGAGGATGGGCTTCTCCTCGACGGAGACGTGGAGGTTCTTGATCTCAAGCTCGGGGACGTTGGCCATGATATCATCCAGGGGGAGGGAGCTTCTTCTCGTAGATCTCGATGCCCTCGCGGAGGACCGCGAGGGAGAGGAGGGCGCACTTGAGGCGCACGGGGCTGATGGGGATGCCGAGCATCTGGACGACCTGGTCGCGGTCGATCGCCTTGATCTCGGAGAGGGGCTTGCCCTTGACGCGGGAGGTGAGGAGGCTCGCGCTGGCCTGCGAGATGGCGCAGCCGCGGCCGGTGAACTTCACGTCGCTGATCTCGTCCTTGTCGTTCACGTTGAACGTGAGACGGATCTGGTCGCCGCAGAGGGGGTTGTTGGCCTCGTGGTCGACGGCCGCGGGCTTGAGCACGCCGAAGTTGCGCGGGTGCTTGTAGTGGTCGAGGATGTGCTCGCGGTACATGTCCTCGCCCGAGGGCGCAGCCCCAGAGGGGTTCGGGGCGGAGCCCCGGGCGATCCGGTCCTCGATTCCGTCTGTCACAGCTGGAACACCTTCCTCGCGTGCTCCAAGGCGGCGACGAAGGCGTCGACCTCGGCGGGCGTGTTGTAGACGTAGAAGGAGGCGCGCACGGTGCTCGCGATGCCCAGGGCGTTCATGAGCGGCTGCGCGCAGTGGTGCCCCGCGCGGACGGCGACGCCCTGGTCGTTGAGGAGGCTGGCGAGATCGTGGGCGTGGATGCCCTCCATCTCCACGGCGACCAGGCCGCCGCGCTTGGAGGGGGGAGGACCGATGATCTTCACGGGGAGGTGCGCGAGGCGCTCGAAGGCGCGCTCCACCAGCTTGCGCTCGTGCTGGTGGATGGCGTCCATGCCCAGGGCGTCCAGGTAGTCGATGGCCGCGTGGAGGCCGACGGCCTCGGCGATGACGGGCGTCCCCGCCTCGAACTTCCAGGGGAGGTCGTTCCACGTCGCGCCCTCGTTGGTGACGCGGCCGATCATCTCGCCCCCGAAGAGGAAGGGCTCCATCTCCAGGAGCTTCTCGCGCCTGCCGTAGAGGACGCCGATGCCCGTGGGGCCCAGCATCTTGTGCGCGCTGAAGGCCAGGAAGTCCTCGCCGGTCGCGCGCACGTCGGTGGCCGAGTGCGGGACGCTCTGCGCGCCGTCGATGATCACCGTGGCGCCGGCCTCGTGGCCCAGCTTCACGATCTCCTTGACCGGCGTGATGGTGCCCAGCACGTTGCTCATGGCGGTGAGGCTCACGAGGCGCGTGCGGCGCGAGAGCGCGGCCTCGTAGGCGGCCATGTCCAGCATGCCCTCCGGCGTGAGCGGCACGATGCGCAGCTTCGCGCCCGTGAGGCGGCAGACCTCCAGCCAGGGCACGAAGTTGCTGTGGTGCTCCATCTGGCTGATGACGACCTCGTCGCCCGGCTTCAGCTCGCGCAGGCCCCTGCTGTAGGCCACGAGGTTGAGCGCCTCGGTGCAGTTCTTGGTGAAGACGATCTCCTCGTAGGACGAGGCGCCGATGAACTCGGCCACGCGCTCGTGGGCCGCGACGTACTGCTCCGTCGCGCGCTCGCCAAGCTCGTGGATGCTGCGGTGGACGTTGCTGTTGGTCTCGCGGTAGTAGCGGTCCATCGCGTCGATGACCTGCGTGGGCTTCTGCGTCGTCGCCGCGTTGTCCAGGTACACGAGGGGCTTCCCGCCAGAGACCTTGCGGTCCAGGATGGGGAAGTCCCTGCGCACGGCCTTCGCGTCGAGCATGGTCACACCTGGTCCGCCTACTCCTTCAACCCTTCAGCCGCCCGACGAGGGCGCCGCGAAGCTCCTCGCGGACCTCCTCCACGGGCACCTGCTCCAGCAGGGGGCCGAAGAAGCCCTCCACGATGAGGCGCTTGGCCGCCAGCTCGTGGAAGCCGCGCGCCTGGAGGTAGAAGAGCTGCTCGGGGTCCACCTGGCCCACCGTCGCGCCGTGGCTCGCGGAGACGTCGTTGTTCTCCACGTCCAGCTTGGGGATGGCGTCGGCGCGCGCGCCCTCGCTGAGGATGAGCGTCTCCTGGTGCTGGTGGCCCGACGCGTTGCGCGCCTGCGGGCCGATGTTGACGATGGAGTAGTTGGCCGAGTAGCCGTCCTCGGTCAGCGCGCCCTTCATGTCCAGCTGCGAGGAGGTGTGCGCGCCGTCGTGGAACGCCGAGTTGGTGACGTCCATGTGCTGGCCCGCGCTGCCGAAGAACGCGCCGATGAAGCGCAGGTTGCTGCCGGGGCCCGAGAGCGTGGTCTCGTTGACGACGACGGACGTGCCCGCGCCGAACTGGCCGTCCACCCACGAGAGGGTGGCGTCGCGGCGCAGGGTGGCCCGGCGGGAGCCCAGGAGGTGCGCGCCGTGGTCCAGGTCCTGGAGCGTGGCGAGGGAGAGGGAGGCGCCGTCGCGGACCTCGACCTCGGTGCCGGCGAGGACGAGGGAGCCCTTGGAGGCGCCGCGCTGGCGGGAGAGGAGCGTGGCCTTGGCGGCGCGCTCCAGGACGACGACGTCGCGGGCGAGGGCGCCGGCGGGGGCGACGCGCTCCTCCAGCCCCAGGGGCTCCGCCACCTCGACGCCCTTCTCCACGAAGACGAGATGGCCCGAGGACCAGAGCGCAGTCTGGAGGATCTCCCACTTGTCGGCGCGCGGGTGGATGCCCACCAGGGGGCGCACGAGGTCGGGGTGCTCCCGCGCGGCGTCGGCCAGGGGCATGACCAGCACGCCCGTCTGCTTGGGGGCCTTGACGGCGGGGGCGGGCGCGTCGGCGGCGCGGCGGGCGAGCCCCTGCAGGTCGACGCCGGAGAGGTCGGTGCGCCGCCAGCGGGGCGCCTCCATGCCGGCGAAGCGCTGGAAGGCCTCGGCGCGGACGTCCGCCAGCCACGCGGGCTCGCCCCGGGCGCGGGCCCGGTCGCGGATCGAGGGGGCAGAAAGCACGGACATGGGGGTCCCGGACGCGCGACCATCCAGCATCCTGTTCATAAGCGTATCCGCACCTTGCGCGAGCCTTGCCAGGGGCATCTGGCTTGGGGTACCGGCAAAAGTGGGGGGTTCGGGGGGCGCAGCACCCTGACGTTTTGACCGTTTGATCAGGGGATACGAAACGTCAGGGGGCGAGCCCCCCGAACCCCCCTTGGGTCGCCGCGCTGCGGCGCGGCGTAAACGATCCTGCTCTATGCGCCGACCGCGCCGCACCCGAAGCAGAACGGCTCGTGGAGGCGTCCTTCGCGGCCGCACTCGTGGCAGAGGTACGCCAGGGAGGGGCGCGGCTTGGGGTTGAACAGGAGGACGGCGTTGGCGTAGCCGGCCGTCACGACGGCGGCGAAGGCCCACCCTTCCGGGTCGAGGCCCAGCGTCTGCGCCTTGCGGCTGGCCCAGACGCCGGAGCAGACGAGGAGGCCGCCCAGGCCCGAGAGGAGCGCCAGCCCCTCCACGCGCCAGGGTTGCGGGAGGAGGACCGAGAGGATGGCCCACGGCGTCAGGAAGGCCAGGGTGCACGCGAGGGCCGTGCCGACGAACGGGCGCGTCATGGCCGGGCCTCCGCCCCGTGGGCGATAAGGCGTCCTGAACGCGCGTTCTCCAGGCGTCCCTTCAGGGCGCCCACGGCGCGCCCGCCACCGGCTCGGGGGCCAGGACGGGCAGGCGGGGCACGTCGGCGAGCGCGTTCTTCGCCTCGGCCAGCGCGATGCTGGCGGCGCAGAGGCTAGAGACGCAGAGGCGGTAGGCGTCGTCGCGCCCGGGGCACTGGTCGAGGTCGCGGGCGGCCTCCGTGGCGATGAGGACCGCGCGCTCCACGGCGCGGTGGCGGCCAGCGGGGCCAGCGGCCCGGGTGGCGAGGGCCGCGGCCTCGGCGGTGAGCGCGGCCGCGGCGGCCGCGAGGGACGTGTAGGACTCAAAGCGGGGTGCATCCATCCGACAGGTAACATCCACCCTCCGGCTTTGAGCTTTGGCTCGCCGGACGCCGCTGTTACCTCTCACGGCATGCGGCGGTACACGTTGTCCATGAACTGCTGCACGCGGTCGGTCTCGCGCTCGATGCGCCCCAGGGCCTCCAGCGTGATCCACGCGAGGAAGAGCACGACGACGTTCATCAGCTGCGCGATGACGTAGCCCAGGATGCCCACGTTGGGCGCGCCCGGCTGGCGCGTCACGACCAAGACGGCCCAGATGAGGAACGTGAACACGCTGGCGCCCGTGATGAGGGAGATGACCACCATGATGCCGCCGCGCATGCGGTGGAGGGTGTGCGCGCGCTCGGCGGCGCGCTCCGAAAGCCGCGTGGCGAAGCGAGCGTCCCTCCTGGCTCCGCCGCTGACGTGGTCTGGCGCCATCCCGCGCCGTCTGGCGTCGCAGCGCCAAAGGGGTTGTGACGGTCGCGTCAATCCTCCGGCGGCGGAGCCCTCGCTTTCCTCCCCGCACGCTCCCGCCACAGCGCGCGCGGGCATACCGTCAAGTACGTCCTGAGGACGAGGCCAGGAGCCGTGCTTGTCGGCTCCCCGCGTCACCGGCGCGCCCTGGCGTGGGGCGCAGGGGGGCTCGCCGTCGCGCTGGTGGCCGCGACGCTGGGCGTGGCCGGCATCGCGTGGTACGCGGCGGACCACGTCATCCACCCTCCCCGCGTCCCCGTGACGCAGACGCCCGCGGACCTCGGCATCCCCTACGAGCGCGTGACGTTCTCCTCCCTCGACGGCGTTCCCCTCGTGGGCTGGTGGATGCCCGCGCCGGGCGCCTCCGCGACGGTGGTGTTCCTCCACGCCTATGGCGCCAGCAAGCAGCAGTCGCTGGCCGTCGCGCCCTTCCTGCACGCGGCGGGCTACAACGTGCTCGCCTTCGACTTCCGCGCGCACGGCGAGAGCGGCGGCACGCACACGACGCTGGGCGTGGAGGAGACGAAGGACGTGGAGGGCGCCGTGGGCTGGCTGGAGGCGCGCGGCGGCGCGGGCGCCGTGGCGCTCCTGGGCTGGAGCATGGGCGCGGCCACCGCCATCAACGCCGCGCCGCGCCTGCCCGCCGTCAAGGCCGTGGTCGCGGACAGCAGCTTCGCGAGCCTCGCCGCCGTGGCCGGCCGCTCCCTCCACCAGGCGACGAACCTGCCGCCCCAGGTGGGGGACGCGACGATCCTCTTCGCCTCGTGGATGACGGGCCACGCGCCGGGCGACGACGACCCCGCGCGCGCCGCCCGCGACGGCCAGCAGCCGCTCCTCCTCATCCAGGGGGGCAAGGACGCGCTGGTCCCGCCGGACAACGGCGTGGCGCTCCAGGAGGCCGCCGGGTCGCGCGCCCAGCTCTGGGTCGTGCCCGGCGCCGCGCACACCGACGCGCTGCGCGCAGGCGCGGCCGAGTACGAGGGGCGCGTGCTCTCGTTCCTCTCGCAGAGCCTCCAGGAGGCGCCGCCGTGAGGCTCTTCTGGAAGGCCGCCATCGCGCTCGCCGTCTCCGTCCTCGTCGTCGCCAGCGGCGCGGTCGCCTTCGTGAGCTATCAATCCGCCCAGAGCCTCGTCCACCCGCCGCGCGCGGCGCCCACGGCCACGCCCGAGGACGTGGGCCTCGCCTACCAGCGCGTCGCGTTCAACGCCTCCGACGGCATCCCCCTCGTGGGCTGGTGGATGCCCGCCTCGCCCGCCAAGGGGACCGTGGTCGTCCTGCACGGCTACGGCGAGTCGAAGAACCAGAGCCTCGCCTACGCGCCCTTCCTGCACGCGGCGGGCTACAACGTGCT